>Ga0078972_1003759_pt1 | contig 44236 bp, 41 predicted proteins | sample YelNatPaOPGAMG01_FD_67568 | JGI IMG/M metagenome (GOLD analysis project Ga0078972, IMG submission 67568) | Hot spring thermophilic microbial communities from Obsidian Pool, Yellowstone National Park, USA - OP-RAMG-01 (SPADES assembly) (version 2) | ecosystem: Environmental > Aquatic > Thermal...
GAGCATGGGGAAAAAGAGCAGTATTAAGGATTATCTACTTTTGTCTTTTGCCTTTTGTCTTTTGCCTTTTGTCTTTTCTCTTCTTACGTCGCCCCGTCGCCCCGTCGCCGCACGCCGGTCGCCTGCACAGGGCGAAGGGCATGGGGCATGGTGCATGGAGCATGGGGAAAAAGAGCAGTATTAAGGATTATCTACTTTTGTCTTTTGCCTTTTGTCTTTTGCCTTTTGTCTTTTCTCTTCTTACGTCGCCCCGTCGCCCGGTCGCCCCGTCGCCAGGTCGCACAGTCGCATGGTCGCTAAAACTGAGGACATATAGCATGGGGCATGGTGCATGGTGCATGGAGACTTATGCCGTTACCGCTTCCCTCGGAGGCAACGGCTTCCTTGCCGTTTACCTCTCAGCCCTCTGGCTGGGCAACCAGGAACTTCTGCATAAACGAACCATAATGAAGATGTTCGACGGTCTGGCCTGGCTTATGCAGATTATTCTTTTCATTACTCTCGGACTGCTTGTAAATCCGGGCAGCCTGATTGCCGTTGCCGGCACAGGTCTTCTTGTTTCTGCTTTCCTGATCTTTGTATCACGCCCCCTTGCCGTTTTCCTCTGCCTACTGCCTTTCAGAATGAAAAACAGAGTCAGATGGTTCATCTCATGGGTGGGTCTAAGAGGCGCAGTGCCAATCGTTCTTGCAACATTCCCTCTTATGGCCGGCGTCGAAAAAGCCGACATGATTTTTAATATCGTTTTCTTTATTTCACTCACTTCCATATTAATACAGGGAACATCCATTCCTTTAGCCGCAAAATGGCTGCATGTAGCCCTCCCTTCAAGAGTGAAACCTGTAACCCCTGCCGATATAATGCTGTCGGAACCTGTTAATACTGCCATGGCTGAAGTAACTGTTTCAAAAGAGTCACCGTCGGCCGGGAAAAAAATCATTGACCTCGGATTCCCCGAAAACTCAAGAATTGCACTGCTGAAACGCGACGGGAAATATCTTGTTCCTGACGGAAATACCATCATCATGCCCGAAGACAAACTGATTCTCATTGCAGGCAATAATGAAATACTTAATTCGCTGATTGATAACCTCTGCAAATTCAAGGTTTCTGATGTATAAACACCCTGCAGATGACAGGAGAAAAATTTTTATTCAATTTGTGTTAATTTGAAATCAGCATCTTTTCTCAAACGTAAACAAATGTGAAAATAATTACAATAACCCACCCCCAACCCCCTTGCAGGGGGCTTAACCTGTATTCCTCAAAGTCCCCTGTCAGGGGATTTAGGGGTGAAATCTACCCCCACCCCCCTTGCAGGGGGCTTAACCTGTATTCCTCAAAGTCCCCTGTCAGGGGATTTAGGGGTGAAATCTGCCCCCAACCCCCTTGCAGGGGGCTTAACCATGAATGCTTCGTAAAGTCTCCTGTCAGGGGATTCAGGGGTGAAACCCACCCCCAACCCCCTTGCAGGGGGCTTAACCTGTATTCCTTGTATCGTCCTGAAAAAAGTTGACAGTTTTTTTGTTAATCCTGATGTAAGTTTACAAATTTATTTTCATAGATAATCTCTTGATTATTCATTGTAAAGTTTATATCCTGATTATTTTTTTGATCAATTTTTTCTTTTCTGTAAGATTTCCAAAGCCTTTTAAGTTTTCCTGTCTGCATGTGTGCCTGGTCTGGAGTAAGCATCTCTATGCTGGAATGCGGCCTTTCAGAGTTATAAATCTTAATTATTTGCTCAATTGCATTATAGGCATCATTATAGCCCTTAAGTTCCATATCATAAAGCCATTCGGTTTTTAATATTCCGTTTACTCTTTCTGCAACCGCATTTTCATAAGGATCTCCGTTTTCTGTCATGCTGATTTTAATTCCATGCGACTCCAAAACCTTTACATATTTGACACTACAATATTGTATACCTCGATCAGAATGATGGATTATCTCAATATATCCTGCCGGAAGCTGATTTATTGCCATATAAAGAGCGAGGATGGCATTATCAGACCCCAAACTATCTGATAATTGCCATCCGATGATCTTTCTTGAATATAAATCAGTAATAAGATACAGATATAAAAAACCTTCTTCTGTTTTTATGTAGGTAATATCACTAACCCAAACGTGATTAGGCCTTTCAGGTGATAGCCCTTTTATGAGATTCGGATACTTATGTAGCCAGTGAAACGAATAGGTCGTTACAACACGAAATTTGCGCTTGCGCACCAATAAACCATATCGACGAAGAAGATTAAAAAACTCATCTCTCCCAATATGCAGCTCTTCAGGAACTCTTTCTCTTACAATTTTTAACATCTTCCTTCCTCCAATCCTTTTTTGTGTCTCCCGGATTTTCTTTACTACCGTAAGAATAAGATCTTCATTTAACCTTGCTCTGTAATTATATTCCTTTAGTTTATAGTAGGCCTGTCGTGTCTTGCCAAACAATCCACAGATAAAATCCATCCCGTAACCACTATCTGTGCAGGCTACTTCTTCGACTGTTTGGCTCCATGTTTTTTTCTTATTGGAATATTAAACTGACTCTCAGCTATGTCAATCATTACATTCAACGCCATGCTTTTTAATCGTTCTTCTTCCAGCTCCTGTCTTAATCTGAGATTCTCAGCTTCCAATTCCTCTTTGCTCTTTGTCGTTGTCTCTTGTCTTTTTCTTGGCATATAACCTCCTTTTTTTGATACACCAAATTTACTCATCCAATTTAATACTGCTGACTTCCCTCTGATACCGTATCGCCGCCTTGCTTCTTCTTTGCTAATGAGCCCATTATGAACCTCATTAACAACTTTTTCCTTAAATTCGTCCGTGTAGTAGTTTACTTTTTTCATCTTTGTCCTGTTTTAAGTTAACATTTTTTATTTTTCTTGTCAACCTATTTCAGGACAAGACACCTCAAAGTCCCCTGTCAGTGGATTTCGGGGTGAAACCTACCCCCAACCCCCTTGCAGGGGGCTTAATAGTGAATGCTTCGTAAAGTCCCCTGTCAGGGGATTTAGGGGTGAATCTACCCCCAACACCCTTGCAGAGGGCTTAACCATGAATGCTTCGTAAAGTCCCCTGTCAGGGGATTCAGGGGTGAAACCCACCCCCAACCCCCTTGCAGGGGGCTTAACCATGAATGCTTCGTAAAGTCTCCTGTCAGGGGATTCAGGGGTCAATATAAAAAAGAAGGCTTTTATGAGAGTTCCACAAACTATGTGACCATTAAAAACGAAATTATCTTCACATGAAAACAAATTATCAGGTAATTTTTATATTTTCATGACTATAACAAACCGATAACAGACTAATTTTACAGCAATGGTAAATAAGTTGATTATTAAGTTTCTGCTCCCGGCTTTGCTTCTTGCTTCATGCGCAAGGCAGAGCACTGAAGATATAATAATGACTGTAAAGGGACCCGTGCCTGCCGCAAAAGCCGGAACATGGCTCACCCATGAACATATCCTGGTTGATTTCACCGGAGCCGACAGCATAAAGCCCGGCAGATATGAACGTGCGGCCGTGATAAATAAAGTCCTGCCTTACCTGCGCGAGGCCGGGGAGAAAGGCTGCAGCACTTTCGCTGAGTGCACACCGGAATATCTCGGACGAGACCCTGAACTGCTCCGCTTACTGGCCGGTTCAACCGGGCTGAATATCCTTACAAACACCGGCTTTTACGGGGCAGTGAACAATAAGTACATCCCCTCATTTGCATTTTCATTGTCACCTGAACAACTTGCTCAAATCTGGATTGATGAATGGGAAAAAGGTATCGGCAAAACAGGCATAAAACCGGGATTTATCAAAATTGCGGTTGAAAGAGACTCCCTGTCGGAGTTTCACCGGCGGCTGGTAAGAGCTGCAGCTATTACGCATCTGAAGACTGGTCTTGTAATTGCTTCACATACAGGTCCTTCGCTGCCGGCATTTCAGCAGCTGGAGGTACTTAAGGCAGAAGGCGTCTCCCCGGAAGCCTTTATATGGGTGCATGCACAGGCTGAAAAAGATGCCGGGGTGCTCTGCAAAGCCGCCTCAAAAGGCGCATGGATTAGCATTGATAACCTCAGCGATAATAATGTTGCTGATTTTGTTTCGCTACTGAAAGCCATTAAGGAGAAAGGCTGTCTCGGAAAGGTTCTCATATCACACGATGCCGGCTGGTACGACCCCGTTAAAGAAGAGGGCGGCGATTTCAGAGGCTTTACAACATTGTTTGACAGGCTTATACCTGAATTGAAAAACAACGGATTCACTGATGCTGATGTAAATCAGATTCTTAAGATAAATCCTTCAAAGGCTTTTGCCGTGAGAGTAAGAAAATTAAAACGCTGATCACTTCAAATTCATAATAGACATGAAACCTTTATTATCACTTTTCATAACATTTATTCTTCTTTCCGGTGCATCGTGCAGCACTGGCAACGAAACAGTTACAAAAGCTGACATTATAGTTTACGGAGGCACATCTGCTGCTGTTACTGCGGCGCTGCAAGCGGCTGAGATGGGACGTTCGGTTGTGCTTGTATCGCCCGATAAGCACCTTGGCGGCATGTCTTCATCGGGACTCGGTTTTACCGATACCGGCAACAAGGAAGTAATAGGCGGGCTGGCTCGGAGGTTTTATCAGCTTATCTATCAGCACTATGCCGATTCCTCTGCCTGGGTTTGGCAGAAACGCTCTGAATACGGAAACCGCGGGCAGGGCAATCCGGCCATTGACGGCGAAAAACGTACGATGTGGATTTTCGAACCTCATGTGGCAGAAGCAGCTTTTGAGAAGATGATAAACCATCCTTCAATAAAGGTTTTCCGGGATGAATGGCTCGACCGTGAGAAAGGGGTTGAAAAGAAAAATGGGCAAATACTTGAATATAATTTACATTAGTGGTAAGAATATTTTAACCACTAAGAGCACGAAGGATTGCACAAAGGATTGCACAAAGGATGAAAAATAAATAAAATAATCTGAAAAATAACTGTATCATGAAAGTATCTTCAATCAACTTCAGGAAAATCCGGCTGTCAGTGGCAGCACTTTTGATTTCATCGGCGATCGTATGTCAGGAAGATCCCTTTCCTCTTATTGACCTTCATGTTCATATAAGGAAGGATTTTACCATTGAGAAAGCTCTTCAGAAATCGAGAGCGGAGCATATTCAGTACGGACTTGCAATAAACTGCGGTCTCGGCTTCCCTGTTCACTCCGACCGTCAGGTTGATTCTTTCCTGCTTGAGATGAAAAAATATCCTGAATTTTTTGTAGGGATGCAGGCAGAGGGAAGGGAATGGGTGAAGATATTCTCAAAAGAATCAATTGCAAAATTCGATTACGTTTTCACCGATGCAATGACTTTCACCGATGCCAAAGGCAGGCGAAACCGCATCTGGATTAAAAATGAAACATGGATTGACGACGAACAGAAGTTCATGGATTACCTTGTAAAAACCATTGTGAGAATCATGAACGAGGAACCGATAAACATATATGTCAATCCCACTTTCCTTCCTGAACAGATGGCCGGCAGGTATGACCTCTTCTGGACCGACAAACGGATGGATGAGGTGATTGCGGCGGCAAAGAAGAATAACATTGCCATTGAAATCAACAACCGGTACAAAATACCTTCGGAAAAGTTTATCAGCAGAGCAAAAAAGGCGGGTGTGAAATTCACAATAGGCACCAATAATGCCGGTTCGCAATTCGGCAGGGCAGAGTATGCGCTTGAGATGATAAAAAAGTGTGGCCTGCAGGAATCCGATTTCTGGAAGCCCGTAAAGAAAAACCGCACGGTAGTAACAATAATTGATGACAAGTTCTACATAAACGGCCGGATAACCTATCCGGGAAGGTACTGGAAAGGAAACAGGATAGAAGGCCTTCTGCTGAATTCGCGTATGGTTCAGGGGATTTTCGATGACCTGAATCCTGAAACAGCAAGCCGTTGGGTCTATCCCGACACCCGCAGATGGGACCCCGAAAGAAACACCAGGGAGTTTGTTCTTAATATGAAAAAATGGGCCGACCATGGGCTTCTCGCTTTTACAATAAACCTGCAGGGCGGAAGTCCGCAGGGATATTCAAAGGAACAACCATGGCATAACTCTGCTTATAATGCAGATGGTTCCCTCAGACCGGATTACATGAACAGGCTTGAGAAAATACTCAACCGGGCCGATGAGCTTGGAATGGTTACAATACTGGGTCTCTTTTATTTTGGCCAGGACGAACGGCTTAAAGATGAAGCAGCAATTCGCAATGCAATTGATAATGTACTTAACTGGCTTTTTGTGAGGAACTACAGGAATATTCTGATTGAAGTTAACAACGAATGTAATGTAGAATATGATCACGATGTGCTCAAACCGGAAAGAGTACACGAACTTATTGAACTGGTAAAACAGAAAAACAGGGGAGGATTCCGTTTTTATGCCGGGACAAGCTATGGAGGTGGATTCATACCTCTTCCAAATGTAGTTAAGTCATCCGATTTTATCCTTATTCACGGCAACGGTGTTACAAATCCTGACAATATCCTTGCCATGGTTAATAAAACACGTGCAGTGGCCGGATATACGCCAAAACCAATACTCTTTAATGAGGATGACCACTATGATTTTGATAAGGAATGGAATAACTTTACTGCTGCGGTAAAGGGTTATGCTTCATGGGGATTTTTTGATTTCAGGAGGCCTGATGAACCTTTCACGGAAGGTTACCAGAGCGTTCCGGTCGACTGGGGTATCAATTCCGAAAGAAAAAGGGCGTTCTTTAACCTGCTGAAGGAGATTACGGGGTACTGATTGTATAGTGCGGATCTGGCTTGTCCTCCGAAGCTTTAGCGAAGGAGGACTTCCCCAAATGGGGAGGAGAAGGGGCATGGGGCACAGGGCAAAGAGCAAAGAGCAATGTAGAGTTTAAGTCCCCCCATTTTGGGGGTTTGTCCGCCGTAGCCGCAGGCGTAGACGGGGATTTAGGGGGGTAAAAAAAGGGGAGAAGAAGCATGGGTCAAAGTACTTTGTTTTCAGGAAAATAATGATTAAGAGTAGATTAAATTTTCTATAAACATTATAAAACACAAGTTATGAAAAGAATAGTGAAATTAACATGGTTTCTTATCTTTATTACAACTTTGGACCTCTCTGCCTGCGCCAGAGACAACAATGCTTCTCCTGCCGGTCCTGTACCTGACCATCCGAGGATATTGATGCTTGAGGGAGAGGAGTCGCTTGTCAAAAACAATATCGGATCAGAAATTGAATGGAATACCGTTCACGGAATGATAATTACAGAATGCAACATGCTGCTGGTCAAACCCCCTGTTGAAAGAATACTTATCGGTCGGCGGCTTCTCGACAAATCGAGAGAAGCACTGAAAAGAATTTTTTACCTGTCGTATGCTTACCGTATGACCGGCAACAAAGCATTCCTGAACAGGGCTGAGCAGGAAATGCTCGCCGTATCGGCTTTCTCCGACTGGAATCCATCCCATTTCCTCGATGTGGCCGAAATGACCATGGCCGTCGCAATCGGCTACGACTGGCTCTATAAAGATCTGTCGGAAAATTCCAGGAAGGTGATAAGAGATGCTATAATTAATAAAGGGCTGAAGCCTTCGCTGGATTCAAAATATAACAGCTGGCTAAAATCATCTAACAACTGGAACCAGGTATGCAATGCAGGCATGACCTACGGCGCCCTTGCAATATGGGAAAGCGATACAACCCTAACATCGGAGATTATCAGCAGGGCATGCGGATCAATTGTACTGCCGATGGAAGATTACCGGCCCGATGGCGCATACCCCGAAGGATACGGCTACTGGGGCTACGGAACCAGCTTTAATGTTATGTTTATCAGCGCTTACGAAAAAGCTTTTGGAAAGAAATTTGAAGGCGCCGGAGTCGAAGAACTTCTGAAAACACCTTTCTATATGGTCAATATGACCGGACCTTCAGGACAATGCTTTAATTATTCCGACAACGGATCAGGTGCCGGAATTCACCCTGCAATGTTCTGGCTTGCCGGCAGAATAAATGATTACACAGTGCTGTATGAAGAGAAAAAATTCCTCGGGAAAATGAAAAGCGCCAGCGACAGGCTCCTTCCTGCTTTACTGATCTGGACTTCCGGAATTAACACATCTTCAATAACCGCTCCCGGGAAACTCATGTGGACCGGAAACGGCAAAAATCCGGTGGCACTAATGCGTACTTCATGGTCCGATTCCTATGCAATTTATGTCGGACTTAAGGCAGGCTCTCCCAAAGTAAATCACGGACACATGGACGTGGGTTCATTCGTGATGGAGTCGGAAGGCCAGCGGTGGGCAATGGATTTCGGTGCCCAGGACTATAACTCCCTTGAACAGAAAGGTGTTGACCTCTGGAATATGGCCCAGGCCTCAGAAAGGTGGGAAGTTTTCAGGTATAATAACTTCGTACACAACACTCTTACCGTTAACGGTCAGTTGCAGAGGGTTGACGGAAATGCTGTCATAACCGGATCATCAGACGGAGAGAACTTTATGAATGCCGTTATAAATATGGCATCTGTTTACAGCGGACAACTTAAAAGCGCCCTGAGAGGAGTGGGCATCGCAGATAGAAAATATGTTATTGTAAGAGATGAGATTGAACCTGTTACAGATAATTCAGTTGTAAGATGGACAATGCTTACCCCTGCTTCGGTAAATATCACTGGTCCTTCTTCCGCTGAACTGACCCAGAACGGTAAAAAACTAATTATTAAAGTAAATGAACCCGCTCAGGTAACAATGAAGACGTGGTCAACCGACCCGCCGCACGATTACGACGCCCCAAACCCGGGTACCATACTTGTCGGCTTCGAAGCAACAATTCCTGCAGGAAGCAAAACAGCCATTGAGGTATTCCTAATACCGGGCAGCGTAAACCCGGAAAGTGTAACCGGAAAAGGAGAACTTAAAAACTGGCCGGCAGGAAAATAATAATATCAGGAATTATGTAAATTGCATAAAATATTTCCGGAATGAAAAAGAAATTCCCATTATTGCTGATTATTCTGATAAGCTCATTCACAGCTTTTTCTCAGAAAGTAGACAGTATAAAGGTCGAACAGGCAGGAGATTTTATAAAAATAAGATATAAGATTCTCAATTCAACACCTGATCAGGTTTTCAGAGTAAGAGTCCTGTGCTCAATTGACGGGGGTCTAAACACTGAACTCCGGAGTGTTACCGGTGACGTCGGCGATATGGTTTATGGAGGAAAACCTGAATACTGGGTTTTGTGGGATGTTCTTAAAGATGTTAATGAACTGAAATCGGCAGAATTTATTGTCAGGGCAGAACTAACAAGTAAACCGGAAGCTCCGGTTCCGGTAAAAAAAACCGGCGAGAAGAATTTCAGCCTGATGGTATCAGGCCAGATGCCCCAGCTAAGCGCCGGAGGAAGATTCAGTTATATGGCAAAGACAGGATTTTCAATTCAGTTTTTATACGGTAAAGCAAAAATAAATCCAGGCTCTCAGTTTACCGGTGAACCAAACCTCTCAAGAATAAGCATTGATTTCACTAAAAGAATAGCAAACAAGGAAAAAACAAAAGTACATCTTTTGACGGGAATTACTTTAGGGCAGGCAGTTATTGAGGACTTATATCAGGGTGAGCTTAATTATCCGGTTCATTTTATACCCGGAGTTGAAATAGGAACTGCATTCTATATTGGCAGTACGGCATTCTCTGTTACTTATTCAAGATTACTTGTTAACCTGACTGAAGAAGGTTTTGCATTAAGCCAGAGAAACCTGTTTTCCTTCAGTGTGGGTTTCAGATTCAGATAAATATGTTTTTAATTTCGCGGGAAAAATAAACTTTTAATAAAATGAAAAAGTTAATAGTTCTTCTTTGTACAATCTGGTTTACATGTACAGTTATGGCCCAGATATCCGAAAGCAAGTCGGGAGTAATGCAGTTTAATATCTCAAAAATGTTGTCAGACCTTTCAAAAATCAAGGATGAAACAAGAACGGTTTCTGACACCAGACCTCCTTCAATATCAGTTCTTTCACCGGAAATACAGTCCGACTCCCTGATCAGAACCAATTCCAAAATTCTTACCATAAAAGGTAAGGTTGAAGACGACAAAGGTATTTTTGAAGTACTTGTAAATGGTATTGAAGCAAAAGTCGGTGCAGATGGTACTTTTCTTGCCGAAATACCTGTTGCAATCGGTAAAAATACCATAAAAATTCAGGCAGCAGATGTTGCACTAAATAAAAGTCTGATATCGTTTCAGGTTGAACGTTCTGCGGCTGATATCAGTGAGACAATAATTCCTGGACCTCCGAAACCTGCGAATACGTATTCAATTAATTTCATTAACCCTGAATCGCAATCGGTTGTAACACCCTCCGACAAGTTTAACCTGAAGGTATGCATTAAATCAACAGCTCCCGTGGAAAAGATCCATGTTTTAAGAAATGGGTCTTTTCTGACCGGATATCTTTCAAAACAGATAAAATCGTCGGGTGACTGTTCGTTTCTGATTGATGAAACTGTTCAGCTAAAGCTTGGCCTTAACGATATAAGACTGGAAGTTTACGCACCGGATGATACTGTATCCAAAAATGTTACAATTGAATACAGCCTTTACGCCGCAAAAAACTACGCACTTTTGATAGGGAACGAAAAATATGACGATCCGGCTATTACCGAATTATCTCAACCTGTCAGGGATGCCAATGAACTATATAACGTACTCACCAGGGATTATAACTTCGACCCCGGAAATGTAATTTTTCTAAAGAACCCTACAAAGGCTGATATAATTGGTACGCTTCACCAGTTAAGGTCAAAAATAAAACCGGAGGACAATTTCCTGATTTTTTATGCAGGCCATGGATTTTGGGATGAAGATATGGGTGTCGGTTACTGGCTGCCAAGAGATGCGGCCAAAAATAACCCCGTAAACTGGCTTCCGAACACCGACCTTACCAACTACCTGGGAGCAATAAAAAGCAGGCACACACTATTGATCGCTGATGCCTGTTTCAGCGGGGGCATATTTAAAACCCGTTCAGCATTCAGTAATACCTATGCCGTTGAAATGCTTTATCAGCTTAACAGCAGGAAAGCAATAACCAGCGGAACACTAAAAGAGGTACCCGACAAAAGCGTTTTCTTTCAATACCTTATTAAAAACCTGAAGGAAAACACCAGCGAATACCTTTCAGCTGAAGAACTTTTTTCAAAAATGCGTATGGCAGTAATAAACAACAGTGAAAATGTGCCGCAGTTCGGAACAATACAGAACGTGGGCGATGAGGGAGGTGACTTTATTTTTGTAAAGAGGAGGAAATAAGATTACAATATGCTTCGACGGACATCCGGTATTTTTCCGGTAATAATTTTTCTCATATTTGTTTTTTCAGACTGTTCATGTAAAAACTATGCCGGCATTTTTGGGGCTGGACACAGTTCCAGTATCTCTATAAGTTTAACAAGGGCAGGTATGTTAAAAAACTCGGTCGCAAAGAGGAGATCGAAAGCGACAGCAAAGCTCAGACAATAGGACAGTAGCACGAGTATTCACATTTATTTTTGATTTCTTTTATCCGTATGGCTTTTTTTTACCTGCCCGTTTTCCTGTAGAATGTAAGACCATAGCCGACGTTGACATAGAGTGGCATGTCCTTAACAGGGGGGAGGATAAATAGAGTAAGTTTTGATTGCGCTTTTGGTGCCAGTTTTGCGGCATTTGACGTGAAACTGTTGAAGTTTATATCAAAACCGAAGCCTGTTGCATTAAATGAGACGTCCATTTCACCGCTCTCCGGAATAGACATCACAAGGCTTGGACGGTATGTTAGTTCAAATGCAGCGCCTTTCCATTTTGTTTCAGTCTTAAACTTTCCCAGTCCGAAGGTATAACCACCATTAAGCGATAACATAATATTGGCACTGAATGATGAAGAAGTTATGGGCTCCATGCCGGGAATGTCAACTGTCGTCTTAGAGCCAAAGAACTGGTCCATCATTGTATATCCAAGCACTCCGCTGTTCCAGGTGCGGATTCCTGGTTTGTATTCAGGTACTTTAAATTTAAGATAAGTTCCGGTCATGGCAAATTGTCCGCCGAAACCTGTCATTTTAATGCCTGGTTTATTCATACTCAGGAAAGTCAGACCGCCAATATATGACATGCCGATTATATTCCCACCTTTTGCAAGCCATTGCTGCCGGATGGTATCTGAATTGAGTGTTTTAGTCATTGTGTAAGAAACTGAGAGATCTTTTTTATTTACTCTTGCACCTGCAGTCATTCCTGTAGCAGGGACAAGTTTCCCTCCCGAAAGGAGATTAATGTCCAGCATGCCGCCGAAGAAACCTGTTTCAATATTGCATTCAATTCCGGGAATAAGGTTAAAGACAATCTCTCTTTTGCTTAGACCGCTCTTAACCAGGACAGTAACCGGCTGTGAAGCATCAAGAGATGTTTTATAGGTATAGCTTCCACCGTTTTTGAGTTTTGTAATTTCAGTACCATTTACAAATACTGCAATTTTTGAGGCAGAACTTATAACAGCTTTTTTCCTGGTAAAATTGAATGTAACTTCTTCCTGGGCAAACAGGCTGAAAAACAAGAAAATCATCACGCTAAAGACAGATATTTTTTTCATAAACCACGGTTTAGGTTGTAATTTTATAAGTACAAATGTAAGAAAGAAATTGAACTTTAAAAGTTGAGTCCATTATAAAAAGTCTGAATTTCAATTTTTAGTTGTCATACCCCCCGGCCCCCTGAAGGGGGAGTTCTTGAAAATGAGCAATTTGCACAAAGTCCTCTTCAGGGCTTGTCCGACGAATCCGCTGAATGGCGGAGGAGGCGGAGATTTAGGGGTCAATATAAAAAAGAAGGCTTTTACGACAGCCCTTAAGGAAAATTTCAAAGGATTTTTTCAGGCATTTGTTAAGGTAAATTAATTCATAAAGCAAAATGAATAAATTTGTAGTATGGAGTATATAATTGAAACTGATAATCTTTCAAAATATTATGGCCGTCTGAAAGCGGTTGATAATGTATCGCTTGGAGTTAAAAAAGGAGAAATATATGGTTTTCTCGGGCTAAACGGTGCCGGTAAAACCACAACCATTCGTCTTCTTCTGGGAATGGTAAATCCTTCCTCAGGGAAAGCTTACATAAATGGAATAAAGGTATCACGAAATGAAAACAGACTATGGGAAAAAGTTGGTTATTTAGTGGAGATTCCATATGCTTATCCGGAACTGACAGTAAAGGAAAATCTGAGATTGTTCAGCAAGCTCAGGATGATTGGTGATTCAGATGCAGTGGATGAAATAATTGACAAGCTGGCACTGAAAGAATATGAAAATATAAAAGCAAGGCATCTCTCCCAGGGTAATGCACAGCGGCTTGGAATAGCAAAAGCCTTGATTCATAATCCCGATGTCATTTTTCTTGATGAACCGGCAAACGGACTCGATCCGGCAGGTATAGTGGAAATAAGAGAATTGTTGAAAAATCTTGCACAGAAACATGGTAAAACAATTTTTATTTCAAGTCATATACTCGCTGAAATTTCAAAAATAGCTGACTGTATAGGTATTATCCATAATGGAAAACTTGTTAAGGAAATTGACGAATCCCAGCTTGAAAATGAAAGAACGAAAAAATTAGTTATTAGTACCAGGAATAATTCTTCTGCATTTCAAATACTTGAGCAGGCCGGATATAATGTTGAAAGAGAAGATTCCGGACTACTCGTAATTTATGATAATGAAGCAATAAACTTTCCGGAAAAAATATCAGTACTGCTGGTCGAACGAAACCAGCCACCATTTCTTCTGAAGGTTGAGGAGGAGGAACTGGAAAACTATTTTTTAAGGATCATAGAAAAAAATGGAGGTCTGGAATGAAAGAATTTGCAATGGCTTTATCAACCGAAATTACAAAAGCAGTAAAATCGAAAGTATTTACTGGTACAATCATTTTTTCGGTGTTCGTGGCACTTATGATTGGAGTGCTGTTCTATATTGTAAAGAACCCTGAAATGGCTCAGGCTTCGGCCATAATAAGAGCAAAGGCCACCATAATAGGCAATGCCGACTGGAAGACTTTTTTCAACATTATGAATCTTATGATTGCGGTTATCGGGATGTTTAGTTTCGGATTCATAATGAGCTGGATATTCGGCAGGGAATATGCCGACAAAACCCTGAAAGACATCATTGCATTGCCCGTGTCAGGTCATTTTATTGTAATTGCCAAATATGTTGTTAATTTTTTTTGGAGCCTGATAATCAGTTTTCTGCTCCTGATTGTTTCTCTGGTTATGGGATATATCATTGGACTTGAGAATTGGTCATCATCCTACCTGATTACAAATCTGGGAAGATATTTCATAATTGTCCTTATGAATATTGTACTTTGCCCGGTAATATCATTTCTGGCGAGCTGGGGGAGGGGATATATTTTACCGCTGGGTTTTATTTTTCTTACGATTCTGGTATCCAGTTTTGCAATAAATATTTCTGAAAATGCAAGGTACATACCGTGGGCAGTCCCTTTGCTTTATGCGGGAGCTGTACTGAAAGAGGGGATGGATATAAATACAGCCAGTCTGATTGTCATGATAATTACAGGAATGGCAGGATTTGCCGGAACGATATACTGGTGGAGGTATGCAGACCAGTACTAGTCAGGCCGTTAGATTTTGTATACCAGGGGATCAGGCATTTTTCCCTAGTTCGTATGCCAGTTTCATTGCCTCACTTTTCCTGATTTCACCGATATCCCATGCTCCGGTTCCATAGATAATGCCCTTTTCTTTTGCTCCGTCGAGGCATGAGGTAAAACCCCTGAAACATTCAATGGTTCTTCTCATTGCCTGTTTGCTGGTATCGGCAGATGTGACGATGAAATAGAATTCCTTGTTGCTTAATTCGGTGTAGCGTGCAAAGGTTCTGTCTATTAGTGTTTTCATCTGTGCGCACATTGTATAAAAATAGACCGGTGTTGCCATCACGATTACATCGGCTGAGATCATTTTATGCAGAATCTCAGCCATATCGTCTTTCTGCACACAGCCTTTTTTGCTGTTTACGCAGCTGCAGCATCCTTTGCAGTAGTTTATTTTCCTGTCGTTGAGGAAAATTTTCTCCGTATGATTACCTGCCTCCAGTGCTCCTTTTGCAAACTCATCGCACAGCAGGTCGGAGTTTCCCCCTTTGCGCGGACTGGCTGAAAGAATTAAAACATTTCTATTCATTTATTCATTCTGAAAGTTTTTTAGCAAGCCTCTTTGCAAGGTCTTCGATATCGCTGTACCTTGCTATTTTTTTAAGCCACTTTTCCGGGATACTGTCAATCCCGTACAACAGTCCTGCAAGTCCTCCCGTAACAGCTCCTGTCGAATCGGTATCCTCACCAAGGTTAATTGCTTTAAGGACCGCATCGCTGAAGTTATTGGTCGTGAGAAGGCACCAGATGGATGCTTCGAGAGTGTGCACCACATAGCCGCTGCTGTAAATCTCTTCTTCAGGCAGTTCATGGATATTCATTTTAAGCAGACGGTCGAACTTTGATATTTCTGCACTGTCAATGCCCTTTCCGGAGAGGAACGCAGGTATTTCTTTCTGAAGGTTACGGTAGATGTTAAAAACATTTTCTCCTTCGAGTATTTGCCGCGCAAATTCGAGGTAGTAGAAACATGCAATTACCGATACGATATGCCGGTGGGTGATTGATGAAACAAGCTGAGTTTTCTCGAACCGTTCTCCGGCAGGGATGTCGAGAAGGTAGAAAACAAGAGGTGATATTCTCATCAATGAGCCGTTACCGTTTGAGTATTCGTCGTTGCTGCCGGCAAGGTGTGGTTCGGTTCCTTTTTTCAGGCGGTATATGGCATCGTAAGTTGTTCCTCCTACATCGAAGACACTGCCGTTGGCGCTCCAGTAACCGGCAAAACACCATTTTACGAAATTTTCACCTGCAGCTTTCAGGTCAAAGCCCTGTGTGAGTGCTTCGGCAAGGCATAAAGTGAGAGAGGTATCATCCGACCATGTACCCGGAGGCTGGTTGTGTGTCCCGTAACCTCTCATACCGGTTACAGGGTCCTTTTTGAGTTCCTCCCGGCTCATGAATTCCACAGGCACACCAAGTGCATCTCCCGTGGCGACTCCGAAAAGAAGAGCTCTGATATTGTTTAGGTATTTCATTCCTTAAGTATAGTGGTAATAGTCAATATTGCTATCAAAAGACAAAAATAATAATACGTGGAATAAAATGATGGATTGTCTCCCGGTTTTAGAAATTACCCAGGCCCCATTTTATAAGATATAAAAATAGTTTAACCGCGACCTGCTGAATGGTAAAAGTAAATTCTAAGTATTTAAATCGTTTATTCTGTAGGCCGACTTATGCCCCTTTAATTTTTTTATATTATGAAGGTTATTTATACTTTCTGCCTTTTTGATTTCATCAATATTTAAAGAAATCAGTTCTTTAATCCTCCAATCCTTGATTTTTCGTATATCTTTTAAGAAAGATCTTTCAAAAAGAATTTTCATTTCCTTTTTAAGGTTTTTCTGATATCTTTTTCAGATACACAATCTCCTTTTTTTTCTTTGACCATAGCTTTTAGCAATCCCAGATCTTCCAATTCTTCTTCGCTTAATTCACTTATTGAATATCCAAGCTTTGATATAAGATTTTTCAGAAATTCAATATCTTTTTCATTTTTGGGAGTTATTACCAGACTCTTCATTTTTTTAAGATTAAAAGGTTTTAAAAATTCATTCCGGTTCAAATCAGCCCGGAATAAATTTTAATACAAATTAATACAAAAGTAAAAAAAGGCAGATTGATATACCAACGGACCTTGTTTTTCCACTAATAATAAGTCGCTGGAAAATTGTTAAATATTCCAAAGATTCTCTTTGCTCATTGTTTGCCGACTTCTCTAATAATTTTCAGATTTTCTTCGACATCAAATACTTCTGGTATATCATCATAAAAATACAGGTTTCTTTCTATAAATTTATCTGATGAATTAGGAGACTGAAATATTTACAAGAAATAAAGAAGTTAATTATTCATCCGGGAGGATATAATCATAATTGCCACTTCCTGCGTTTTTTTCAAGAGTATTGATAATTTTTCTTATATCATCGTGTGGCCCGGCAATAAAAAGAGGTTTACCTTTACTTCCAAACTCTATTTTATCAATTCCGTCGTCAATAAGTGATGAGTCAAGCAGGTGTTCTGTAATTTTAAAATATTTGTTTGGTGAAAATCCATACTCCTCCGCAAAGTCAATAGACCCGTAAATTAAATTATGGATAAAATGAAGGTCGCACTTAACCATCAGTTGTTGATTATTAAATTCTTTAAGAAGATCGGCGTATTCAAGATTGTCTAAGGCAAATTTATATGTGGTGTCTTTCAGGCCGAGGCAATATATATCAATCAGATATAATCCCACAATAAGTTTTCCTGAAGGCATTTTTTTGGTTACAACTACAGTTGCCATTCCGCTCTCATTCCAGTCAGCATTAATCAGACATTCGTAAAAGGGGAGCAGTTTCCCCTTATTTATTATATATGCTTCGGGTGATTTCTTATTTTGTTTTTGCATTGATGATTTTGATTTTATTCAAATTCGATGTTTTCATCTTTGAGTTGTTCCTTTACATAATCCTCATAGCATTTTATCCGGAAAGTAAACCATTTCTCGCGATACTCTGACGATTCAATTTCTGCCTTGAAGTTTGCAAATGGACTTTTCCGGCTCAGGATTTTTATTAAATCTTCCTTCAATCTTTGATCATCTATCTCGTCTACAAAATCTTCCATAACCCTGAAAGCATCTCTTGATTCCATTTTATTTATCACTATATAATCAGTCCATTCATTTTCAATCTTTTCTATTTCTTCTTCCCAGATTTCTGGATCAACCATGTCGTCCCAGTCAAGAACTGATTTATATTCCAGAGTCTCTCTGTTAAGAAAGACTTTCATTCCGGCTTCAAGTTCCTGGGCAATTTCGTTTATCTGTTTAGCCGTGAGTTTCATTGAAGTTGTATTTATAGATTGAACAAAATTAATAGTGTTTTATACACACTCTTTTTACAATTTACCCTTAAAGGTAAAAATAAAAATTTTTTTAACCGCAAAGTCGCCCCTTCGTTCTCTACTCATCTCTCATCTCTCATCTCTCACCTCTCATCTCTCACCTCTCACCTCTCATCTCTCACCTCTCATCTCTCACCTCTCACCTCTTCAAGCGACCATGCGACCTGGAGACTTTGTGACTAAATGCTAAGCAGTAGGTAGTAGGCAGTAGGCAGTAAGTGAGCAGTGAGTAGTGAGCAGTGAGTAGTGAGCAGTGAGTAGTGAGCAGTGAGTAATTGATGTCGGTATAGAGTAAACAGCAATCAGCAACTATTTGCTTATCAGCGTGAATCCGCGTCTGGAAATCCGTGTTGATCCGCGTGCAATTATATAATGGAAATAACACGCTGATGACACGGATCCCAGTCGCTGTCGCTCCCGGGAGCGCAGATTGGCGCGGATTAACCTCCTCCGCATCCTCCTTCATTTCATACCGGAGGATAATGCTACGTAGGGCAAAGCAATAGAATTACAATTGAATTACTATCGAATTACCATTGAATTACATCCGCCTTTGGCGGATCAATTACAATTGAATTACTATCGAATTACGGCGTCAGCCCAATTACGGCGTCAGCCCAATTACGCCTTGAGCCCGGCGAAAAGCCAATTACCCTTTATGCCACCCGAAAACCGGTAGGCGGAACACCTTTGAACCTTGAACATCCTTTATGAGCCGCGTTGCGGCGGCCTCTTTGTAAAATATTTAATCAAAAAAAATGTTAACGTTAACGATATTTCAAATCTTTGGCTTAATTTTACATTTCAGCAGATTATATGTTTTAACATTTAAATACCTTAAAGATTATGACCAGCAGAAGAGAATTCATTCAGAAAGCGGCACTCGGTTCAGCCGCAATCGCTTTCAGCGCGAAGAGTTATTCACGCATACTCGGTGCAAACGACCGTGTTCGCGTGGGAATTGTAGGCTATTCCGACCGTTTCAGGTCGTCGCTCTTTCCTGCCTTTATGGCTAATGCCAAAGACCTTAACTTCGAATTTACCGCACTCTCCGACATATGGAGACTGCGCCGCGAAGAGGCAGACCAGTTCTTTAAATCAAAAGGCATCACTCTTAAACTTTACCGCAACAACGAGGAGCTTTACAGCGCAAAGGATACCGATGCAGTTATCATCAGTACGGCCGACTTCCAGCATGCCCTTCATTGTGCTGAGGCAGTAAGGGCAGGACGCGATGCCTATGTTGAAAAGCCTTTTGCCGAAACAATGGCCGATGCACGAGTCGCACTCAAAGCGGTTCAGGAAACCGGCAAAATTGTCCAGATAGGCTCACAACGGCGCAGCGCACCTAACTACATCGCTGCAAACGAATATATACGCTCAGGTAAGTTCGGTAAAATAGTAATGGTCGAAATGACATGGAACGTCAACCAGCCAGGCAGATGGAGAAGACCTGATGTTGTTCCGCAGCTGAAGGAAGCAGATACCGACTGGAAACGCTTCCTGCTTAACCGTCCGTTTGAACCATTCGATGCAAGAAAGCACCTCGAATTCCGGCTCTTCTGGCCCTATTCCTCAGGCATACCCGGACAGTGGATGGCCCACCAGATTGATACTGTACACTGGTTTACCGGACTTTCACATCCGCGCAGCGTGGTAGCCAACGGAGGTATCTATCTCTGGAAGGATGGCCGGACAAATTATGATACCATGACTGCGGTGATGGATTACGGTTCAGACACCAACCCCAACCTGAGCTTCCTTGTCTCATACTCATCAAGGTTCACCAATTCGGCGGGCGGAATAAAAGAGCTCTATTTCTCAAACGGTGGAACATTGAATCTGGATACAAACAAAGTCACACCCGAGGGCGGTCTTCAGGAACGCGACGCCAAAGCCATGAACATGAAAGCAAACCTGCTTGAACCATTCGACCTTCCATCATTCAGAGTTGAGACTTCAGCCAATACAGGAGGCGACCGGATGACCACGGCACACATGCGCAACTGGATGGAATGTGTGCGTAGCCGCAAAAAACCAAATGCCGACGTAACCGCAGGATATAACCATTCAATAGCCTGCATAATGGTTAATGCAGCTGTCCGTACAGGCGAAAAAGTCACTTTCGATGAAAAAACTCAGGAAGTAATGGCTGGCGGAAAAGTATTCCAGTATTAATCTATTAAAAAATAGTTGATAACATAAATTATAGATTATGAAGTACTTTATGATTATTGCCGTAATGTTCTCGTATCTTACGGCCTATAGTCAGAATGTAAAACTGGTAGACGACGAGTCGAAAAGGCAGGTGGATGTTTTTATTGGCGGTAAACTCTTTACCTCGTACCGTTATCCTGCCAACCTCGAAAAACCTTTTCTTTTCCCGGTGTATGCACCAAATGGTGCCGTTGTCACCCGGGGATACCCGATTGAACCCAGAAAGGGCGAACGCGTTGACCATCCCCACCACATAGGACTTTGGTTTAATTACGGCAATGTTAACGGCCTTGACTTCTGGAACAACTCATCGGCAATACCTGCCAGCCGCAAGGACCAGTACGGACATATTGTTGTTCAGAAGATTGTTAAGGCAAAAGGAGGTAAAACAGGTGTGCTTGAAGTTATTTCGAACTGGAACGACAACAAGGAAAATACCATCCTTGTGGAAAATACTCAGTATAATTTCAAGACAACCAAAAGAGGATGGATTATTGATCATATTGCAACACTTACTGCAGCAAACGTTCCGGTAATTTTCACCGACAACAAGGAGGGCATGTTTGCAATCCGCGTCGACAGGGCATTTGAAATGCCGACTAATGAGGCTCTGATTTTCACTGACGAAAAAGGTAACCCTACAACCGTGAAAGCAACCGACAATACCGGCGTTACAGGAATGTATATTTCGAGTAACGGCAACAAGGGTGATGCAGTTTGGGGCACAAGGAACAAGTGGGTTATTCTTAGCGGGGTAAAGGAGAATGTTCCCATTTCGTTTGCGATATTCGACCATCCTAAAAACCCGGGCTTCCCGGCATATTCCCATGCCCGCGGTTATGGCCTCTTCTCAGTAAACAATCTCGGACAGAAATCATATGATCCGAAACAGGAACAGGTTGTTTATAAACTTGCAAAAGGCGAATCAATGAAGCTTGTACACAGGTTTTACATTCAGGCGGGTTCGGAGCTCACACCTGCAGGCGCTGAAGAAATATTCAATGATTTTTCAGAAACTTATTAATCTTAATATGAAAAGGGTTCTTGTTTTATGTTTTCTGGCTGTGTTTTTTGTAAAACCGGCCAGTCCGATTGTGGTGATACGCGAATACTATGAACTGCGAATTTACCATATAACCGGAAAAGCACAGGAAGAGACGACCGATAAATTTCTGAAGGAAGTATTCCTTCCGGCACTGCACCATGCAGGTATTGAAAAGGTGGGAGTCTTTAAACCGGTTGAAACTGATACGGCATTTGGTAAAAGAATTTATGTGTTCATTCCTTTTAAGACTGTTGAGCAATTTATTCAGCTTCCGATGGTTCTAAGCATGGATCAGAAGTACAATGAGGACGGGAAGTTTTTTCTTGATGCTCCATATGATAATCCGCCCTTCAGGAGGTATGAGACCATTCTTATGCTGGCGTTTAAGGATATGCCGCAGTTCAGGCCTCCAAAATTTTTAACATCTCCTTCCGCAAGAATATATGAGCTTCGCAGCTATGAAAGTGCCACTGAAGAAAAAGCGGTAAAGAAGATAGAAATGTTTAATGAAGGTGGAGAAATGAAGCTTTTTGAGAAGCTTGGCTTCAATGCTGTGTTCTTTGGCGAGGTTCTGGCGGGCAGCACAAAGCCAAATCTTATGTACATGACCTCATTCGCCGACCAGAAGTCGAGGGATGATCACTGGAACACCTTCAGAAATTCGCCGGAATGGAAAGAGATTTCGGGAATGGAGCAGTATAAGAACACTGTTTCAAAAGCCAACGTTTTTCTTCTGCATCCGGCTGATTATTCCGATTTTTAATATAACAGAAGCCCTTCTCTTTTGAGGGGAAGGGCTTAATCAGATGAAGAAAAGTATCACTGCAGGGTGATAACTTACGGTGTTGGGAGGTTATATTTTGATAGTGTCTCTTCAACCTCTGCCTGTGTAAGTTCATGGTCGGGCAGGTTGCCTTCGAAGTATTTCTCGTAGGCCGAAATATCGAAATGCCCGTGGCCGCTCAGGTTAAAGAGTATTGTTTTTGAAACCCCTTCAAGGTCAGCTTTTCTTGCTTCATCGAGGGCGCCAGCGATGGCATAATTCGATTCGGGGGCAGGCAGTATGCCTTCGGTGCGTGCGAACAGCACACCGGCCTCGAAACACTCCCTCTGCATTTTTGCTTTGGCTTCAATAAAACCATCCTTAAGAAGCTGGCTGACAAGAACTCCGGCTCCGTGGTAGCGCAAACCGCCTGCATGTATCTTTTCAGGGATGAAATTATGTCCTAATGTATACATTGGCAGAAGGGGAGTCATGCCGGCCGAGTCGCCGAAGTCGTACATGAATTTTCCTTTTGTAAGTTTGGGGCATGAAGCAGGTTCAACAGTCAGGAGCCTTATATCCTTACCGTTAAGCAGCTTTTCGCGAAGGAACGGGAAGGCGATACCTGAGAAGTTAGAGCCTCCGCCGAAACATCCGATAACCACATCGGGGTAATCATCGGCCTTTTCCATCTGGAGGAGAGCCTCCTGTCCAATGATTGTCTGGTGAAGGATAACATGATTAAGGACGCTGCCGAGAGAGTATTTGGTGTACGGGTCCTGAACTGCAACCTCCATTGCTTCGGAGATGGCAATGCCCAGGCTGCCCGGTGAATCGGGGTCGAGCTCAAGCACCTTTCTTCCTGCTTCAGTCATGGTGCTGGGAGAGGGGACAACTTTGGCATTATAGACGTTCATCATGAGTTTACGCCCGGGTTTCTGGGAATAGCTTACCTTAACCATGAATACCAGCAGTTCCAGTCCGAAATAGTTGCATGCAAAGCTCATGGCGCTTCCCCACTGGCCGGCTCCGGTTTCGGTGGTTATCCTTCTCACACCTTCTTTTTTGTTGTAATAGGCCTGGGCTATTGCGGTGTTGGCTTTATGCGAACCGGAATAATTGCCGCCTTCATACTTGTAATAGATTTTACTTTTTGTACCGAGGGCCTTTTCAAGATTATATGCCCTGAAGAGGGGTGAGGGGCGGTAAGTCTTGTAAAGCTCAATTACCTCATCCGGAATGTCGATGTACCTTTCTGTTGAGACCTCCTGTTTGATGAGTTCCATGGGGAAGACTGCCGCAAGATCCTGTGGACCAATCGGCTGACGGGTCAGCGGATGAAGTGGAGGCATAGGTTTATTGGGCATATCGGCAAGAATATTATACCATTGCCTCGGCATCTCCTTTTCGCTTAAGATAAACTTTCTCGTTTTTTTCATTTTTCTTTTATTTTTAAATGGTTAACTGAATTTTTTTAAATAAAAAAGCACGCTGTGAAGAGCGTGCCTTTCATTATCTTTGTATCATTAAATTATACAACGGCAACATTCACAGCAATCAGAGATTCACTGCACCAGCACCAGATGTATAACGTCAATTGTTTCATCAATGCAAAGCTATTGATAAATTTTTAAATATCCAAATTAATTTGACAAAAATCTTAAACTTTGTAATAAAAAATTTTGCTTTTATATCTGTTTTACTTTTAGTTTTGTTTTATTCTTTAAAATTTTCTCAGTCAGCTTTATTAACATCAATACCGTTGTTTATGATACGGATCTGTCTGTTTATTGATTCCTGATGTATTGCTTTGAAGACGGTATCAATAAGTTCTGCACTGAGTCCTTTTTCCTGTCCCTTGAGTATTGCCTTACTGATAATTTCATCCCATCTGGCACTCTGGAGCACTGTAATGTTGTTTCTTTTCTTGAATATTCCTATTTTGTCGGCAATCTGCATTCGTTGTTCAAGGAGTTCTATCAGGTGGTCGTCGAAAACATCTATCTGCTGGCGGAGTTCTCCAAGTTCATCGAGGAGTTTCGGATCTGCCGGGTTGGGGCTACGGAGTACCAGTCTGCTAAGTATTTCGCTGAGGGTTTCGGGGGTTATCTGTTGTGCTGCATCGCTCAGTGCATGGTTGGGGTCGATATGGGATTCAATAATTAGGCCGTCAAAATTGAGGTCCATAGCTTTCTGGGAGATTTCGTAGATAAATTTTCTTGCCCCGCCTATGTGGCTTGGGTCGCACAGTATAGGCAATCCGGGAATCCTTCTTCTGAGTTCAATAGGGATCTGCCAGTTAGGCTGGTTGCGATACATTGTTTTTTCAAAGGTAGAGAATCCCCTGTGTACTGCTCCGAGTTTTTTTATACCGGCTTTTGAGATTCTTTCTATGGCACCTGTCCAGAGGTCAATGTCGGGATTAACAGGGTTTTTTACCAGCACAATAACATCAACGCCTGACAGGGCATCGGCAATCTCCTGCACTGTAAACGGATTGACCGATGTCCGTGCGCCTATCCATAATATGTCAATGCCGTACTTCAAGGCTTCGTAAACATGTTTTTCATTTGCCACTTCGATTGCGGTGAGTAGACCTGTTTCTTCTTTTACCCTTCTGAGCCATCTCAGGCCTTTTAATCCTACCCCTTCAAAGGCACCCGGACGTGTTCTTGGTTTCCATATTCCGGCACGGAAGGCTTTAACTTTTCCTGTCTGTGCTATCTTCCGGGCAGTCTCCATTACCTGCTCCTCACTTTCGGCACTGCACGGACCGGATATAATAAACGGCCTTGAGGAAGTGTCGAGCCATTGGGTTAAAGGTGTTAAGTCCATTTGTAGTACCATATCATGTCAGTTTAATATCTTTTGAATCTTGTTTGCTTCATCCATAAGCTTTTTAAGTCCTTCTATATCCTTTTTCAGTATCATGTTTCTGAACATTGTCATCTTTTCAATATAGGTATCCATTACTTCGAGGATATATTCAGCATTTTCAACAAAGATAGGAGCCCACGTTTCCCCGCTGCTTTTTGCAAGCCGCACAGTGCTTTCAAAACCTCCTGCCGCAAGGGTAAGGATATTTTCTGTCTCCTTTTCCTTGTCGAGCACACAAAGTGCAAGTGAAAAAGATGTTATGTGAGAAATGTGCGAAACATAAGCAACATGAATGTCGTGACTGACAGAATCCATATATGTTATTCTCATATTCAGAACTCCCAGCATCTGTTTAACTTTTTCAAGGGCATCGGGATCGCTCTGTTCAGGGTCGCAAATTATAGCCCTCTTGTAATCAAAGAGTTTGCTGTGAGCCGCAAGAGGGCCTGAGTATTCAGTACCTGCCATTGGGTGGGCAGCAACATATCTGCCACGTGCAGGATGATTTTCTGAGGTTTTTGCGATTGACAATTTGGTTGAACCCATATCGGTTACAACTTTGTCTGAACCGTTAATCATATCAAGCACACTGTTGATAATCCTGCAGTTAGAGTCAACCGGTGTACATAAAATGATGAGGTCGCTCTTTTCAACAGCATTTTCAAGCGTATCTGTTTCATCAACGATTCCGCAAAGTTTTGCAATATTCTGATGCTGGATGCTTATGTCAACTCCTATTATTCTGTCGGCAAAGCCTCTTTTCCGGAGGTCTATTGCCAGCGAACCTCCAATAAGTCCAATTCCTACTACACTTACTGTCATAATTAATAGCCTGATGTTTATGTATAAAATTATTTTTTAGTTTTTGAACTGTTTTTCAATTCGTTCCTTTGCTTTTTCAAGGATTTCCTCCCTCGTACATAGTGAAATTCTAACATAATTATCACCATTTTTTCCGAATATAAATCCCGGTGTGATGAAAACGTTAGATATTTCCAGAACTTGGTCTGAAAGTTCTGCGCCGTTTCTGAATCTTTCATTTATTCTTCCCCAGAGAAACATACCTGTTTGTTCAGTGTCATAGTTGCATCCGAGGAGGTTCATTATTTCGCCGGCAATTTTTCTTCTGCGGGCATAAACGCTGTTAATGCTTTCATACCATTCATTGCCCTGCAGGAGGGCTTCTGCCGCTGCAAGCTGGACCGGAAGGAACATACCTGAGTCCATATTGCTTTTAACTTTAAGTACTGAACTTATATATTCACTGTGTCCTGCCACCATTCCAAGCCGCCAGCCAGCCATGTTGTGAGATTTACTCAGTGAATTAAGTTCGAGTGCAATATCTTTTGCTCCATCGGCTACAAGAATGCTTGTAAATTGATTATTAAGTATGAAACTGTATGGATTATCGTTACAGACAAGTATCCGGTGTCTAACTGCAAATTTAACGAGTCTTTCAAAAAGGGCAGGAGATGCTTTTCTTCCTGTTGGCATATTGGGGTAGTTAACCCACATAAGTTTCACGTTGCTCAGGTCGGTGTTTTCGAGGGCGATAAAATCGGGAAGCCAGTCGTTTTTTTCAAGCAGGTCGTAAGTTCTCACAACGCCTCCCACCAGGCGGGTAACTGATGAGTATGAAGGGTAGCCCGGGTCGGGCACCAGGACTTCGTCGCCGGGATTGACAAATGCCATACTGATATGCATTATTCCTTCCTTGCTTCCTATGAGGGGCAGGATTTCGTTTTCGGGATCGAGCGTGACTCCGAAGTATCTGAAGTACCATCCGGCCAGTGCTTTTCTGAATTCAGGCACACCATTGTAGCTTTGATATCCATGCACGTTTGGTTTAGCGGCCTCTTCCGTTAAGCGTTTAACAGCGGCAGGAGGTGGAGGCATGTCGGGGCTCCCGATACCAAGATTGATGACATCAATGCCCGACCGTCTCATCTGGTCGATTTGACGCAGTTTGGCCGAGAAATAATATTCCTGTACCGTATTTGTCCTTTCTGCAGGTTTAACTTTCATAAATTGTTTCATCTCTCATATATATTCCAAGTATTTCAAAATCGTGCGTTTCATCACCCAGCACACTGTGAATTGTTTCCATAATATCAATGTCCGGTATTTCAAGATCAACATAGAACATATACTCCCAGCCTTTTCCGTTCAGCCGGGGCACCGACTGGATTTTTGTGAGGTTTATGTTCAGTTCTGCAAGTTTGTTAAGCACATTTGCAAGACTTCCCGGGCGGTGATTCAGTGAAAAGCATACCGATGCCTTATTGCCTTTTCTCAGACCCTTACTGCGGCTTCCTATTATAAGGAAGCGGGTATAATTTTCCCGGTAAGTTTCAATTCCTTCCGCAATTATTTCAAGTCCATACATCTCAGCCGCTATTGATGAAGCTATAGTAGCAATACCGGTGAGTTTATTTTCACTGATTATACGTGCACTTCCTGCAGTATCTTCAGTTTCGACAAGGGTAATATGCGGGTGGTTGTTGAGAAAAGTCATACACTGGGATAATGCAATGGGGTGGGAACGTATTTCCTTTATGTCTTCAATTGTCTGGCCCGGCAGAGCCATAAGATTCTGTTTTATTCTCAGGTTATGTTCCCCAAGAATTTTAAGGCCTGATTCCCTTATCAAAGTATAGTTATAAAGAATACTCCCTGCCCTTGCGTTTTCAATTGCCATAACTGCAAAATCGGCATTTCCTTTTTTTACTTCCAGAAGAGTCAGGTCGAATGTTGCACATGGCACAATCTGTATGTTATTGCCGGCAAAATATTGTTTTGCAGCCACTTCATGAAAACTTCCTGCTTCGCCCTGAATAGATACTTTATTCATCACTGTAAATTTCATTAAAAAGGCAAGGGCCCCTTTTTACCGAGGGACCCTTGCTGCTTTAAATTTTTATATACCAGCCATACACAAAAATCCCCCGTTCTATTCATCAAAATAGAAGAAATAGAAAAAGGAAAAATAAAAATATTTATGTATGGCGTTCATTTCCTTAAAAACAATATGCAAAAATAGTTTATTTATCAAAAAAACAAAGAAAAATTGCAAAAAATTTTATTTATTCTTATGTCTTTTTGCGAGAACATCCTCAATATCTTCAAGTTTATGGCCTTTTGTTCTGAGGAGAAGGAGGAAATGGTAGAGAAGGTCGGCGGCTTCGTTGCAGAATTCCTCATCTGAATTTTCCCTCATTGCTTCAATCACCAGTTCAACAGCTTCTTCGCCGGTTTTCTGTGCAATTTTATTTATTCCTTCCTTGTAGAGTTTATTTGTGTAGGAATTTTCGGCATTTTCGTAAATTCTCTGGTTAATAATTTCCTCGAGGCGGTATAAAAATCCTTTTGCTGATGCATTGCCGAAGCATGATGTAGTACCAAGATGGCAAACCGGTCCTGCGGGTTTCACTTTTATCAGCAATGCATCATTGTCGCAGTCGGATAAAATTTCCTCAACATACAGAAAGTTACCTGAGGTTTCGCCTTTTGTCCACTGTTTTTTTCTTGAACGGCTGTAGAAGCTTACTTTGCCTTCATTGATGGTTCTGTTGAGGGCTTCCTCGTCCATGAAACCAACCATGAGCACCTGAAGAGTACAATTGTCCTGAATAATTGCAGGCACAAGGCCTGACATTTTGCTGAAGTCAATTTTGTTCATCATCTTACCGGAATATTAAATTGTGATAAATATTTTTTGAGTTCACCTATTGATAATTCGCTGTAGTGGAATATGCTTGCTGCCAGTGCTGCGCTGCATCCTGTTTCAAGAAAAACATCCCTGAAGTCTTCCTTTGTTCCTGCACCTCCGGATGCAATAACAGGAATTTTCACGCTTCCGGCAACTTTACGGGTGATACCGAGAGAGAAGCCGAGGCGTGTACCGTCGGCGGCCATTGATGTTAGCAATATTTCTCCGGCTCCGTAATCCTGAACTTTCATGGCCCATTCAATTGTATCAGCGTCGGTGGGTGTGCGCCCACCGTTAATGAACACTTTCCATTTACCATTAATTATACCTGTATCTATTGCCACAACAACACACTGGCTTCCGAAATGCGATGCAACTTCTGTAATGAGTTCAGGGTTTCTCACCGCTGCTGTGTTAATACTGATTTTATCAGCTCCGGCATTAATAATTGCCTCAACGTCCTGAAGTGAATTTATGCCTCCGCCCACTGTGAAGGGAATGTTTATTGCCCTTGCGACTTTTTCTACCAGCGGCACCAGTGTTTTACGTTTCTCAACGGTAGCAGTAATATCGAGAAAGACCAGTTCATCGGCTCCTTCCATGGTATATCTTGCCGCCAGTTCCACAGCATCGCCGGCATCTCTTAGATTGATGAAGTTAACCCCTTTCACAGTTCTGCCATCTCTGATATCAAGACATGGTATAATTCTTTTTTTCAGCATATTTCTGAAATGTCTTTAAGTTTAATCATCCCCTCATATAATGCTTTTCCTATTATTGCACCTTCACAGCCGGCAGCAGACAAGCTTTCAAGGTCGTCAACACTCCTTATTCCGCCGCTTGCTATAAGGTGAATGCTGCATTTTGAAACTATTTCCCTGTAAAGTTCAGTGGAAGGACCATCAAGCATGCCGTCTTTTTCAATATCAGTGCATACAACATATTTTACCCCGTATGGGATATAGTTAGAAATAAAACTGACAATATCCTCATCTTCTTCAGCAGCCCACCCGTGAATTGCAACCCTGCGGTTTCTTGTATCGGCGCTTAAAATAATTTTACCGTTGCCGTATTTGCCTATCCATTCTGTAAATTTTTCACGGTTATTTACTGCAACACTTCCGCAGTTTATCTGTGCGGCACCGCATTCAAAAGCTATCCTGGCATCATCATCGGTTCTTATGCCTCCTCCGAAATCAACTGAAAGAGAGGTCGATCCGGTAATTTTTTCCAGAATTCTGTAATTAACCACTTTCCCTTCACGGGCACCGTCAAGGTCAACAAGATGAAGAAATTTCAGACCTGCATCCTCAAACATCTTTGCAGTATCAACAGGCTTTCCCCTGTATTCCCTGACTGTTGAATATTCTCCCTTTGATAACCTTACACACTTGCCGCCAATTATGTCTATTGCTGGTATAATTCTCATAAAGCAAGAAAGTTTTTCAAAACTGTTTCGCCTGCGGATGCCGACTTCTCAGGATGAAACTGGGTTGCATAGAAATTATCTTTCTGCATTGCAGCGCTGAATAGCAGAATGTATTCACAAGTAGCCACTGTATCACTTCCGGGTTCGGCATAATAACTATGCACATAGTACATATCATCGGTTGTTTCTGTTCCTTTGAACAGAGCACCAGAAAGAGTTATGAAATTGTTCCATCCTATATGCGGGACAATATTTCCTTCAGGAAATCTTTTAACTTTTGAGCTGAAGATTCCAAGGCACTGGGTATTATCTTCTTCTGATGACCTGCACATTAGCTGAAGGCCCAGGCAGATGCCGAGTACAGGTTGTGTAAGCGACAGTATTACCCTGTCGAGTCCTTTTCCCCTGAGGTATCGCATTGCCTGTCCGGCATGACCCACCCCCGGAATTATAACCTTGTGGGCATTCCTCAGTTCAGTCTCGCTGTCGGTAATCACTGAATGGTATCCCAGCCTGTCAAGGGAATTCTGTACCGACCTGATATTTCCTGCATTGTATTTCAGAATTGCAATCATAGTTTGCCTTTAGTGCTTGGTACTGAAATATTTCCGGTTTTTTTTACTGCCGTTCCCAGTGCCCTTCCGAAAGCCTTAAAGACAGCTTCAGCTTTGTGATGCTCATTTTCTCCTTCCGCCTTTATATTTATATTGCATCCTGCATTGTCGGCAAAGGTTTTGAAAAAATGAAAAAACATTTCTGATGGCATATCACCGACTTTTTCTCTTCTGAAAGCTACATCCCACACCAGCCATGGCCTTCCGCTCAGGTCAACGGCTGCTGTTGCCAGTGAGTCATCCATAGGGACGGTAAATCCGTATCGTTCAATGCCCTTGCGGCTCCCAAGAGCTTTTGCGACAGCTTTCCCGAATGCAATTGCGGTATCTTCAATGGTGTGATGTTCATCCACTTTAAGGTCGCCTTCAGCTTTTATGGTTAAATCTATGTTTCCGTGGCGGGCAATCTGTTCCAGCATATGATTGAAAAATCCAAGTCCGGTCTCAATTGAATAGTTTCCTTTTCCGTCAAGATTTACTTCAACGAAAATTTTAGTTTCACTTGTATGATACTCTTCTCTTGCAATACGCTTTAGGGAGGTCAGAAAACGGCAGATTGAATCCCAGTCGTTAGTGCAGAGCACAGCGTATTCAGATGTTCTGCCTCCAAAGAGAATGGCATTGCATCCGAGATTTCTGGCCAGTTCGACATCAGTAAGCCTGTCACCGATAACGTATGAGGATGAAAGGTCAATGCCCTGGGAGAGGTATCTGACAAGCATGCCGGTGCCCGGTTTACGTGTAGGAGTATTTTCTTTAGGGAGGCTCCGGTCAATGAATACTTCAGTGAAACGTATTCCTTCACCTTCAAGAATCTTTAACATTTTATTGTGTGCAGGCCAGAAGGTTTCTTCGGGATAGAGGGGAGTTCCAAGTCCGTCCTGGTTAGTCACCATCACAAGTTCAAAATCGGTTTGAGTAGCAATTTTCGACAGGGCCCCAATTACACCCGGGATAAATTCCAGTTTCTCGAGTGAATCAACCTGCTCATCCAGTGGTTCAGAAATTATCGTTCCGTCTCTGTCGATAAAAAGGGTCTTTTTCATACAGAAATATTTTTAAGTGCCTGCAGAAGCAGATCATTTTCGTATTGTGTGCCGATTGTTATTCTCAGGCAATTTTCAACGAGTGATGACCTGTTTCTTACGATTATATCGTTGTTTATAAGTTTATTGTAGATGTGGTTTGCATCTGTCACTTTTACAAGCAGGAAGTTGGCGTCGGAAGGAAAAACCTTCAGGGTCACAGGCAGTTTTTTGATTTCGGCTGCAACCCTTTCCCTTTCACTCACAATTTCGCGTACCTGTTTCCGGTAATCAATGCCTTCTGAAAGTTTTTCGAGAGCAGCTTTCTGGTTTATGGTGCTTACATTATACGGAGGTTTAATCTTGTTATAATAATGAATTATTTCAGGGTTTGTAAATGCCATGCCTATTCTTACTGCTGCCAATCCAAGTGCCTTGCTGAAGGTCTGCATCACAATCAGGTTCTGATACTTTTCCGTTTTCTTGAGGAAAGATGGTTTTTCGCTGAAATCAGAATAGGCTTCATCAAGAAGAATGATACCTGAGAACCTCCTGATTATATACTCAATGCTTTCATAGTGTATGCAGTTTCCGGTGGGGTTGTTAGGTGAACAGATGAAGATCACTTTCAGATTTTCATCGTCGAAATATTTTTCCGCACTGTTTATATCAATCTGAAAGTTTTCGTTAAGAGGTACTTTTATGACTTCGAGGTCGTTAACTTCAGCAGAAGTTTCATACATCCCGTAAGTGGGAGGGAAGGTCATTACCTTATCCCTGCCGGGATTTCCGAATATTCTGAGGGTAAGGTCAATTATCTCATCGCTTCCGTTTCCGACGAAGATATATTCCTTATCAATTCCTTTCAGTTTTGAGATTGCCGATTTAAGTTTCTTCTGGTAGGGGTCGGGATAGCGGTTGAGTATGCCATAGGGGTTCTCATTTGCATCGAGAAAAACACCCTGTATGCCGCTGTATTCATCGCGGGCAGAAGAATAAGGCGTGAGGCCTCTGATATTTTCCCTGACCAGTTTATTGATGTCAGACATATATTCTTTGATTTAGAATCGTATTTTTACTGCGTTGCTGTGAGCTGCAAGCTGTTCTGCTTCAGCCATTTCAATTACAGTTGTTCCAAGAGCCATTATTCCGTCGTGTGTGACTTCCTGGAATGAAATCTGTTTTGAGAAACTATCAACAGAGAGGCCGCTGTAGCTTCGTGCATAACCATTGGTTGGCAGTGTATGGTTGGGTCCTGAAGCATAATCGCCAATGCTTTCACAACTGTATTCTCCGATAAAGACTGATCCTGCATTTGTCACTTTTTCAGCAAGCCACCTGCAGGCGGGACTGTTGATAATGAGGTGCTCAGGTGCGTAAATATTGCTGAATCTTATGCAGTCATCGAGTGATGACAGAAGCACAGCCATACTGTTGGCCAGTGATTGTTCCGCGATTTTTTTTCTCGGAAGGAATGAAAGTTGTTTATGGATTTCATCTTCAACCTTTTCGATTATTTCAGCAGTATCGGTAAGGAGTACTGTCTGGCTGTCGGCACCGTGTTCGGCTTGTGAAAGAAGGTCTGCAGCCACAAAGTCGGGGCGGGCATCTTTGCCGGCGATGACCAGCACCTCGCTTGGTCCGGCCGGCATGTCAATCGCAACACCGTATTGCATTACAATTTCTTTTGCTGCTGTGACATACAGGTTGCCGGGTCCGAAAATCTTGTAAACCCTGGGGATTGATTCAGTGCCGAAAGCCATAGAGGCAATTGCCTGTGCTCCTCCTACCTTATATATGTTTCTTATTCCAAGTTGTCCGGCTGTGTATAAAATAAGGGGATTTATCATGCCATTTTTATCAGGCGGAGTGCAGATTATTATTTCCCTGCATCCTGCAAGCCTGGCTGGTATGCCTAGCATAAGGACTGTTGAAAAGAGCGGGGCACTGCCACCCGGTATGTATAACCCTACTTTTTCAATGGGAACGCTTTTCCTCCAGCACTTAATGCCAACCGACGTAACCACAGAAGGATCAGATTTTATCATTGCTGCATGAAATTTTTCAATATTCCTCCTTGCTGTTTCTATGGCCTTTTTAAGTGAAGGCGGTACCATCTCTGAGGAGCGGTCAATTTCCTCATCGGTCACTTTAAGAGGTGAGGGGCGGATGCCGTCAAATTTCATGGAATAACGCATAAGAGCCTCATCGCCCTTCAGGCAAATATCACCTATTATCTGCATGACTGTATCGTGCACCTCTTCCTTTTTACCTGAGGGTCTTTCACATAGCGATTCCCATGTTTCCCTTGCAGGCAGAAAATATTTTTTCATCACTTTATCATTTTTTCAATTGGAATAACAAGAATTCCTTCCGCACCTGCTTCCTTGAGCATGTTGATTCTTTCCCAGAAATCATCCTCTCTTACCACTGAATGCAGGCTTACCCATCCTTTCTCTACCAGCGGCAGGATAGTCGGACTTTTCATACCGGGCAATATTTCTGTAATCTTCTGTACGGCCGATTCAGGTGCATTAAGCAGGATATATTTATTTTCCCCTGCATTTTTTACTGCCCTGATTCTGAAAAGCAGCTTGTCGAGAATGGCAAGCTTTTTACCGGAAAGGTTGCGGTTTGCGATGAGTATAGCCTGGCTTTTCATGATAACAGCCACCTCTTTAAGCCCGTTGGTAAGGAGGGTGCTACCTGAACTGACTATGTCGCACACTGCATCAGCGAGGCCAATTCCGGGAGCAATCTCAACGCTTCCACTGATCTCCTCAATGGTAGCTGTTATGTTGTTTTTTGACAGGTATTCTGAAAGGATGCGAGGGTAGCTTGTCGCGATCTTTTTCCCGTTAAAGTAAGCGGGTCCGGTGTAATCCTCTTCGCGGGGAATGGCAAGACTGAGCCGGCAGCGGGCAAAACCGAGCTTCTCGATAGTTCTGATATCCCTGCCCTTTTCGGCAGTCATATTTTCGCCGATAATACCCGCGTCAGCCACACCCTGTTCCACATATTGGGGAATATCATCATCGCGAAGATAGAGAATCTCCACCGGGAAGTTAGTGGCGGAAGTTTTCAGCACACCTGCCCCGTTGATGAATTTTATACCGCACTCCTCAAGAAGTTTCTTTGAACTTTCACTGAGTCTTCCGCTTTTCTGAATTGCAATTCTGAGTTCTTTCATTGAAAATATTGTTTAATAGTTTATTTAATCTGTGCCCTGAGCCCCGCGCCCCATGCTCCATGCCTCTTCTCCTCCCCATTTGGGGAGGCCCTCCTTCACTAAAGCTTCGGAGGGCAAGCCGGGAGGGCAAACAAAAAACCCGCCTGCATTTCCTCAGACGGGTTTATGATATTCTATATCACTGCGATATAGCATCATCACCTCGCCTGAGGGCAGGGAGTATGATGGTGCTGATATCTCCTGAATGCTTTCATCTATGTTGCAAAGATAAAAATAATTTATAATCAAAAAATAAAAAAAATAAAAAAATGAAACACAGTTTTTTTATACTCTTTCAGCAACCATATCACCTACTTCAGTTGTAGTATATCCCATTTTGCCTGCACCAAGGTCTTTGATTCTGTTTGCGGTAATATCCATAATGGCATTTTCGATTGACTTTGCTGCTGTTTCCTCGCCAAGGTGTTCAAGCATCATGGATCCTGCAGCTATAGCAGCAAGGGGATTAATAATATTTTTCCCGGTGTACTTGGGGGCCGAGCCGCCTATAGGTTCAAACATCGAAACGCCTTCAGGATTGATGTTACCACCTGCGGCAATGCCCATCCCTCCCTGTGTTATGGCTCCAAGGTCGGTTATAATATCACCGAACATATTGGTGGTAACGATTACATCAAACCATTCAGGATTTTTAATCATCCACATGCATGTGGCATCAACATGATAGTATTCGCGTTTAATGTCGGGGTATTCATTCTGCCCCATTTCATTGAAAGCTCTTTCCCACAGGTCAAAAACATAGGTCAGTACGTTTGTCTTTCCGCACAGTGCAAGTGTTTTTTTCTTATTTCTTTTTCGTGTGTATTCAAATGCATATTTCAGGCAGCGGTCAACCTGCATGCGGTTATAAATCATATTCTGAATGGCAACTTCATGAGGTGTGCCTTTCATTGTGACTCCTCCGGCACCTGTATAAACATCCCCTGTGTTTTCCCTGATTACAACATAGTCGATGTGTTCAGGGCCTTTATTTTTCAAAGGTGTATTTACTCCCGGGTAAAGTTTTACCGGACGCAGGTTGATATATTGGTCAAGTTCAAACCTCAGCCTGAGCAATATTCCTTTTTCAAGTATACCTGGTTTGACATCAGGATGTCCTATGGCACCAAGAAGTATAGCATCATGTTTTCTCATTTCATCAATTGCAGAATCAGGCAGTGTTTCACCTCTCCTTAGATAACGGTCACCGCCGAAGTCAAAATCGTGAAAAATGAGATGAAAACCATATTTTGATGCTGCTGTACTCAGAACCTTTTTACTTTCCCTTATTACTTCAGGTCCGGTTCCGTCGCCCGGAATTACTGCAATATTATATGATCTTTTCATGATAAATAAAATCTTTTTACTGTTAATTTATTCACAAATTATTGTTTGTTTGCGGAAATGATAATTCAAGTTTATGGTTTGGCCCGGAACTTTCGAAAATGTTAAGCATTCTCTCGGTTGCCTTTATAGCCGATTCGGTCTGGTCGGCATCAAGACCCTTGGTCCTGAATTCCATTCCGCCGTTATTCCATGAAATAACTGTTTCAACCAGCGCATCAGTCTTTCCCCCCGGTGGAATTGAAACCTTATAGTCGGTAAGAACAGGCAGTTCTTTTCCGAGCCGGTTGTAAATCTTCCTGAGGGCTTTCATAAAAGCATCGTACTGACCATCGCCGGAAGCTGTTTCCTCATAGGTCTCTCCATCTATCTCAACCTGCACACTGGCCACAGGTCTCATACCATATGACAATGACAAGGAATAATTTTTAATAAAGACCTTATATGAGATTTTTTCTTCTCCCAGTACGTCAGATATTATAAAAGGAAGGTCTTCGGTTGTGACACTCTCCTTTTTATCGCCCAGTTCAATAACCCGTTGAGTAACACGTTCGAGCGATTCAGGAGGGAGCTCCAGCCCGAATTCCTCAAGGTTCTTTTTTATTGTGGCTTTTCCTGAAAGCTTGCCGAGGGCATATTTTCTTTTCCTACCGAAGCGTTCAGGCAGAAGGTTGTTGAAATAAAGGTTTGCCTTGCTGTCACCGTCAGCATGTATCCCTGAAGTCTGTGTGAATACATTTTCCCCTATCACCGGCTGGTTTACAGCTACTCTTACACCACTGTATGATTCAACCACATGACTTATTCTGGCCATTTGTGTTTCATCAACGTTTGTCGGGTATCTGAAATGATCATGCACAAGTGCTACTACGCTCGACAGGGGAACATTTCCAGCCCTTTCTCCAAGACCATTTACTGTTGTATGAATTCCTTTTATTCCTGCTTTGATTGCTGAAAATACATTTGCAACGGCAAGGTCATAATCGTTATGGGCATGAAAATCGAAATGAACTGCCGGATAACAGTTAACCATGATTGAACAGAACTCATAGGTCTGCTCAGGATTAAGAATGCCAAGTGTATCGGGAAGCATGAATCTTTTTACTGATTCACCTTTTAGAGATTCTATCAGGAAGTGAACATAATCCGGTGAATGAATCATCCCGTTCGACCAGTCTTCAAAATAGAGGTTTACTGCAATTCCCATTTCATGGCTACGTTTTATAACATATTTTATATCGTCCACATGTTGTTCAGGCGTTTTGCGCAATTGTTTCTCAAGATGACGCAGTGAGCCTTTGCAAAGAAGATTAATCACCCGGAGACCGGCTTTTCTTATCCATTCAAGGGAAATATCGCCGTCAACGAAGCCAAGCACTTCAACTCTGTCGAGCATATTATTTTTTGAAGCCCATTCGGCTATTTTACTGGCTGCTTCAAATTCACCTTTTGAAACACGTGCCGATGCTATCTCAATCCTGTCAACCTTGACTTCCTTCAGTAAGAGAGAAGCAATATGTTGTTTTTCAACAGGCGAATACGACACTCCCTGCATCTGTTCCCCGTCACGTAGTGTAGTATCCAGTATTTCTATTTTCATGACTTAAAATGTTTTTTCTCAAATTCTTCAATTTTATCTTTCATTTCAAGCAGATAGTCAATATTATCCATCCCTTTGAGCAGGCATTCCTTTTTCCATGGGTTGATGTCAAACCTTAATGCCATTCCTGTTCTTGGTATTTCAAGAAGCTGATGTTCAAGGTCAATAATTACTTTCATATCAGGGTCTTTTTTCAGGAGCATAAAAAGGTTCTGAAGGTTTTCTTCGGGGATAACAACCGGCAATAATCCGTTGTTTAATGCATTGTTTCTGAAAATATCGGCGAAGAAACTTGACACAACAGCCCTGAAGCCATAATCATAAAGTGCCCATACAGCATGCTCTCTGCTGGAGCCACATCCGAAATTCTTACCTGCTAGAAGAACTGAACCGGAATAGAGAGGGTTATTTAAAACAAATTCCTTGTTGGGTTGTCCGTTTTTATTAAACCTCCAGTCATAAAAAAGATATCTGCCGAGGCCGTATCTTGTTGTGGTGCTGAGATACCTTGCCGGGATAATCTGGTCAGTATCTATATTTTCCACAGGAAGCGGTACGCATTTTGATTCGAGTATGGTGAATTTTACACCTGCCATATTGTAAATTGTTTATGTATTATCAGATAAATTCTTCAGGACTTGTTATTCTTCCTGTTATTGCGCATGCCGCAGCCGTAAGCGGGCTTGCAAGGATAGTTCTTGAGCCGGGCCCCTGTCTGCCCTCGAAATTCCTGTTTGAGGTTGATACAGCATATTTACCTGCAGGAATTTTATCTTCATTCATTGCCAGACAGGATGAACACCCGGGCTGGCGGACCTCAAACCCTGCATCTCTGAATATAATGTCAAGTCCCTCTTTATAAATCTGGTTTTCAACTCTTTTTGAGCCGGGTACAATAAATGCTGTAACATCCGGTGATTTTTTTCTGCCTTTTATAACCGATGCAAAAGCCCTGAAATCTTCTATCCGGCCGTTGGTACAACTTCCGAGGAATACATAATCAATTTTATGCCCTTCCGGTTTCATCCCCGGAGTAAAGTTCATGTATTCGAGAGCTTTCATGAAGGAACTTCTGGTATCACCGGATGGAGGTTCGGGTATGGTTCCGTCAACCGGCATTGCCATCCCCGGGTTTGTCCCGAAGGTAATCATAGGTCTAATGAGGGCAGCATCAAATTCTTTTTCACAGTCGAAAATTGCGTCAGGATCGGTTTTTAGTTTAATCCATAGTTCTCTTTCCTGCGGGGTGATTTTTTTGCCGCCATTTTTTTCGGCTTCTTCAAGGAAAGAGATTGTAATGTTGTCGGGCGCGATGAGTCCTCCACGGGCACCCATCTCAATACTCATGTTGCAGATGGTCATTCTTCCTTCCATACTGAGACTTTCTATGGTGTCACCTGCATACTCAACAAAATATCCTGTGGCCCCGCCGGATGTTAACCGTGAGATTATATAGAGAATGATATCTTTTGCAGTAACAGCTTTCCCTAATTTTCCGGTTATTTTTATTCTCATCTGGCGTGGTTTATACTGCAGGATACATTGTGTTGCAAGCACCATCTCCACTTCTGATGTTCCTATGCCAAATGCAATTGAACCAAATGCTCCATGAGTTGAAGTATGGCTGTCGCCACACACAATGGTCATTCCGGGCCGGGTATATCCCAGTTCTGGACCAATGACATGGACAATACCATTATTGGGATGCTGTACTCCAAAAAATTCTATTCCGTGTTCCCTGCAGTTTTCAGCAAGGGTACAAACCTGTTTTCTCGAAATTTCATCTTTGATTGGAAGATGCTGGTTTTTTGTGGGGACGTTGTGGTCGGCTGTGGCGAGTGTCCGGAAGGGCCGGAAAACACCAATGCCCCTTTCCTTCAAACCATTAAATGCCTGCGGACTGGTGACTTCATGAATATAGTGCATGTCGATATAGAGAACATCAGGTCCCCCATCTATAGTATTTACCACATGAGACTCCCAGATTTTATCAAAAAGAGTTTTCTGTTTCACCTGTTATTATTTAATTTTAGCTATAGCATCAATAAATGCCTCAACCGAAGCTGTGACAATATCCGTATTAGCTGAGAATCCGTAATAGGTTCTGCCTTCGTGTTCGATCTGGATATGTACCTTTCCGATGTCATCACTTCCCCGTGTAATGGCCTGAATAAGAAATTCTTCAAGATGCACGGTTTTGTTGATAAGTTGTCTGACGGCAGTAAAGGCGGCATCAATCGGCCCGTTCCCTGTAGCAGTTGAAGTGTGAATTTCCCCGTTGATCCTGAGCCCAACTGTTGCAACGGGAACAGCTGTTTTGCCGCAGGTAACCTGCAGAACTTCAAGTTTCAGAGGCTTTTCGCCCTGAAATACCTCGCCGGTAAGGATTTTAATATCCTCATCATTGATAATTTTCTTTTTATCGGCCAGTTTCAGGAAACGGTAGTAAATCTCATCCAGTTCTTCCTTTTCGAACTTGTAGCCAAGTTGTTGAAGTTTATGGTTCAGGGCTGCCCTGCCACTTCTGGCTGTAAGAATGATGGAAGACTCTTTTACGCCAACTTCAACCGGGTTTATGATTTCATAATTTTCGCGTTTCTTGAGTACACCATCCTGATGTATACCAGACGAGTGGGCAAAGGCATTTCTGCCTACAATAGCCTTGTTGGGTTGTACCGGCATATTCATCAGGGTTGAAACAAGACGGCTGGTGTTGTAGATAAGCTGAGTGTTGATTTCAGTGTAAAGATTAAGATGTTTATGGCATTTCAGTGTCATTACCACTTCTTCGAGAGAGGTATTACCTGCCCGTTCACCAACGCCGTTCATTGTTACTTCTATCTGGCGGGCGCCATTAAGAACACCCATGATGGTATTTGCGGTAGCCATGCCCAGGTCGTTATGGCAGTGAGTGGATATAATCACCTTGTCGATATTGGGCACATTGTTTTTAAGATATCTTATTTTTTCGCCGTATTCTTCAGGCAAGCAGTAACCTGTTGTGTCAGGTATATTCACAACAGTAGCTCCTGCTTCGATCACTGCTTCAATTACTTTAGCAAGATACTCATTATCAGACCTTCCGGCATCCTCGGCATAAAATTCCACATCGTCAACAAATTTCCTTGCATATCTTACTGCATCTGATGCTCGGCGGATGATTTCTTCGGGCGTGGTTTTAATTTTATATTCGATGTGGTAAGGGGAGACACCAATGCCTGTATGAATTCTTTTACGTTTTGCATGCTGGAGGGCCTCGGCAGCTACTTCAATGTCTTTTTTGACAGCCCGTGTCAGAGCGCATATCACAGGGCGGGTGACAGATTTAGATATTTCCACTACCGAGTTGAAATCGCCCGGACTTGAGATTGGAAATCCGGCCTCAATAATGTCAACGCCAAGTTCGTCGAGTGCCTGTGCAACCTGAATTTTCTCAACAGTGTTCAGCTGGCATCCGGGCACCTGTTCGCCGTCCCTGAGAGTTGTGTCAAAAACAAATACTTTCTCTTCCATATTTATCAGTGTATTTTTATTTATTTCCGGGTCTCAACTTTCTTACAGCTGCCCCGGCTTTCCAGATTTCTGAATTACCCAGTTCCCTGAGTTCAGCGTCAAGCTGGTCTTTGTAATCAGGGTTGCTGAGTGCTTTAATTACTCTTTCAGTTTCTTTTCCGGTTTTGACTCTTTCGTACAGTTCTCTAAAAACAGGGAGTGTGGCATCTCTGAATTTTGGTCTCCAGTCGAGTGCACCGCGCTGGGCTGTTGCGCTGCAGTTGGCATACATCCAGTCCATTCCCTTTTCGTCAACAAGCCTTATGAGGCTTTGTGTAAGTTCTTCAACAGTTTCGTTGAAAGCTTCGGATGGAGAGTGGCCATTTTCTCTCAGTACCTGATACTGGGCATCTATAATACCAGCCAGAGCACCCATCAGTACGCCACGCTCGCCTGTCAGATCGCTATATACTTCTTTTTCAAATGTCGTGGGGAAAAGATAGCCTGATCCGATTGCTATACCCAGTGCCAGAACCCTTTCTGTTGCCTTTCCAGTGTAATCCTGAAACACGGAATAGCTTGAGTTAATGCCTGTTCCGGCGAGGAAGTTGCGGCGGACGCTTGTACCGGAACCTTTTGGTGCACACAGAATAACATCAATATAAGGCGGAGGTATGACACCTGTCTGCTCTTTGTATGTTATTGAAAACCCATGAGAAAAATAAAGAGCGTCCCCTTTGTTGAGGCAGGCTTTAATTTCGGGCCAGAGAATCCTCTGGGCAGCATCGGAAACAAGATATTGAATTATTGTTCCCCTCTTTGCTGCTTCTGCAACCGGGAAAAGGGTTTTACCCGGAACAAATCCGTCAGCAACAGCCTTGTCCCAGTCTTTTTTAAATTCCGGTGCCTGACCAACAATAACATTTAACCCGTTATCTCTCATGTTTAGTGCCTGAGCCGGCCCCTGAACACCATATCCGATAACTGCAATAAGTTCATCTTTTAGCACTTCGCGTGCTTTTGAAAGCGGGAATTCTTCCCTTGTGACAACTTCTTCAATTACACCACCAAAATCAATTTTTGCCATAATTAAGATATTTTTAAGGTTTTACATTTTTCCGGATTTTACTTTCATTATATTTCCATTCAGAATTATTTATGAAAAATCCGGGTTATTATTCATTCTGACGTTTTAAAATTTCAAGTTCCTTGTCTTCCTCTTCCTCTCGCATTGCCTCATTCATTTCTTTAAGATATGAATGAAACTCTTTCACCTGTTTTGTGACAGCCACTCTTCCCGACCTTACATACTGAAGGATACCAAAAGGTTCAAGTTCATTCAGCAGATGCACGATTTCACTCTTATGGCCTGTTTTTTCAATAACCATATATTCTGAAGAGATTTCAATAAACCTCACATTGTGGGAGCGCACCAGATGGTCAATGATATTTCCAGAAAGAAGGGATTTTGTTGACATTTTAAAAAGTGCCAGTTCCTGGTGGACTATCTCCTCGGAAGTATGAACAAATACTTTTATTACATCAATTATTTTTTCGATCTGTCTTGCCACTTTTCTCACCATATCATCGGTGGTTCTGATTGCCAGTGTAATGAGCTGAACACCTTTTACTGCCGATTCAGATGCAGTAATACTTTCAATGTTAATCTGCCTTCTTGTGAGGATTATTGTAATCTGGTTCAGTATCCCGATATGGTCTTCAGTGAATATTGAAAGAGTAAATTCTTTTTTAATCATAACTTATCATTTTATTATTTTCACTTCTGAGACTGAGGCACCGGGCTCCACCATTGGAAGGATGGTACCTTCTTTTTCAACATGAACTTCAAGCAGGTACGGGCCTCCGGATTTAAGCATGCGTTTAACTGCTTCAGCCAGTTGCTCTCTTTCCGTAACTTTTTCTCCAGGGATGTTGTAACCTGATGCAATGGTAACAAAATCAGGATTTACCAGTTCGGTTGAAGCATATCTTTTCTGGTAAAACATATCCTGCCACTGGCGTACCATTCCAAGGAAAAAATTATTGAGTATTATCAGTTTTACAGGGATGTTGTAATGCAGAATTGTACCAAGTTCCTGTATTGTCATCTGGAAGCCTCCATCTCCAATAAAACCTATTACCTGAGAATCGGGTTTGCCTACTTTTGCACCAACCGAGGCGGGCAGTCCAAAGCCCATGGTACCCATACCGCCGGATGTGATGAAAGAATTGGGATTTCTGAATTTGTAATAGCGCGCAGCTGACATCTGATTTTGACCGACATCAGTTACAATAATTGCATCCCCGCCGGTGAGTTCTGAAACAACATTTACAACTTCTCCCATTTTTATGGGACCCTTTTCCGGTTTTATTTCGGGTCGGATAACTGTGTCATATTCAATTTTGTCGTTAATTCTGAATTCTCTTATCCATCTTTCATGAGAATTCTGATTTACAAGCGGAATCAGGTATCTTAAAACATCACGGGCGTCGTTGTTGATTTCTATATCAACACCGACATTTTTATTTATTTCGGCCTCGTCAATTTCAATGTGTATGATTTTGGCTTCTGTTGCATATTTTTTGAGGTTTCCTGTAACACGGTCGTCGAATCTCATACCTATGGCAATGATTACATCTGCTTCATTTGTCAGTTTGTTTGGTGCAAGATTTCCGTGCATTCCCAGCATACCTGCGTAAAGCCTGTGATTGGCCGGGAAACACGAAATCCCCAGCATTGTCACAGCC
>Ga0078972_1003760_pt1 | contig 44224 bp, 38 predicted proteins | sample YelNatPaOPGAMG01_FD_67568 | JGI IMG/M metagenome (GOLD analysis project Ga0078972, IMG submission 67568) | Hot spring thermophilic microbial communities from Obsidian Pool, Yellowstone National Park, USA - OP-RAMG-01 (SPADES assembly) (version 2) | ecosystem: Environmental > Aquatic > Thermal...
CTCTGTAAGGGTTCACGATTTGACAAAAATTAGAACATCCCCGCGGGCGGAGAGGGGGAAGCCGAAGGCTGGGGGTGAGGTTTCGGCGGCTATGGGAAGCCGCCCGACGTGTCCACGTGATTTCTACGCCATTCGTGTAGATTCGTGTTATTCGTGGATAGCATCCGGCGGCTATGGGAAGCCGCCCTACGTGTCCACGTGATTTCTACGCCATTCGTGTAGATTCGTGTTATTCGTGGATAGCATCCGGCGGCTATGGGAAGCCGCCCTACGTGTCCACACTACCTCACCCCCTCGTTCCCCCTCTCCGTAGGCGGAGAGGGGGAAGCCGAAGGCTGGGGGTGAGGTTTCGCCATCTATGGGAAGCCGCCCTACTGGCCGCCCTGCTTCCCTGACAGGGCGGGCGCAATGCGGGCCGCCCACTCCCGCACCGCATCCCAATCGCGGAAATCCCCTTCGGGGGACTTCATCGCGCGGATGATGAGGCGAAGCAAGAACGGCAGGCGGCGGCTGTCCATGACGCCAGGGAACAATCCCACGTCCACGGGCTTCACGCTGGGCGTCTTGGCGCGAAGGGCGTCCAGGTAGGCCGCCACGGTGCAGCGGTTCTCCTCGGTGTCGTTCGCCATGGTCAGGCACACGACGAAGTAGGCCACTGGCATGCGGCTCAACTCCGCTTGGTGCTTCCGCACGAACGACACGACTTCGGGCATGAGCCGTCCCGCGCGGATGGCGCTGCCGATGATGGCGCTGGTGTAGCCGTCCAGGCTGCGGACTTTGCTCACAGGCTGCACATCTACCTGGGCCTCCTGATCCCGCAGCACCTCGGCAATCGTCTCGGCGACGCTTGCTGTGGAACCCATGCGGGTGGCATAGGCAACGAGAATTCGGTTTTGCATCATGGCTCCTTTCGTGTTATCGCGGGCATCGCCTGGCGACATCATCGGCGGTTCATTCCGCTTTGGCGAGGCCGCCGCCGTATGCTATACTCATTTCGTCTGGATGGCAAATGATTCCCTGGCGGGTGGCCGCTTGGGGGCAGGAGAAGCGGTTGGACGCGAAACATCTGCATACGCTGGAATTTGACCGCATTTTGGAGCGCGTGGCTGCGCACACGTCGTTCTCGTTCGGGCGCGAGCGGGCGCTGGCGACCCAGCCCACGTCGGACCTGGACGAGGCCCGACGCCTGTTGCGGCTGACGGGCGAGGCGCGCCTGCTGATGGATACGAAGGGCGTGCTCTCCATCGGGGGGGCGCGGGACGTCCGCCCGCTGCTCAGCCGCGCCGAGCGCCGCGCCATGCTGGACGCGCAGGAACTCTTGGACATCCGCGAGACGCTCAACGCGGCGCGGACGCTTCGCCGTTCGCTGTCGCGGATGGGCGCGCAAGTCCCGCTTCTGGCGCAGAAGGCGTCGCAGATAGAAGAGTGCGCGCACGTGGCGGCAGAAATCGGCCGCTGCATCAACGACCGCGGCGAGGTGGTGGATTCGGCCAGCCCGAAACTCGCCCGCATCCGCGCCGACGTGCGCATCGCCCACGACCGCCTGCTGGACAAACTCAATCGCATCATCACGAGCGCCGAGAATGCGCCGTTTCTCCAGGAGCCGCTCATCACCCAGCGCAACGGGCGATACGTGATTCCCCTCAAGGCCGAGTTCAAGGGGCGCATCCCAGGGCTGATTCACGACCAGTCTGGCTCGGGCGCGACGCTGTTCATTGAGCCGCTGGCCACGGTGGAGTTGAACAACGCATGGCGCGAACTCCAGTTGGAAGAAGAGCGCGAGGTGCGGCGCATCCTGATGGAACTGACCGACCTGGTGGCCGAGGAAAGCCCGCTCATCCTGCGCACGCTCCATATCCTGGCCGACCTGGATGTCATCTTCGCCAAGGCCAAGTACGCCGAGGAGATTCGCGCGACGGAGCCGACGCTGGTGCCCTTCGCGCCCAAGCCCGCGCGCCCCGACACGGACGGCACCGAGTTGCCGCCGCACCCTGGCTCGCGCATTCGGCTGCTGCGGGCGCGCCACCCGCTCCTGGCGCCCGAAACGGTGGTGCCGATTGACGTCGTCTTCACCGACCGCTTCTTCGTCCTGGTGGTTACAGGCCCCAACACGGGCGGCAAGACGGTGTCGCTGAGAACCGTGGGCCTGATGGCGCTCATGGCGCAGTCGGGCCTGCACCTGCCCACCGACGAGGGGAGCGAACTCACCGTCTTTCGCGGCGTGTTCGCCGACATCGGCGACGAGCAGTCCATAGAGCAGAGCCTGTCCACCTTCTCGTCGCACATGAACAACATCGTGGACATCCTCCGTCGGGCCGACTCGCAGTCGCTGGTGCTGCTGGACGAAATCGGCGCGGGCACGGATCCCGTGGAGGGTTCCGCCCTGGCGCGGGCCATCCTGTCGCACCTGGTGGAGCGGCGCATCACCACCATGGCCACCACGCACTACTCGGAACTGAAGTATTACGCGCAGGTAACGCCAGGGGTGGAAAACGCCAGCGTGGAGTTTGACGTGGAGACGCTGTCGCCCACGTTTGAACTGACCATCGGCCTGCCTGGGCGCAGCAACGCCTTTGCCATCGCGTCGCGCCTGGGGCTGGACGAGGGAATCGTGCAGGAGGCCAGGTCGCTGGTGTCGCCCGAAACGCTGGAAGCCGACGTCCTGCTGGGCGAGATTCAGGTAGCGCACCGCGAGGCCCAAGCGGAACTCCAGGCAGCGCGGGCGGCCCGCGAGGAGTTGCAGCACCTGCAGCGAAGCCTGCAGAAGCAACTGGCCGAGTTGGAGGCGTCCAAGGCGGCGATTATCGCGCAGGCGCGGGAGGAGATGCGCGAGGAGTTGGAGGCGTTCCGTCGCGAACTGCAACGCGCCCGCCGCCAACTGGAGCGGGGCGCGGCGCTGCCCGACGCCGTCGTCCAGGCCGAGCAGATCGCCCAGGCGCTGGAGTCGCGGCTGCCCCCGCCTCCTCCTCCGCCCCCGCCCGAAATCGCGCCAGGGGAACTCCGCGTGGGCGCTTCGGTGTGGGTGAAATCCCTGAAGGCGGCGGGCGAAGTGGCCGCCATGGACGGCGACCGCGTGGAGGTGAGCCTGGGGCGCTTCCGCCTGTCGCTGGACGCGTCGGATTTGGAAGTGCGGGCCGCGCCTGTGCAGGAAGCCTCGGGGACTACAGGGGGCGAGTACATCCCCCGACCGCAAGCGGGGCGGCCCGTGAAAGCCGAATTGGATTTGCGCGGCCGCCGCGCCGAGGAGGTGTTGCCAGAGTTGGAACGCTATCTCAACGATGCGTTCCTGACGGGCCTGCCGTGGGTGCGCATCATCCACGGCAGGGGCACCGGCGTGCTGCGCCAGATCGTGCGCGAGGCGCTGGCAAGCCATCCCCTCGTGGCGGCGTACAAGTCGGGCGCGCCCGAAGAGGGCGGCGACGGCGTTACCATCGCGGAACTGGCCAAGCGATAGTCGTGTCGGACGTAGCAGAGCAAGGAGGTGCGGAATGGACGGCTTCTGGGATGACCTGGAGGAGTTCGGCGAAGACCCGTTTCTGGGCTTCCCGGACACGCCAGAGGAGATGCTGGGGCCTTACGGGTGGTGGGAGCAGCAGCCGCAACGCCCCGCCTACATCTGGGTTCCGCCCGCTCCCCAACCGACGGGCACGCGGGGCACCCTCGCCGAGATTTGGGAGGCCGTCAAGATGGTTGCGTTCATGATCGGTTTCCTGCTCTTTGTGCTTTGGATGCTCGTGGCGATGTCGCTCTAGCCGCCAGAAGAACGATGCGCGAGGGGGTCGGACGATGAAACAAGTCTATTTCAAGCACCCGAACAAGCACGGCCCGCTGCTGGAGGGCGTGTTGCACCTGCCCGAGGGCGCGGGGCCATTCTCCAGCGCGGTCATCTGCCATCCGCACCCGCAGTATGGCGGGAGCATGGATGTGCCGCTGGTTGTGGCGCTGGCGCGAGGGCTGGCGCGGGCCGGTTGGGCGGCGCTTCGCTTCAACTTCCGGGGCGTCGGCCAGAGCCAGGGGGCCTACGACGAGGGGCGGGGCGAAGTGGACGACGTGGAGGCGGCCGTGGCCTACCTGCGCGCGCAGGAGGGCTTGAGCGACGCGCCCGTTGCGCTGGTGGGGTACTCGTTTGGCGCGTGGGTTGCGCTGGAGGCGGCGCATCGCACAGCGCCCAGCGCCGTCGCGGCGGTGGCGCTGCCGTTGTGGCGCATGCCCGAGGGCTGGCTTGCAGACCTGGCCGCGCCCAAACTGTTCATCGCGGGCGACCGCGATACTGTGTGCCCGGTGGGCGAACTCAAGGCGTGGGCAGGCGGGTTGCCCGGCGTCAAGGAGATCGCAGTGCTGACCCGCGCCGACCACTACCTGGCGGGCAGGGAGGGCCAGGTTGCGGACGAGGTCGTGCGCTTCCTGAAAGCCCACGCCGCGCCCGAACGGGGGGAGGCCCGATGATCCGCGCCATTCTGTTTGACCTGGACGCCACGCTGCTGGACAACGACATGCGCACGTTCCTCCCGCCGTATTTTCAGGCGCTGTGCTCCCGCCTGGGCGAGCGGATTCCGCCCGAAAGGCTCACGCGGCAGATTATGGAGTCCACCCAGCGGATGATCCAAAACACCGACCCGAACCGAACCAACGAGGACGTGTTCACGGCGGACTTCTTCCCCAAGATCGGCCACAGCCCCGAAGAGTTATGGCCCATCTTTACGGATTTCTACGAGATGGACTTCCCGGCCCTGCGCAGGTACACGCGGCCGCGACCCGAGGCGCGCGAGGTGGTGCAGGAATGCTTTGACCGCGGGTACGATGTGGTGATCGCCACAAGCCCGGTGTTCCCGCTGCGGGCGGTGCAGCATCGCCTGGAGTGGGCGGGCGTCGCCGATTTTCCCTATGCGCTCATCACCACCTACGAGAACATGCACAGTTGCAAGCCGCAGCCGCGCTACTACCTGGAGATCGCCGAGAAGATCGGCCGCGCGCCGTCGGAATGCATCATGGTGGGCAACGACCCGGAGGCCGACATCGCGCCCGCCGCCCGGGCCGGCATGCGCACGTTCTACGTGGTGTACGAGGAGGCCGAATCCCACGCGGTGGCCGCCGACTATCGGGGCACGCTGGTGGACTTCCAGCATCTGCTCCGCTCGTGGCCGTCGCCGAAGGAGTCTGCGCCCTAGGCGGACTCAGAACGCCCACGCCAGGGTCATCGCGGCGCACACGCCCGTGATGAGCAGGCTGATGACGAACGCGGTGCGGATGACCACGGCCTCCTCGCCGATGCGGTCAATGCTCGCGGCGGCGTTCTGCAGTTTCGCGGGCGAGATGACGCTGGCCAGCCCGCCGCCGATGCCGCTGGCCGCCGCGATGAGCAGGCCCGCCGCCCCGATCTTCTGCGCGGTCGTCAAGTGCAGCGCCGTCAGCATGGCGATGGACGAGGTCTCGGAGCCGCTGATGAATCCCCCCAGAAGCCCCAGGTAGGGCGCGACCAGCGGGTACAGCCGCCCCAACATCCCCGCCGCGGCATCGGCCACGACGTACACCATGTTGCGCGCCGGGTCGGCGAGTCGCCAGTCCAGCCCCTTGCCCGAATGGTTCATGACGAACGCGATGGCGAAGAAGACGGCAGCCGCCAGCACCGGCCTGGGCGCGCGCTTCAGCCATTTGTGCAGCGAAGTTTGCACCTGGGCGCGCGTGGGTTTGAGGATGGGCAGCGCTAGCGCGGTGCTGACGAGAATCCAGAAGTACGCCTGCCAGAGCAGGCGCACCTTTTCCGGCGCGCCTGGGATGATCTCCACCGGCATGGCCCAGCGCTGGAACGTGAGGGCGAAGAGCGGCGAGAAAGGCGCGTTCACCAGCAGCGCGAAGACCGTGAGGATGAGCCAGGGCGACAGGGCCGCCGCCAGCGACATCCGCTGCAGCGCCGCGCGGTCGGCCTCATTCAGGGTGGAAAGATCGCGGAGCGGGCGGCCACTGACCTTGAGATAGCCCAGCATGACGGCCATCACGGCGACGCCGGCAGCCACGCCCGTCAGGGTGATCATGCCCAGCGCGTTCATGGCGATGGCGGTGAACCCCGCCGTGAGGCCGGCGAGCAGCGCAGGCAGCAGCCCCCGCCGCACCAGCGCCCGCCGGCCCGCGATCCAGAGCATCCCCAGCGCGATGCAGGTGCTGATGACGGGCATGTAGCGGGCGAAGAGGTGGCCCACCTCGGCCACGGGCCTGCCCACGAAGTTGGCGAAGGCCACCGCGGGGATTCCCAGCAGCGCGTAGGTGCACAGCGCGTCGTACCCGATGGCTGGCAGCGCGATGGCCGCGAAGGACGGATAGCCCAGCGCCAGCATGATGGGCGGCAAGACGGAGACCGGAACCGCCCCCAGCGCCGTGAGGAGCGTGCCGAAGCCGACGTTGATGATCATGATCTGCACCGCCCTGTCGCCGGGCGACACCGTCTTGATCAACGCCACGATGCGAGCCAGGGCGCCGGTCTCCTGCATGAGGGTTACCTGCAGGATGGACGTGGCGACGACCAGCGCGATGGGGAGCGAGGCCACCAGACCGCCCAGGCTGGCCCGCAAGGCGACGCCCAACGGCGTGCCGAAATACAGGCAGGCCGCCGCCAGCGCAACGACCCACCCGATGCCTCCCGCCACATCCGCGGCGGTGCGTCGCAGCGTCAGGAGCAGCAGGATGACGAGAATCGGAGACAAGGCCAGGACAACGGCAACGGCTTGCATGTCTGCCTCCTTGGGCGAGAATGGGTGTACCGCGTCGCATCTAGGGCTGCACGATGGGCGACGGGTTCGGGATAAACGGGTTCAGGCGCACGGCCAGCGAGAACAGGTAGGGATAGGCTACCTTTAGATGTTCCATGTAGGCCAGCCAACGGACGCCCAGCAGCGCGTAGGCCCGCTGCATGTCGCTGGCCAGGTGCGCCAGGTCCGACGGCGGCAACGCCGACACATCGTCTCGGTAGGAGAGTTCGTCGGCCAGGTGGAACACGGCCCACAATAGCGCCGTGAACGATTCGTGCTCCGACAGCATGGGGTTTTCCAGCAGGCCGAGCAGGAAGCCCCGCTTGCCGATGAGGTACGCTTGAAGCCAGCGCAGGTCCACCTGGCCGATGGCGATGGCGTAGGGGTGCGACTCCAGCCGCGCGCGAAGCGCCGCGAAGTCCTGGTCGCGCCACGTGGTGTCCACCCTGCAGGCGTTGCGGAGGTCGCCCAGGCCCGGGTCGGCGTTGGCGAACGTCCGCAGGAGCAGCGTTCCCATCTCGCTGAAGAACGCGCCGATGACGACGTTCAGTTTCTCCAGGCGCTCCTGCCTTTCGCGCTCCTGCAAGATGGCCTCGGCGATGTTGGCGAGGACACCCAGGAATGTGCCGACGCCCATGACGATGACGGCGATGGCCAGCGCCTTGCCCGCGGGCGTGGCCGGATGGATGTCGCCGTAGCCCACCGTGCCGACGGTAACGATGGTGAAGTACAACGCGTCCAGCAGCGAGAGGCGTTCGGTTAGCGCGAATCCGACGGTGCCCAGCAGGAGGACGCCGACGAAGATGGCAAGGTAGATGCGGAGGCGGTATGGGATCATCGCAGACCTCGCTTACGTAGAATCGGGTTGGAAGGGCCGCCAGGAGTCGTATTCTCCTCCTGGGGGCTGCAACAGGCGCACGTCGTCGCCGACGCGGATGAGGCCGGGCTTTTCCACCCATGCGACGAGGCCCCGCCGCCCCCACGCGGCCTTCACGAATCGCGACGCAAGGCCGGAGATGTGGGGGTGCAGCGCCTGGATCACGCGGCCCGGCGCGAGGCACGGGAGGTTCTCGCCCTCCACGGCCAGGACTGCGCCGCCGGAGAAGAACAGGCGAACGCCCGGCGGCAGGCGGGTGAGGCGCGGGATGCCCGCCAGGAGCAGGTTCGCGCCGAGCCACTCGGGCCGGACGGATTCCAGCGCCATGGCCCGCGCGATCTCGGCGAGTTCCTCCGCCGAGACGATGGAGACCTGGCGGGAGTTGCGAATCTCGGTGCCGCGAGGGTAATGGGGCGTGCGCCCGTCGGAGGGGCGGGTGAGGCCGGCGTGCCTGTCTCCGACAAACCCCTCAAACGTAACCCGCGCCTCGTCTGCGGGCGTGGTGATGAGCGATTCGGGGTCCAATCCCAGATAGACGCCGTCTACGCGTCCCGGCAAGGGTGCGTTCATGGCGAGCGAGCCTCTCCGCTGGTGTGGCGTGTAGCGCACGGCCCCCATCCGGCGGCCGCGCCTGCATGTTACCACAGACTCAGCGGGTCGGCAAGGTGAAACGGAAGACGCTGCCTTTGCCGAGGCCTTCGCTGGCCGCGTGGACGCGCCCGCCCTGGGCCTCCACCAGGGCGCGCACGATGGCAAGCCCCAGGCCAGCGCCGCCCCCCGCGCGGCTGCGGGAGCGGTCCGCGCGCCAGAAGCGGTCAAAGACATGGGGGAGGTCCTCGGGCGCGATGCCTTCGCCAGTGTCGGCAACCGAGATTTCCACGAAGCCCTCTCTGGCGGCGGCCGATAGCGTAATCTGGCCCCCCTCGGGGGTGTGGCGGAGCGCGTTGGAGATGAGGTTGTTCAGGATTTGGCTCACGCGGTCGGGGTCGGCCAGGGCCTCGGGGAGCGCCTCGGGAATCTCGCAGGCCAGGCGGAGGGACTTCCCTTCGGCGGCAGGCTCAAAGCGCGCCACAGCCGAGCGCAGTACACTCGCCACATCCGTGGGCACGATGTTGAAGCGCAGCGCCCCCGCTTCGGCCTGCGCCAGTTCCTGCAGGTCATCCACCAGGCGCGCCAGGATGCGCGTCTCGTCGTAGAGGCGGGCGATCTCGGCTTTGTCCAGCGGATACACGTCATCCAGGATGGCGCGCAGGTTGCCCTGCAGGACGCTGAGCGGCGTGCGGAGTTCGTGCGCCACGTCGGACACCAGGTTCTGGCGGAGTTTTTCGGCCTTCTCCAACGCGGTGGTCATCTCGTTGAAGGCCTGCGCCACCTCGGCCACCTCGCTGGTTCCCTCTACGGAGACCCGCTTCCCGATGTCGCCCTGCGCGACGGCGCGGGCCGCGGCCGCCAGGCGCTGGAGGGGTGCGGTGAGGCTTCGGCTCAAGATGGCGCTGATGGCCAACCCGAGCACCACCGCCAGCGCGGCGACCGAGATGAGGATGCCCCGCGTGCGGGTGAGAAAGCGTTGCTCCGAAGACCCCAACTGCGGCGCGCCAGGGAGGGCGATGAGCACGTAGCCGAGCACCTCATCGCTGCCCACCTCCGTGATGGGGATGGCCTCCCTGAGTTCGTTCGCTCTCAGCCGCTTGCCGACCCGCTGCCCCACGCCGTCAAAGACGATTCTGCCGTTGGCGTCGGCCAGGATCACGCTCAACCGCACTTCGGGCATCCCAGGCCGCCGCATCATCCCCCAGCGGGAGCCCGTAACGACCACGCCGTTTTTCAGCAGGTCTTCTACCCCTTCCCATCCGCCGTGCGCCCGATAGTACGCCGCCAGCCTCTCCATGCCGTAGGCCGTAACCTCGCTGCGGGTGATGTACTGGCGGAACTCGGTGGCCGTGGCGCGGTTCATCCAGAGGGCGATGGCGCCCACGACGATGAGGATGATGACGGTGAATATCAAGGTGAGTCGCGCCCAAAGTGAGTTCAAAGCCTTCATGGTTCCCCTCGGAGGCGATACCCGACGCCGTACACGGTTTCAATGTACGTCGGGTGTTGCGGGTCAGGTTCTATTTTGCGGCGCAGGTTCTTGATGTGGCTGTCCACCGTGCGCTCTGCGCCATCGTATTCGTAGCCCAGGGCGCTGTCAATCAGTTCGCTGCGGGTGAAGACGTGCGAGGGCCGCTCCATCAGCGCGCGGAGGAATTCAAACTCGGTGGCGGTGAGTTCCACGCGGCGGTCGCCCACCGACACCTCGTAGCGGTCCAGGTCCATGGTCAGGTCGCGGCAACGCAGGACGCGAGGCGCGGCTGGCCCCGCGGCGGCCCTGCGCAGGACGGCGCGGACATGGGCCACGACGACCTGGGGGTTGAAGGGTTTGGTCAGGTAGTCGTCGGCGCCCAGGTTCAGCCCCACGATCTTGTCCGTATCGTCCACGCGGGCCGTCAGCATGACGATGGGCGTCTGGGCCACGGTGGGGTCGCTGCGGACGATGCGGGTGATCTCCCACCCGTCGCGGTCGGGCAGCATCAGGTCCAGCAGCACCAGGTCGGGGCGCTCGCGACGGATGGCGTGGAGGGCGCTCTCGCCGTCGTAGGCGACCAGGACCTGAAACCCCGCCTGCTCCAGGTAGGTTCGCAGCAGGCGGGCGATTCCCTTGTCGTCATCCACTACGAGGATTCGCTGTGCTTGTGTGTCCACGTTCCCCTTGTCCTGCGATTCTGGCTTCGCTCGTGAACCAGCCTGGCCGCGCGGGCGCGATGCAAGGCAAATCTCGGTGAACCCGCGCGCTCGGCGGCGCACCTGCGTCGTTTCGCTGAATCCATTGTATTATGACGCGAAACTTGTGCTGATGCAAGGCGAAAAGAGAAGGGCGAACGCCATCGTTCGCCCTTCCCCATTGCTGCGGGATGCTCGCTATAGGGTTGTTGAGAAACTGCTCGTGGATGGCGTGGGAGTGGCCGAAGGCGTCTGGTTCTTGGGCCAGCCGAACCCGCGGAACCCGCCGAACCGTCCGCCTCGCATGTGGCCGAACCCGAAGCCGCGCCCCATGGGCATGTAGCCCTTCTCCAAGCCCTGGAGCAACCAGTCGGCCTGCTCCTGGGTGATCTTGCCGTCCTTCACCATCTGCTCAATCTGAGCCTTCATGGCCTCCGTCGGGTTGAGCATCCACTGGGCCTGCTCCTGGGTGATCTTGCCGTCCTTCACCATCTGGTCAATGACCTCTTTGCGGGCGGCTTCCATGGCCGAGTCCAGGTCGCTGCGCTGGATGCCCAACTTGCTGGCCAGTTTGTCCAGGAACTGGCTGCCGTAGTCGCCCAGTTTGCCAAAGCCCCAGCCGAAGCACCCGAAGAAGTTCTTCGCCCCTGGGGTCGGGGTCGGCTCCTGGGCATAGGCCACGCCGAGCGCGGCCACACCGATCGCCACCACGAGCGCGGCGATTCCGACAATCTTCCAAACCTTCGTCATAGACTACCTCCATCTACTGGGTTGCGATCCTTCTCGTAGCGCCTCATGCGGTTGGTATTCGCTTCGGGCACTCACCTCCTTGTAATCCATCCTTATTCTAGCATGTGATTGTGGAGAACTTGTGGAGAAGCCGTGATTCTTTGTAAAATCTGCGCGTTACCGCATCACCTCCTTCCTCGGTTCAGGGGAGCGGAAGTCGTGCTGTTCGTCTGCTCTACGGGCATTGTAACCGATCCGTGTGGAGAGATTGCGCAGAGGCTGTGGAGATTCTGCAAAATGTGGGAGCGCGACGCCATCGGGGGCCTTCTTGCCCGTTCTCCCGCCTTATGATAGACTTACGCCCGAAACCGTAGCCAACCGAGTCGCAGGCGCGCCATGATACCCATCCGCAAGAATGGACTGCTCTACTACCAATTTGAGACGCTGGCGGGACAGCGCGGGATTGACCACGCCATCTTCACGCGCCTGGGCGGCCACAGCGCGCCGCCCTTCGCGTCCCTGAACGTGGGCGCGACCGTGGGCGATGACCCTGCCGCCGTCCTGAAGAATCGCGGCCTCGTTTTTGCCGAGATGGGCGTCGCGCCCGACGAGGTGGTTACCTGCTACCAGGTGCACAGCGCCGCCGTCGCCCCCGTGGGCCTTCGGCACGGCGGCCAGGTCATCCCAGCCACCGACGGCCTGATGGCTGCCGAGCCTGTGGCGCTGTTCCTGCGCTTCGCCGACTGCGTTCCCATCGTCCTGTACGATCCTGTGCGGCACGCGGCGGCGCTCGTCCACGCGGGCTGGCGCGGGACTGCGGCGCGAATCGCCGCTGCGGGGGTGGCGCGCATGGCCGAACAGTACGGCTCGCGCCCTGGCGACATCCTGGCCTGCATTGGCCCGTCCATCGGCCCGTGCTGCTACCGCGTCGGCGACGATTTCGTGCAGGCCATGACCGCCCTGTGGCCCGAAGCCCGCGCCTACATCGCAACCCGCGACGGCGCGCTCCATGCGGACCTCTGGGAGATGAACCGTCGGCAACTCCTGGATGCGGGCGTCGCCAACGTGGAGGTCGCGCGTATCTGCACGGCCTGCCGCCACGACGAGTTTTTCTCTCACCGCGCCGACGGCGGGCGCACGGGGCGTTTCGCCGCGCTGGTGCGCCTGCGGTAGCCCTGGGAGACCTGCCTATGACCGAGACGCTGCGCAGATTGGAACGCAACCTGCGGGCCGTCCACGAGCGCATCGCCGAGGCGGCCGCGCGCGCGGGTCGCCGCGCCGATGCCATCACCCTCGTCGCGGTTACCAAGACCGTGGCGGCGGAGACCGTCGCGGCTGCGTGGGAACTGGGCGTGCGGCACTTCGGCGAGAACCGCGTGGAAGAAGCCGAGGCCAAGATTCCCGCGGTCAACGCCCTGCTCGGCGGGGCGGGCCAGCGCCCCACCTGGCACATGGTCGGCCACATCCAGAGCCGCAAGGCCAGGGACGTCGTCGGCCTGTTTGACTTCGTCCATTCCGTGGACAGCGCCAAACTGGTCGCGGAACTGGACAAGCGTGCCGCAGCCGCCGGTCGTGTCCTGCCGTGCCTGCTGGAAATCAACACATCGGGCGAGGCGAGCAAGTACGGCGTCTTGGGACACGCAGGCCCCACCGACCCGCGTCAGGCCGAGGGGGTCCTGGCGGTCGCCCAGGCGCTGGCGGCGGCGCCGCACTTGCAGGCGCGCGGCCTGATGACCCTGGGCCCGCTCGCCGCGCCCGAAGCCCACGTCCGTCGCTCCTTCCAGACCCTGCGGCGCTGGCAGGAGTTCCTGTCCGAGCGCGTGCCCCAGGCCCAGTGGGAGCACCTGTCCATGGGCATGTCCGACGACTTTGAGATCGCCGTGGAAGAGGGGGCCACCATCGTCCGCATCGGCAGGGCCATATTCCAGAGCAGTTCGTAGTCCAACCAAGGGAGAATGCACCATGCCTATCGTGTACAACTTCATCCGACTCCTGTTCAACCTCTTGAGCCTCGCCATTCTGGCCCGCGTCATCCTGTCGTGGTTCAACGTCAACCCGTTCCATCCCGTCGTCTCGTTCCTGGATGCGATCACCGAGCCGATTCTCGGGCCGCTGCGCCGCGTCATCCCGCCCATCGGCATGATTGACATCACGCCCATCGTCGCCCTTGTCCTGTTGCAGGTCGTAGAGACGATTCTGCTTTCCCTAGTCCAAAGTATCTAAAAGGAGGTGGGGGAATGGATCTCGCGAGCATGAGGCTAGGGCTGAACCCGTTGATCATCATTCAGCGCGAAGGGGGCATTGTCTTCCACGTGCGGGTTACGCCGAACGCCAAGCGCGATGAGATTGTCGGCGTTGCCCAGGGCGCGCTGAAGGTGAAACTGGCCGCGCCGCCGGTGGAGGGCGCGGCGAACGAGGCGCTGGTCAAGTTCCTCGCCGAGCGCCTGGGAGTCCGCGCCGCGCAGGTGGAGATCATCGCTGGCCACACGGCCAGGCTCAAGAGGGTTCGGGTCGCCGGCATCTCCGCCGACGAGGCCTTCCGGCGGCTGGGGGCCTGACGCCTGCGCGGGGAACCCGGCGGGCGCGTGCGTCGTCTACCAGATGGAAGCCCGCAAGCGCGAGGCTGCCTGCGGGCACGACCCATCTGGAGGATAGCGAAATGACGACCCGAATCGTGTGGATATTGGTAGCAGTACTCCTGCTCATCAGCGCGTGCGCGCCGATGGGAGCCCGCACGACCGCGACGCCGCCCGCGCCGTCGGGCGGAGACGCCACGGCAACACTGCCCGCGCAAGGAGGAACCATGCCCAGTTTGGGGTTTTCCACGCCGCTGCCGCGGAAGATGACCGAGCCGCTGGAGCAGGTCGTGCATGAACTGACGGCGCGGCTTGGCATCTCCGCCGAGGAGATTGAACTCGTGAGCATCACCACCGAGGAGATGCCGGCGGGTGATCCCTGCGCCGTCGGCCCTGCCAAGGGCACGGCGCTGCCCGGCGGCCTCGTCCTGGGCAAGGAGATCGTCCTGCGGGTAGGCGACGCGACCTATACGTACCGCGTCGTCGGCAAGCGAGTGGCCCTGTGCAAGTCCCCCGCGTCCGGCCAGGAGTCCACGCCGCCCGCCGTGTCGCCCCCCGACGGCAGCGAGGCCGCGCTGGAAGCGGCGCTCGCGGACCTGGAAGCCCGACTTCACATCGCCCGGAGCGACATCCAGGTGCAAACCGTGGAGAAGCGCATGTGGAGCGACGCCAGCCTGGGGTGCCCGCAGCCTGGGATGATGTACGCGCAGGTGATTACGCCGGGCTTCCTCATCCGACTCAGCGCCGGAGGCAAGGTGTACACGTACCACACCAGCCTGACCCACGCCGTGCTCTGCGAGAAGTAGGTCCGCTGCCCCGTCAACGCGAGAAGAAAAAGAGAGCCAGCCGCATGAGCGACTGGCTCTCCTTGTTGCTGCGAAGCCTTGCGCTTAGCGCATCACGGGACGGGCATCTCCGAGTCCACCGTGTACACGACTTCCAGCACCGGCGCATACTGCGCATGAGCAGGAATGGCCGGGTTGGAGGAGCGGAACACGTACTCGGTGGAGACGCTGCCCACGCCCTTGAGGATCACACCGGCGTTCGCCATGTCGCCGCTGACCCACGCCTGGACCAGGTCGGTAACATCAAACTGGACCCAGGTTACGGCGTCGGGCACGGCTACAGGCGTCAGCAGTGCGGTGGCCACGGGCGCGGCCTCGCGGTCGCTCGCCGTGTCGCCAGCGCCTGGCATGCCCCACATGTCGGCGGCCGTTGCGTACAACCAGGTGGCTGCGGCTTCGTCCCAATCCCGCTTGAGCGCGTACAACTCAGCCGTCAGATTGTGGTGGCCGGAGTCGTAGCCCAGGTAGGACATCTTCAGCGTCGCCGACACGATCTTCGCGTCCGCCGGAATGCCCGACAGGTCAAACTTCAGCAGCGGCGCCCGGATGCCACCCTGGCGGATCTTCAACCGGGTGTCCGAGCCGAAGTTCTTGTTGGCGTTCCAGCCGTCAATGTAGGTGTCCGCGGACGTGCCGAGTTTCTCGGTGTGCTCGGGCGGCGAAGCGGCGAACACCGGCAACTGGAAGATGCCGGGCGCGCGCGCCGGACCGATCATCACGAGACCCCAGTAGGACATCCCGGGCGTGAAGGCCTTGTTCCAGGCCACGTCAAAGGTGAACGAGCCATCCGGGTTGCGGACCACGTTCTGCACCGCCAGGTCGTTGCCCTGCACGGCGTTGATCGTGATCTCCACCGGATCGCCTTCCGTAACACCCCAGCCGTGGACCGCCACCAGGTAGTTGCCGTCGGCCGGGAACTTGAGCATCACGTACTCGTTGCCGGTTGACGTGGTGGACGAGGCGATGACTTCGTGAGCGAAGTCAAACACGCCGTCCCCATTCGCGTCGTAGAGCAGGAACAGGTCCACGTCGCTGGCCGCCGCGTGCGTGCTGGCCTCCAGCAACCCACCGTGGTTGATGGTAACCGGATACTTGTACGTGGCCGTGGACGGATCATCCGGGTTATCCTGCACTGCCGGCACCACGTAGTGCTGCACGCCACCCAGACCGTAGGCAGTGGCAGCCAGCGCGTCAATGGCCACATCCGAGGTCAGGGTAACGGGGATCGCGCCCGTCGCCTGGCGACCGTCAATGATCACCATGGCGGGGTTCAGGGTTGCGGTGCCCACCTGACCCCTGAAGGGCTCGTTGATCGTCTGGCCCGAGAACAGCACGTTGTGGAGCATGATCAGGTGCAGGCCCGAGGACAGCGGTGCGGTAACCCACTCTTCGGTCGTGCCTGTGGCCGTGTTAAACAGCCACTGGCCGGCGCCGATGTTCTTGTTCGGGCTGCCGCCCTTGAATCCCAGCGTGTACGGCCCGAAGATGTCCGGAGCCATGCCGGAGAAGGCATCCGCCTCAGGCCCGTAGATCAGCGTGTCAATGTCCGTCGGGAAGGAGCCCCAGTTGGTCTTCGCCACGAAGAAGGTTCCGTCCGCGAACGTCTGATCCGGCACGTCGGTGAAGAAGAACCGCCAGTCGCCGGATTCAGCCCGCCAGGTCCAGTCCTGGAAGCCATTGACCACGCCGTTGTCATACGGGGTCGGCTGGCTCACGCCGCCGAACCGGAAGGCGGTGCCGTTCGCCGCCACCATCGCCGTTACCGGGATGGCCGACACGTGGCCGTTGTGGGTGCCGTCGCCCGGGTCAGACACCAGCACCACGCCCTCATACGCGCCCAGCGGGGCGTTCGCGGGAACGTCCAGGGTCGCCGTGAAGGTCGCGGAGCCGCCCGCCGGAACCACCAGTTCGCCCGCCGCCATGCCCGTGTCAATGGTCAGCCACGGCCAATCCATCCGCTTGAAGAAGGTAATTTCCACCTGCACCAGCGTCTGGAGGTTCACCGTCGCCTGGGTGCGGCGCTGGACGCCGACGAACAGCCCATCGTGGTACCGCTCGCCCGGCTTGCCAACGGTGATGCCGAAGGACGGGCCGGTGTCGTACCCGTAGTTGTAGCGGTTGTACTCGCCGACCTGGTCCTCGCCCGCGTTCACGATGCCGTTGCCGTTCGTGTCAGTCCACAGTTTGCCATCGCCGTTTAGGTCGGTCCAGTCATACGCCAGGACGCGGAAGCGCTGGTCGTAGGCCAACGGGCCAGTGAACACGTTGCTCGTGGAGAAGTCCTGCAGCGGGAACCACGCCTTGACGACCATCAGGTCGGCGTCGTGGTAGGGCCCGCCCGGAGCCACCAGAGGCGTCGCGTCGTACAGGTAGTCGGCCAGGCGCTGGAAGTTGGGCGCGCTCTCCTCGCGCTGGTCCACGTTGAACTGCGTCGTTACGGTGCCGACCTTCTGCATGTAGGCATCCGTAACGGTCGCGGTGATGTCCGTCGTACCGTGGTTGTAGAGGGTGAAGGTCTTGCTCGTGGAGGTGCCGGGGTGCACGATGTTGGCGAAGCCTTCAATCTCCTCGCCGCGGTAGTCGCCCGCCTGCCAGAACGCCGGCGAGACGCGCAGACCGTACAGGCCGCCCGCCACGTCGGTGGCGCGGTCGGCGTTCACCACGCCCGCGCCCTGCACGAACGGATCATGGTGGGCATCCGTCGCGCCCGACATGAACAGTTCGCGGGCCACCTCGTAGGTCGGGAACTCGCCGTTGGCCTGCTTGTAGGCGTCATAGACCAGGGCCAGGTTGCCCGCCGCGATGGGGCACGAACGGCTTGTGCCGCCCCAGATTTCCCAGGCGGTCCAGCCATCGCCTACCTCGTTCAGCGCCAGGTCGCCCGCGCCCCACGCGCCGTTGGCCGCTACGGACACGCCCGTGCTGCCGTTTGCGCCAGGCCCGCGGTTGGACCAGGACTGAATGTCGCCGTACAGAATCTGATCGGTGGACTCAATCACATCAAAGTCCGTGCCAGACCCGTACTGGGTGGACGCGCCGATGCCCATGCCCGTGAAGGCCGACGGCGGAGCGACCGTGCCGTAGCCCATAGCGCCGTTGCCGGTGGAAGCCAGCCACGACAGTTTGGGCGCGGCCGCCTTGTTCAGGTACGCCTGGAACCGAGACTCAAAGTCCCAGCCGTCGTTGTCGGTGGCCGACCCGCCGTAGGACATGCTGACGATGTCGGCCTCGTCGCCCGTGCCCGGGACGCCGTCGGGGCCAAGCGCGACGAAGTAGTAGTTGTCCGTCGCGTAGCCGCCGCGGTAGAAGTTGCCCACGGCGATGAGTTTGGCGTTCTTGCCGCCGCCCTGGACCATGCCGCCAGCGCCTTCGGGCTTGTACGGGGGCGCGTTGCCGTCAACGACGCCCTGGCCCACCACAGCCGATGCGCACAGGACGCCGTGATCGCCGCCCGCCAGCCGTGGGTCGTTCAGCATGAAAGCCACGACCTTGCCAGGCCCCGGAGGCGCGAACTCGTCCACGTAAGGAGCCCACAGCCAGTCAAATCCCGGGGGATGATTCTGGCCGTCCGAGATCCAGTAGACCATGCCGCCGGAAATGTCCGCGTAGCCGTCGCTGCCCGGGGCATTGGCTGCCGAATCCCAGTTGTCCTTCCAGGCGATGGGGTCGTCCTTGGTAACCGGCTTCTCATCCGAGAAGTCGTAGTTGTCGTCCAGGTCCACGTAGACCGTGTCGTAAACGCCGGCCTCATGCTCGTCGGCCACGAGGACCGCGACCTTCTCGCCATACCACCAGGCCTGGAGCGCGGTGTCCGGGTACCAGCCGATGTGATACACGCCGCTCTTGCTGGTGCCGGGGGTTACGTAGGTGTAGCCGGTGCGCGACCAGGTGGGGTTGGCTTCGGTGATGGTGAAGGAGGTGTCGGCATACCAGGTGCCGAAGTAGCGGAGGCCCAGCCCGCCATACGCGCCGTAGTAGTTGGCGTAGTACAGCATGGAGTACTCGTCAAAGGCGATGGGCCAGCCGTAGTACGGGGACTCGGGGTCGTTGTTCACGGCCCAGGTGCCTTGCAGGTCGGGGTGCGCGAAGTCTATGCCGGAGTCAATCACGGCGACCTTCACGCCCTGGCCGGTGAAGCCTTTGGCCCAGGCCGCTGCAGACTTGTGGCCCTCGGCCACGTCCCACCAGCCCGTCGCGCCGACCTCATCGGGCTTCGGCTGCCAGGCGCCCGGGTACCCCGCCGCCTTCACCGCCGCGACCCGCTCGCGAATCTTCTCGGCGGCCTGCGCCTGCTTCGTCGCCAGGTCGGGGTCCACCGGCTGCGGAGGCGCATACGGCATCGGGTCCAGCACCGCCGCCACACCCTGGACCGAGGCCAGTTTGAGCAGGTTCTTGGCTTTCACCTTGCCCACAACCGACGTGAGGCCCAGGATCGTGCGGACGGTGGCCTTCTCCATGTAGCCGCTGACATCGGTGCCGGCGGCCACGAAGACGTTCACATCCACGAGCGTCTCGCCGCCCGCCTTCGCCACCGGACGCAGCGTCGGGGCGATCTTCGCCAGCGATGCCGACGCCGCGGTCTCGGGGCCGCTCGCCAGGGCCATCGGAGCGGCCAGCGCCAGGATCATGCTCAGCGCCATGACCACACCGAGGGCTTTCCAATACTTACCGCGCATGTTCGTTTCTCCTTTCTGATGTCTGCACTACCAAAGGACCGTTGACGCAATTGAAGAGCCGATGCTGCTGAGAGGTCGGTCTTTCTGAGCGCGCACATCACCCCCTTTCCGGCATTCGTCTGCAACCCCGGTTCGGTGAGAACGACCATTGCGAGACAGGGTCAACGGCGACCGTCGTCCTCGGATACATCCAGCCCAGGGGGAAACGTCCCCCCGCCACGAACATGCGATGATTCCTGTGCCGGCTGATGAACACTCCGGCACTCCGCCCACGGAGACTTCATGGAGAGATTCTGCCCGCCTTGGGCGCAGGCGCCCGCGTATAGGGACGCACCCACGCGCGCCCCTTCTCCAGCCCGCCATATTCCAATTCGCACTATACATTTTACGCCATGATGGCGCAGATGTCAAGGGGTTTTGCGCCTTTTCATCAGCATGTCTGACAAAGCAACGAGGCCACCCGCGGATAGTACCCCTTTCCTATTGAATCCTCCAATGTCCTGCCGTACAATTGAGGCAGATTATCGGAACTGCCAAACTATAGATAAGGAGGCCAGGACATGTTTTATCCGAACCGCGAGAAGGGGCAGGGATTGGTTGAGTACGCATTGATCCTCGTGCTGGTAGCCGTCGTCGTGATCGCTGTGCTGTTGCTGCTTGGCCCTGCGATCGGCAACGTGTTCAGCACCGTCATCTCCAACCTGTAGCGCATCGTCCCGAAGAACCAATCCGAACACCCGGGGCAGGCCCTGCGCCAAGTGGGGCCTGCCCATCCCATTGGAACCTCATTATCCATCCATCATTCGGCCGTTTTCATACCATCATCGCGCGACAGTACCTAAATCCTATTGTGAAGTCCGGATTGGGAGCATAAAATAGAGGCGAAGACGGTCGGCGAGGCTGTGTGTTCGCCGCCCGCAGATGCTCCCAGGAAGGCAAAGGCAGGTGGCAATGATGGGAAAACGGCTGTTCCTCAAACCGCGGCGACGCGGCCAGAGCCTGGTAGAACTGGCTCTGATCATGCCCATCATCCTGATCATCATGGCGTCGGTCTTTGATATCGGGCGCGTCCTGGATGCGTCCATCGTCCTGACCAACGCGGCGCGCGTGGGGGCCAGGTTCGGCGCCAACCACCCCACCTGGTACGACTCCATCCGCGCCCGCGTGGTGGACTTCGCCAACGACTCGGGCATGAACTTCACGGGGGTGCGCCTGACGGGGGCCAACGTGGCCGTGTCGTCCGGCGTCGCGCCCGGCACACCTATCGTCGTTACCATCACCTACGACCTGCCGCTCACCTTCGGCCGCGCCATCGGCGTGAATTCTATACGAATCGTGCGCAGGGCCGAGATGATGATTCTGGTGAATCCGTGAGGTGGCGAGACTATGCTGATGCGACAGACACCCAGCGAACTGTGGCGAAGGGGACGGCGCGGACAGGCCGCCGTGGAGTTCTCCATGGTGATCATGATCCTCGTGCTGATCATCCTTGGCACCATAGATTTCTCGCGGCTGTTCTTCACCTGGGCCAGCATGGCCAACGCCGCCCGCGAAGGCGCGCGCTACGGCACCGTCTGGCCCAAACGCTGGACCGACGCCGACTACCCGCCGCCCAACAACATTGAGTTCCGCACCCGTGCCATGCTGTCCACCCTGGGCGCCGACAACGTCCAGGTGGAAATCCACTGCTACGACCAGTGGGGCGGCTGGCATGAGTACGAGCGTTACCTGTGTGTAACCGGCAACCAGATTCAGGTCATCGTGCGGGCGCAGTTCCGCAGTTGGACGCGCATCATCCCGCCCATCAACCTGGTCGCCAAGGCACGGATGGTCATAGACTGAGTCAGCCACTCCCCCCTAGACATCTTGGGAGGTGGAGAAGTGAAAGGAGCAACTTTGCAGAAGGAAAAAGGACAGTCTCTGGTGATCGTCGGATTTGCGATGGTGGTGCTGCTTCTGTTCGCCATGTTTGCGGTGGACATCAGTTACGCCTACGTGCAGCGGCGGCAGATGCAGAACGCGGCCGACGCTGCGGCGCTGGCGGGCGCCCGCGAACTTGCCATCGCCCAGGGGTCCGCGCCGGAGGAACGAATGTCCAGCGGCCAGTTGTACAGCATCATCCTGGACTGGGCCCAGCGCAACCAGGCCCAGACGGTGCAGGCGCTGTACATTCGGCCCGACGAGACGACGTTTGCCATCAACGCAGGCGACGGCTCGCCGGTGCCCGACCCAGACAGGGCGGCGGGCGTGTATGTCAAGTCCTGTACCAATTTCCCCACGTTCTTCTCGCGGTTCATCGGCCTGGGCATGATGAGCATGTGCGCCGAAGCCGAGGCCGGTTTCGCCGCGGCTCGAGAGGTGCGCGGCCTGGCTCCGCTGGCCGTGTTGTACTCTGACTTCCAGGTCGGCGACGAGTACAGCCTGTTCGCCGGCAACTACAAGCACGCCACCGCGCGCTGGGGGTGGCTAGGCCTTGACTGCGCGTTCCCGTCCAAGTGCTCGCCCGACGCCGACTCTCTGAAATACTGGATGGAGAACGGCTACCAGGGCTACGTGTCCCGCAACTCCAACTACATGGCCGACCCGGGTATGAAAGAATCGGTGCTCATGCAGGCCGATGTAGGCCAGGTGCTGCTCTTGCCCGTGTTCGACAGAATCTACCAGTTCACCACCGACGAGGAGTGCAACAAGGACTCACCGCGCTACGACCCGGACTACTGCGCCAACGCTTGCAAGGGTGACTATCCCAACGTCGTCTGCGCGTACACGAGCAACAACACGCTCAAGGGCCAATACTACTACCACATCATCACCTTTGCGGCCTTCAAGGTTACCAACGTCGGCCAGCACCAACTGGACGGCGAGTTCGTGTCGTACATCGTGGACGGGACATGGACGAACCCCACCCCGTGGGACAAGGGCGTGGTCGTCATGCGCCTGACCGAGCGCGACAAGCCGACGGTAACGCCTGCCGGGTACTCCCCCGCGCCCACGAACACGCCGGAACCCACCAGCACTCCCGCCACCACGCCCGACGTCATCTTTGACGACGGCGACACGGCCATCTGCGAGTACGAACCCCATTGGCAGACGGTCTGCGGCACGGTGCAACTCCCGCCTGGCCAAACCGCTCGGCTGCAGATCTCCTGGTACGTCGTCCATCCGGATGATGTGCCCTACCAGGAGACCCAGTACATTGACTACGGCCTGGTGCAGAACGGCTCACGTTTCTGCGTGCAGGTCTGGTGGCCGGGCATTCGGCCGCAGGATGAGGTGGTGGAGAACCACATCGGCGGCATGCTGCTGGACGCGCAGACCGGCAACCCCATCATGAGCCGAGGGGCCAGCCTGGACTACTACTGGTACCCGTGGTTCTGCCCTGCGCCGACGCCAGGCCCCACCGCTACACCGACACGCACGCCCACGCCGTCGGGGCCGACGCCCACGCCGACGCCCACGGCCACCCCCTGCCTGACGCCCAACGCGCCCACGTCGCTGACGGGCAACAGGAGCGGCCAGAACGTGTACCTGTCATGGAACGCGCCGGCCGGGCCGCCCGTTACCCAGTACAACATCTACTGGGCCACATCCCAGAATGGCACCTACGGCTTCCTGACCAGCACCACCGGCACGGCGTATTCGTACAAGACCACATCGGGCCGCTGGTACTACGTCAAGGCTGCCAATGGGTGCGGCACCGGCCCTGAATCCAACAAGGTTTACGTGCCGCCCAAATGACGCGGACGCGGGTGTCCTTCACACAAACGGACCAACGCTGGCGGGCAAATCTGCCCGCCAGCGCGCGTAGTCTTGGTTCCAAAGTTTGTTGCTCGCGCCATGGGCATAGGTGCGACGCACTTCCGAAAGTGCGTCGCACCTTGGTCGCCAACACAAGACGGAGCCGAATCCGCGCGTACAGACGGTTGCGAATTTCCGAAAACAGGGGTACAATATGCACAGACTACGAACCGCCGTCCCTGACAAGTTGACTGGAGGAGGGTCTCATGCGACGCAGATCTAGGCTTCTACTCATCCTGGGAATCCTGCTGGCCATCGTCGCCATGCTCATCACGTACACGATGCTCCAGAAGCCTCAGCAGCCTGCCGAGCAGCCGCCTGTCGTTACGCGGAAGGTGGCGGTCGCCCTGCAGGACATTCCCTACGGCACGCTGATTGACCCGCTGGCCGTGGAGATACGCGACTGGCCGGTGGACACCGCCCCCGCCGACGCCATCGGCAACACGGCGGACCTGGCCGGCAAGTACGCCAAGACGGCCATCTTTGCCGGGCAGATCATCCAGGCGAAGATGATCGCTTCGCCCAGCGAATTGGCCGCCGGCGAAGGCCCCGCGTCGGTCCTCGTTCCGGTCGGCATGGTGGCCTATCCCTTCCCCATTGACGAACTCAGCGGCGTGTCCTATGCGCTGAAATCGGGCGACCGGGTTGATGTGCTCATCACGTTCCGCTTCTTGCAGGTGGACCGAGAGACCCAGGTGGCGTTCCCGCTGGACCGCAACCAGCCGGGCGACATCCAGGGGGTGCAGATTCCGCGGCTGGTGTCGCAACTCACGTTGCAGAACGTACAAGTCCTGCGCGTGGGCTCCTGGTACGTGCCGCCCGTGCAGACGACGCAGCAGCAACAGCCCGGCCAGCAGCAACAGGCGCCGGCGACCCCTCCGCCGCCCGCCGTGGTTACCCTGCTCGTGCCCCAGCAGGATGCGCTGGTGCTCCAGTTCGCCAGGGAGGCCAAGGCCACTGTAGAACTGGCCCTGCGCAACCCGAACGACCAGGAAGATGTAACCACCCAGGCGGTTACCCTGGACTACATGCTGGCCCGATTCAACATCACGGTGCCTATCCTGAGGGACGAGTCTCTTGAGACTCTGAAGCCCGCGACCCGATAGAGCGACGGGGGAAACAATCGCGTGAAGGAATGCATGGGATGACCGACGCAGGAAGCGCCCAACGCAAAATCCGCGTGCTCATCGTGGATGACATACCGGAGACCCGCGAAAGCCTCCGCAAGTTGCTGTACTTTGAGAGCGACCTGGAGGTGGTGGGCACGGCCGCCAGCGGCGAGGATGCCGTGCGGCAGACCCGCGAGACGCGGCCCGACATCGTCCTGATGGACATCAACATGCCGGGGATGGATGGCATCACGGCCACCGAGACCATCACCCAGAAGTTTCCCTACGCCCAGGTGATCATGATGTCGGTGCAGGCCGACGCCGACTACCTGCGGCGCTCCATGCTGGCGGGCGCGCGGGAGTTCCTGACCAAGCCCTTCACCGCCGACGACCTGGTGAGCAGCATTCGGCGCGTGTACGAACTGGGCCTGAGTCGGCGCGTCTCCCTGGAGCAGGCCGGGGTTCCCGTGGAAGGCGTAACCGGAGTCGCCGCGAAGCCCGCCAAACCCAGGGGCAAACTCATCACCGTCTTCAGCCCCAAGGGTGGCACAGGCCGCAGCACCATCGCCGTCAACCTGGCCATCGCGCTGCAGGGCCTGGCCGACTACAAGGTGGTCCTGGTGGATGCCAGTTTGCAGTTCGGCGACGTGGCCGTGCTGCTGAACCTGCAGGCAGCGCGAAGCATCGTTGACCTCATCCCGCAGATCAAGGACCTGGACAGCGACATGATCGCGGGCGTGCTCACGCCCCACTCGTCGGGCGTCAAGGCGCTCCTAGCGCCAAGCCGCCCGGAACTCGCCGACCTCGTAGCGCCCGAGCACCTCAAGGCCATCGTCCAGGAACTGCTGACCCTGTTTGACTTCGTCATCGTGGACACGTGGGCGTCCCTGCACGACCTGGTGCTGGGCATCCTGGATATTTCGGACCGCATCCTGCTTATCACCACGCCCGACATCCCGTCCATCAAGAACGCCAAACTGTTCTTTGAGGTTACCGACGCGCTCCAATATCCGGAGGAGCGCGCCATGCTCATCATCAACATGGCCGACCGCCGCGGTGCCATCAACGTGCGCGACATAGAAGCCAGCATCAAGCACCCGGTGGCCGCCAAGATACCGCTGGACGAGCGGAGTGCTATCCAGGCGGCCAACGAAGGCGTGCCTGTGGTCTTCGGCAACCGCAAAAGCCCGCTGGCCCAGGCCATCACCGACCTGGCCCAGACGCTCGTGGCCGAACTCGCGCCGAAGCCCGCCGAGCAGCCCGAAACGCCCGAACCGGCCTCGGCGCCCAAAGTCCGACGCGGCCTGTTCGGACGCACCACCTGACGCACGCCAACCCGTAACAGGAGGCAGGTGCTACCATGTCGCTTCTGAAACGAATTGAGGGGACACAACCGGAAGAAAAAGCGTCGCGGCTGGAGGAACTGAGAACCCGCCAGCCCGCGGCCATGACCCAGACCGAGGAGACGTACCGCGAACTCAAGGCGCGCATCCAGGATCGCCTCGTCTCCGAGATGGACGAAAAACTGGACATCACCAAGCGCGAGGACGTGCGGCGCGCCATTGAGGAACTCTACAACTCCATCCTGGCCCAGGAAAACATCATCCTCAGCCGCACCGAGCGCCACCGAATGTTTGAGCAGATCGTGGCCGACATCATCGGCTACGGCCCCATTGAGCCGTTCCTGGCCGACCCGTCCATCAACGAAATCATGGTGAACGGCCCCAACGCGGTGTACATTGAGCGGAGGGGACGCATTGAGAAGACCGCCGTGCGCTTTGACGACGACGAGCACCTGCTGCGCATCATTGACCGCATCGTGGCGCCGCTGGGCCGCCGCGTGGATGAGGCCTCGCCCTATGTGGACGCCCGCCTTCCCGACGGCTCCCGCGTCAACGCCATCATCCCGCCCCTGGCCCTCAACGGCCCGGTGCTGACCATCCGAAAATTCGCCAAGATTCCCATCACCGCCGAGAACCTGGTGGAGTACGGCACGCTGACCCAGGAAGCCCTGGACTTCCTCAAGGCGTGCGTGTTGGGGCGGCTCAATATCCTGATTTCGGGCGGCACCGGCTCTGGCAAGACCACGACCCTCAACGTCCTGTCGGCCTACATCCCGAACGACGAGCGCATCATCACCATTGAGAACGCCGCCGAACTGCAACTGCGCCAGGAACACGTGGTTACGTTGGAGTCGCGCCCGCCCAACATTGAGGGCAAAGGCGAGGTTACCATCCGCGACCTGGTCATCAACTCGCTGCGTATGCGCCCCGACCGCATCATCGTGGGCGAGGTGCGCGGCGCCGAGGCGCTGGACATGCTCCAGGCCATGAACACCGGCCACGATGGCTCCATGACCACGCTGCATGCCAACAGCCCGCGCGACGCCCTCTCGCGCTTGGAGACCATGGTGCTCATGGCCGGCATGGACCTGCCGCACCGCGCCATTCGCGAGCAGATCGCCTCGGCCATTGACCTCATCGTGCATCAGGAGCGCATGCGCGACGGCGTCCGCCGCGTCGTCAGCATCGCCGAGGTCGTCGGCATGGAGGGCGACACCATCGTCATGCAGGACATCTTCCGCTTCCAGCAGGTGGGTGTGGAAGATGGCAAGGTCATCGGGCGGCTGCGCCCGACGGGCATTCGCCCGAAGTTCATGGAGAAACTGGAGGCTGCCAACATTCGCGTTCCGTCGGATACCTTTGGCGTCGCGAAGAAGATTTCGTGAGGCCGCGGGTTGTGGCGTCCACGGGGCGCTCGCGCGGCCCGCATCTGTGATGGGGAGTAGGCAATGCCTGCATCCTTGATTGCGTCCATTCTGCTGGGTTTGGGAGTGCTGTTGATCTTCATCGGCCTGGCCGGCGCGCTTTCCGGGCGCGACCCGCGCGTGTCGTCGCGCCTGGACCAGTACGCCGCTCGCGAGGACGGGCTGGCGTCGCCCTCGGGCGGGCAGGGCGTTCAGGTTACCTCTACCCTGAATCAGATGATCGGACGGCAGAAATTCGCGGCTAACCTGGCCACGCAACTGGCCCGCGCCGACCTGAAACTCACCGTCTCCGAGTTCGTGCTGCTCAACCTCGCCGCGACCTTGCTCGGATTCCTGTTCTTCCTCGTGCTCAAGCGCGACCTGTTCCTCGCGGTGCTTGGGGGCGTGGCCGGCTACTTCCTGCCCAGAATCTGGATGCGCCGCAGGCAGAGCAAGCGCATCAAGGACTTCAACAACCAACTGGGCGACACCATCACGCTCCTGGCCAACTCCCTGCGCTCCGGCTATAGCCTGCTGCAGTCCATGGAGACCGTGGCGAAGGAACTGTCGCCGCCGGTGTCCACCGAGTTTGAGCGCGTCGTCCGCGAAGTCGGCCTGGGCCTGTCCTACGAGCAGGCTATGAACAACATGCTGCGCCGCGTGCCCAGCGCCGACCTGGACCTGATGATCACCGCGATCAACGTGCAGCACGAGGTCGGCGGCAACCTCGCCGAAATCCTGGAGACCATCGGGTTCACCATCCGCGAGCGCATCCGCATCCAGGGCGAGATTCGTGTGCTAACCGCGCAGCAGACGGGCACGGGCATCATCGTGGGCCTGCTTCCCTTCGCCGTCGGGCTGATTCTGTACCTCATCAACGCCGACTACATCCTATCGCTGTTCCGGGAACCCTGCGGCTGGGCCATGGTCGCCATGATTTTCATCCTCATCGGTTCGGGGTTCGCCATCATTCGGCGCATCATCCAGATTGAGGTGTAGTCCGAGGGAGGAACAAGCCATGCTGGTTCCGATGTTCGTATCCTTGCTCGTGGGCCTGTCCATCGTGTTGATTTTCGTGGCGCTTGCGGGCACCAAAGAACCCACGCCTCTGGAGCAGCGCCTGGCCGAATACGGCGCACGCCCGCTGACGCTGGAGGAACTGGAACTGTCGCAGCCGTTCTCCGAGCGCGTCGTCAAGCCGCTCATCAACGCCAGCGCGCGCTTCGTAACCCGCTTCCTCCCCAAGCAGTACGTGGAGTCCACGCGGCTGAAACTGGAGGCCGCCGGCAACCCCAACAACTGGAGCGCCACCGACTTCCTCGGCGTGCGGGGGCTGGCGGGCGTCATGCTGGGCGCCCTGGCGTTCCTGTTCCTGAACGCCCTCAAGGCGCCCGTCTCTCAGCGTTTCCTCCTCACGATTGTCCTGGCGCTCCTGGGATTCCAACTGCCGGTCATCTGGCTTGGGGGCAAGATTCGCGCGCGGAAGAACGAGATCATCCGCGCGCTGCCCGACGCGCTGGACCTGCTGACCATCAGCGTGGAGGCGGGCCTGGGGTTTGACGCCGCCATGGCCAAGGTCAACGAGAAGTGGGACAACGAACTGAGCCGCGCGTTCGGGCGCGCCATCGCCGAAATGCGCATGGGCCAGAGTCGCCGCGAGGCGCTGCGCAACCTGGCAGCCCGCATGGACGTGCCCGAGGTTACCAACTTCGTCGCCGCCGTGATCCAGGCCGACCAACTCGGCGTGAGCATCGCCAAGGTCCTGCGCATCCAGTCCGAGCAGATGCGCATCCGCAGGCGGCAGCGCGCCGAAGAGAAGGCCCAGCAGGCCCCGCTCAAGATGACCTTCCCGCTGGTCCTGCTCATCTTCCCGAGCATCTACATCCTGCTGCTAGGGCCCGCCATTCTCATCCTCATCCACTCTAACATTTTCGGGACGCTGTTTTGATCGTCATCAACCGCTCCAAGCAAACGACGCTCGCCCGCCAGGCGCGGGCCGCGCGGACCTTCTGGCAGCGCCTGCGCGGGCTGATGTTCCAGAAGGCCCTGGCTGAAGGCCAGGCCCTGGTCCTCGTCGGCGACAGCAGCATCCACACCTTTTTCATGCGCTTCCCGATAGACGTGCTGTACCTGGACCGCGAGGGGCGGGTGCTCCGCGCGCAGGACTCCATGCGCCCCTGGCAACTCGGCCCCCTGGTGCGCGGCTGCCGCTACATCGTGGAACTCCCGCCCGCGACGATTCGCCGCACGCAGACCGAGGTGGGCGACCTCATCGCCCTGGGCGATGCGGAGGGCTGACGCGATGAGCCGCGCGATGCCATGGGCCAGGACGCTGGATGCCCTCTTGGACTGGGTTTTCCCGCCCAAATGCGGCGGGTGCGGGCGCGTGGGGCAGTGGCTCTGCGACGAGTGCATGTCAAAGATAAGTTACATCCGCACAGGGCCGCGCCCGCTCTACGACAGGCCCGCGCTGCAATGGGGCGAATCGGCCCTGCGCGGCATCTACTCGGTCGCCTGGTTTGAGGAGCCCCTCCGCTCGGCCATTCACAACTTCAAGTACAACGGGCAGCGCGTGTTGGCCAGGCCCCTGTCGGGCCTTCTCATGCGCGAATGGGAGGGGCTTCGCCTCCCCGTGGATGCCGTTGTCGCCGTCCCGCTGCACCCCAGGCGGCAACGGGAACGGGGCTACAATCAGTCCTATCTGCTGGCCGCGGAGTTCAGCCGCGCCTCGGGAATCCCCATAGCCCGAAACGGCCTGCGGCGCGTGCGGCAAACCCTGCCCCAGGTGGGGCTGGACGCCGCCGAGCGCTGGCAGAACGTCCGCGACGCCTTCCGCGGCGACCCGGCGGCGCTGTCGGGCAAAGCCATCCTGCTGGTGGACGACGTGTGCACCACCGGCGCGACGCTGGAAGCCTGCGGGCGGGCCGCGCTGGAAGCCGGGGCGCGCGCCGTCTGGGCCATGACGGTCGCCCGCCCCAGGTTGCCGCAGGGCGACAGGGAGTAACGCCATGTTCCAGATGTCCCTTTTCCCCCAACCTACCCGCCCGTTCACCGTCAGCGAGATCACCGCGCACATCAAGGGGCTCGTGGAGGACGATCCGACGCTCGGAGATGTGTGGGTGGAGGGCGAGGTCTCCAACCTGTCCCGCCCCTCGTCGGGGCACGTGTACTTCAGCCTGAAGGACGCCGGCGCCCGCATCGCGTGCGTGATGTGGCGCACCGCCGTCATGCGGATCGCCCGCCTCCCGCAGGACGGCGATCGGGTTCTGGCCCACGGCCGAATCGGCGTGTACGAGGCCCAGGGGGTGTACCAACTGTACGTGGAGGAAATCCAGCCCGCGGGCTTGGGCGAGTACTACGTGCAACTGGAGCGGCTCAAGGAACGCCTGCGCGCCGAAGGGCTGTTCGCCGAGGAGCGCAAACGCCCGCTGCCGCAGTTCCCGCGGCACATCGGCATTGTAACCTCGCCCGACGGGGCCGCGCTGCGCGACATCCTGCACGTCTTGCGCCGACGGTTCCCGTGCGTCGCGGCGACGCTGGCCCCCACCCAGGTGCAGGGCGCGGAAGCCCCCGACCAGATCGTGGCGGCCCTGGACGCGCTCAACCGCCACACCGATTGCGACGTGCTCATCGTGGCGCGCGGGGGCGGCTCCCTGGAAGAACTCGCCGCCTTCAACGACGAGCGCGTGGCCAGGGCGATCTTCCAATCCCGCATCCCCGTCGTTACCGGCGTCGGCCACGAGACCGACTTCACCATCGCCGACCTGGTGGCCGACCGCCGCGCGCCGACGCCGACCGCCGCCGCCGAAATCGTTACGCCCGACCGCGCCGAGTTGACCGCCGCGCTGGACAAACTGCGGGCGCGAATGGGCAGCATCGGCGCGCGCCAAATCCAGGCGCTCGCCGAACGTCTCGCCTACGAGCGCAAGGCGCTGGTGCGCGCTTCGCCCCAGGCCCAGATCGTGAGCCGCCGCCAACGCACCGACGAGTACGCCCACCGCATCGCCCTGATGGCCCGACAAAGCCTGGCCCGCCAGCGCGCCGTGCTGACGGCATTGGCCAGCCGCCTGGAGACCGCATCGCCCCAGTCCACGCTGGCCCGCGGATATGCCATCGTGTCGCTCGTGCCGTCGGGGAGCGTCGTGTCCAGCACGCAGCAGGTGCGCCCAGGAGATCGCATTCGCGTTCAGGTCAGCGACGGCCGATTCCACGGGCGCGTTACCGATGGGCAAGATGCCAAGGAGAGCGAAACGCCATGAACGATATGCCGGACGTAGAGACCCTGTCCTTTGAGGAAGCCTTCCGCGAACTGGAAGATTTGGTGGAACGGATGGAAACGGGGAATCTGCCGCTGGAGGAGACCATCCGCCTGTTTGAGCGCGGCAGCCTTCTCGCCCGCCACTGCCAGAACCTGCTGGACAAGGCCGAACTGAAACTCCAGCAGTTGACCGCGTCGCCCGACGGAGAGGCGACGGTCGCCCCCTTTGACGAGGGCAGTCGCTAGACCGCGCCAGGCTAGGGGGTGGCCGGCGTCGCCACGGGGGTGGGCGTCGGCGTCGGCGTGCCCACCAGGCGCACCAGGTCGTCGTAGGAGCGCATACGCGCCACCGTGAACAGGAAGTCCCGCAGCGAGGCCGACGCCCGTCGCAAGGATTGCAGTTGCGGCCCGATGGGACTCACCGAGCCAGGCCCGGTGGCATACGAACCGCAGAAGGCGAAATAGGCCTGGTTCAACTTGCGGATGTAGTAGCCGTGCTCCTGGAGTTCCAGCCGCCGCTGCTCCATGTAGGCCTCGGCCTCGTCCACGCGCCCCTGCGCCAGCAACTCGTCCGTGCGGAGCCGCGTTTCCCGCATGAAGGCGTTGTAGTCAAACGCCGGCGGCTCCGTGGGCTTCGGCGCGGGGGTTGGCGCAGGCCGCGGCTCCCGCACGTATTCGGGATAGTAGCGCCGCGCCAGATACTGCCCGATCTCGTCGCCCACGATGTCGGCCACCGTCTCGTTCATCGTCGTCAGTTCGCCCGAAGTCCCGTAGGCCCAGCCCAGCGGGTAGAAGGCCAGGAAGTCGTGCACCCACTCGTGGGGCATGGTGTCCAGCACGAACCCCAGGCCGTAGATTTCGGGAATCATCGCCGGATATGTGGACAGCCCGCCGATGTGGGTAACAAGCCCCGAGTATCCCATGCGTCGGACGGCGTCCTCTATCTCTTCCATCTCGGCCACGCTCAGGTCGGGGATGAGCAGATAGTTCGCGCGGCGCTCAATGCGCTCGCGGGGCGAGACAACCAGCAGCAGGGGCAAGTCCACGAACTCGCTGGTAACGGGCGGCCAGATGACATCGCGGCCGAGGATGCGCGTGTGCAGGTCGTTTTCGCGGAGCGCCCGCGTTACCTGCAGCGCCAGGATGTCCTCGGCCTTGTCCTCCAGCGCGTCGCGCTTCGCGTACAGCGTCTTCAACTCGGTCTGGATTTCCGCCGCCCGCGCCGACATGTGAAGTTTCTGGGCCGCGAGGCGTTCGGCCTCGGCTCGCAGGCCGCCGATGCGCGCCGCCACGTCAAAGAACTCGCGCACCGTGTCCGTGTCGCCCTCGTCCAGGCGCGGGCCACGGATGAGTTGCCACACCTTGTCGGCCAGCGCCCGCGCCTCCCACGCCGCGATGTTGAACTGCTTGCCCGCCGTGAGGACTTCAAGGCGCTGTTCCAGCACCTTGGTGCGCGGGTAGGCGTCCGAGCGAAGGCCAATGAGCAACAGGAGCAAGAACAGCGCGGTTGCCGCCGCGTGGGAAAATCTGGAGACGGCCCGCCTGATGCGCCGCAATCTACCGCCCACGGGCAATCCTCCGCGCCATCTGCACGCGACGGAAGGCGTAGTAGGCCATCAGGGCGCTCAGGAGCAGGCCATGGCCGCCGTCCTTGTAGCCCTGGAGTTGGACAAACCTGCGCCAGAATTCGCGCAGGGGCTGGCCCACCAGCCCACGGGCGCGCGGCACAACGCCCGACTCCAACAGAATCCGCGCCTCGTATTCCGTGTAGCGGCCTTGCTTCTGCAGGAATTGCCGCACCGTGTCGTAGTTGTAGTGGGTGAGGGGATTCTGCAAGAACCCCTCCGCGCCGTCCAGCAGCCCCACCTCGTGCACCTCGCGCGCGGGGTCGTAGCGCGCGAACCCGCGCTTCAGCAGGCGCATCTGGTAGTCGGGCGACCAGCCCGTATGGCGAATCCACCGCCCCCAGATGATGTTCTTGCGGGGAACCCACCACCCGACTTCGGGGCGCTGGACGACCTGGCGGATTTCGGCGCCGAGTTCGGGCGTGGCGCGCTCGTCGGCGTCCACGAAGAAAATCCAGTCGGCGGCCACCTGCTCCAGGGCGGCGTTGCGCTGCGAGGCGTAGCCGCGGAAGGCGTGCTGGATCACGCGCGCGCCCGACGCACGGGCGATGTCCACCGTCGCGTCGTCGCTGAACGAGTCAAAGACCACGCGCTCGTCTGCCCAGGCCAGGGTAGCCAGGCAGTCGGCGATGTGCCGCGCCTCGTTTTTCGTCAGCACCACTGCGGCGATTCTCATCTCGTCAGTCCATCAATCCCACGGAGATTCACCACAGCGAGGTTCTCCGCGGCATGGTCTGTGCGTCGGCGGTGAGTCTTCCATTCGTGTCCGTTCGCGGGGATTCGCGGTGGGCGTTGCATCCGTGCCTGGGCGGGGCATCATAACGCCGCCACGCGCGCGTAGGCCGAAAGGAGCGCCCGCGCCTCGTCTTGTGCGATCTGGCCCCGCGCCAACCGCCGCCGAATTCGGGCGCCGTCCGCCCGCATCAGCAGCCGCACCCACCGCCGCACCCATCGGGCGTACCCCGCCCCGCGGTGCTTCTCGTACAGGCGGAAGCGGCTACGCCACAGCGCCACGAACATCTCCTCGCGGAATCGGCGGGTCGTCCCAGCGCCGTGGTGCATCACTTCCGCCGTCGGCACGCACAGCACCTCCCACCCCGCCTTGCGCATCCGCCAGCACCAGTCAATCTCCTCGCAGTACATGAAGAAGCCCTCGTCCAGCGGCCCCACCTGGCGCACCGTCTCGGCGCGCACCATCAGCGCCGCCCCCAGCGGGTGATCCACCGGAAACGGCTCCGCGCCCGCGTACAGGCGGCGCGGGTAGCGCCCGTTCACCCGCGAGTCCAGCAGGCGGGGATGGAGCGGGAAGAAGTCCAGGAAAATCTGCGCGAAGCCGGGGAACCGAAAGGCCGAGTGCTGGAACGAGCCGTCTGGGTACACCAGGCGCGCGCCCACCGCGCCCACGTTGGGCCGCGCATCCAGCACGCGCACCATGGCGCCCAGGGCGTCGCCGCGCACCTCGGCGTCGGAGTTGAGCAGCATGATGTGCCGGGCGTCCGAGCGGGCGATGGCCTGGTTGTTGGCGGCGGCGAACCCCCGATTGTCGGCGTTGACGATGAGGCGCGCCTGGGGGAACTCGGCCCGCACCATGTCGGCGCTGCCGTCGGCCGAGGCGTTGTCCACCACCCACACCTCGCCGCGCAGGCCCGACCGCGCCAGGCCATCCAGCGCCGAGCGCACGCACGCCCGCGTCAGGTCCCGCGTGTTGTAACTCACGATGATGATGGAGAGGTCTTGCATAGCCAGTAGCCTTCAGCCATCAGCCACTAGCCATTAGCCATTAGCCTTTGGTGTTTGGCCACTGGCCAGTCGCCTTGCGCCGTGGGCTAAAGGCTAACGGCCAATGGCGAACGGCTAGTATGCAATGTCAATCGTCTGCGCATCCACGTGATCCAGCAGAATTCGCACGTCCTCGTGGATCAGGCCGGCCCAGAAGTGGGGCGAGGTTCTGGGCGGCTTGTCGGTGATGCGGATGAAGCCGGTTACGGTGGCGCGCTGGCCGGGCATCAGGTACTTGCCCTCGCCGATGACCGTCAGTTGGTCGTCGGGCGCCAGCGCCCAGCGGTACGGATAGGGCCGCCCGCTGCTGTTGCCCTCAAAGTCAATGCCCACACGCCAGGCCCCAGGCGATTCGGCGTAGCCCAACGTGTTGAAGTTCTGGCTGCTGGTGTACAGCGTCCCCGGCGCAGGGCCTGTCGTTCGCACCGGCACCGAGCCGATGTTCTCCACCGTCAGGGTGAAGGCGAGAATCTGCCCGATGGGCACCACCCTGGGGTAGAACTCCACCGCCGCCTGCACGATGTCCACGCGGGGCACGCCGCCTTCGGCGATCTCCAGCGTGCTCGTAACGACGGTGAAGTTGCCCACCTTGTCCCGCGCCTCGGCCCGCACCTCATACAGGCCGTCGGGCGGCGGCGTCGCGCCCTCATCCACGCCCCCGGCGTAGTCGTAGATGTGCGTGCCGACCTCGCCGGGCTTCACCACGCCCTCCTGCTCGGCCAGCGGGAACCGATTGCCGTCCTTATCCACCAGGAACACCCGCACATCGGCGGGTTTGGTCAGGTAGTAGGACACCTTCACGCGGTCGTCGTACCCGTCCTGGTTCGGCGTGAACCGCTGCGGGTACACGCTGAAGTTCAGCAACTCGGGCGGGGTCGTGTCGGCGTCGCGCAGCGACAGCGTGCGGCTGACGCGGTGCGTGCGGCCCTCGCTGTCCACCGCCTCCACCACCAACTCGTAGTCGCCGTCGGGGAGCATTCGGCCGTCCACCACCCCGCCAAAATCCACCCCGTACCGCCCCGCCGAGCGTCGCTGCGCCTTGCGGAAGTAGTGTCGCCCTCCCTGCGCGTCCACCAGGTAGATGGACAAATCGGCGTTGCCCGTCAGCCGATAGGAGATGCGCGTTACATCCGTTACGCCATCGGCGTTGGGCGTAATCTGGCTTGGGCTGACATCCACATCCGACAGGAGCGGACGCGTCCCGCATCCGACCAGGAGCAGCGCCATCAGCGCCACGAAACCCACCAGGAACGGAACCCAGAGCGACTTCCTCAAGATACCTCCTCCACCTTGGGCGAGGCCGCTGCCACCGCCTTGGCCCTCTCCGTGCGCACCATATAGACGCTCAGCCCGGCCATTGCCAGGACGATGACGGCAATGGTAATCAGCACCTGCTGGATGCCCCAGATGTCGGCCAGACCTCCCGTGGCGGGCATCGGCAGCGTGGATGCCGCATTGGCCAGCACGATCTGCGTGGAGATCACCCTGCCCCGCATGTAGGGGGCGGGCCGCTCCTGCAGGATGGTGCGCGCGGGGATCATCGTCAGCGCGAACCCGAAGCCCGCGACGGCAACGGCGAGCGCCAGGCCCAGCAAATGCAGCCCCTTCAGCATCGTGAGCAGCGAGAAGCCCAGCAGCCCCGCCCCGAATAGCGTCAGCCCCAGCGCCGACCACGCCTGCCGCGACATGCGCAGCCCGTGGCGGCTGGAGATGAACATCAGGCCGCCGACGAACCCCAGGCCCGCCGGCAGCGCCGCATACGCCACGTCGGCCACGTGCTTGCCCAGGATGCGGTTGGCGAAGCCCGGCGCCAGCGTGGACACCGCCAGCACCGACGTGGCGGCCAGCACCATCTGGATCACCGCCAGCCACACGAAGCGGTCGCTGGCGATGTAGGCCCAGCCCTGCCTCAAGTCGGCCAGGGCCGACACGAAACCGTTCTTCACGGTCGGCTTCGTCGGGTCAAACTCCGAACCGCCCCGGGGGAGGCCGACGATGGCTAGCCACGACAGGACATACAAGACGGTGCTCACGACGCCGACGAGCCACGCCCCGCCCAGTTTCAGCAGAATCGGCGCGATGAGGATCACCCCCACGCCCTGCGAGACCACCGACGACAGGTTGAAGAGCGAGTTCGCGCCCATCAACTGCTCGGACGTTACGTAGCGCGGGATCGCCGACGCCTCTGCCGAGATTACGAACTGGGCCAGCGCGGACAACAGGAAGTTGCAGATGTAGACCACCCACAGCAGCGACGACGTGTGCGGCGCGAAATACATGGCCAGGGCGAACCCAATCCCGATGGGAACCCGCAGGATGCATCCCAACTTGATGACCGCGATGCGGTCGTGGCGGTCCACATACGGCCCCGCGATCAGCCCGAAGATAAACCCAGGCAGCGTGCTGGAGAAGATCATCAGCCCAACCTGCGTGCTGGAATGGGTGATCTCCTCCACCAGCGCCATGGATGCGAAGTACAGGGCGAAGTTTCCCACCAGCGCCGTGAATTGCGACAGGCAAAGCCCCCTCACGCAGGAGTTCGCCAATAGCCGTCTCGGTGCAGCGTACTCTTTCAATGCCCCCTCACAGAAGGTTGGTTTGCAGCGGATCGCAGCGCAGCCCCGCATCGTCGCGCAGACGGCGCGCCTGTGGCCTCCCGGCGCTTCCCCTAGAGGCCCCCATTTTATCACCGTATCGCAATCTTTGCCAACAAGACCCTGTCGCCTGTAGCCTGCCCGTCGGCCCCCAAGACCGGCAGTCGCGGGAACGACGGGTCGGCGGCGTCGTACAGGCCCACCTCAATCCAGTATTCGCCGGGCGGAGTATCGGGCTTCACGTACAGCGTGTACTCGTCGGTGATGTACTCGCCGGGCAGCCAGCCCGTGGTCGGCCGGTTGCCGCGCTGCGGGATGCTGTCCTGCTGCGCCCAGATGCGATTGCCCGCGTCAATCAGGTGGACGAACACGGTGTACGACTTGGGCATCTCCTCGCGCGCGAGCCAGTACAGCGTGATCCGGAGCGCGTCGCCGGGCGAAAGAACGGTCGCCCCCACGTCCGCGCCGTACAGTTCGGCGTACACACCAAACCGCGCCGAGACGATCGTCTGCGCCTGCGGCGGCGTGAAGACCCGCGCCGGCCCGCTCACCTCCACCGCGCCGATGGGCACCGAGTTCCCGACGGCCGCGCCGCTCTTCGGGTCGCGCAGCGCCACCTTCAGCACATAGGTGCCGGGCGCGACCGCCGCCGGGACGGGCACCCTCGCCACCCACCGCACCGGCCGCCCCGCCCCCCACGCCGACGTGGGGTAGGCCGAGGTCCCCAGCGGGAAAACCTTCTCCGCGACGACTGTCCCATCCGCGCTCGCCAACGCCACCGCCGCGTCGTAGTCGGCCCCGACCGTCCCCGCCGCCTCCCAGAACCCGACGATGGACACCGTCTCCCCGGGCGACGCCTGTTGTCGGTCCACCTGCCATGCGACAAGGCCCAGGTTCCCGTCCAGCATCACGGGGTTGCGCCCGTTCGGAAGGTCGGCAACGTCGGCGGGCTGCAGCGCGGCGATACGCACCGGGCCGATGCGCGCCGACTGCCCTTGCGGCGCTCCGGCCGCGTCCAGTACGTCCAGCCGCTCGCCCGTGGCCTCGTCGTACACCACCACTTCCAGGAAATACTCCCCTGGCGGCGTCCCCGGCAGCGCCGGCGGCAGATTGCTCCCGAAGACGGGTTCCCCCGGCCGCCAGCGGCTCGTGGGGAAGTAGTAGCTGGCGGGCCGCCGATCCAGCGACCCCCAGAACTCGCCCGCGGCGTCCCGCAGCCGCAAGGACACCGAGTAGTCGCGGTCCAGCGGTTGCAGCGCCTGCCAGTACAGCAGCACATGCCCGGCAACGCCGACGGAGAATCCCAGCAACTCCACGCGATTGCCGAAATTCACCCGCTGCGGGTACTGGACCCGCGGCTCGCTGGAGAAGTGCGCGCCCTTGTTCAACGCCCAATGCACGTACCGCACGCCCCAGAATTGCGGCCCCGAAGGCAGCCGCGACCCCTCCTCGTTCAGCATCATCGTCAGGATGCCGTTGGGGTCGGCGATGTGGTCCTGCCAGAACACCACCCACACGCCGTCCTTGCCCGCCAGGATGCGGTTCAGGTCGTCGGCCACGCGGTACGTCAGCACGTTGTCCACGTCCAGGATCGGGTCGGGCGGAAGCGGGTGCCAGTTGTCGGGGCCGAAGTAGTACTGGAACACGGGGAAGAAATGCCCCGCGCACAGGATCACCGTCTCGTTGGGGCCGATGCGCTCTTTGATGTAGCGCGCCACGTTGCGAAAATCGTCGCGTTGGAAGCGCGGGTCAAAGTAGTTATTGTAGTTCCCGTAGGCGAACACGGCGAGGGCAAACGCCAGCGCCGCGATGCCCGCGCCGCGCACCGCCCACCGCGCCCACGCCAGGCGGATGCGGCGCGCGTCCAGCATGAAGGCAAGCCCCGCGCCGAGAATCAAGAAGAACCCAGGCGACGCGAACAGCAGGTGCCGCGTCTCAAACTTCGGCCGGTTGAGGAACAGCACGATGAACAGGGCCACGGGCAGAGCCGTGTACAGCACGGGGAACAGCACCGCAAACCAGCGCGGCAGCGGCGCTTCGGCCAGCGGCCCAGGTCGCCTCACCGCAGCCACGATGAGCGCCACCGCCGCCACGACGGAAACCGCCACGAACGCCGGAAGCAACGCATCGGCGGTCCGGCTGAACAGGGTCTCGCCGGTCCAGTAGGACAAGAAGGCCCGCCGGACCACCCCGCCGATGCCCAGCGTGCCCCTCCAGAAGCCGCGGTACATGCCCAGGTTCTCGGCCACCAGCGCAATCCAGGGCACGTGGAGCAACGCGAACGCCACAGCCACCGCCGCTGCCTCGGCCAGGACCGCCAAGCGCCGTATCCACCCGGCCCATCCCGCGAGGAAGGCCACGCCGAAGAAGGCCAGGAGCAGCGCGCCGGTCGCGTGGGCGTAACTGACCGCGACCGCGGCGAACAGGAACCCCAGCCAGTACGCGCGCCGCCGCTTGCCCCGCTCCGACAGAACCTTCAGCAAGAACCACGCCGCCACAAGGCCGAGGAACGTGAGCAAGGCGTAGGTGCGGGTCTCCTGCGAGTACCAGATGTAGAGCGGGGACGCGGCCACCAGCATGGCGGCCAGAAGCCCCGGCAGGCGGCCGAGAAGCATCCTGCCCACGGCGTACATGAGGGGAATGGTCAGCGTGCCCACGAGGGCCGAAAGCGACCGAACGGCGGCCTCGCTGGTGCCGAACAGGCCCTGCCAGAAATGCAGCGCGTAGTAGTACAGCGGCGGGGCCACATCGCGGGCGGTCCAGGCGGTGGCCTCCCGCAAAGGCATGGAGGCCAGGTACACGCTGAACCCTTCGTCGTACCACAGGCTTTGCGCGCCCAGGTGGAATGCTCGGAGGGCCGCGCCTGCCAGCGTCAGCAGCGCGACTGCAGCCGTCCAACGACTTACCCCGCCAAGCCGATTCCTGACGCTCACCCAAGCCTGCGCAAGCATAGCGCGTATCATATCATAAGCCTGCGGGGCGGCAAAATCGCCCGCGCCCTCACCGCAGCCGATAGACGGCCATGTTGTCGCCGCCCGCCAGCACGGCCCAGGGCGCGCGGGTTTGATAGATCATCACCACATCGGGCCGCGCCGTCATCTGCGGATACCACGACGGAAACGTTACCAGGTACGAGGCCCCACGCGCGCGAATGTACTCGTACAGGCGGCCCTCGTCGCGGATGAACGGCACCACCTCCGGGCTGACCAGGCCCGCCAAATCCACCAGCCGCCGCCGCGTGAAGTATCCCACCGCCCCGATGTCGTGCACCGCGATCACCGCATCCGGCGGCGTGTTGCGATCCAGATACCGCGCCACGTCCACCATCTCGGTGTCAATGATGCGCACGTCGGCCAGGTAGGCGCGCGCGCCCACTGCCACGAACGCCGCCATCACCGCGCATGCCGCCAGCGCCAGCGCGCGGGTCAGGATGCGGCCCGCCGGCCCTTTCGCCCGCGCCGCCAGCAACGCCGTGCCCGGCGCGCCATAGACCAACAGCGCGGGAATCACCGGCATCTCGTACCGCCCGTGCTGGTACGTTACCGGCAGGCGCGTCGCGTACAGCACGACGGTGGCCGCCCACCACAGCAGCGGCAAAAACCCCATCCAGTCGCGCCGCCTGCCGACCTCGCGCCACGCCGCCACCATGCCAGGGACGAGCAGCGCCATGCCTCCCACAAACTGCACCCCCGCCACGCGCATCAGCCGCACCAGCCACGGCACTGCCTCGGCGACTTCGCGGTACTCGGCCTGCTTGGCGTAGAACGTGTTGGGCAGGATCGCCCCCGACGCCTTCCAGTTGAAGGCCAGGTACGGCACGGCCAGCGCCAGGAATCCGACGGCGGCCAGGCCATACCGTTTCAGCGCCGCGCCGCGCGAGCCTTGCGTCCAATCGGCGCGCCGCGCGGCCAGCAGGCACGCCCCGCCCAGCCCCAGCGGGAGCAACCCCTCGGGCCGCGTGAGGAACGCCGCCCCGCCCAGCAGCCCCCAGCCCAGCCATGCCCACGGGCGCTCGTCCCGGGCCAGCGCCAGCGCGCCGCCCAGCACGGCCAGCGCCAGCGCCGCGAACAGCGCCGTCTCCATCCCCGACGCCCCGGCCCAAAGCAGATGCCACTCCAGGGCGCACGCCAGCGCCGCAACCCAGCCCACGCCGAGGCTCGGAAACAGCCGCCGCGCGACCCAGCCCGCGACTACGGCCACCGCCCCCGACGACAGGCCGCCCACGACCGCCGTCCACACGCGGAAAGGCACGCCCAGCGCATACCCCAGCGCCAGCACCAGCGTCCACAGCGGCGCGGTGGAGCCTGCGCTCACCTCGCCCGGGACGTAGGCCCAGGCCCCGGTCTCCACCAGGTTGCGCGCGTAGGTCTGGTGAATCCAGCCGTCGTCCAGGGGGAAGCCGGAGTAGCCCTGCGCTGCTGCGTAGCCCACGTAGGCTAGCGCCCCCGCCACCCCGACCACCGCCGCCGCGAGAATGCCCCTATCGCTCCCCTTCGGCCATCTCATACAGCACGACCTTCTCCCCCAGAGCATCGTAGAACACCTGCCGCAAGACCCAGCCCGGCGGCGTCTCGCTCTTATCGTAGATTGCGTTCAGAAAGCGCGGATGGTTGTACTCCAACACCAGCCAGCGGACGCCGTACTTGGCCTGCGCGAAGCGCAGAGCCTCCATGCCGTCCGATGGGATCGCGACGCACTCGCGCCTGGCGTAGTAGTAGAACGCCGGCGGATCGCCGACCATGACGCGGTCGGCGGCCTCGGCGTGTTCGTCCAGCCAACGGGCCACCACGGGATACACATCATCGCGCAGGTTCCACGGCGCGACCGCTGGCGGCCTGCCCCCGATGGCCCGCGCGTACAGCACCCCGCTGACGGCCACCGCCATCGCCACCAGCGCCACTGCGAAGACGCGATAGGCCTGCGCCGCGTTCCACGATGGACGGCGCGCGCCCGCCCATGCCACACCCGCGCGCAGGCCCGGGAAGACCGCCGCGAACAGGAAGGGCACCAGCGCCCCCGCGGAGTGGAAGAAACTGCCCCGCATCCCCGGAAACGTGAAGGCGAAACTCATCGCCAGGAGGAGCAGCGTCCCGAACGCCATCGCCGGCCACAGGCAGATGCGCCGCCGCGCCGCCCACAGCCCCCAGGCCGACGGCCCAACCAGCACCACGAGGAGCGCCCCCACCAGCGTGATGAGGTTGGACACCAGCGCGCTCGCCTTGGACGCAACGATGGAGGCGAAGCCCCACGACAGGTAATCGGCGAGGGTGGGGATGTGCCGCGCCGCGTACAGTTCGTCGTAGTCGCGGAGGAACAAGGCGCTCAGCCCGCCTCCCGCCAGGGGCGAACCGGCGACCGCCCAGTTGCGCGCGAACCACGGCCCCATGACCGCCGCGTACCCCACGAGCATCCAGAGCGCCGCGCGCGAAGCCGCCCTGCGCCCCATGACGCCACGCGCCCCCGCCCACAACAATCCCAACATGCCGACCAGAATCAGCAGCACGCCGTCGGGCCGCGCCAGGTGTCCCAGCCCCGCGCAAAGCCCCGCGCCCAGCGCCCGCCACCTGCGCTCGTGCGCCCGCGACATCAGCCACAGCGCGCCGCACCCCGCCACCGCGAACGGCGCGAAACTGTCCGGCGATGTCCAGTAGGCCGCGTAGAAGCCCGCGAGCAGCGTCAGGAGCGCCGACACCGCCGCCTCGCGCGTGTCTGCGCCCATCTGCCGCGCCAGGCCGAAGGTGAGCAGGGGCAGCGCCGCCGCGCACAAGATGAACGGCAGGCTGGCGGCGGCGTAGGAATCCCCGAACAGCCGAATGGCCCCCGCCGCGAGGATGCTCGGCAACGGCGCCCAGTACAGGTGGCTGGGGTGCGGGATGTCCTCGGGCGCGTCCAGGTAGTTCCACACGAACGGCTCGGTGAACCCCTGCCCGCCAGCGATGCGCTCGGCCATCGTCAGGTGGTAGTAGGCGTCCATGTAGCCCGGGCTTCGCTTGGGCAGGTGCAGGAGCAACGCCAGCGCCAACCCCGCGACGACTAACGCCGCGAGGGTAACCCACTGCTTGCCGGGCCGCGCGACGGTGTTCATTCCCGCGCACCTCCGCCGATTGCCTTTCGCCTGCGCCGCGCCAGAGGCCAAAGGAGCACCCCCGCCGCCAATGCCGCCGCTGCCGCGGAAATACCGCAACCGACGCGCCACGTCGCCGGCGTAAACCGCAACTCCACCACATGCTCGCCGGGCTGGCTCATGGGCACGGCGATGAACGCGTAGTCTGCGCGCAGCACGGGAACCGGCGTGCCGTTGTCCCACGCGCGCCAGCCCCGATGATACGTCTCGCTCACCACCAGGTAGGCAGGCCTGTCCGTCCGCGCGCGAACCGACAGGCCGTTCTGCGACGCCGCCCATGAGAACACCGTCCCCGCTTCCGCGCCGCCGGTCGTGATCGCGGGCGGCGACTCCAGCCAGACGCAGTCGGGACGGAAGTCGCCCTCGCGCAGGATGCGATCCCACTCGTCGGGCGTGGCCGCCTGCCGCGCGCACGACACGACGCGCACGCGCGGAAACACCGCGTCGTTCTCGCCGACGACCAGGCCTGGCGTGTCCTGCACGACGCGCAGTCCCGCCATCGGCGTGCGCGAAATGACATACCGCACGTTCATCAGCCCCAGCAGGCGCTTCTGCGCGTCGCCCGCCGCCGACTCGGCGCGCCGCCGCAGTTCCACATGGCGCGCGTCCAGCAGCGGGTCGTAGTTGGCGGCGGTCTCCAGCCCGGCCAGCGCGCACAGGTTCGGGAGCAGGCTCGCGCGGAGTTTCCGGACGGTCGCCTCGTCCTGCGGCCCGAAATCGGCGAACCGCGTGAAGCCGGAGAACATCGTGTTGTACTCGTAGGACTCGGTAGTGAGAATCCGCGACGTGCCCGACGCCTGGCGCAGGAAGGCGGGGATGTCGGCGTCGCCCGCGAAGGCCGCCTGTGGCGCGCTTGGGATGAGCGGCCGCCCGAATGTGGTCAACTCCACCAGCACGATGAGCGCCGCCGCCCACCGCCACGCGGCCGCCCGTTTGCCATGCGCGTCGCGGGGGCACGCCGCCCCCCACGCGCCGATGGCCGCCG
>Ga0078972_1003763_pt1 | contig 44202 bp, 48 predicted proteins | sample YelNatPaOPGAMG01_FD_67568 | JGI IMG/M metagenome (GOLD analysis project Ga0078972, IMG submission 67568) | Hot spring thermophilic microbial communities from Obsidian Pool, Yellowstone National Park, USA - OP-RAMG-01 (SPADES assembly) (version 2) | ecosystem: Environmental > Aquatic > Thermal...
TTTATTTTATTATCCTACTTGAAAAAATTAAAAAAGAAAAATTAAAAATTGCTCTGACTATTATTATATTTTCACTTTATGGAGTAAGAACAATATTAAGGAATTATGACTGGAAAGAGCCAATTAAATTTTATGAGAAAAATTTAAAATATTTCCCTCAATCAAAAGAAATTCTCCATAATTATTCATTCACATTATTATTAAATAAGGATTATGAAAAGGCACTTGAAAATTTCAAAAAATTATATTCAATAAAACCAGGAGATAAAAAGGTTATTTTTGGAATTGGGAAATGTTATCTTATGCTTGGCAATTATGATGAGGCATTAAAATATTATTATGAGGGAATTAAAATTGACCCATTAAATTTAAGTGCTCTTCTTGATATGGCAATAATTTATGAAAAAAAGGGTGAAATAGAGAAAGCGGTTGAAATATTAAATGTTTTAATTGAAAAAGAATATCAACCTGCTTTTGTTTTTCTTGGAAATATTTATTTTAAAAAAGGAAATTATGATATTTCAGAAAAATATTTTTTAAAGGCAATTGAATTAAACAGAGAAGATAATATTTCATTAAAATTTCTTGCAAAAATTTATTTTATGAAAAAAGATTTCAATAAGGCAATTTATTATCTTGAAAAACTTGCAAAATTAGAACCTGAAAATTTAGATTGCTTGAATGACCTTGCAATTTCTTTAAATGAGATTGGAGAAAAAGAAAAAGCAATAAAAATTTTAAAATATATACTTAAGAAAAATCCAGATTATAAGCCAGCAGAAATAAATTTAAGAGTTATTCAAAAAATTAAATAAAAATATATACATTGTTCAAAATTTTTCTCCCCCTCACCCTATCCCTCTCCCGCTATGCCTACGCCAGGTCGCCGTGGCGACCAAGGGAGAGGGAAAGAAGGAAAAATAAATTAAGGGTGAAGAAAAAAGAAAAAGCCCCCACCAAAAAAGGTGGGGGCTTTTTTTCTCAAATTACCATGGATTTCTTACAGCAGCAATTGGAACACCTGCATCATACCTGTTGTTAACATTCGGGAACATATCTGTTGTTGTTGCTTTTCCAACAGGTATCCATTTTACATGACCATCAATGTAGCAGGCATTGACACCATCATTCTTGTGGTTGAGTAATGTTCCTGGAAGTCCTGAAGGAAGAGTTGTTGAATATGCACCACCTTTTAATGCAGAATAATTCCACCAGGTTGCTGATGTTCCTGTCTTTTCACTTGCACCAATTGCCTTATCAACCACAAGAACTGTGTCAATGTCAACTTCCTCATGGCAGAAGAAAGCATATGCATAAGAGCAACCCATATTATCTGTATATCCAGTTGTATCTACAAGAATATTTGTTATTCCCTGTGAAATTTCTGCTGCTGCAAGAGAAACTGTCTGATGGGCAATATCAGATGGGCAGATAAATGTTTTCTGAGCAGAAACATAGTTTGGATACAGTAATCCTAATGCACCAGGAACTGTCTGTTCCTGCCCAAAAGATGGTGCAGAAGTTATCGGGAAATATTCTCTGTAGTCCTGGCTATACATTCTCAATGCAAGACCAATCTGTTTTAGGTTGCTTATACATACACTCCTTCTTGCCTGTTCCCTTGCTCTTGCAAGTGCTGGTAGTAACATCGCTGCAAGAATCGCAATGATAGCAATTACTACCAGCAACTCAATTAATGTGAATCCTTTTCTTTTCATATTTTTTCACCTCCTTTCTTATATTATTTTACCCCAAATTTTCAAATTTTAAAATGGTCCTGCCGAACTTCCATCACATGTTCCTGGGTTTTTAATTCTCTCAAAATTTGTATCTGTAGTTAACTGACCATTTCCAAGTTTATCATATGGAAGCCAGAAAGAATTTCCCTGTTTATAAGTTGGAAGCCAGGCAACATTTCCACTTACATATAAAATATTGATTCCATCTGTTCCATGGTTATCTGCTGTCTGAACAAATGGTGTTGTTGACCATGCCTCACCATAGGTAAATCTGGTCAATCTATCTGCACAAACTACACTTTCATCTTTACTCTGTTCATGTAATCCAGGTGCATAAGCATAAGAAAGTGTTCCATATCCAAGTGCAGTATTATTCCCGGAAAGAGGTAAATATTTTGCATCAGCAGTAGTCCATCCAGATGGCGGTGTTCCTCCTATCACTCCTCTTTCAAGATCAACCCAGTAAGGTGATTTTGTATCAGCAGAAGATGGACAGACAAATATTCCCGGGTCTTTTACATATTTTGGTATTAAAAGTGAAAGAGATTGACCCGCTCCACAATCAATTAAAGCAAATCCGCCATTGTAGTCATAAGCAGGGAAGTTTTCATCATAGTCCTGTGCATACATGTGGATTCCAAGACCAATCTGCTTTAAGTTAGATATACATACTCCCCTTCTTGCCTGTTCCCTTGCTCTTGCAAGTGCTGGTAGTAACATCGCTGCGAGAATCGCAATGATAGCAATTACCACCAGCAACTCAATCAATGTAAATCCTTTTCTTTTCATATTTTTTCACCTCCTTTCTTTTTTAATCACATTTTGTTTTTCCATATTATACATTTTTTTATTTTTGTCAAGTCAATTTTACCTTTTTATTTTTCCTTTGTCAAGTATTTTATACCTTATATTTTTAAATTTGTCAAGTCAATTTTTTTATACCTTATATTTTTAATTCTGTCAAGTATTTTATACCACATATTTTTAAATTTGTCAAGAGGAATTTAAACATGGATTTCTATAATATCTTTATCCTTCAAAATATAGTCCCTTCCTGCTATTATTACCTTATCCTCTCCATTTCTCCATAATCTTGCATATTTAAAATTTTTTGAAAATTCTTTATGTATAATTTCAGCAAGTTCAATAACTTTTGTATCTTTTTTTAATGTATATGGATTTTCCATATCAGGTGGTTTTCCAGGGATTTTTGTATATACCCTTATTATATCAAGAGAAAGGAAAATTTTTTCCTTAAGTATTTCAAGATTTTCTCCCTCTTTTGCTGAAATTATTATTAAATCGCCTATTTTATCAGAATAAAATTCAAAAAATATCTCTTTTATATCATTGCTTTCAGGTAAATCAATTTTATTTCCAGTCCAAATAATTTTTTTGTTAAATAAAAAATCTTTTTCTTCTTTTATTTTAAACTTTTCAAGAACTTTTAATGAATCTTCTATCTCTTCAAGAATAGAATTACTTGAAATATCAAATAAAAAAATTAATGAATCTGCCTTTCTCAAAATATCTCCAACCCAGTTTTCAGTAAATTCAAATGATAAAGAAGGAGTATCAACAAGTTGAATTTTAATATCCTGGTAATCCATCATTCCACAGTAAGGAATTTTAGTTGTGAATGGGTAATCCCCAATTTCAGGATTTGCTTTTGTAAGTTTTGATAATAAAGTTGATTTTCCTGAATTTGGTGGACCACATATTACTACCTGACCTGCTCCTTCTCTTTTTATAACAGGAACAGGTGATTTCTTTTTTGTTTTTGTCTCTTCTTCAAGCATTTTTTTATATTTTGAAATTTTACTTTTTAATAATGCCTGAAGTTTTTCACTTGATTTATGTTTTGGCATTATGGCAAGCATTTCTTCAAGAATACTTATTTTTTCTTCAATTGTTTTTGCCTTTTTAAGTTCTGCTTCTTTCTCATGAAATTGAGGAGGGAGATTTACAACCATTTTATTCCTCAATCAAACTTCTTATTACAGGTATTAATTTACTGATATTATATGGTTTTGTTACATAATAATCAGCACCAATTTCATAACCCTTAATTTTATCAGAATCCTCGTTTTTTCCTGTTAACATCATAACTGGAACTTTTCTGCTAATAGGCCCTTTTTTTATTCTTCTTAAAACTTCCCATCCATCAATCCCGGGTAAAACAACATCAAGAATAACCAAATCAGGTTTGTCTTCTTTAAAAATTTTTAATCCTTCTTCTCCAGTCGGTGCTTCATAAACTATATATCCTTCTTTTTTCAATTCTCTTGTTAAAATCAATCTTTCTTCAGGGTCATCCTCAATAATTAAAATTTTCTTTAATTCCATATTATAAAATTTACTCTTTCTTTTTATCTCTGTCAACTTGAAATAAAAAAATTAAAATATTATAATGATGGGAAATTATGAAAAGGGAAATATTCAAAAATCTTTTTTTATTTTTCATTTTTATTTTTGCAATTTATTCAGGTATTTTTTTTGGAAGTGAAATTTATTCATTTAAAAAGATTTTAAATCTTTCTGAAATTGATAAAGCAATAATTTATAAAATAAGGATACCGAGAGTTACATGTGCATTTATAGTTGGAGCAGGACTTTCAATTTCAGGAGTTGTTTTACAATCTGTTTTAAAAAACCCTCTTGCTGAAAGTTATACTCTTGGAATATCAGGTGGTGCTTCACTTGGAATTGTAATAGGTATTTTAACTGGAAATATATATTTAATACCTCTTTTTGCTTTTATTGGCTCAATTTTTTCTCTTTTTTTAATTCTCTCAATTTCAATAATAAAGAAACTTTCAACATCTTCAATTATTCTTGCAGGCATATCTTTAAATTTTATTTTTTCCTCTCTTGTCTTATTTTTAATTTCTGTTTCAAATTATGAAAAATTTTATTCAACAGTTTTATTTTTATTTGGAGACCTTTCCTCTTTTTCCACAAAAATACTGATTTATTCTGGAATTATTATTTTTATTTGTTTTATATTTTTATATTTTTCTGGTAAAGTTTATGATATTATAAGTATTGATGAAGAAAAGGCAAAAACACTCGGGGTAAATGTAAATTTTGAAAAGAATTTAACCTATTTTATTTCATGCCTCATTTCATCTTTATGTGTTTCTCTTTCAGGTATTATTGGGTTTGTTGGTTTAATTATTCCTCATATTGTAAGGAGTATTTTTGGTTCAATTCATAAAAAAGTTATACCTTTTTCCTTTATAATTGGTGGCAGTTTCCTTATTCTATGTGATACAATTTCAAGAGTAATAATTAGACCTGTTGAAATTCCTGTTGGAGTTATAACTGGATTTTTTGGTGGTATTTTCTTTTTAGTTTTATTATTTAAAACTGAAAAAATATGGTAGAGATTTATAAAATTGAAAATTTAAGTTTCAGTTATGGTAAAAATGAGGTTTTGAAAAATATAAATTTGAGTATTGACAAAGGAGATTTTGTTGGTATAGTTGGTCCAAATGGAAGTGGAAAGACAACTTTTTTAAAAATACTTGCAAAAATTTTAACTCCAAATAAAGGAAATATTTTTTATAAAGGAAAGGAATTAAAAAAAATAAAAAATATTGAATATGCAAGAGAAGTTGGATACCTTCCTTCAGAAATTAAATTTACATTTGATATTAAAGTTAAGGACTTTTTAATTCTTGGAAGATATCCATTTTTAGGAAGGTTCAGAGAAGAATCAGAAGATTTTGTTTATGAAATAGGAGAAATTTTTAATATTAAAGATTTTTTTGAAAATAAGATAAGTCAGTTATCAGAAGGAGAAAAGCAAAGGATTTATATAGCACAAATTATTGTTCAAAATTCAGAGACAATTTTACTTGATGAACCAACAAGCCATCTTGATATTGGTTATCAGTTCGGTATTATGGATATTTTGAAAAAACTTAATGATAATGGAAAAACAATAATCTGTATTTTACATGATTTAAATATTTCAGCATGTTATTGTTCAAAAATAATTCTTTTAAATAAAGGAGAAATTTATAAAGTTGGGAGTCCAGAAGAAGTTCTAACATATGAAAATATAGAGGTAGTTTATAATACGAAAGTTCTTGTTTATAAAAATCCATTCACAGAAAAAATAAATGTTTTCGGTATTCCATCATATATTTTAAAAAAATTTGACAATTAATTTTTTATGGTATAATATTTACTAAAATTTTGTGAAAAAAATCACAAATGGAAAAATTATATATAAAAACAGATGATTGGCAGGGATTTATAAAAGAGAAGATAAAGGAAAAAATAATTTATGCACCATTTGAAGAGAATAATTTACTTTTTTATCAGATTGTAGATGAAAAAAATATTGAAAAAATTGTTTATAATAGAATAAGAACTGTAGAGCCATTTAAAATATTTCTTTTCCCATTTAAGGAAAGAATTCTACCTGAGATAAACCAGTTAAATAATGTTATTGTTATGGGTGTTACTTCATGTGATTTAAAGGGTTTAGAAATTCTTGATAAGGTATTTATGGAAGGAGAATTTAAAGACCCGAATTATAAGAAAAGGAAAGAAAATTTGTTTGTTATAAGTTTTGATTGCAATGAGCCATATGATAGTTGTTTCTGCTGGCTTGTTGGAGTAAATCCATATCCTGAAAAAAATTTTGATTTAAATTTAAGTTTAATTGAAGATGGATTTATAGTTGAAATTGGAAGTCAGAAAGGAAAAGAATTTATTGGTGATGATAGAAGATTTTATAATGTAAATGAAAGTCAGTTAAAAAAGATGAAAGAGAAAAGAGAAAAAGTAATTGAAAAGGTAAAAGAGAAAAACAGGGAATTTGATTTTAATAAAATTGAGAATTTAAAGGGTTTGGTAGAAAAGGAATACTGGCAGAAAATAAAGGATATTGATAATTGTGTTTCATGCGGTAGTTGTAATTTTAACTGTCCTACATGTGTATGTTTTTTACTTGAGGATATAAGTGAAAATGGCAATTTTAAAAAAGTTAAGGTTTATGATGCCTGTCAATTTCCTGGATATGCAAGAATGGCTTCTGGAGCAACTCCAAGACCAACTTTATATGACAGATATGCAAATAGAATTTTATGTAAATACTGGTATATGATTGAAAATTTTAAAATTACTGGTTGCACAGGTTGTGGAAGATGTATAAGTGGCTGTATAGGAAAGATTGATAAAAGAAAGGTTATAACAGAACTTTTAAGAGAAAAGGTTAATGTTTAAAATGGATAGAAATATTTATCAACCGGTAAAATGTGAGGTAATTGATAATATAAAGGAATCTCCAAATATAAATACAATTGTTTTAAAACCAGAAAGAGAATTTTCTTTTCTTGCGGGTCAATTTGCATCTTTAACTGTTCCGGGCATTGGAGAGGCACCATTTACTCCTTCATCTTCTCCATTTGATAAGGAAAAACTTGAATTTACAGTTATGAAGACAGGAAGGGTTACCGAAAAAATACATCAATTGAAAAAGGGAGATATAGTTGGAGTTAGAGGTCCTTATGGAAAACCATATCCACTTGAAGAATTTAAGGATAAAGAGATTCTACTTGTTGGTGGAGGAGTTGGGCTTGCTCCAATAAGAGCATTATTTCTTGCACTTGTTGAAACATATAAGGATTATAAGAAGATTGTTTTTTGCTGTGGAGCAAAGACACCTGCTGATTATATTTATAAGGATAAATTATTTGGAGAATGGCAAAATTTATGTGAAAAAATACCTTTATCATTTAGGATAACTGTTGATAGAAAAGATGAAAACTGGAAATATATGGAAGGAGTTGTTACCTGCACTCTTGATGGGCTTGATATTGATGTAAAAAATGGAGTAAGTGTTGTATGTGGTCCACCTATAATGATGAAATTTACAACCCTTAAACTTCTTGAAATCGGTTTTTCTGAAAATAGTATTTATTTATCAATGGAAAGGAAAATGTATTGTGGAGTTGGCCATTGCAGGCATTGTTTAATAGGAGATTTATTTGTTTGTAAGGATGGACCTGTTTTTAAATACAGTGAAATAAAGGATAAACCAAATATATGGGTATAAAATGAAAAAGTTATTTATTGATTATGATAAGTGTTTGAGTTGTGAAAAATGTGAAGTAAAATGCAGTTATATTATGCATCCTGAAAATAATGGGATTGATTCTTTAAGAGAAGAGATTGCATTTTTGCTTGCATGCAGAAGATGTGAAGACCATCCATGTATAAATGTTTGTCCAACTGAAGCACTTAAAAGGGAAAATGGGATAAATAGAAGAAGCAATATTTTATGTATATCCTGTAAAAGTTGTATGATTGCCTGTCCTTTTGGAACAATTCTTTTTGATATAATTCCATATCTTGTAAGTAAATGTGATTTATGTAAAGGTAGATTAAAAGAAGGTGAAATTCCTTTATGTGTTAAAACATGTAAATATGATGCAATAAAATTTGTTGAAGAAGATGAGATTGAGGAAAAGGAAAATATTTATAAAATTGGAGATAATTTGATTGTTAAAGTTTATAGTTACATTGAAACATACGGGTTGAAAAAATGAATATTGCATATTTACTTTTTTGGTTTATTTTATATTCAGTTATTTTAAGTATATCAGGTTTTATTGCTGGATGGATTGACAGGAAAATTACAGCAAGAGTTCAGTGGAGAGTTGGTCCTCCATGGTATCAAAATTTTGTAGATTTTATTAAATTGACAGGAAAAGAAGTTTTAATACCCGAAGGTGGGAATAAATTTATTTTTGTTTTTTCTCCTGTTTTAGGATTGATTGCTGCTTTTTGTGTTGGAACAATTCTATTTTTTGTCTTTAGAGAAGGATTTGGATTTAGTGGAGATATTATATTGATTGTCTATTTACTTACAATACCATCTTTATCAATAATTCTTGGCGGTAGTTCTTCAGGAAATGTTCTTGCATCTGTTGGTATAAGCAGGGAATTGAAACTTCTTTTATCATATGAACTCCCATTTATATGTGGTATTGTAATTCCTGCATTAAAGGCAAATTCAACAACTTCATTAATAGAGATAATTAAATTTCAGCAGATGAATGGTTCAAATATATTATCTTTATCAGGGATTATTGGTTTTATTGTAATTTTAATTGCATCTACTGGAAAACTTGGAGTTGTTCCTTTTGACCTTTCAGAAGCAGAAACAGAAATTGCGGGTGGCTCTTTAATTGAATATTCAGGAATTTTGCTTGGATTTTATAAACTTACAAAATCAATTTTACTTGTAATTGTTCCATTATTTATAGTTTTATTATATCTTGGTGGAACAGAAATTACAGGTTTTGGAAGTTTTTTAATTTTTGTTTTAAAATATCTAATTGTCTTAATTTTGATAACTTTAATTAGAAATACAAATCCGAGGTTGAGAATTGACCAGGCATTAAAATTTTTCTGGGGATGGCTTACTTTAATAGGAATAATTGGTATTTTAATTACATTGATGGGGTTTTAAAATGAGTTTAAAAATTAAAGCATTGAAGAAAAGTTTATGGGTATATCATGTAAGTACTGGTTCCTGTAATAACTGTGATATTGAAATTCTTGATTTATTGACTCCGAGATTTGATGTAGAAAGATTTGGAATTATTCTTGCAGGAAGCCCAAGACATGCAGATGTTTTATTATGCACAGGAATTGTAAATAAAAAATGTGTTGAAAGGGTTAAAGAGGTATATGAGCAGACACCAAAACCTTGTGTTGTTGTAGCAGTTGGAGCATGTGCATGTTCAGGAGGGATTTTCAGGCATGGTTATCAGATGGCAGGTCCACTGGATAAAATTATTCCGGTTCATGTTTATATACCAGGATGTCCTCCAAAACCAGAAGCAATTATAGCAGGTATTGTTAAATTTTTGAAGGAGTTGAAATGATAGAGAAATTAAAGGAAAAACTTGGTGATATTATAAAGGATATAAAGATACATAATGATAGAAGGATTTATTTGACAGTTGATAGAAATGATTTAAAGAAGGCATGTGAGATTATTTTTAAGGATATGGACGCAAGATATCAAATAGTTTCAGGAATTGAAAATTTTGATAACTTTGAAATTTTATATCATTTTTCTTTTGATAAAGAAGGAGGAATTATTGTTTCTTTAAAAACATTTATTGAAAAGGAAAGACCTGAAATTGAAAGTTTAACTGATTTAATACCTGGAATTGCCTGGATTGAAAGGGAAATATGGGAATTGCTTGGAATTAATTTTGTTGGACATCCTGATTTAAAACACTTTTTATTAAGAGAGGACTGGAAAGAAGGCCATTATCCATTGAGGAAAGGGGTTAAAACAGATGGCAGAGAAGAATAAAAAGGTTATAGTTCCAATTGGTCCATATCATCCGCTTCTTGAAGAGCCAGAATATTTCCAACTTTATTGTGATGGAGAAAAAGTTATTGATGCAGAGTGGATTGCTGGTTATAATCACAGGGGAATTGAAAAACTATCTGAATCAAAACATTATGACCAGGTAACATTTCTTGTTGAAAGGATATGCGGTATTTGTTCTACATCCCATCCAATTGCTTACTGTAATGCTGTTGAGGACCTTGCAGGAATTGATATACCTGAAAGGGCAAAATATATAAGAAATATAGTTGGAGAACTTGAACGACTCCATAGTCATTTATTATGGGTTGGGCTTGCAGGACATTTCCTTGGTTATAATACTGTTTTTATGTGGGCATGGAAATATAGAGAAGGTATCCTTGATATGTTTGAAATGATAACAGGAAATAGAAATCATTATGCTATGCTTAAAATTGGTGGAGTAAGGAGGGATATTGAAGATGAGGATATACCTGTATTAAAGAAAACATTATCAGAAGTAAAAGGGAAAATACAAATGTTAACAGAGGCAGTTCTTGATGACCCAGTTCTTTCTGCAAGATTAAAAGGGGTTGGAATTCTTACAAAAGAAGATATTAAAAATTATGGAGCAGTTGGACCGGTTGCAAGGGCAAGTGGAGTTGATATAGATGTAAGAAAGGATGACCCATATGCTGGATATAATCTTGTTGAATGGAAAGTAATTACAACCCAAAATGGAGATGTTTTTGATAAGGCAGTTGTTAGATTACTTGAATGTTTTGAAAGTATAAAGATAATTGAGCAATCACTTGATGCAATAAAAGGTAAAAAAGGTGAGATATGTAAAGAAGTAAGAGAAATACCAGAGGGAGAAGGAATAGGTCGTCATGAAGCACCAAGAGGAGAAGTTTTCCATTATGTAAGGAGTGATGGTTCAAATAGACCTGTAAGACATAAAATAAGAGCACCAAGTTATGTAAATATTCCGACATTTAAGGCAAGTTGTATAGGAGAGACAATTTCTGATGTTTGTATAATTCTTGCAGGAGTTGACCCATGTTATTGCTGCACAGAAAGAATCTCTGTTTATGATAAAGAGAAGAATAAAAAAGTTTATGAATTTTCAGACCTTGTTAAGATGTCAATAGAAAAGACAGAAAGAATAAAGAAGGAGATTGGTAAAGAGGGGAAATTATGGAAAAAATTATTATAAATATTATTTCCTCTGGTTTTATTGCAGGGTTCTTTTTAAGATTTATACCTTCAAGAGTTAAATATATAAAAGAAATAATTGCAATTCTTGTCTCCTTATTTTTCCTTTATTATTCTCTAACAATTTATTCAATCAATTTTGTTTCCCGGTTTTTCTTTATTGATACACTTTCTTCATTTATTTCAATTTTCATTTCTCTTTTTACATTCCTTACTTTGATTTATGGTCTTTCTTATTTAAAGGACTTTGAAAATTCAAACAGATATTATGCCTATATATTATGGACAATTTCCTCATCAATAGGCGCAGTTTTCTCAAATAATTTAATAATTTTTGCAGTTTTCTGGGGATTTTTAGCAATTACTCTTTATCTTTTATTAAACATTTTTGACCCTGAAAATTCATATCCTGCAAAAAAGACGATGATTATAGTTGGAGGAAGTGATTCATTTTTAATTTTTGGTATCTGTGGACTTATTTATCTAACAGGTAAATATTCAATGAGTGATATTAGAATTTTAATTTCAAATGGTCTTGAAATTGGAATATTCTTTTCACTTATCTGTGCTTCTTTTGCAAAAGCAGGATGTATTCCATTACATACATGGATTCCTGAAATTTCAGAAAAAACACCATCAATTATTATGGCTTATTTACCTGCATCACTTGATAAACTACTTGGTATTTATTTTCTTTCAAGAATTCTATTAAATATTTTTGAATTTCAGGAAGCACTTCATTCAGGTTTATGGTTTATATTGAGATTATTAGGTTCTATTACAATTGTTGCTGGTGTTTTAATGGCAATTGTTCAGCATAATATGAAAAAACTTCTATCCTATCATGCAGTAAGTCAGGTTGGATATATGGTTTTGGGACTCGCAACTACAAATCCAGCAGGAATTATAGGTGGGCTATTCCATATGTTAAATAATGCAATTTATAAATCACTTTTGTTTTTTGGTGCTGGAAATGTAGAGAAAAATACAGGTGAAGTTGAACTTGAAAAACTTGGAGGACTTGGTAAATTTATGCCAGTAACATTTTTAACATTTTTAATTGGTTCTCTCTCTATAAGTGGTGTTCCTCCGTTTAATGGATTCTTTTCTAAATATTTAATATATCAGGGTTTATTTGAAGGAGCAAAAAGTGGAGATTTTTCATGGATAATCTGGATTATATGTGCTATGATTGGCTCTGCATTAACACTTGCAAGTTTCTTAAAAATTGTTCATTCTGTTTTTCTTGGACATATGAAGAAATATGAAAAAGAGATTAAAGAGGTTGGTTTTTCAATGAAATTTACACCTTTTATTCTTTCTCTTTTATGTATATTCTTTGGTTTTGGATTTTTATATCCAGTTGGTGTCTTTGAAAATTCAACAAATCTCATTATTGAGAAAGATTTCAGTATTTTTCTTCCTGCATTAACACTTATATTAATTTCTCTGATTATTGGCTTTATTATTTCTGGAATATTTATTTCTATTAAGGGAAGAAAAGTTGAAAGTTTTGTTGGTGGAGAGAGAAAATTAAAAGAGATGGAAATGAGTGGAACTGAATTTTATAAGACAATTGAAGAGGTTGGTTTTTTCTCAAAGATGTATAAAGGAGCAAGGGAAAAAATATTTGATTTATATGATGATGCAAAAAGAATTCTTTTTTATTTTGCAGAAGGAATAAGAAAAACTCATACAGGAGTTTTACCAACATATTTGACATGGATTTTATTTGGTTTTATAGTTTTATTTATATTATTTATGAAATTTTGAGAAAAAATGGAAATAATAATTGGAATTTTGCTTGTTTTCATGATAATTGGAAGTATAATATCTCTTGAAACTAAAGATTTACTATCTGCAATTATAGCAATTGTTCCTGTTGGTTATTTCTGTGGAATAATATATCTTTTTCTTGGAGCACCTGATATAGCAATAACTCAGATGGTTGTTGAAGTTTTATCCTTAATTATTTTAATAAGAGCAACAATTAGAAGGGATTTAACAACAATAGAGGAAGAGAGAGATTTCTTTGGGCTTATAACAACCTTTGCATTTATATTTGTATTTTTCATTTTTTCAATGGAAGCATTAAGATATTTACCTCCTTTTGGAACTCCATCATTTACATTAAATAATAATTCTCCTTCAAATAGATACTTAATGAATGGATTAAAAGAGACAGGAGCAGCAAATATTGTGAGTGCAATTATTCTTGATTACAGAGGCTATGATACTCTTGGAGAAGCAACAATTTTATTTACTTCAATTCTTGGAGCACTTGCAATTTTGAGGATTTATGCAAGGAAAAGGAGTAAAAATGAATGAAGAAAAAGGTATGAGTTTGATAGTTAAGACAGTTACAAGGTGGCTTAAAGGATTTATATTCCTTTTTGGTGCATATATTGTTGTTTATGGTCATCTATCACCAGGTGGAGGTTTTCCTGGAGGAGTTGTTTTTGCTGCTACTTTTATTTTAATAACTCTTGCTTTTGGAAGGGAATATGCTTTAAGGAAAATAGGTAAAATTCTTGCTTCTGAACTTGATAGTTTAGGTGCATTATTATTTTTACTAATTGCTTTGCTCGGTATTTATTATGGAGGCACATTCTTTTTAAACTTTATAGAAAAAAATCATCCAACAGGAAATTTCAATCTATTTTCAGCAGGAATAATACCTTTATGTCAGATAAGTATTGGTATGAAAGTTGGTGCTTCTTTATTTATGATATTTATTATTCTTTCTGTTGTAAGAGTTGTTTTTGTAGATGGTAAAGGAAAACTTATAACAACTGAAAAAAAGGATAAAAAATGATTTACTATTTATGTTTTGTTATATTTTTAATAGGGCTATATGGGGTATGCTGTAAGAAAAATATTGTTAAGATTATTCTTGGTCTATGGATTATGGAATATTCTGTTAATTTGTTTTTAATCTTGCTCGGGTATAGAAAAAATGGGATTGCACCTATTTTAAGGAGAGGAGATAATATTGCAGAATTTTCACAGAAAGCAGTTGACCCATTACCCCAGGCACTTGTTTTAACAAGTATAGTTATAGGACTTGGTGTTCTTGCTTTGATGGTAACTGTTGCTATAAGACTTTATCAGAGATATGGAACTTTTGATATAACCGAAATGAGAAAATTAAAAGGATAGAAAAATGAATATTTTACCACTATTTATTGCTTTACCTTTTGGGGTTGCATTCTTTATACCGATGGTTTCAAGAAAAATAAAATGGGTTCCTGATGTTTTAGGTAATATAACAACTTTCATTTTATTACTTTTATCACTTATGACATTAAATCAGGAATTTGTATATCATATTGGTGGATGGAAGCCGCCTTTTGGAATTGTTTTTGTTCTTGATGGTCTATCCTGTCTTTTACTTATAATTATAAATTTAATTGGATTTATGGCAACATTATTTTCAGTTGAATATATGGAGAAAAGATATACTTCAAAGTTAAGATATTATTCACTTTTCCTTTTAATGATTGGTGGAATGAATGGAACAGTTCTTTCAGGGGACCTATTTAATTTATTTGTATTTATGGAGATTGCTTCAATTGCTTCATATGCTCTTGTTGGTTTTGGTTGTGAGTCAAGAGAACTTGAGGCAAGTTTTAAATATCTTGTTATGGGAAATGTTGCAAGTTTATTTGTTCTTTATGGTGTTGCATTACTTTATGGAAAAACCGGTTCATTAAATATTGCCGATGTTGCAAGAATATTAAGAGAAATACCATATGATAATTTAATTGGTTTTGCATTTGTTTTATTAATCGGTGGTTATATGGTTAAGGCAGCACTTGTTCCATTTCATTCATGGCTACCTGATGCACATCCTTCTGCTCCAAGCCCAATAAGTGCAATGTTATCAGGAGTTGTTATAAAAGCACTTGGTATATATGTAATTACTCGTTTAACTTTCAATCTCTTTGGCTTCAATCAAATTATAAGCAACCTTTTAATCTATATAGGAATAATCTCTATGATTTCAGGTGTATGTCTTGCAGTATTACAATTTGACTTAAAGCGACTTCTTGCATACCATTCAATAAGTCAGATGGGATATGTGGTTGTTGGACTTGGTCTTGGAACAAATCTTGGAATACTTGGTGGTATATTTCATCTATTTAACCATTCTTTGTTTAAATCATTACTATTTTTTGATTCAGGTGCAATTGAATATGAGACAGGGACAAGGGATTTGAATAAAATGGGATTATTGTATAAAAAGATGCCAGTCACTTCATTTGGAACTTTAATTGGCTCTTTGTCTATAAGTGGTATTCCTCCTTTAAATGGTTTCTGGTCAAAATTAATTATAATTCTTGCTGCAATTAAGGCAGGTAGACCAATTGTTGCATTATGGGCAGTTATTGGAAGTATATTAACTCTCTCTTCATTTACAAAAGTTTGTAGATATTCATTATATGGAAAGGGAGAAAAGTTTGATGAAGTAAAATTTAAAAATTATAAAGAAGTAGGAAATTTAATGATTGTTCCATTGATTGTTCTTTCTATTTTATGTATTTTTACAGGACTTCTTTTAATAGGTGGAGAGAATGGGATTTTTGGCCCTGTTGTTGATGTTATTAATGGAGGTGTTTTACAATATATAAATAAGGTACTTGGGAGTTAAAATGAAAAAAGGAGTATTAATTATTTTATTATTTATTGCATGGATATTACTTGTATGGCCATTTGGTAAATTTGGTGTTGATTATCAGAGTATAATTGCAGGTATTTTCATATGTATTTTATCTGGCTTTATTTTTGGCGAAGGTTTTACAGAGAGCCCTCATAAATTTTTTGGAATTAAAAGGTATTTTTGGGCTATTGCTTATATTCCAGTTTTAACATTCTGGTGTATTGTTGCAAATTTTGATGTCGCATACAGGGTTTTGCATCCAAATTTACCAATAAGACCTGGTATTGTTAAGGTAAAAACAAAATTAAGAAGTAAAAGTGGATTAACTGCACTTGCAAATTCAATAACATTAACACCAGGAACTATGAGTGTTGAAATTGACCCGGAAGGTTATTTATATATTCACTGGATTTATGTTACGGCAGATGATATTGAAAAGGCAACAGAAATTATAGTAAGAAGGTTTGAAAAAATACTTGAAAGGATATTTGAATGATTACTTATTTATTTACAGTTCTTTTATTATGTAGTTTTTTGTGTCTTTACAGGATTTCAAGGGGACCGAGCGTTGCAGATAGAGTAGTTGGTATTGATATTCTCGGGATAATTGTTGTTAATTTTTCAGCAATTGTAAGTTATATAACAAGAACAGATTTTTATTTAAATATTTCTCTTTCATGGGCTTTATTGAGTTTTATAGGAACAATTGCAGTAAGTAAATTTCTTGAAGGTAAAGGATTTGATGAATGAGGTGAAAAATGAAAGGATTTTTTAGTTTATTTTTAATGTTTATAGGAGGTTTATTTAATCTATTTGGCTGTATTGGTCTTGTGCGACTTCCTGATGTTTATAATAGATTGCAGGCATCAACAAAATGTGTAACTCTTGGAACATGCTGTATTTTACTTTCTGTTTTAATTTCCGGTCCAGTAAATATTTCATTGAAGGCATTTTTAACAATTATTTTTATCCTGATAACAGCACCAACAGCAGCACATGCAATTTCAAGGGCAAGTTATAAATCAGGAGTAAATCTCTGGGAAGGTAGTGTCTGTGATAAATTGAAAGAGGAGAAGAAATGAGAAAACCTAAAATAAGAGAATTAAAGGAAGCAATAACAAGTTTATTTTCAAAGCCATATACTACAAAATTTCCACATGAAGAACACAAACCATTTCCAAGATTTAGAGGAAAGCCACAGTATAATGAAGAAAAGTGTGTTGGATGTGGAGGTTGTTTTCAGGTATGTCCATCAAAAGCAATTGATATGATAGATGATGTTGAAAATAGAAAAAGGATTTTAATACATAATCCTGATAAATGTATTTTCTGTGGAGAATGTGAGAGAAATTGTATAACAAAGGAAGGGATAAAATTGACAAACCAGTTTGATGTTTCTTATTTAAAGGAGACAGATGAATTTAGAGATAAGGTTGAGCATAATCTTGTTATATGTATTGCTTGTGGAGAAATCATAGGAACAGAAAAACATATAAGTTATCTTTATAAAAAACTTGGTAATCTCGCATTCAGCCAGCCAAATTTAATAACTGAAATGATAAAAAATTTGAATATAAAGACAGAATATGAGGAAAAATTTGTCCCGCCAATTCAGAGAACAGATATACTTAAAGTTGTATGTCCAAAATGTAGAAGAATTGCCTTTATATCAGATGAGAAAAAAGAATTAAAGAAATAAATTTTTAAATCTTCTTTTTAAGGCAGATTCTTTTAAAATTTTTTTTAATTCTTCTGGTATCTCCCTGATATCCTTTATTTTTAAATTCTTTAATTCTTCAGGCAACTTTAAATTTAAGTTTTCTGTTTCTTTCAAATTTTTATTAAAAGGACATACATCCTGACATACTTCACAACCAAAAATTTTATTTCCCTTTTTAATATAACTTTCTTCAATTTCATTTAACTTGCTTTTCTTCTCAATTGTTAAATATGATATACACTTTCTTGCATCAATAATACCCTCTTTTATAATAGCACCTGTTGGACAACTTTCAATACATTTTCTACAATTACCGCATAGATTTTCAATTTCTTTATCAGGTTCTATTTCCTCATTAATTATTACTTCACTTAAAAATATAAATGAGCCAAAATTTTTATTTATTATTAATGAATTTTTCCCGGTAAAACCAATTCCTGATTTTTTTGCCCAGTATTTTTCAAAAATTGGACTTGAGTCAACAAAAAATTTATATTTTATATCCTTAATTAATTTTTTAAACTCTTTAACAAATTCATATAGCATCCTTTTTATTTCAATGTGATAATCAACTCTTGTCAGATATCTCGGAAATAAACAATCTTCTGGTATTTCAGTATAATAATTTACTCCAAGAGATATAATTGTTTTTGCATCTTGTAAAATTTTTTTAGAGTCAAATTTCTTTTCAAGATTTTTTTCAAGATATTTCATTTCACCATTATAATTATTTTTAAGATATGTAATGTAAAAATCAATGAATTCTTCTTCAACTTTTTCACATATTGAAAATCCAATTAAATCAAAACCTACTTTATTTGCAATCTCAATTATCTTTTCTTTCATTTTTTGTCTCCATTAGTTTATTATAAAACAATAATTTTTATTTTGGAACGGGAGACACATTTATTTCTAATCAAAAACTTGAGATGGGGAATCTTAAATTCATAGTTCTTATTGGATGTAGATTTTTTGAAGTTTATTAAAAAACCATTATTAAAGGAGAAATTAAAAAAATTATTTGAAAAGTATAGTTTGATTGACAAAAAAATTTTTCATGATAAAATTTTAAAAATGGAATATTTTCAAAAAGAAATTGAAAAGTTAAAGGAAAGTAAATTAAAAGAATTGCAATTTGAACGACTTAAAAAAGTTTTTAATTATGCAAAAGAAAAAATTCCTTTCTATAAAAAACTTTATGAAAAAGCAGGAATTAAAAATTTAACTTCTCTCAATGACCTTAAAAACATTCCATTCACAAAGAAAAATGATTTAAGGGATAATTACCCATTTAAAATGTTTGCCTGTCCAATTGAAAATGTTTTTGAAATTCATGCTTCTTCTGGAACAACTGGAAAACTTACTGTTGTTGGTTATACAAAAAATGATATTGAAGTCTGGTCAGAGGTTATGGCAAGAAGTTTAGTATGTGCAGGTGTGAAAAAAGGAGATATTATTCATAATGCTTATGGATATGGTCTTTTTACGGGTGGACTTGGTGTTCATTATGGAGCATTAAAACTTGGAGTGACTGTAATTCCAGTATCAGCAGGTCAGACCCAGAGACAATTAATGATTATTCAGGATTTTAAAAGCACTGTTTTAACCTGCACACCTTCTTATTCTCTTTATATGGCAGAAGAGGCAAAGACAATGGGAATAAACCCTAAAAAAACAACTATAAGAATTGGAATTCTTGGTGCAGAGCCATGGACAGAAGGTATGAGGAAAAAGATAGAGGAAGAATGGGATATGATTGCTCTTGATATATATGGACTTTCTGAAATAATTGGTCCTGGTGTTGCAATGGAATGTGAAGGCAAGGATGGACTTCATATATGGGCTGACCATTTTTTACCAGAAGTTATAAATCCAGATACAGGAGAAACTCTTGAAGAAGGAGAGGAAGGAGAACTTGTTTTGACTACTTTAACAAAAGAAGCCCTTCCAATGATTAGATACAGAACTGGTGACATAGTTAAAATTAATTATTCAGAATGCCCTTACTGTAAGAGAACAATGCCAAGAATAAGTAAAATTAAAGGAAGGATAGATGATATGTTAATTATAAGGGGAGTGAATGTTTTTCCGTCCCAGATTGAAACAGTTCTTACAAAAATACCTGAAGTATCTCCCTATTATCAACTTGTTGTTTCAAGGGAAAAATATCTTGATAAACTTGAGGTCAGAGTTGAAATTACAGAGAAAGCATTTTCTGATGAGATAAAAAAACTTGAAGAACTTGAGAAAAAAATACAAAGGGCAATTGAAGGAGTTATTGGATTATCTGTTTCTGTTAAACTTGTTGAACCAAAAAGTATTGAAAGAAGTATGGGAAAGGCAAAAAGAGTTATTGATTTAAGAAAAGAATTAAAGGAGGAGAAATAAATGTCAATAAAACAGATTTCAATATTTCTTGAAAATCGTCTTGGGAGATTGAATGAAGTTGTATCAATTCTTGCAAAAAATAAAATAAATATTCGTGCTTTGTCCCTTGCTGATAAGGCAGATTATGGAATATTAAGATTGATTGTAAATGACAGGAATAAAGCAATTAAGGTTCTTAAAAAAAATAATTTTACAGTTGACCAGACAGATGTTATTTCAGCGGAAGTAGAGGACAAACCAGGTGGGCTTGCAAAAATTCTTGGATATCTTGTTGAAAATGGTATAAGTGTTGAGTATATATATGCCTTTGTAGAAAAATCAAATAAAAAGGCAGTTGTTGTTTTTAAAACAGAAGATATAAAAAAAGCAGAAAAGGTCCTTAAAAAAAATAAAGTTAAGTTGCTTAAAGAAAGTGATATAAAGAAAATTTAAAAAGGAGGTATATGTTTGGTCTTCCTTTTTCAACTTTTTTTGTTTTTTTTATTCTCTGTCCTTTAATTATAATTATTTCTCTTTTAATCTGGGCTTTAAAATTCAAATAAATGGAGAACAAAATGGCACAATTTTTAATTGTTATTATTTATCTTGTTTTGATGCTATACATAGGTGCAATAACAAGTAGAAAAATTAAAAATACATCTGATTATATTGTTGCAGGAAAAACACTTGGTTTCTGGCTTTTTGTTTTATTAATTCTTGGTTCAACAACAAGTGGTATGACAATTCTTGGTGTTACAGGTCTTGGATATTTTGCTGGATGGCCAAGTTTCTGGGAACAGATTTTTGTTCCGCTTACATGTGCAATTACAATAACAATCTATGGATATAAGATATATAATGTATGCAAAGAAAAAAATTTTTTAACTTTACAGGATTATCTTTCATATAGATTTCAAAGTGAAATTTTTGTAAGATTTATTTCTTCACTCGCTGTTCTTGTTACTTCTTTAATATATCTTGTCGGACAATATACTGCTATATCAATTGTTTTAAAATGGGCTTTAGGAATAAATCAAATTCAGGCACTAACCATAGGAACAATTATAGTCCTTCTATATGTTTTACTTGGTGGTCTTTATGCAGTTTCCTGGACAACACTTTTTCAGGGAATAATAATTATACTTGGAGTTTTAATTTTCTGTCCATTTATAATTAAAGGTGCAGGAGGACTTACCTATATAAATCAAACACTTGCAAAAATTGACCCTAATTATGTAAAAATTGCTTTCCCTCAAGTTCATCCACCTTATGAAAAATATGCTTTCTGCACTCCCTTATATTTAATTTCTTTATTTTTCTTACTTGCACTCGGTCTTGGTTCAGGTCCTCATATAATAAATAATGTAATTGCTGTAAAAGATAAAAAGTATTTTAAATGGTCTGGCCTTATAGTTTTTTTAATTTATCTATGCATTATGTTTCTTGTCAAAATTACAGGTATGGCTGTTAGAACACTTGCATTTGAAGGAAAGGTTCAGGTTGCAAAACCTGATGATGCATTTCTTGCTGGAATAAATTATGTTTTTGGAAATAAATTTTTAGGTATCTTTGCCGTTATTATTCTTGCTGCTGTTATGTCAACAACTGACCGGCTTTTACTTGTTATTGGAAGCACATGTGGATGGGATTTTTATAAAAAAATCATAAATAAAAATGCTGATGATAGGAAAGTAACACTTGTAAGCAGAATATTTATTGTAATTTTTTCTTTAATAAGTTTTGTTCTTGCAATAAAACCACCACAACTACTTGCCTTTCTTATATGGACATCAATAGGAGTTATGCTTTCAACCTTTGTTCCATCCATTCTTTTTGGACTATACTGGAAAAAAGCAAATAAGTATGGTGCAATCTGGTCAATGATTTCAGGTTTTGTTTTTGCTTTTATTTTTGGATGGTATTATAAATTTAAAAAACCACTTCCATTTCATCCAAGTTTCTATTCATTTTTGATTTCTGTTTTTGTTATGATTTTTGTAAGTTTAATCACAAGAAAAACACCTGAGGAGATTTTAAATGAAACAAAAACAGGATTTTTCATCAAGTCCTGATTACTGGGAAGAAAAAATAGAATTAATTGAAAAGGGAAAATTAAGAGATATTCAGTTAGAAGGATTGATTTCTTCATTTGAAAGAGCAAAAAAAAGTGAATTTTATAAATTCAAATTTAAAGATTTTGAAAAGATAAAAAACATTGATGATTTTGAAAAACTTCCTTTCACAACAAAATTTGACCTCGTAGAAAATGACCCTTTTGCTTTTCTTTCAACAGATATTAAAAATATTGTCAGAGTTCATAGTTCTTCAGGCACAACTGGAAGGTCAAAGTATATATTCTACACAAAAAGAGATATAAATACTTGGGCAGATACTGTTGCAAGATGTCTTTATATGATAGGAGTTAGAAAAGAAGATGTTTTTCAGAATATGATGAGTTATGGTCTTTTTACAGGAGGGCTTGGACTTCATTATGGAGCAGAGAGAATAGGTTGTCTCATTATTCCAGCAGGAACAGGAAATACAGAAAAACAATTGGAATTGATGAAACAACTTAAAACAACAGTAATTCACATTACACCAAGTTATTTATTATATATTGCTCATTTTATTGAAGAAAATGGATTATCTCCAAAAAGGGAGTTTAATTTAAGAATTGCAGTTGTTGGAGCAGAACCACATTCAGAAACCACAAGAAGGAAACTTGAAAATATTTTTGGTATTAATGTCTATAACTGTTATGGACTTTCTGAAATGAATGGACCTGGAGTTGCTTTTGAGTGTCCATTTAAGGATGGTTTACATCTCTGGGAAGACCAGTATTATATGGAAATTATAAATCCAAAAACAGGAAAAGTTTTAAAAGAAGGAGAGGAAGGAGAACTTGTTTTGACAACATTAAAAAGAGAGGGCATGCCTTTAATAAGATATAGAACAGGTGATTTGACAAAAATTATAAAGGAAAAATGTAAATGTGGAAGGACTCATAGAAAAATACAGAGAATTAAGGGTAGAGCAGATGATATGTTTATTGTAAAAGGTGTAAATATTTTCCCATCTCAGATTGAAACAGTGATTATGGATTTCCCGGAAGTAGATAAAAATTACCAGATTATTATAGATAGAAAAGAAGGACTTGATATTCTTACTGTTCAGATTGAAATAAAAAAGGATTTTTTTAAAGGTGATATAAATGAATTGAAAAATTTACAGGAAAAAATAAGAGAGGAATTGAAGGAAAAAATACTTGTAACACCTATTGTTGAATTTGTTGAACCAGGGACTTTACCGACAACAACAGGAAAGGCAAAAAGGGTAATTGATAAAAGGAGATTATAATGGGAAAGCAAATTTCAATTTTTGTTGAAAATAAACCAGGTAAGATAAGTAAAATAACAGAGATTCTTGGCAAAAATAAAATAAATTTAAAAGCAATGACAATAGCGGATAGTGGAAGTTTCGGAATTATAAAAATAATGACAGATAACAATCAAAAGGCATATGAAGTTTTAAAAGATAATAATTTTCTTGTTTCTCTTCAAGATGTTGTTGTTGTTGAAATTCCTGATAAAGTTGGTTCATTCCATAAAGTCGCAAAAATTCTTGAAAGAAATGATATAAACATAGAGGATGCTTATGGATTTATAACACAGGAAGGAGTTAAAGCAGTTTTAATTTTAAAGGTTAAGGATACAAAAAAAGTAGAAGAAATTTTGAAAAATAGAGGTTATAAAGTTATTCAGTTTTAAAAGAAAGGAGTTTCTATGAAAAAGGTTATATTTTTATTTGTTTTCTCATCTTTTTTTGTTTTTTCAGAGGTTAAGTTTGAGAATGGTTTTGATTTAAGATTAAGGGAAGAGTATCTCGGAAATATTTTTGAACCTCGAGGAAGAGAAGATGATAATTATTTCAGAATTAAAGCATCTTTATGGGGAAAATGGAATTTCAATCAAAATAATACAATTTTTATTAGATTTTCAGGAGAACCAAGATTTTATCTTGAAAGAGATGGTCTTATTGCAAGAAATAGATATAGGTCAGAAGATGAATTTATTTTTGAAAACATTTATTTTGAATTTAAGAAAATTTATAATTCTAAGTTTGATTTTAAAATTGGAAGGCAGGACTTTTTGTATCAATATGGAGAGGGATTTGTTATTATGGATGGAACTCCAGGAGATGGCTCAAGGACTTTCTATTTTGATGCAATAAAAACAACTTACCATTTTAATGAAAAAGATTCAATTGATTTCATTTTTTATTATCATCCAAAAGAAGATTATATGCCAGTAATAAATGATAATGAAAAGGTTTTAAGAAATTCAAATGAGAGAGGAATTATAATTTATGGAAAATTAAATCCTTTGAAAAATTTATCTCTTGAGCCATATTATATTTTTAAACATCAGGAAGAATATAAACCAAATCCTTCTGAGATAATTCCTGAACTTGATTTTAATACAATAGGGATAAGAAATGTTTATAATTTTGACCCATGGAAATTGAGAGGAGAAATTGCATATCAATGGGGAGAATATAATGGAGGAAATGATAAGAGTGCATTTGGTGGATATGCATTTTTAACAAGGAGTTTCAAAGAAGCAAGATTTTCTCCATCTATTGAAATAGGTTATTCCTATCTTTCCGGAGATAAACCATCAACAACAAAAGATGAGGGATGGGACCCTGTTTTTTCAAGATGGCCATGGTGGAGTGAATTGATGCTTTATTACTATCTTTACGATGGAGAAATAGCAAAATGGACAAATTTAAATGGATGGAGAACTTCTTTAAATCTTAATTTATCAAAAAATACAATACTTTCACTTTATTATAATTATTTAAGAGCAAATGAACCAAAACCAGTTTTTAACTTAGGAATAAAAGGTAAAGAAAGAGGCCATGTTCCTCAGTTAATTTTAAAGCATAAATTTACTGATTATTTAAGCAGTCATCTCTGGATTGAATATTTTATTCCAGGAGATTATTATCCTGATAATCATAAAAACAGTTTATTCCTAAGATGGGAATTATCGTTTAAGTTTTAATTTATTAAGTTATTTGTAGGTTTTCTGGAGATGTGAAATAAATGATTGATTTTGTTTGATTTTTCTCCACCAGTTCTCATTTTTTATATACCATTCAATTGTAAAGGAAAGTCCTTTTTCAAAGTCAGTTTGGGGATACCATCCAAGTTTTTTTATCTTTTCACATTTAATACTATATCTTCTGTCATGACCGGGTCTATCTTTAACAAACTCAATTAAATCTTCACTTTTTCCCATGTATTTTAAAATCTTTTTTGCAATCTCTATATTTGGTATAGAAAATTCTGAACTTACATTATAAATTTCTCCCGCTTCACCTTTATGAAGAATTATATCTATTGCCTCACAATTATCAATAACAAAAATCCATTCCCTTTTATATAAACCATCGCCATATATTGGAAGTTTTTTATTTTCAATTGCATTTGTTATCATTAAAGGTATAAATTTTTCTGGATATTGATATGGTCCGTAATTGTTGCAACTCCTTATAATGTTTACAGGAACTTTATATGTTTTGAAAAATGAAAGGGTTAATAAATCTGCACTTGCTTTACTTGCTGAATATGGATTTGATGGATTTAAATTTGAATTTTCATCAAAACTTCCATCCTCAATACTTCCATAAACTTCATCAGTTGAAATCTGAATAAACCTTATATTTTTTTTCCTTGATATCTGAAGTAAATTAAATGTTCCAAAAATATCTGTTTTTAAAAAAATATCTGGCTGGTAAATAGACCTATCTACATGAGTATTGTGAACTACTATATTTCCTATACCACAAACAAAATTTTTTAGATTTTCAATAGAAAGATCATATACATATCCTTCATAATCAATTTCTTCATAGGTTTTACTGCAGAGAGAAATAGTATAATCGCCTCCAAAATTTATGGAATAAGCGTTAAATCTTTTATCTTTTATCACAGAATAATTATATTTTAAGAGTGTCAAAAGAAGTGATAAACCGGTTGCTAATCTTTTAGAAGTAGTCACGTATCGGATAGTTTTATAATTTTTATTTTTAATTACTTCTCCATCGCCTTTGATCAAATTTTCCAAAAAAATTTTTTGATAATTTTCGTTAAGATTAAAAATAAAGTCAGGAATTTTTTTGTTTTCATGGCCAAAGCCACATTCTTTTCTTATAAATTTAAAAAAATTTTTATTTGAAATCATAAGTTGGTAAACTTTATCTTTTGTAAAAGTAATTGAAGGATTATATCCTAATTTTTTAAAACTTTCTTTGATATTATTTATCCATTCTTTATTTTTGGAAGAAATACCAATTTGGTAGCAACCATTATTTTTATTATAGATACTCCATCCTTCAGAAATATATCCGCCCATAATGGTCAGTAAAGCCTTTAATTTATCTCCACTATAAAATTTATAACTTTTTTTCTTGCATATATGGTTAATATTTCTTAATCCTAATAACTCTGGATTGTTTTTAGGTGTGGTTAGATTAAAATCTATGTCATAAATGGAATGATTTGGAGTTACTTCAATCTCTCCCCATTTTTGTGTTAATCTAATAATTTTCCCTTTATACCAGTGCCTTGAAATTTGCTTAATTGGCATCCAATAACCAATCCCACCTCTATAAGAGAGGGCTTTAATATTTTTATGTTTTAGTTCAATAACTTCAACACCATCAGGATATTTTTTCACCTTGTTCTTTTTTGAGAGATTTTTAAATAATTCTCCAAATGAATAAATTCTGATTCCCATGGCCGTCCATATGGGACAAAAAATATATTCCGGTATACTTTCGGCAGCAAAATTCAAAATAACATCATAATCATCTATAAATTCTTCAATATCTTTATCACATATGTCCTTCTTTAAAAATTTATAATTAGGGTTTTTCTCAATATCCTTTAAATTTTCAAGGTTTCCAGCATATGTAAGTTTGTCAATATTTAAAATTTTGTAAGAAGGATATTTTTCTATCAAATACCTTATAAAATTAGAACCAATAAATCCACATCCACCTGTTATTACTATTTTCATTTTTTCCTTTTCTCCATTTCTGCTACAAGTATATTTGCCTTTAATAATGAATCAAAAGTTCCTGCATCTGTCCACCATCCATCAAGAATTCCATAGGTAAGTTGTCCCATTTCAAGATACTTATTATTAACATCTGTAATTTCAAGTTCTCCTCTTTCAGATGGTTTTAATGTCCTTATAATATCAAAAACCTGACTATCATACATATAAATTCCTGTTACAGCAAGATTAGAAGGGGGTATTTTTGGTTTTTCTATTATCCTTACAATTTTCCCATCCTTTATTTCAGCAACTCCAAACCTTTCTGGATTTTCAACCTCTTTAAGTAATATTCTTGCTCCTTTTGGTTGTTTTTCAAATATTTCAACTTCTTTTTTTATACTTTTTTCAACAATATTATCTCCAAGAATAACAACAATTTTATCATTTTCACAGAAGTGTTCAGCAAGGGATAAAGCAGCAGCAATTCCACCTTCTCCTTCCTGATAAACAAAACTTAAATGCGATAGTCCAAATTCTCTCCCATTTCCAAGAAGTCGCAGAAAATCTCCTGCAGAGTTTCCTCCTGTTACAATAAGTATATCTTTAATTCCTGCTTCCACAAGAGTTAAAATTGGGTAATAAATCATTGGCTTATTATATACAGGAAGAAGATGTTTATTTGTTACCTTTGTTAATGGATATAAACGAGTCCCAAGCCCACCAGCAAGAACTACTCCCTTCAATAATTCCTCCTTTCCCAGTTATATGGTATTTCTTCTGTATTAAATGGCAATCTCAATTCATCCGGATTTTCGTAATTATAAACATTTGTTGGAATATTCAAAATAATACATTCTTCTTCACTTATACATTTAAATCCATGCCATACAAGTCTTGGAATGTGAATTAAAACAGGATTGTATTCACCGGCAAAAAATTCATTTATTTTTTTATATGTTGGACTTCCTTTTCTTAAATCACATAAAACAATTTTTGCCATTCCTTTTATACATGTTAAATTATCATCCTGAAATCTATGTGAATGCCATGCCTTTATAACTCCTGGGTATGCAGTTGTAATATAAACCTGGCCGAATTTTTCAAAAATTTCATCATCACTTCTTAAAATCTCCATCAATCTGCCTCTTTCATCAGGTATAAATTTAAGGACCTTTATTTTAACACCCTCTATGAGTTCCATTTTTATATTTTACCATAAATTTTTTCATATACTTCTTTTTTTATCTCAATATCACCGAGTATTGAAGGAAATGGTTGATTTTTCTGTAAATTTCTATCTTTTGGGTCAGGAGACCAGTTATCATTTTCATATTTTTTTCTTATCTCTTCTTTTCTGAAATCTGGAACTTCCATTTGAATACTATTAGAAACAGCACTTTTATATCCTATAATTCCTGGTAAAGTCATATCCATTGCCTTATAAACATCTATTTTGGGTCTTTCCTTTTTTTTAATACTCTTGATAAAATCATAAAGAATAAAAAAGTCAGCACCTCCATGGCCTGTTTTCTTTGCTATTTTAAATTTTTTATATTCTGGTTTATAACTTTTTAATTTTGCCTTCCCAAATAATTTTTGAAAATGAACATTTAATATATCTGTATTTTCCCATCTATTATTTTCCATCATACCTTCTGTTCCATAAATTCTATACCATAAAGAATCATGAGGGCCAACACTCCATGGTATTATCCTTAAAATTGCATCGTTTTCCATTTTAATAATTAAAATTCCCCAGTCATCTCCCTTCCTACCAAATTCTCTACTCAATAAATTTGGAACAACAAAACCACTTACACTTACTGGTCTTAAATCAGTAATTGTTATAAATGGACCGAGTGAATGAGTAACATAATAAGTTGATGGAAGCCAGTTTCTCCAGTGTTCCGGTGAATTTGTCAATAAATGCCAGATTTGAGAACAATCATGAATATATTCTCCTTCTCCATATCTTAATTCACCTATTTTACCTGACTTATAAATTTTTTCCATTTCAAGTATATAACTTAAATAACAGCAATTTTCTCCAAACATATAAAAAATATTATTTTTTTCTGCTTTTTCAACTTCTCTGCATAGGTTAACTCCTTCTGAAAGTGTTTTACAGGCAATTACTTCAGATAGAACATGCTTACCAGATTTTAATCCCTTAATAGCATATGGAACATGTTCAGTGCAGTAATTTGCCACAACAAGAATATCAAAATCATATTCAATAAATTTATCAAAATCAGTAAAAGTAGGAATTTTTTCTTCTTTCAAATTTTTTAATCTTTCCTGGTTATAATCACAAACACCAAAAACTTCTACATCAGGAATTAAAGATGCAACATTTTTATAGGAAAGACCCCTTCTTGCTCCAAATATTCCAATTTTAATTTTTTTTGCCATTTTGCCTCCATTAAATTTCAAAAAAATTAACAGAATTTTTAAATATTATGTCTGTCGTTAAATCTTTATCAATCATTTTTAAATCTGCAATCTCATCAACAATATACTTTACCATAAATGGTTCATTTCTTTTGCCTCTATATGGGGTTGGTGCAAGAAATGGAGCATCTGTTTCAACCATAATTTTTTCAACAGGATAATTTTTTGCGACTCCTTTTACATTTTTTGCATTTTTGAAGGTTAAAATTCCTGTAAATGAAATAAAAAATCCTTTTTTGTTGCAGTATTCTGAAAGTTGGGTATCTCCACCAAAACAATGAAAAACTACTTTTTCAGGCAATTTTATCTTTTCAATTATTTCTATCAATTCATTTTTGCTTTCCCTCTGATGAATAATTAAAGGAAGATTATATTTACCCGCAATTTCTACTTGTCCTATAAAAAAATCCTTCTGTTTTTCTTTATTTTCTTTTGAATAATAAAAATCAAGTCCTGTTTCTCCAATTGCCTTAACTTTTCTATTTTTTGCAAGTTTTTCAATTTCCTTTAAATCCTGGATATTATATTCAGATACATCAAGTGGATGAATTCCAACTGAAGAATAAATAAAATCATATTTTTCTGCAATTTCTATAACCTTTTTACTACTATCAATATTTGTTCCAACATTTAAAATATATTCAACATTATTTTCTTTTGCTCTTTTTATGACCTCATCTCTATCTTTATCAAATTGCTCAAAATCAAGATGGCAGTGAGTATCAAAATATTTCATTTGTTTTTCAAGTGTTTTTTCCATCTATCAAACTTTTAATTTTTAATGAAAAATCTACTGCTTTTGCTGAATGTGTGATATATCCAACAGAAATTCTATCAATTTTTAAGTTTTCAAATTTTTTAAGTTTTTTAATATCTATATTTCCGCTTACCTCAATTTCACAATTTTTTTTATTTTTCAATTCACTGAATTTTTTTATATCATTTATTTTTGCATTATCAAACATTATTATATCAACTCCTTCATTTAAAGCGATAAGTGCCTCTTTATAATTTTCAACCTCTATTTCAATTTTATATTTCCCTTTTACATATTTTTTTACTTTTTTAATTGCAAGTTTTATTGCTGAAATTTTGTCAATTTTTTCCATCTCCATAATTCCCTTTATATGATTATCCTTAATTAAAACCATATCATAAAGTCCAAATCTATGATTTTCTCCGCCTCCTATTTTAACTGCATATTTTTCTATAACTCTTAAATTCGGAGTAGTTTTTCTTGTATCATATATTTTTATTTTTGTTTTTTCTACAATTTTTCTTGTTTCTGTCGCAATTCCTGATAAGTGTTGCAGGAAATTTAAAGCAGTTCTTTCTCCCATTAATAATTCTTTTATAGGACCTTTAATTTTACCAACAATTATATTTTTTCCAATAAAATCACCATCTTTAAATTTAAAATTGAATGAAAAATCAGAAGAAAGGGACAGAAAAACTTTTTTAAAAATTTCAATTCCACATAATACGCCGCCACTTTTACATATTAAATCTGCAGAAACAAAAAAATTCTCTTTAAAAATCCCTTCTGTGGTTATATCTTCTTTGCCTATATCTTCCTTTAATGCATCCTTTATTATTTTTTCTATTCTTTTCCATTCTATATTCATTTTCTAATCAATTCATCCTTTGTAAAAATTGATTCAAGTTTATATCCTTTTTCTTCAATTGCCTTTTTTGCTCCTTCTTCTCTATCAACAATACATATAACTTTTTTTACATTTGCTCCATAATTTTCAACTGCTTCAATTGATTTTAATAAAGAAGAACCTGTTGTAACAACATCATCAACAATAGCAACATTCCATCCTTTCTGAATATTTCCTTCAATCAATTTCCCCATCCCATGGTCTTTTTGAGAACTTCTTACTATAAAGGCATAAATTGGTTTTTTTTCAATAAAACTTATCAAAGAAACACCGCTTACTATTGGGTCTGCTCCTATCGTTAATCCACCTATTGCATCTATATTTTCATTCTTTATCATCTCAAAAATAATTTTACTTACAAGATAAATTCCTTCAGGAGAAAGAGTTATAATTTTGCCATCTATGTAATAATTGCTTGTTTTTCCACTTGAGAGTTTAACCTCTTTAAAAACAACTGCTCTTTCTTTTAAAATTTTTAAAAGTTTTTCCTTTAATTCACTTATTTTTTCCATATTTTTTTATTTTATCATAAATCAGAAATGTTTGAAAAAAGAGGGAATTTTCAGGGAATTAATACCATACCCAAACTTTTATCTGGATGATTTATCAATTTTTCACATGCAGATTTAATATCAGAGAAAGGGAATTTATCTGTAATGAGTGATTTAACATTTAACCTTTTTTCTTTTATCAATAATAAAATTTCTTCAAGATTTCTTTTTGTTGTCCATTGAATAAAAACAGGAGGATAATCTTTTCCATATTCCCATTCCTCATCATGATAACCTGGACCTGTCCTTGAAGAGGGATAAATATCTATATTCCCAAAAAATGTTGGAAAACTTAATTTTAATTCAACTCCTCCCACAATAACAATTTTACCCATTTTATGTTTATCTGGTGCTGTTTTCATTGTTTTTAATAATAATTCCATTGCTTTTGTTCCTTCTCCGCCAAAACATATAAATCCAGTATCTATACCATAATTTCTTGAAAATTCAATAGTTTCTTTTACAACATCTTCCTTTTCAATATTTATAACTTTATCAGTTCCATTTTCTATTGCCTTTTTTAATCTTAAATCAAATCTATCCCATCCTATAACATGACAGCCAGAAATTTTACATAACTGACAGATTATCTGACCTATAATTCCAAGACCTAAAACAGCAACATTTTCTCCTATTTCAAGTTTTCCCCTTCTTACCGCCCATAAAGCAGTTGCTGCAAGATGACAGAAACTCGCCTCTTCATAACTTACTTCTTCTGGAACTGGAATACATAAATTTTTAGGGACAATAGCATAATCTGTGTGTAATGCGTAACCAGCACCCATACATGCAACTTTCTGACCTATTTTAAAATTCTCACAATCTTTACTCAGTTCAATAATTTCTCCTGAATTTGAATATCCAAAAGGTCTTTTTTCAAATTTTGAAGGGTCTGGATTTTCTCTTAATCTTTTTATTACACCAATTTCAGTTCCAGGACTTATAAGAGAAGCATGAACCTTGACAAGAATTTCTCCTTTTTTCAATTCAGGTATTACTTCTTCATCTATAAAAACATCACCTTTATAATTATAATAAGCACATATCCTTTTTCTCATTTTAAACTCTTATTTAATTAAAAAATTTATACCTTTTCTTATTATCATAACACCAATTCCTGCAAGAAATAAACTCGCAATTTTAGATATACCTTTGGTTCCCTCTTCTCCAATAATTTTGTAAATTTCTCCTGACAAAAACAAAATTAGACCACTTATTATAGAAACAAGAAAAAGGGAAATTAATGTTATTTGGTAGCCATATAAACTTGAAACAATAATAGAAGTTGTAAGAAGCCCTGGACCTGCAAGAAGGGGTGTTCCAAGAGGAACAATTGAAATTTTATTTTTTTTTATTTCCTTGGAATAAAGTGTTTCTGTTAACATCATTATGGAAAGAACAAGAAGAACTATTCCACACGCTATCATAAAATCTCCTGTTTCAATTCCAAGAATATTAAATAACCATTTACCTATGAAAATAAAAATTGTGGTAATGAAAAATGCAGTTGTGACACCTTCAAACACTGCTCTATTTTTTTGTTCTAATGTGAAATTTTCAGTAAGTAGAATAAATATTGGCAAGACCCCTATTACATTCATTGCAACAAAAAGAGTAAAAAATGACTTTAAAATTTTATCTATCATATACTTCCAAGGAATCTTAAAATATCAAAAAATATTGAAAGAAAGCCAATACCACCTATAATACTGCTTACAAGTATAATTAACAATTTTAAATCGGGTCTGTAAACCTTATAAGGAACTTTTGCTTTATCAAGAACCTGAACAACAGGTGTATCCCTTGTTTCTTCAATTTTGGCTTCTTCCATTTTTGAAGTTAAAAAACTATAAAGGGATTCCTGAACCTTTAATTCTCTTAAAATTCTTGTTAGTTCATCCTGTGAGGAAAGCAATTTTGAGAGAGATGTCTGTATTTCTTTTATTTCATTTTTTAACATTATTATTTTGGGGTCTTTTTCATCAAGTATCTGCCTTTCTTTTTCAAGTTCAAGTTGTTTATTTATCAATTGTTCCATAAGTTTACCACCTGCTTGAGAAATCTGGGAAAGATTTGGGTCTACAACGAGTTTATTTGTATTCTGTAGTTCTGTTAATCTTTTTTCAAAATTTTCAATAAGTTCAGTTGTTTCTTTTAACCTTTTTTCAAGAAATTTTCTATTCTGTTTTGCAGTTGTTATAGTTAATTCTTTTATTAAAAAATCAAGATTTTCTGTATAAAAATTTGCAATTCCTGCTGCAAGTTGGGGGTCTCTATCAATAACATCTATCTGTATAACCTTATCCTTTGTCAGAAAAATTTTTACCCTTTCATCCAAAATTTCTATTGCTTCATCATCATTTGAAACATCATAATGTTTTTTAAGGTCAAATTTATTAATTAAATCATCCTTCATCCTTCTACTATTTAGTATTGAAAAAAATAGTTCTGTATTTGTTCTTATAAGAGAGATTGGCTCCTTTGAAAATTTTGATGATTGAAGAGAAGCAGTGCTTACTTCTGTTTCAGGTGGCTGTAAGATTGTTGCTGTTGCTTTATAATATTTTGGAGAAATTAAATAAAATAAGACAGTTAAATTAATTCCTGCAATTAAAGATAGAATCCACAAAATAATATGTCTTTTTAATGGACTCCCCTTTAATATTCCGTTTTTTATTTTTTCTTTATTCATTTTACCAATACACCAACACCAACTGCTATCTGATAGAATATCTGCATAATATCCTTAATAAATCTCATTCTTTCACCTTTTGGTTCAAATGGAACAACAATTGTATCTCCTGGTTCAATTTTTTCTAAATTTTTATCACTTGAACCATCAACTCTTACAATAAATACACCTTTTCTGTCGGCATCTTTTGTAAATCCACCCACTTTCTGAATATAATCATTAAAACTCAAACTCTCTTCATAAAATACATTTTTAGGATTATTCACTTCTCCAATAATTGAAACATAAACTGGTTTTTTTGGAACATATATAATATCTCCATTTTCAAGTTCAATATCATATAAACTATTTTCAAAATTTTCAAGTTTATCTATTTTTATAATTATTCTTCCAGTTGGTTCAATTTCAGAGAGTTTTTCAAGTGATATAATTCCTTTCTCTATTACCTGTTTTTCTTCTGTATCTGTTGTGGTTTTCAATGCCGACTTCAATATTTCCATTTTTTCTTTCACATAATTAACTATTTCCTTTTCTTTCTGTTTTTTAATTGTTTCCCTTAAAAATACTATTCCTTTTGGATATGCCTTATCTGTAAAATTACCAGCCCTTTTAATTATATTACTTAATTTCTCACCACTTTCTATTATATATGTTCCAGGAAATTTCACCTCTCCATAAATAAATACATTTTTTTCGGGTCTTTCTTTTGAATAAATTATTATTTTATCAAGAGGCATTAAAAATAAATTCTCCTTCTCATCTCCAGAAAAAACTTTCTCTGGAGAAAATTTAATTATTTTTCTATAACCATTTTCTATTCTAACAATTTCACCTTTCTCTTTTTCTGAAAATGGTAATAAATCTTCTTCTTTCAATATATCACTTATTTTTATGCCTTCTTTCCATCCATAAACCCTCTGCTTTTTAACAGAACCCAAAACTTCTACTTGATAATAAGATTGAGAGGGAATTTCAGGAATTTTAACAATATCAAAATTTTTTAATCTGAAATTATTTATTTCATTTTCCTTTAAATCAATCAAAATTTTACCTTTTTCTTTATCAATCCTTTCAATTTGAATATGTGAAATATCTGCATTAGGCAAAAAACCACCACAAAGTTCAATTATTTCACCAATTTCCATCTTTTTTAATTCATATATTGCTGGTTTTCTTATAGCACCAACTATTCCAACAAGATTTTCTGATTTATTGATAAAAATTGTATCTTCATTCTGAAACTGAAAGATTTTTACCTTTTCTCCTTTTAAAAGTAAGGGATAAATATCAATAATTTCTCTTTCTCCATTACTTTTAATTATCTCTATTTTTCTTAAACTACCATTTTTATTTACTCCACCAGCAATTGAAATTATATCAAGTATTGTAAAAAATGGAGAAATTTCATAGACACCGGGTTTATTAACTTCTCCAAGGACAAAAACATTAATTGTTCTTATTTTGCCAATAGAAACAGAGACCTGAATATTTTTGTATTTTTTGTAAAATTTATCCTCAATTATCTTTTTTGCTTCAGAAAACTTTTTATTTCCAATATATATTTTCCCAATTCCCTGAACAAATATACTCCCATCAATTTCAACTTCTTTCTGATATTCACTCTCAAAAAATCCCCAGACATTTATAACAATAATATCACCTGGACCAACAATATAATCATCACTCACAGGAATTTGATATCTTTTTGTCTCTAATTTAAAGTTTTCAAAAAAATCTTCACCAAATAATTTCAAATCAGGATAATCAGAAAAAATTCCTGCATTCAAAACCGAAAAAATTACAAAAAATAAAAACCAAAAAAATCTATTTATCTTTCCCATAGTTTATTTTTTATATCACATTATAGCAAAATTTTCAAAAATTTTTTATCAAATATAATAACCTGAAAAAGTTAAAAGATTGACAAAGATAAAGATTGGGATATAATGTAAATTAAAGAAATAGGAAATTTGAAAACAGAGTAATTATGTAAAGCCGGGATGGCGGAAAGGAAGACGCAACGGACTTAAAATCCGTTGGGAGCTTGCTCCCGTGAGGGTTCGAATCCCTCTCCCGGCATTCTTCTTTGAGAGAACCCGAAACGGGAAAAGGGGTTATAGGGGAAAGGACTGTCCCCTATGCTTTTCGTTTTGGGGGGAGAACTATATCAGGAAGGGGGAAGCACCTCCTCCTGAGATAAGCCGTGAGGGTTCGAATCCCTCTCCCGGCAATTTTTTTGAGTTTTGTTTGAGGGTCGTTTTCAAGTAAATTATATTTACGGTCAGATAATTTGACCCACTTTAAGAGGATAAAGAGTTGTTTTACATTGGGATTAAAAATTTTTTATTTATAAAAATTTATAAGGTCTCTGGATTTTCAAATAGGTCTATCCATGGCGGAGAATAAGTAAATCTAATATATAAAAAAGCAGAAATGATAAATAGAATAAGAATGAGAATTTTGATTTTTAAATTGAATGAATGGTTTTCAAAATTTTTTTCTATTACACCACCCATAATTCCAGAAATATAAGTAGTAAAAATAGCCCAAATTATTTCTAATCCAGTAGATTTAAGTTTGCCAATTAAAGCAGGCACGAGATACCAGACAAGAATGACAAACCAGGGAACAATTATTGTAGTTAGTAATCTTGGATACCAAAAATTATCTTTTTTATGATTTTTTCCTTTCAATAAAATATTCAATCAGATTTGTAAATAGATAGGACTAAAATGCCATTTTTAAATATTGAAATACTGATTCATTAACACCACAAAATGGAATGAGAAAAATAAGATGTGTTAAATCATATCCAAAATGGAGAATAGAGAACATTATGAGATAAAGCAAAGATTTAACAAATATATTCATTTATTATTTCCCGTCAATAAAACTTTTTTCAAATATAAAATTTTTATCACAGAAATTTTTAAAATTAAGATATTTTTAAATATGCATCAAAAAGGGCTTTGTAATATTTTAATAATCTTTCTGGTTCTGGATTTGATAATATTTCAGCAAGGCAGAAGTTTTTAAAATTTATTTCCTTCAACAATCTGAATAATTCAATCCATGGATAATTATTCCAGAGTTCATTTATATGGACTATTTCTATCTTATCTTTCAATAAATTAAAATTTTTCTCTATTGAACCTTTCTCATCTAAATCTGTCATATTTGAATTCCAGCATACATATAAATTTTTATGGTTTGCAATATCAATCATTTGTTTTATGTAAATTGGTTTTGATGTTTCAGGGCCATGAACTTCAAGCCGTATTTTTACTCCATAATCAGAAGCAAAAGAACTTATTTCTCTCAATGAATTGCCAATCTGTTCTATTGTTTTTTCTTTAGGTACATCCTTTGGGAAAGCATTTGGCCTTACTTTAACTCCTTCCGCTCCAACATCTCTTGCAAGTATAACATATTCTTTTGTCCCTTCAATATTTTTCTTTAAAATTTCTTTATCAGGACTGTGAAATTCAAAACATGTTCCAAGTCCAACAAGTTTAACATTCGTATTTTCAAACTTTTTCCTCACTTCTTCCCTTTCTTTTTTTGTTAAATTTGATTCTACTTTATGTTTATGAGTTGTTCTTAATTCAACTCCTTCATATCCAAGTTCCTCACATTTTTTAATAATAGTATCTAAATCCCATTCAGCAGCAATCATATAAGTCACAATACCAAGTTTCATTTTTCCCTCCTTGTTTATTTAAAATTCACTATTTCTTTTTTTTCCACTGATTCAACTATTTTTTCTATTATCCTTACATTATTCAGTCCATCTTCAGGTGATATAACAGGTTTTTTATTCTCATATATACAGTCAATAAAATGCTGTATTGATAAAGAAGCAAATCCAAATGGTTTTCCATCAATCGGTAAATATCCAACTATCATCGGAAAATTTGTTTCCTTTTTTATATCAGAAGAAATTTTGCATACGGATTCATTTAAGTCAACCTCAAGTTTTCCTTTACTTCCCTCAATTTTAAAATAAAAATCAACAATAGATGGCCAGGATTGGGGTAAAATCCAGGATGTTTCAACAGTTGCATAAAAATTGTCAAAATCTAAAATTGCTGTTACACTATCATAAGTATCAATGCCATAATTTGATAGAACTCCTTTTTTACCAACTGCATAAATTTTTTCAGGAAGACATTTCGAAAACCAGCATACAAGGTCAACTGTATGAGGGAATAAAAACCAGTGAGGCCCTGATTTTCCTGACCATGTAAACCATTTTAAAGGAACATCTATTCTATCACTTAATCTTGTATAAATAAAAGATATATTCCCAATCTCACCTTTATCAAAATTTTCTTTAATTTGAATAAAGTATGGATTAAATCTATTATGAAAATCTGTCATTAAAATTTTTTTATTTTTCTTTGCCTCATTTAACATAATTTCAGCATCTTTTGAATTTGTTGCCATAGGTTTTTCAACAAGGACATTTTTCCCGGTTTTTAACATTTCAACAACAATATCTTTATGTGCAAAATCAGGGGTGGCAACTGAAACTGCTTGAATTTCGTTATCCTTTGCGATTTCTTTAAAGTCAGTTGTATATTCTACATCATATTTTTTACTTATTTCTTTTGCCCTTTTTTCATTAATATCACAGATTTTTACAAGTTCTGACCTACTGTATGTTTTATATGTATGAACATGTATCTCTCCAAAAATTCCAGTCCCTATAACTGCACATTTAATCCTTTTCATTTTAAATCCTTTGGGTAAATAACGATATAAATATACAACCTTTATAATATAATATCAATAAATAATTAACTTGACAACTTGCAAATAAAAAGAAAAATAAAAAATATGGAAAAGAATAAAAAAATAGAGAAAATTGAAAAGGCGATAGAGCGGATTGGGATATTGAATAATACAAAGATAATTAAGGAACTCTCATGGAACTGGAATCCTTTTCGTGAAAATTATAGATATTTTGACCTATTTAATAGAGAGTATAAAGGGAGTTTAACAAGAAATGGAAATATAATTGTTAAAGTTTTTCCTTCAAAAATTGAAAAATTGCTTAATTCCCCTGAAGGAAAAAGAGAATATATAGTAAGTGGAGAAAAAATTTATAGAAAAACTGATATAGAGATAATTTCCGAATTCATACTGGGTTTTTTAAAAAGAAGGAATTTTGGTGTTTTAGATAAAAAAATTGAAAACGGTAAAAGAGTTGTACTATTCGTTAATAATCATATAGGTGAGATAGAAATAATAAGAACAAAACCAGTTTTTGAATTTACTTTGAAGGATAAAGACCCTGAAAGACCTTATTTTTGCACACCTAATCACCAGTATATTTTTAAAGTTAAAAATATAGTTGAACTGAAGGAAAATGAAGATATTTTAATTGATTATGAAGAAAGTGAAATTGCCACAACTTCTTTTTCTCCGGTTGCTTTAATAAAAAGGGCTATATATGGATTTGGGAGTTATAATTTAAGGGGTTTTTATTCTGAAGAGGGATTATTTCCTGAGGTTAAACATGGAATAAGACAAGCAGTTCTTGGAAACCTTGCTGGAAGTATTGTTGGTGCAAGTGTTTTCGTAAGGGTTGCTGAAAGATTGAAAGATAATACCTGGTATACTCTTGCATCCGGTGTTCTGGCTTTTTTGAGAGCCCCCGCTGAAATCTATTTTATGAGAAGGTCATTAAAATTGACTGAAAAATTTCCATCATCCTTGGTTCAGAAATTTTTTGAAAAAGGGAAAATAAAAGAAATTTATGAAAGTAAAGAAATAAAAATATGGAGAAATTTTGAAAGAGAGATTTTTAATATTTTTAAAAACAAGGAGGATTTTATTTTTCTTGCAGAAAGATATACTAATTTAAAATTTCAAATATATAAACTTGTTGAGAATGGTAAGACAGAAGAAATTTACAGAATTTTGAAGGATGAATTTCATCTTTCAGAAGAAGAAATAGAAAAGTTAAAATACTATGTGGTTCATCTTAAACCATTGGATATAAACAGAATTGTTGAAGTTGTCAAAAAAGAGATAAATCATTTTTATGAGAAAAAGATTTTGAAAGTTGGAGGAGAATATATGTTCTTCAAATATATAGATGAAATTTTTAAAGAAAATTTAATAAGGTTACCTGTTAATAAAGCGTTTAAATTTTTAAATGATAGATTGAAGGATGAGGAAAGAGAACCAACAAAAGAGGAAATTTCAGATTTTATCAGCACATCAAAAAATATGATAGAACCATTTAGATTACTTGACCTTTTTCTTTTCTTTTCTTTGTTTTTGATGGGTTATTTTGCAACTTTTTATAAGGGGCTGAAGGATATAACAATTTTGGTATATTATATTTTTTATGGAGCAATATCAAATATAATTGTTGCTGCAGTTAACAGATATGGAGGACAGGTGGGTTTACAGTATTTATTTAAAGGACTTGAAAATGCACCAAATATAACAAGTGCTGCTGATGCATGGAATGAATACAATTCACACATTATGCGACTCTGGGCTGTTTTTTCTTCAATAGGAATGGTTATAGGAATACTTGGTAAAGTTTTATCAGATTACACAAAAGGATTTTCAAGATATTTTGTTGAATTTTCTGCCTTAATTCTTTATATTATGGCTATAAGAGAATGGTTTTTATACTACAATGAACTTGAAAAAAGAAGTAAAATGGGAGAATAAATGGAAAAATTAAAAAGATTTGGTGTATCTATGCAGGAAAGTTTGTTGAAGAATTTTGATGAGTTCATAAAAAAACATAAGTATAAAAATAGGTCGGAAGCAATAAGGGATATAATAAGAGAAAAATTTGTAGAAGAGGAATGGGAAAAAGGGAAAAATGTAGTTGGATGTATTGTTATTGTATATGAGCATGATGTAAGGGAAATTGTGGATAAAATAATTGATATTCAGCATAAATTTTCTTCAATTATTGTGTCTTCCCAGCATGTTCATATGGATAAGGAAAATTGTATGGAAATAATTGTGGTAAAAGGAAAAGTTGAAAAAATTAAGGATTTATATTTTTATCTTAAAGCATTAAAGGGTGTTAAATATTCTGCAATTACAAAAGCAACAAGTGGAAAAAGTTTGAAATGAGAATTATTTTAACAGGAGGGGCAGGTTTTATTGGAAGTTGTTTTCTTGAATATCTAAACAAAAAGGGAATAAAAGATATTGTTCTTGTTGACCACATAAATGATAAGAAAGAGAAGAATATAAAAGGTAAGAAATTTGAAATTTATTATGAAAAGAGTGAGTTTATTCAGAAGGTAAAAAAGAAAAAATTTGATAAAAATTTTGATTTTTTAATTCATCTTGGTGCCTGCACAAATACAAGAGAAAATAATGTTGAATATATTTTAAAAAACAATTTTATTTACTCAAAAACACTTGCTTTTTTCTGTCTTGAAAATGGGATTGAATTTATATATGCTTCATCTGCATCCACATATGGAAAGGAAGAAAAAAATTTTTCAGATTGTGAGGATAATATAGAAAACCTTGTTCCTGCTAATCTTTATGGACTTTCAAAAAATATTTTTGACATCTGGGTAGTATCAAATAAATTTCATAATAAATTTGTGGGGCTTAAATTTTTCAATGTTTATGGATTTAATGAAGAGCATAAAGGAGAAATGAGAAGTGTAATTTCAAAGGGATATGACCAGATTAAACAGGAAGGCAGGATAAAATTATTTAAATCATACAGAAAGGAATATAAGGATGGAGAACAGAAAAGAGATTTTGTTTATGTAATGGATGTTTGTGATGTAATCTGGTTTTTCATGGAGAATAAAAATAAAAAAGGGATATTTAATGTTGGGACTGGTAAGGCAAGAAGTTTTAATGAAGTTGCAGAACTTCTATTTAAATATCTTGGTAAAAAGGAAAAAATTGAGTATATAGATATGCCTGATGATATAAAAGAAAGTTATCAGTATTTTACTGAAGCAAATATTGAAAAATTGAGAAATGCAGGTTATAAAAAAAATTTTATGACACTGGAAGAAGGGCTCAAAGAATTTCTGTCAGTTATGGCATACAGATGTGGAAGGGCTAAAATTTGATGAAGGTTTAAATCCAATATATAATCAAATAAAAATAAAGCCCCTGTAGCTCAGGAAGGATAGAGCAGCGGTTTCCTAAACCGCGTGTCGCCCGTTCAAGTCGGGCCAGGGGCAATTAGAGAAAGTATATGAGATGCAGATTAATTTTATGTGAAAATTATGACCCGTTTTTTAATATGGCTTTTGATTATTTTTTCTGGAAAGAATGTATGGATTTAAATAATCTTCCTGTTTTAAGATTATATAAATGGACTCCAAGCAGTGTTTCAATTGGTTATAATCAAAATCCCGAAAATCTTATAAATATTGAATTCTGTGAAAAAAATAAAATTCCAGTTGTTAGAAGACCAACAGGAGGAAGTGCAATTTTCCATGATATTGAAATAACATATTCTTTCTGTGCAAATGTTTCACATCATCAATATTTTTCTACACCTTCTTCCACATATTTTATAATTTCAAATTCAATAATAAATAGTTTGGAAAAAAAGGGGATAAAATTGAATTTAAGAGGATTTTCTACTGGAAAAGAGCCATCATTTACTGATTTTGCATGTTTTTCCCTTTCCTCAAAGTATGATGTTGTTTATAATGATAAAAAAATAGTTGGTTCTGCTCAGAGAAGAAATAGATTTTCTTTTTTACAACATGGGTCAATTTTAATTGATATAAGGAAAAATTTATGGGAAAATATATTTTTAAAAAAGGTAGATTTTTCTAAGATTGGATGTCTTAAGGAGATATTGAAGGATATTGATGAAAAGGAGTTAATGGAACTATTGAGAAATGGATTTAAAGAAACATTAAATTTTGAAATTTTTGAAGATGAATTGAAAGAAGAGGAAGAAGAAAAAATTGAGATTATAAAAGAGAGATTAAAAAAGGAGGGAAAATATGAATAAATTTTTAGAAAATCTTGGGGTTCAGAGTTATTGTTTCAGGAATTTTAAGGATAATAAAGTTGTTGCTAAAATGGTTAAAGAAACAGGTCTTAATAAAATTGAATTATGTGGGGTTCATATTGATTTTCTTGATATATCAAAATTTAAAGAAGTTATTTCAATTTATAAGGATGAAGGAGTTGATATTTATTCTATTGGTGTTCAATATTTTTCAAATAATGAAAAAAATGAGAGGAAATATTTTGAATTTGTTAAAATGTGCGGAGCAAGATATATAAGTGCTGATTTTGATATAAATAAAATATTTGATTGCTTTAAACTTGCAGAGAAACTTGCAGAAGAATATGATGTTAAAATTGCAATTCACAATCATGGTGGATGGCACTGGCTTGGAAATATTCAATCACTTGATTATGTTTTTAAGAATACTTCAGAAAGAATTGGTCTCTGTCTTGATACAGCATGGGCACTTGATTCAAGAATTGAGCCGGTAAAGATGATAGAAGCATTTCCAGAGAGAATATATTCATTACATTTAAAAGATTTTATTTTTGAAAGAGATAGAAGGCCTGTTGATGTTGTTTTTGGAGAAGGAAATATTGATATAGAAAAACTTGTAAATAAATTAAAAGAAATTAATTTTCAAGGCCCTCTTATTTTTGAATATGAGGGAGAGCCAGAAAATCCAGTCCATCCAATTAAAAAAGGAATAGAAAACTTTAAGAAAAAAATTTAATGAAAGGTGTAAT
>Ga0078972_1003764_pt1 | contig 44196 bp, 50 predicted proteins | sample YelNatPaOPGAMG01_FD_67568 | JGI IMG/M metagenome (GOLD analysis project Ga0078972, IMG submission 67568) | Hot spring thermophilic microbial communities from Obsidian Pool, Yellowstone National Park, USA - OP-RAMG-01 (SPADES assembly) (version 2) | ecosystem: Environmental > Aquatic > Thermal...
GATGGAATGCTTCTTACAGCGATGGTAGCAGAAGGGATATTATAGTGGAGTGTTCTCTGAACACGTCTGGGCAAAAATGCACAAAAACTTCAGTTGCTGGTGAGGAAGATGGCTGTACAATAATGTTTCCAGCATACAATTATAGCTCGTTAAATACAGTGATATGTAATTTTTCTGATCCAATAAACCCCAATTTGTATAACGGTACAGTAAATCGTTCCATCCAGCCAGTTGCATTCGAAGTTTCCGCACCCTTAAGCTCTGCGACCGTAGGACAAGAGTTTACATGGGAAGTGAGTATTGTGAACAGAGGTGCTTTAGCAACTAACTTTTCTGTAAATATTTCATCCTCTTTACCAGGAGCAGTTTGGATAAGTCCTTCAGCAGGTAACACAAGCTCTGTGTACTGGGGAGAAATAGCTAAGTTTTATCCAACCATGAACTTCCTCTTAGCTACTGCTCATACCTTAAAAGTTTTAGTAAGACCTGTTGCTGACGACAAGATAACTTGCGACTTGTTTACCCCATGTCCTTCAATTCCGTATGCTAGCTCAGAGTGCATGGACAATAAATGTTGGTACAAGTTAGAGATTCCAGTAAAAGTTGGAATTGCTAGCCTACCAGAGTTTGATGTACTCGGCTTATTCCAGATAATTCTGCTTACTACCCTTATCTTTCTCTTAACTATTAAAAAGTCTAAATATTAGTTTTTTCAAAGTTTTATTGATGCCTAAAATATCCATAATAATTCCAGCTTACAACGAAGAAAAGTACATAGGGAATTTTTTAAATCAACTTTGTAAGTGTTTTCCCTCAGAGGAGATAATAGTTGTGTGCAATGGTTGTACAGACAGAACTCCTGAGATTGTCAAAGGCTTTAGAAAGAAGAATGTCAAATCTCTTGTATTCAAGGAGAAAATAGGGAAAGGGGCTGCAATAGTAGAAGGTTTTAAAGTTGCTAAAGGCTCCTACATAGGCTTTGTTGATGCAGATGGTAGCTTTGGATGTAAACAAATAAAAAATGTTATCAAGGTTTTGAAAAATACAGATTGTGCAATAGCTTCTAAATGGAAAGGTCAAAGATTTTCTTCTGTACACTGGCCTTTTCTAAGAAAGTTTGCAGGAAGGTTTTGGAACATTCTAGTAAGGTTTTTCCTTCATTTACAATTGGAAGATACACAAGCAGGGTTAAAGTTTGTGAAAAAGTATGTATTAGATTCAATAGACATGAACTTTACATGCAATGGGTTCGAGTTTGACATAGAATTTTTGAGCAAGATAAGAAGAAAAGGGTTTGAGATTAAAGAAGTTTATACACCAGTTAAAAAGAGAGAAACAACAAGTTTTAGTTTTTCTCACATTCCTCGAATGTTTTTAAACTTGCTTAGATTGAGTTTAAGAATTTAGAAATTCTTTTTGATACTGCAGAGGCTATTAATACTGCTAACCCAACTATTGAAAGAACTTTTCCTGCCAAGTCGCTTAAGGTTTCAGCATAGTATATCCTCACAGTTTCATTTTTCGGGAAAATGAGCATGAAGGCAGGTGATGCCAAATAAACCTTTTCAGCACCTTCTATCTTCCAGTTTGGAGAATAAGAAATTTTTATTAATAAGGGTTTTTCTATACAAGAAGTCCTAATCTTTATTTCTTCGTTTGATACAAACTCTTCTAAAGAGCAATTAGCTTCTACAGGTATCTTAACTATTCTTGTCAGGTCATCTTTTAGTACAACTTTAAAGTTCTTTTCATCGTCAGAAAAAACAAGTGGTACATCTAGTAAGTTTCTGTTCTTGAACCATTCCAGCGATACTTTTTTCCAATCTTTAGTTTTTACTAGTACAGGCTCGTATTTAGCTAACTCAACATACTTTCCAGTATTGTTCACTTTGTAGATTTCTATCTCACCAAAACTTTTCAAAAATGTGTATTGAGGATTTATCCTCAAAGCATTTTTCAGCTTTTCAGAAGTAGCAACTATATAGTTTACGTTAAAGAGTTGTAAGTGAGGTGTCGCATTTTCTAAAGAAAATTGTGAACAGGTCATTCCTGGAATTGGACAAGTTGGTGTTTCAGAAATTTCCGACTGTATCCAAAACACAAACGGCGCATTGACTGCAGATTCTATCAACAATCCTTCCAAAACAGGTTTTTTAGCAAAAAATGGGATAGATTCAAAGGCTCTTACTGTTCCAAATTTGTCATGCGCACGAGAAAATTCGTGAACTACTCTTCCTTCAGGCAAGCTTTGTAGGTATTTGTTTATAGCATCGAACTGTTGCCAGCCACTCTTGCTTTCGAACCCGCTATAGTTCCACTCTATCCAGTAGGGTATGTAAGATATTGCTTTAGCAACGAAAGCAATTGTTAAGACAAGAACGATTATAGGCAAAATGGGCTTTAACTTTTCGGAAGCTAACGGAACAAAAGCATAAGCTGACAAAAGACAAAGCATCAGTTGGAAGAACGGCAAGCACCTTGCATCTGTTAGTTTAAGGAAGGGTGTTATTTTGTACAAGATTAAGGAAACAAGGATTGTAAACAAGATGTAGTAAACTCTTTCATCTTTTAATCTAAATCCTGCTAAGGCACCAAAGAAAGCTAAAACTAGAGCAGGTAATAATGTAGTTGGAATAATTTCTTTTAGGTCTTTAATTTGCCACACATAATTGAGGGGAGTTCTGTACCCAGACTTAGCAAGGGCAGGAATAAACCAAAAGCTTACCAAAAGAAACGCTAAAAAGTAAACCTTTAGAAGATACTTTAAATTTTTAACAGCTTCTCTCCTAGATTTTTTAAAGACGAAAAAAAGAGAAGATGCTACAGCAAAGAGTAGGGTGTAAACATGCGTTAGAGCGACGAAAGTCAAAAGCAAGACGTTTGTTAATAAAAATTTGTTTTCCTTTATTCCTCTAAAAATCGATCCTAAGAACAAAACTGTGAAAGCGAGACTAAGGCTATAAGAAAACTCACCAGCCAATGTGCTTGGAATATTGCCTCCCCACATAGAGTTTCCTTCATTGAAAAGAAAGAGAAGTGCTAGAGTTGTGGCAATAGCCGGAATAGGGAACTTTAACTTCAATAATTTAGCAAACAAAAAGCATGCCACAGGTAGTAAGAAAGTTCCAGAGACTGTTACAAGCTTAAATGCTATGTTCAACGGGATTATATAGCTTAATAATACTGCGATTAAAAATGGTACAGGGAAGTAAAACTGAAACATGGGAATGCCAGCAAACCATCCTGGACTCCAACCAACGATTTTACCATTGGGTAATAGGTAGTCTTTCATGTAAGCTAACATATAGTTGAAAGATCCTGTATCACCACCAGCTATATGCGTATCTCTTAGTATTAGGCTTGGCTTAAAATAGTTCAAAAGAAATGTATAGATTGCTACCAGTACAAGTAGGTTTAGGACGCTTTCTTTTTTAAGAGCCACACTTCAAATTTATTTTTCATATTTAATAATTAATTACAAAGGGTCCGTAGTCTAACGGTTAGGACGCCACTCTTACAAAGTGGAGACCGCAGTTCAATTCTGCGCGGACCCACTTAAAAAGTATTTTGCTAACTCTTGTGGTAGTGAATCTCTATTCTTCGGATTAACTTCTATAACTTTACCAAAACTTTTAAATCGTGAAACAAAGTTTTTATGTACTACCGCTATAACTTTTTTATCAGAATTAAAAATTTCAAGAATTTTTTGTTTGAATTTCTCACTGAGGAATTCCATTTTCCCAATTTCATCTATTACGATTATCTCACAGTTTTTAATAGCAAAATCCAAAGCAGGTAGAGCAACTTTTTCAAAGCTTTCTAAGTCGATTGTATACTTTCCAAGCTTAGGACCAACTTTTTGATCTACTCTTGCTAAAATTCCTTCTGTATCAGAATAAACGTCTTTAACCACAAAACCAATTCTTTTTCCTTTACTCCTTACTTCAGGCGTCACAATTCCGCCAATCTTTATTCCCTTTTCTTTCAAAATTTCTATCGTCCTTGCTAAAGCAGTAGATTTTCCTGAACCAGGTTCTCCTGTCAAGAGAACTTTCATACAATCTTATTAAAATTGATAAATTTAATTTACAACTTTCGAGCTATAGAAAAGAGTTCTTAAACAGAGTAAAAAAGAATAGCGGGGGTTCCCCGAAGGTAAGCTACTACTTACCTTCTTTGGATTTGAACCAACGACCTTCGGGTTATGAGCCCGACGAGCACTCCAGGCTTCGAGAGCCCTGGAATTTCCAGAGGCTATGCTCCACCCCGCTATTCCTATAATATTTCAACACTTATCAGTTTATATTTTTGATATTATTCTTAAGTTTCTCGGTTTTCCTTTCTTTACTCTTATCAGCTTTAATTCCTGTAAGTGTCTTACAAGATCTCTAAAAGCTCTGTCGCTCACAGGGTTTGGGCATACTTCGCAATACTTCCTGTAAAGGTCGCCAGAACTAAGCTTTTTTTCTTTATCGATTATCTCTAGCAATATCTTTTCATGATCGTTTATCTTCTCTCTAAGAATTTTTGGCTTCACAGGTTCAACTTCTTTAAGAACTCTTTTTATATGATCTACTTTTACCATATCAGCATTTTCGCGTTCTGCTAATCTTCCAGCCTTCAGTAAACAGTCTAAGCCTACTCTGACGTCTCCGCCCATTTGAACAGCACGATTGGCAGCAAGCAGCACAACTCCTTTCTCGACTGCAATAAAGGCATGCTTCGCCCTTTCTTCTAGTATATCCTTCATTTCCTGAAGTGTGTAAGGTTTGAATTCTATCTCTTCTATCGATAAGCTACTTTTTATCCTTGGTTCTACTTTAGCAAAGACATGAGGGTTGTTCGAAATGAAAATAAGAGTAATAGGATTTTTTACATATTGATCTATCCTAAGCAAGTCGTACAAAACAGAAACATCCCTAAATATAAGCTGGTCCACTTCGTCAAGACAAACAACAACGCTTCTCCCCCACTTTTTTAATCCTTCTATAAGCCTTGACATTATTTCATCTTTTGACCAGCCATGTCTTTGCACAAACAATCCTAGACTAAGTGCAAGATGAGAAAGAACGGCAGTAGCAGTTCTATGGTCCCAACAGTTTATGTATACAGTTTTTATGCCGGAATAGTCTTCAAACTCTCTAAACACATACTTTACTGTTGCAGTTTTACCTATTCCTGGAGGACCAAAGATGAAGGTGTTTTGCCTTCTGCCTTTTAAAGTTGCTAAAAGGTTGTCTGCTAAGAGTTTTATTTGATTCTCTCTATGAGGTAGAATTTCTGGCAAATATTCTGGGAACAAAATTTCTTCATTCTTAAAAATTTTTGGTTCAACTTCCATGGTAATCAATTAAACTTTAATATTCATTTTAGCTCGATGAACCTCTTTACTACAAAATTTTTGTCAAGACTTTGGATAAACGGAATTAGCCTTGGACCAAAAGGCTTACCAATCAGTACAGTATAGGCTGCTTCAAAGATTTTAGAGTATGGGATTTTTACTCTTTCTGATATTTTTGCTATCTCTTCTTTTATTTCTTCATCTTTCCTATCTTCTTTTAAAAATTCTCCTAACTCTCTTAGCGCAGTTTTCTGTTCTTCTGAGAGTTTCTTCTTAACTTCTTCAGGAACGTATTCTAAAACTTTTATCTTCATATTTTCAGGTGCATAAAGGTTTACCCAGCTTTCTGCTTTTTCCAGCGTTTTTTCAAGCAACAACTTTTCCTTTTCAGAAAGTTCTTCTATATGCTGCGTCTTTCTTAAAATTTCTATAACCTTTTCTACCCTTTTTTCCTTTGGTACAATTTGTACAAGTATGCATGCAAAGTCAAAGGATATTCTGAAAGGCTTTTCTTTTGGCAAGGGCTCGAGTGTTACGAGCTCGAAAAGTCTTGTAAGGTTTGCCTTTTCTCTCTCATTCTTTACAGACCTTCTCCCGTAGTAAGTTTCTTCTAACCTTTCATACTCTTCCATTAACCTTGGTATATCGCTCCATCTAAAGTCTCTTACTCTCATGGGGTCTTTTAAAAAGAGCAGCCTAAGCAATTCAGGCGTTGCAACTTTCATCCAGTCAGATGGATATACAACATTCCCAATAGATGCTGACATTTTTTTACCGTCTACTACCAAGTGCTCGTAGAAAATTGGCACAGGCATAGGAAACCTAAAAACTCTTTCTACTATTTCAGCATTTATCCAAAAAGCACTTCCAGGCACTATGTATTCCTTCCCGAAGCCTTCAGAACAAACTTGCCAATGGTACCACTGAGAAGCAAGCTCACTTTTGTACATAAGCTTGCCATTCCCGTGTAGGGGATTATCCTCACCCTCATAACCGCAACCTCTTGCCACAGTTGTTTTGAAAGCATAATCTTTACACACATAGTAAACTTTACCATTTTCTATTTTTGTTACTCTTGGGGTGATGATTTTGCCACAGTTCTTGCACACAGGTTGCCATGGGCTCCAGTCCTTTGGCAAGGGCCTATCTTTAGGCCTGTTCCTATTCTGTATTTCCACAATAGTTTCATAATTTTCCAAGATAGTCCTTATCTCATTCCTGAAATTTCCTTTTAAGTACTCTTCTCTCATGGAAAAGATTTTCATATCACTTCGAATGAACTGATTGACAACTTCAAGGTACTCAGACTTAAAGTGCTCTTCATAAGATTTATGGCAACCGAAAGGATCTGGAACTTCTGTAACAGGTACACCCAAAAATTCTTTATAGCTTTCAGGTACACCCTTAGGTATTTTTCTTAGCGGATCAACATTGTCAGCAACCCATATTAGCTCTGCATCAAATCCAGCATCTTTTAAGGAAAGGTATACAGCTTCACTTCTGATTGTATCGCTAAGTCTGCCTATATGGAGCACGCCAGAAACTGAGGCTGCAGTCTTTACTACAAATTTTTTAAACTTTGGTATTTCTTCATCGATAAAGCGAAACTTTTTTCTTTCTACAATTTCTCTTGCGAGCTTATCGGTCCAAAACTCGTATTTTTTCTCCATAAGATAAAATTCTTTTTAAATATCTATAAAAATGGGCGAGGAGGGATTTGAACCCTCGACCCCTCGCTAGCTTAGCTGCCCTATAAGGCGATTGAACACTTTGTGCTCCACCAGGCTAAGCTACTCGCCCAATATCATAAATATATTTCTTTTCAATAATTTATTGAGAGAAATGTTTAATAAGTTTCTACTGCTAGAGCAGATAACTGAGATGTTAAAGAGAAAAGATTTTGATGTATTTGTCACTAGCGGATGCTTTGACATTGCTGCCAGAAGAGGTTATCTGCTTCTATTGAAAGTTTTATTCAATGCAGATTGCATTTCACAAGAAAGTGCATTTAGTTTAAAGAGTCTGGCATACTTTCTTTCAGCTTACCCATTTATTGTAGCCTACAGGTGTACGAAGTTTAAGCTCCAAGACAATACTGTGTACAATCGTTTCTCTGTAGCAGTGATCACGCCACAAACGTTAGAATCTATTATTGATAGCATGTCATCAGCAGTCATAGCTAGCAAAGGAAAGCATGTAGTAGAAATAGACACAGAGTTGCTCAGGAGGAAGAGGTTAGAAAACAAGTACACACTAGAGGATATGGCGAAAAGAATAGGTATATCCAAAAAGGCATTGTACGAGATAGAGCACAAGCGTGTGAATCCGAAAGTGGAGCATGTAGAAAAGATGGAGAAGTTGCTAAACACAAAGCTTCGAGTTAACCTGAGATTTGACCAGTCACAACCAGTCTATCTTGAACCAAAAGATAATTTTGAAAGAGAAGTTATCAAGGAGTTTAAGCGGATGGAAATAGAAACTTCTCCAGTGCGTGCATCAATTTTTAATATTGTCGGAAGAGAAGAAAGAGTTTTCACAACAGCTCTTTATGAGGACGAGGAAAAAGTTTTAAAGAGCTTGCAACATTTTAGGGAAATGTCAGCAGTAACTCTTTCTAAGGTTTTGTTTGTGGTTCAGCAATATAGAAAAAGGTGTTTAGACGGTTTGCCAGTAGTCTCAAAGGAAGAGTTGAAGGAAACTAGTAGAAAAGATTTGAAGAAGATCGTAGAATCTTCATGGGTTTAGAAGTACAAAGAGCAAACATCAAATCCTGGTTAGAATAAAATTTAAATATATGAATGTACGTATACTAATATACTAATATCTTGGAGGTGTTCTGATGGCTCAGGCAATGATAGGTCAATTAGGAGGACAGCCAGTTTTGATATTGCCAGAAGGTACGCTAAGAACTACAGGTAAGGATGCTCAACGCAACAACATAGCTGCTGCTAAGGCAGTTGCTGATGCTGTTAAGACTACTTTAGGGCCAAAAGGAATGGATAAAATGCTTGTAGACAGCATAGGCGATATAGTAATTACGAACGATGGCGTGACTATTCTGGAAGAAATGGAGATAGAACATCCAGCTGCTAAAATGATGGTTGAGGTAGCAAAAACACAAAATGAGGAAACAGGCGACGGTACTACTACTTCTGTGATTTTAGCAGGTGAGCTTTTGAAAAATGCTGAAGAACTCCTAGACCAAGAGGTTCATCCAACTGTCATAACTAAAGGGTTTAAGATTGCTAAAGAAGAGGCTTTAAAGATTCTAGATAAGCTGAGCAAGCCAGTCACACTCGAAGATACAGAGGACTTAAAGAAGATAGCAATTACTGCCATGTCTGGAAAATCTGTGGAAAAGGCCTCTCCAAAGTTAGCTTCTCTGGTTGTTGAGGCAGTAAGAAGTGTCGCAGAGAAAAAGGATGGAAAAATTGTTGTAGATACGGACAATATAAAAAGATTGAAGAAGCATGGCGCTTCTTCTGAAGAGACAGAGCTAATAAGAGGAATTGCTATAGACAAGGAAGTAGTTCATCCAGGAATGCCTAAAGCAATAAAAGATGCAAAGATTGCTTTGTTGGACGTTGCTCTTGAGGTAAAAGAGCCTGAGACAGATGCACAAATAAGAATTACGTCACCAGAACAAATGCAAGCATTTCTAGAGCAAGAACAAAAGATGCTAAAAGAAATGGTAGAAAAGATTGCAGCAACAGGTGCTAATGTGGTCTTTTGCCAGAAGGGTATAGACGATGTTGCTCAACACTATCTAGCTAAGAAAGGTATTCTTGCTTGCAGAAGAGTAAAGCAGTCTGACATGGAGGCTTTGGCAAGGGCAACAGGAGGAAGAATAGTTTCAAACTTAGAAGATTTGACAAAAGAGGACTTAGGTTATGCCAAGCTAGTAGAAGAGAAGAAAATAGGTGGAGAAGAAGTAACTTTTGTAACAGGTTGTAAAGATCCGAAGGCAGTGACTATTTTAGTAAGAGGAAGCACAGAACATGTTGTCGATGAAGTTGACAGGAGTATAGAAGATGCAATAGGTGCTGTAGCATCAGCAGTAGAAGTTGGAAAGATCCTTCCAGGTGCAGGAGCTCCAGAAGCAGAAGTTTCTAAGCAATTAAAAGAATTTGCAGAAAAGTTTTCTGGAAGAGAACAATTAGCTATAAAAGCTTTTGCGGATGCTTTAGAGATAGTTCCAAGGACTTTAGCCGAGAATGCAGGCCTAGATCCAATAGACATACTTGTACAGCTTAGAGCAGCTCACGAGCAGGGTAAAAGCACTTATGGCATAAACATCTTCGAAGGAAGGATAGAAGATGCTTTTGAGTATGGTGTAGTAGAACCTTTGAAAGTAAAGACACAGGCTATAATTTCGGCTGCAGAAGCTGCTGAGATGATCTTGAGAATAGACGATGTTATAGCTGCTGGAAAGCTTTCTAAGGAAAGCAAGTCACCAACACCAAGTTCTACTGGAGAAGAAGAATACTAACTGGTACTTTTATTAACTTTAATTTTTAAATAATAAATATGCCAGAAGGGACAGAAGAAGTAGAAATAATTCCTATTTCTCCTTTAAGAAGGCTGGAAAAAAGGATAGAGGAGCTAGAAGCTTCTAAGGCTTTTGATACGAAAGAGCTTTATAAAGAGCTTATAGACATAATCAGGATGAACCAACAAATTGTGGACGAATTAGCAAAGGCCAACGATGCTCTTAGGATAGAACTTTCAAAGCTTCCTTCTAGGTTAGAAGATTTGACTTCTAGGTTAGAAGAACTTATAAATTTCATAAAAGCTTCTGCCGAAGAGGAAGTAGTTTCAAAGGAGGGCATTGGTCTTCCGATCGCTCAAAAGCTAGACCAGCTAATAGAAATGACGAAGAAGATGGTAGAAACGAATCAAGCCATGCAAACTTCTCTGGAAGAATTGGAAAAAAGACTGAGAAGACCGCCGATTACTATTAAAAAACCTTTATTACCGCCAAAACCTACAGTATAAAATATGAAAGGTGTAAGTGAGCTTATTTCTGTTGTTTTGGTAGTGTTAATAGCCATAGCACTTGTTGTAATGGCGTACACGTGGGGTTTACCATTAATACAAAAAATGCAAAGTAGGTCTGTAACAGAAAGAGTAGCTGGATATTTTGATCCTAACAATGCAAACTCTTTACAAAGGAAGATAACAAACGTTGCTAGTAGAGGTGGAGAAGATGTTTTTAGCATAGATGTAGATGGCATATGGATGATGTCTGCAAATTCTATTCAATTTACCTTTTTCAGTAAAGCTACTAACATAGGGCCTGGGGATTGGGTCCCTATTTCAGGAGAGAATTGCAGTTCTCCTTTAAGTCCTGCCTACCTAGGTAGTAACTCCTTTGTTACTTGTGCTCGTGCAGACCCTCTTGCAGACGGTTACAACATCACATACCAAGTATGGTTTAGGGAGCTAGTAGACCCAAACAACCCTAATGTAGGACAGAAGATTGAGTTAGAGGCAACAGGCCCAACAACATCTGCTGGTAAAACGATACGTATATCTAGGGGTGATGTAACTACGAATGCAACGACAGGTTTAACTACAACGAAAGTAAAAATTCTTTTAGGATGAAAGCTCAAACAGTTGTAATACAATTTGTAATCTTTTTTGTCTTAAGCCTAAGCATACTATCAGCACTAGGATACTTTTTTAAGTTTCAGTCTGACCTCTTTATGGAAGATGTTGCTTCTGGCTACAGAAAATTGGTTAATAGCTACATTTCATCGATTGCTATAAACCTTCTTGGCGAGTGTAAAGTATGCGACTATGCTGCTCTTTCTTTCAAGCTCCAGAACATGACAGGAGGTTATTACACAGAAATAAGTTTTAGCAACAATCAGTCTAGTGTAATTACCCAACCAGGAGGTGTTACTGAAATTTCATCCTTGCACAATTTAAACTCCACTCTTCTTTTTAACGGCTTTTCTTACTCGATTAAGACTATAACTTTAACATTAGAAAAAGATAAAAATATTTTAGGGATAAGCTGATGAAAATACCTAAAATCATAGCAAGAAAAATGATTAGGGGTGCGAAGAAAGTCTTAGCAGAAGCTAAGGCTGCTGAAGCAGAGGGAGGGGCATTAGGCCCTTTAGGAGTTTCTCTGGCAATAAAATCTACTGGGGGTGTGATAGAAGTACCATTAAAAATACAGCCAATGTTAGGCGGTGTAGAAATTCCTAAGGAAGTAGAAAAACCAGCCCCTCCAAAAGAAGTGAAAGTAGAAGAAGGGTTAGAGATTCCAACAGAAATTAAAAAAGTTAAGCTAGGCAAAAAGGAGCCAGTAGAAATTAAAAAGGGAATTACTGTATACCCTTTGATTCCAAGAAATCCCAAAAAAGGTGAAAAGATTTTTGCCTATGCTCGGATCTTCTGGGATGAAAGAGCAAACAAGTATGTGTATCAGGTAGTTGAACCACCTTTGAGCGATAAAATAAAGAGTTTGATGAACAAGCTTAGAGAGCTACTAGAACAGAAGTTAGAGGTAGACTTCTCCAAATTAGGAGCTGCTGAGGCAAGAGAATATATTCGTCAACAAATAAGTGAACTGCTAAAGTACTTTAAGGTAGAAATTACACCAGAAGAAAGAGAAATACTAGATTACTACATAAACAGAGATTTTGTTGGTTTAGGAAGAATAGAGCCTTTAATGCAAGACCCGAACATAGAAGACATTTCTTGTGACGGAGTAGATGTGCCGATTTTTGTCTATCATAGAGACCCTTCTTTTGGTTCTATAGTTACTAATGTAGTTTTTCCTTCTGCAGAAGAGCTAGACTCTTTTATAATAAGGTTAGCTCAGTTAAGTGGCAAGTCTATTTCAGTTGCTGAACCTTTAGTTGATGGAACTCTTCCTGATGGCTCACGTTTACAAGCAACTCTAGCTACAGACATAGCAAGAAAAGGAAGCAATTTTACTATCAGAAAATTCACAGAAGAGCCTTTAACACCTATTCATTTAATGAACTATGGAACGGTTGATGCGAAGACTTTAGCATTCTTATGGTTAGCAGTAGATTATGGAAGAAGCATTCTGGTTTCTGGTGGTACAGCAACTGGTAAAACCTCTATGCTAAACGTCCTTTCCCTTTTCATAAGACCAGAGAAGAAGATTGTTTCTATAGAAGATACGGCAGAAATAAGGTTGCCGCATCCTCACTGGGTTCCCACTGTTGCAAGGACTGCTATAAGTAAAGGAGAAAGAGGAGAGGTAGACTTGTTCGACTTGCTAAGAGAAAGCCTAAGGCAAAGACCGGATTATATAGTAGTTGGCGAAGTTAGAGGGAAAGAGGCTTACATTCTATTCCAACAAATTTCTACTGGCCACCCATCTCTTGCAACAATACATGCAGAAGACATGAATAAGCTTTTTGATAGGTTAACAACACAGCCTATTGCTTTACCTCCTACACTCGTTGCAAGCCTAGATTTGATAGTTTTCCTTATTCGCGCCAGGTATAAAGAAAAGTTTGTTAGAAGAGTGAGTGAAGTAGTAGAAGTAACAGGTTTTGATTTTGAGACTCAAAGACCAACTATAAATACTGTGCTAAAGTGGAACTCTTTCACAGACAAGTTTGATGCGCAAGGCAAAAGTCTAACTCTTAAGAAAATTTCAAAGATGTTTGGAATACCAGAACAAGAGGTAGTAGATGAGCTCCAAAGAAGAGCTTTGATTCTAGAATGGATGAAGAAAAAGAACATAACAGATTATAGGACCGTATACCAAGTAATAAACCTTTATTATACGTCGCCTATTCGAGTTTTGGCAGCAGCAATGGGTGAGAGTTAGATGGGTTTCTATGATAGGGTTGCCTACAAACTTTTTAGTGAGTATGCAGGTAAGCTCGCAGTTTACTTTCCAGACTTAAAATCTGATTTAAAAAAATCCAAGTCCAAAATTTCTGTGGAAGAATTCATTTCTCAATCTTTGCTCACAGCACTGATAGTTTTCCTTTTTGAATTGCCTATATTTTCTTTCATCTATGGGTTATTGTTTAAAAGTTTTGCTTTTGCATTTTTTACCGGTTTTACTACATCAGTATTTCTCTCTATAATCTTCTTTTACTTGTACATAAACTACCCAAAACTTTTGATTAGAGATAGGGAAAAGAAAATAGATAGTGCGCTGCCCTTTTCCCTTCTCTACCTTTCAACTATAGCTAGCACAAAACTACCTTTACCACAAGTTTTAAAGATGTCTTCTAAGTTTGGAAAGGAGGAAGTTGTAGCTGAGATAAATTCTATTAATACAGACATAGAAATGTTCGGGCTAGATGTAAATACAGCACTTGAAAGAGCTATCGAAAGGTCACCATCAAAGAAGCTTAGCGAAATTTTTTATGGAATACTCTCAATCGTAAGAGCTGGTGGAGATTTAAATGTGTACCTGAAAGAGAAGTCTAACAGCATGATGGTCGAGTACCGAAGGAAATTGTACGATTTTGCTCACAGCTTAACAATTTATTTAGAGATATATCTTGTTGCAATAATTCTTGGGGCTATTTTTATGACAATACTTACTGCAATAATTTCTGGAATAGGTGGTGGCGGCAATGTACTTCCTTTGCAGTTTATGATGATCTTTGTGCTAATACCATCAGTTTCAATTCTTTTTCTCTACCTTGTAAAGACAGCAACGCCAGGAGGTGAATAAAAATCAAGAGAGAAATAAAGATGGCAGCAATTTCTGGAGGAATTCTGGTAGCAGCAATTCTTACAGGCATTTTAACTGGTGATAGGGGCGTTTTAGCTAATGGGATAATAGTTTCTACTTTAGCGATATTTTTCATGTATTTCATCTATCAATACCAGAAATACAGAGATATAAAAGAAATGGAAGCAGTGTTTCCAAACTTTTTGCACGATTTGGCAGAAGCTATAAGTTCTGGAATGCCACTTTACAAGGCGATACAACAAACTAGCAAAATAGGCTATGGCAGGCTTAGCTTAGAACTAAAGAAAATGTCTAATCAAATAAGCTGGGGCATGAGTGTAGATAAAGTTTTGAGTCAGTTTGCTGAAAGGATAAAAAGTAGTAAAAGGCTTTATATGGCAGTGAATATAATAAGAGAAGCTCATCTTTCTGGGGGTGATATAGTTTCTGTTATAGATTCTGTTGCAGACAGCTTGATAAGCTTACAAGATGCAGAAAAAGAGAAAAGAAGCATATTGCATCAACATATGCTAATAATCTATGCTATAACCATAATTTTCATAGTAATAATCGTTCTCATCAATCGTTTGTTGATGCCTATTTTCTCTTCTCCAGCATTTGGGCAACAAATTGGCCTAACGAACCCTTGCGACACCTGTACAGCTGGAGCTTGTAGCATATGCGCACTCTTTGAGCTAACTTCAACTAGTTTATTTGGTGTTAAACCGGGTATAGCTTCATACTATACTTCACTTTTCTTCTACATGGCTTTCGTTCAAGCATTCTTTGCTGGTTTAGTTGCAGGACAGATAAGCGAGAATTCTGTAATGGGGGGATTAAAACATAGCTTGATTCTTAGTGTGATAGTTTTGGTTTCGTTCATGTTCTTATCAAGGCTAGGGTTGTTGGGAGTATGAAAGCTCAAGCATCTTTCGAGTACTATTTTTCTTTAGTATTGTTTGTAATGTTCGCTACCTACATAGTTTTCCAAACAATTTCTGTTACTTCAGTCTATAGAAGAGAAATAAGGAATAGACTCTTAAAAACAGAAGCTTATCAAATATCTGAGCTTTTAGTGAACGACTTAGGAGAGCCAATTAATTGGGCTCAGACAAGTTCTTGGCTAACAGGTTGGCGATATAGACGAGCAATAACTATAGACAACACTGCCAATCCAAACACTTTAACTAACTATCAAGTTCTAGTTAATCTAGATACTGCAAGCTTAATTTCTCAAGGAAAGATGAATCAGAGCTGTAGTGATATAAGGTTTACAGATTCGGACGGAAGTTTGATAAGTTATTGGACAGAATCGGGCTGTAATTCTGCAAACACAAAAATTTGGGTAAAAGTTCCTTCAATTCCTGCCTCAGCAACAAAAGTAATATATTTGTTCTATGGAAATCCAAGCGCAACAAGGGCCGATAACCCACAAAATCTTGATTTATGGCAACTACGAGAACACCAAACATCTACAAGTTATTATCCTGCTATAACTTTCTCCAAGCCTACTGGATCAGTCATACGTATAGACAGCTATACTGCTGGCACAAGTTCACTCGGGCAAGGCTATGTTTTTATTGTTATTCCTAAAAACTATTTGAATGGCAAAAAGGTACAGGTTTATTGGAACGTTTATTTCTCATATTCCGACTCTAGAGATTTGGGACTTGCTAAAGTTCTTGTACTCGATACCGAACTTAATAGAAAACAATCGCTCTCAATAGGCTCCATTGAAAATCTTTTCACTAATGTTGAAGCAACTCATTATCCAGGTCCATTAGGCGCTCCAACCGGCTGGCTTAGTTGGAGAACTGATACGTCTAACATTTTAGACCTTTCAACATTTACTAGTGACTATGTTACTCTCATGATAAGACTTGCAGATGCATGGACGGGTCAAACTGTTATGGTGGATGTTGATTGGCTTAAAATTTTAGATACATCTAATAATGTACTATTGACGTTTGACTTTCCAGATAACGTTACCATGGAAGTAAGTAATACATACGAGGATTATGGTTTATACAGAAAATATACTTCTCCAGAACCAACAACAAGCATAGGAGGAGAAGAATCTCCGTCTACTGTTGAAATAAGGAGAATAGGCCTTTCTAGCGAGTTGAAGAATGCGACAAACTTAATTTCTATCATTAAACTACAAACCTTTAACCAAACATGTTCTTCAGATTACAATTTTGTTGCTGAAAAACTGGGAGTACCACAGGATTATCAGTTTGAGATTAACATTACTAACTTAACTTCTAGCACAATTTTAGCAAGTTGCTTGCCTCCTACTAGGATTTCAAGAGAAAATATAGCAGAAGTAACTAGGATAGCAGCTTTAGATTCAGGATCTTACGTTAAAATAACTGTAAGGGTGTGGTAAAATGCGTGGGCAAATATCCATCATAGAAGCAATCTCAACTATTATAATTCTGATAATTACTCTAACAATATTCTTTCCACCTTTTTATTACGAGACTAGTTGGGATGCTGCGGACACACTGCTAAAAATACGAGATGTAATAACTACTGCAGATAGAATAGGCATACTAGACGAGATTTCTTTTAATAGAAGTGCACTCTCCGATTTTCTGTCCAGAACAGTTCTAGCTAACAATACAGTCTTTTGGTATGTAACGCAAGGAACAATAAAAGAAAAGATAGTTGTTGCTTGTAATTGCACCGACGAGCAAATAAGCATTTTGAGTATTTGGACTTATGGGCTTGAAGTAAACGGTAGGCCTATTAGATTTGAGTTTTGTCCAACTTACCTTGGTATTGTTAACCCATGCTACTTCGGTTCTGACCTTCTTTTAATTTGGGGTTACAGAAACCTTACACCTTATACTAATATGTTAAACTATTATGTTAGCAGTGGAAATGGGATAATTGAAGTTTCTGACTTGAACGCTACTTTACTTGACCCAGGGACAAAACAAATCTTTGGATTAGATAACACAACAATTACAGAAACTTCACGATTTTCTGATTATGATAGGTTTAGAATTACAAGCGATTGTGACGAAAGACCATGCAATGCAAGTGATATAATCTACCAACCTTGGAAATATTTTTACCATATTCCAGTTCCAATTCTAACAACTCAATTACCAGCAGGCAATATCCAAACAGAAGGTTCCTTACTTTCTCCCTACTGTTCCAACATAACCAATGGCAGCTTAAAGATACAGTCTTATGTTTATCAAGTAGACAGTCAAAATGTAGAAGAGCCTTATGCTTATTCTTTTTGGGTTTGCAACTTTAGTAGTGTTTACCTCGACACAGATTGGAACGGTACTGCTGATTTAAAGGTCGAGATAGGCGAGAAATTCAACTTACCAAACCTTTATAACCAGAGCGAAAGCTTTACTTTCCTCTTGAGTTACATAGAGAAAGAAAAGGTTGGCATAACATTTCAGCCAAAGTATAAGTTTTACGACTTTATTAGGTATGAATTCGGATATCAGATAGACCCAAACAAGCCAGGCAACGGACCACCTGAGCATGCTGTGGCTGCTGGCCTAAAAAACAGGTGGGCAAAATATTATGTAATAATTCCAGACGATAACGATTATAGGAGAGTACTGATTCAAGCAGAAAATACAACAGAAACCGGAGGGATAATACCAGGAGTAATACTTAAGAGTACACCTGCCTACAACACTGCTTGGATAGCCAATTTTACTGATGGTGGAGTTGGCGATGATGAAAGGATGCTCCTCATTTCTTTGCTTCTTTTTGCATCTAAGAAAGTATCTTCAGAAGCTGCTATTACACCAGTAAAAAGGGGTTATGAAGCATCTTACGTGCATACGATGAACAAGGACATGTTTGACGTTTATTTGTTTACACTAGGCTTAGGGTATCCTTTTTAAGTTTTAAAGTTTAAAAAACAAAACAATACAAATACTAGGTGAGTCCATGGTAAAAGGACTGTACCAACATTTAAGAGAAAATTGGCAGAAGAACTTAGCCTCAAAGCTAATACTCTGGAGAAAGCAGAATGTAGTCGAAAGAATAGAAAAACCTACACGCTTAGACAGGGCAAGAGCCTTAGGCTACAAGGCAAAGCCTGGCTTTGTCCTCTGTAGAGTAAGAGTAAGAAAAGGTGGTAGAAGAAGACCTTTGTATGGAAGAAGAGGAAGAAAGCCTAGTAAAGCAGGTCTTGTCAAATTCACACCAGGTAAAAGTCTACAGTGGCAAGCAGAAGAAAAAGCAGCTAGGAAGTTTCCAAACCTTGAGGTTTTGAACAGTTATCCTGTTGGCGAAGACGGTAATTACAAATGGTTTGAAGTCATCTTGGTTGATCCCAACAACCCAAGTATAAAGAATGATCCAAAGATAAACTGGATATGTAAGCCAATGCATAAGGGTAGGGCATTTCGTGGTTTGACCTCTGCTGGCAAAAAATCAAGAGGTGTGTAAATGACAAAGTTGCTCTTGAGTAAGCAACAATATCTTGCTTCTGGAATCCATATAGGAATGAAACAAAAGACAAAAGATATGAAGGAGTTCATATACAAGATAAGAGCTGATGGATTAGCGGTTTTAAACTTGAGGAAAATAGACGAAAGAATTAGAATAGCTGCAAAATTCTTGGCAAGACATAAAAACATTGTTGTTGCAAGCAGAAAGTCGGTAGCCCAAGAAGCTGTAAAAAAGTTTGGTGAGCTAATAGGAGCAAAGGTTGTGTTTGGTAGGTTTATGCCAGGAATGCTCACGAATCCTCATTACAAGGACTATTTTGAAGCTGATGTTATGTTTGTTGTAGATCCTGTTATTGATCAGCAAGCTATAAAAGAGGCAGTAACAGCTAGGGTTCCTATAGTTGCAATGTGTGATACAGGGCATGAGACAAAAAACATAGATTTGATAATTCCTATGAATAACAAAGGTAAAAAATCTTTAGCTACAGCTTTCATGCTTTTAGCAAGAGAAATCATGAAAGAAAGGAAACAGATAAAATCTGACGCAGAGTTTAAGTATACTCTAAAAGATTTTGGAGTAGAAGAATAAGCTTGGAAAATATTTTTTCTACAACAGAAAAGGTTTTTAAGCTATAAACAAAAACTTATGTTGATGACAATTTCTAAAATCAAAAAAAGAGACGGGAGAATTGTCGACTTCGAGCCCGAAAAAATTACCAATGCGATTTTTAAGGCTGCGCAAGCTGTAGGTGGAAAGGACAGGACAATAGCAGAAAAGCTCTCTAAACAAGTTGTAGAGCTGTTGGAAAAACAATTGAAGTCTGGAGAGATTCCTACTGTTGAGCAGGTTCAGGACCTTGTAGAGAAAGTTCTTGTAGAAAACGGACATTACAAGACTGCTAAGGCATACATTTTGTACAGACAGAAAAGAGCAGAAGCAAGAAGGATAAAGGCAATGTTAGGTGTAGAGGACGAGTTGAAGCTACCAACAAATGCTTTATTAATTCTTGCAGCCAGGTATCTGAGAAAGGACGCTAACGGTAAAATAATAGAGTCTACTGGGCAAATGTTCAGGAGAGTTGCTAAAGCTATAGCAGAAGTAGAAAGGATGTATGGAAAAGATGAAGAATACGTTAAAAATCTAGAAGAGGAGTTTTATAGGATGATGACAAACCTAGAGTTTCTACCAAATTGTCTATCTACAGATACACTTATCCCAACACAAAATGGTTTAGTAGAGCTTGGAAATATTTCCGAAAAAACTTCGGAAATAAACGAAAAGGTTGCAGCTGATAGAGGAACAAGAGATGCTGTATTCTTCTTCTCGAACGGTCCTAAGGTGGCATGGAAAATAACAACTACCTGCGGTTTTTCAATAACTGCTACACCAGAACATTTCTTTAGAGTTATCGACAAGAACGGTGAATATGTTTGGAAACAGTTAAAGACTATAGGGAAAGAAGACTACCTTGCTATCCAAAAAGATTTTATTTTTACTGAACAGGAGCCGTTGTTGACACCACCACCAGAAGTAAAGAAGAAAGGAAGACCGTCCAGATCCATCATTTATCCTGCTCAGTTAGTGCCAGAATTAGCTGAAATAGTAGGTTATCTCCTTACTGATGGGTACGTAAGAAGGGCTACAAATACCATGGAATTAGCAGTTAACAGCAAAGACAAGGATGTTGCCGAGAGGTTGTGTAAGGATTTTAAGGTAGTCTTTGGGGTTAATGCTAAAATGGAAAAAATCAAAGGGAAGAATTGTTTTTTGGTTAGTGCTTCTAGCTCGAATTTGATAAAATTCTTGGAAACGAACAACCTTTCTAAGAATTCAAGTTCTACTCGAATAACTGTGCCCCAAAAGATTTTAATGGGGACGAGGAAAAGCATTTCTGCTTTCTTGAGAGCGGTATTTGAGGCAGACGGGCGTGTGAATGAAAGGTCTATAGAACTTTATTCCACTAGCTTAAATTTCTTATCTCAAGTTCAGCTTTTGTTGTTAGGTCTTGGAATAGTTTCAAAGCTTAAAAAGAGGAAAGATTCCTATAGGCTGGTAATAAATAAAGACTTGAACGGAGAACTATTCGTTAAAAGAGTAAACTTTTTAGGCAAGAGAAAAAGAGAATTAGCAAAGAAGTTTTTAGAGCCTAAACATCACAAAGACTTTATTCCTAACCAGTCAAGAAGATTGAAGAATTGGTACAAATCTTTGAAAAAGAAAAACTATGAGCTCTATAAAAAGATAGCAAGATTTTTAATAGAAACTAAGTATGGAGAAGAAGTAAGCGGGTACATTTTTAAGAAATACAAGAAAAGGTTTAAGGAATTAGAGAGCTGCTACTTGAAGGAGCTTGTCGAACTGAATCAGTTCTACGATAAAATAAAAGAAATAAAAATAGTTGATACAAGCACTGCAGACCTGTTTGTTCCTGGAGGTAACACTTATGTTGCAAATGGGTTCGTTACTCATAATTCGCCAACGCTTATGAACGCAGGAGTTCCTGATGGTCTTAACTTGTCTGCGTGCTTCGTTATACCTATCGAAGATAGCATAGAAAGCATTTTTGATGCTTTAAAAATTATGGCAATTGTTCAAAAATCTGGCGGAGGATGTATAGACGGAAAAGCAAAGCTAGTGTTTGAAAATGACGATGAATTTCATGCGTTAAACATGGAAGATTTCTATGAAAAGTACAGAGACAAAGAGTTTTACGATAAAAGTATGAACAGGTATGGAATTGACGTAAGAAAAAAGAACATACATGTTTTCTCTTTCGACATAAATAGAAGAGAGTTGGCAAAGGGTAAGGTAGAATTTATCTGGAAATACGTGCTAAACAAAGGCGAAGAAAAATTCAAAATAAAAACTAATAAAGGTACTACCATTTTTACTTCTGCATGGCATCCCTTTTTTGTGATGACACCAGAGTTTCAAATAGTTCAAAAAAGAGCCGACGAGATTAAAAAAGGAGATATGGTTTTAGGAGCTATTCCGCCAAAACTAAACGTAAGCTTTGATTTTGATTTTTGGTTGGTTGGTTTTATTACAGGCGATGGAAGCATTGGAAAGTATAAGAAGGCTAAGTATGAGCCTGACAGGTTAAGAATTTATGACAATTGTAAAGTAACGCTTGAGAGGATAAATGAGCATCTGGAAAAGAAGTTTGGTATGAGGTATGCAATTCAAAGAGATAGGGATGTTTTCTTCATTGACATAAAAAGAAAGGAAATTACTTCATTCTATACCAAATTAAGAGAGAAAGTATACAAAAGTAAAGATGCAACACTCTCTTTCATTACAGGATTATTTGACGCAGAGGGACATGTTAACTCAAAGCCTGGTATAGAGCTTAGCACAACGAATAAAGAAGAAATAGAAAAGATTTCTTACTTTTTGAATTCTATAGGAATAAAAGCACGAATGAAGGAGAAAAATAGAAAGGACGGTGTTGATTATATTTTACAAGTTGAAGAGTACACTTCTCTGCTAAGATTTTACGAGCTAATAGGGAAGAACTTCAAGAGAGAGGATAAAAGAGAGAAGCTTAAAGTTTTGTTAGAAAAGCATAAAGCTGGAAGCTTTGGCCTTCCGTTTAATTTTGAGTATTTTAAGAAATTATTATCTACGCTCGGTGTTCAATTCAAAATTAATGGCAATCAAACAATTGCTATGTTTAACGGGAAGAAATTCTCACTTGGGCAATGGAATAAAAAGGGTGTAATAGCTAAAGCTACTTTGGTAAAGTTCTTGAGGGAATTGAATAGTATTTTAAGTGTTAAACAGCTTGGAGATTTGATTCCGCTTTTAGAATCTCTAGAAGTAGTTAAATCTGTTTCCACAACTAAGGAAAATAAAACTTTCTACGATTTAACTGTAAAGAATTTTCAAAATTATCTTGCAGGTGATAATGGGTTAGTGTTTATTCATAACACTGGATTTAGTTTTTCTCGTCTAAGACCAAAGGGTGATATAGTAAAATCAACTACTGGCACAGCTTCAGGACCAATAAGCTTCATGAAAGTTTTTAATGCAGCAACAGAAGAGATAAAGCAAGGGGGAAAACGTCGTGGGGCCAACATGGGTATTTTGCGAGTAGACCATCCAGATATACTAGACTTTATAGTTTGCAAAGAACAAGAAGGCTTTTTAAGAAACTTTAACATTTCTGTTGCGATAACAGATAAGTTCATGGACGCTGTGAAAAATGACAAGGAGTTTGAATTGATTAACCCTAGGAATAAAGCAGTAGTTAAAACCCTGAAAGCAAGAGCTATCTGGAACCTGATAGTTACCATGGCTTGGAAGAATGGCGAACCTGGTGTAATTTTTATAGACAGAATAAATAGACATTGCAACACAACACCTAAGCTAGGAGAAATAGAGTCTACCAACCCTTGCTCAGAACAACCTCTTTTGCCTTACGAGTCTTGCAATCTAGGTTCTATAAACCTTTCTAAAATGCTCAAGGAAGTTGATGGAAAGTATGATATAGACTGGGAAAAGCTTAGAAGGACAGTAAGACTAGCAGTTCGTTTTCTAGACAATGTTATTGACGCCAACAAGTATCCAGTTAAGCAGATAGAAGAAATGACAAAGGGAAACAGGAAAATAGGCTTGGGTGTAATGGGGTTTGCCGACATGTTAATTTTGTTGAGAATTCCTTACAACTCTGAAGAAGCTCTAAAGACTGCAAGACAATTGATGAAGTTTATAACAGAAGAAGCAAGAAAAACTTCAGTAGAGTTGGGTAAAGAAAAAGGTAGCTTTCCGAACTTCAAAGGTAGCAGATGGGATGAGCTTGGCTATGAAGCGATGAGAAATGCTACAGTGACCACCATAGCACCTACCGGAAGTATAAGTGAAATAGCAGGTTGTTCTCAAGGCATAGAACCACTCTTTGCTATAGGCTATATAAGAAATGTTGCAGAGAGTTTAGGAACAAACTTGATTGTTATTAATCCTTATTTTGAGAGAATTGCCATAGAAGAAGGATTTTATGATGAGAAAATCTTGAAAGAAGTTTTAAGTTCTACAAGCATTCAGCACATAAAAGAAATACCAGAAAGGATAAGAAGGATCTTTGTTACTGCTCATGATATTTCACCAGAATGGCATGTAAGAATTCAGGCAGCCTTCCAAGAATTTGTAGACAATGCTATAAGCAAGACGATTAACTTTCCACATGATGCTACACCTCATGACGTTGAAAAAGCTTTTATGCTTGCATACGACCTTGGATGTCTAGGTGTTACTGTTTACAGACAAGGCAGTAGACAACAGGAAGTTCTAAAGCCAATAGGAGAGGGTATATCCGTTTGTGAGGCGTGCGAGCTAAGTTAGAGAGAGGATAGAAAAGACCAAACCCCTTTTAGTATAATTAAAATTCCTACAACCCAAGAAAGAGAAGAGAAAGTGCTTGGCAAAAGTAAAATAAGCGCAGCAATGCAGTCTAAAACACCTACCAATAGAAATAGAAAGTCGCTTTTGAACGTGGTTAAAACAGTCCACCCACCTTTTACAAGCATTGCATAACCAATGTAAGATGAAATTACGGATAGATTGAAAACTAGAGTAGAGCCAGCAGCTATGTCTATTAGTGCAAGTACCATCAACAAAAGCTGAATCTTGACCCCCAAATTAATTTATGATGATTAAAATAAGATATATGGGTTATGTATACTTATACACCGGAACTGGTGCAGGAAAAACCACAAATGCTTTAGGGCTTGCTCTTCGCTCTGTTGGACACAAACATAAAGTTGTTATAATTCAATTCCTCAAATGGTGGAAAAATACAGGAGAATACAAGATAAGAAAAATCCTTAGCCCTTACTACAAAATATACCAGTTCGGTAGACCTGGTTGGTTAAAAGTAGACGATAAGACAGGAAAAGTAAAATACGGGAAAGTCACATTTAAAGTAAGAAACGTGGAAGAGCTAGACAGAGAGTTTGCAAGAAGAGGATTGGAATTTGCAAAGAAAATTATGCTGAAGGAAAAACCTCATCTGTTGGTTTTGGACGAAGTTTGCCTGGCTTTGCATCTAAATCTTCTTAAAGTCGAGGAGGTTCTTGAGCTTATAGAAAAGCTTCCTAAGAGAACAGACTTGGTTCTAACAGGAAGGTACGCTCCTAAAGAAATTATAGAGAGGTCAGACTTTGTGAACGAAATAATAGATGTTAAGTATCCAAAGGATATACCAACTACAAAGGGGGTACAATACTGATGGATGTTGATAGTGTAGAGTTGCCTGAAAAGAAAAAAAGATACAAAGGATACAAAAAAGGCTTTAAGAGGAAGGGAAGAGGAGTAATTATACTAAAGTAGATATTTACTAAAACACTAATTTTTCTTATGGAAGTTGTTGGTAGATCCTTGCTTAAGCGTATATACAAGAAAAGGCCTGATTGGGCAAGGAAGCACGACTTTGGCAATCTTCTTGTGGTGGGCGGAAGTAAGATATACCCAACAACACCTGTATTAGTTGGTCTTGCTGCTTATCGTGCAGGAGTGGATTGGGTAACTGTTGCTGCACCCCAAGAAGCTGCAAGAATAGTCGCTAATCATTCCCCAAACATTATGACTTATCCTCTTGATGGGGAATTTCTAGAAATAAGACATGTTAGTAAGCTTTTAGAGCTTTTGAACAAAAGAACTGCGGTAGAGATAGGCGGAGGTTTAACAAGAAGCGAACATGTACTTTCTGCTATAACAGAATTCTTGAAGGAAGTTAAAGTCCCTTGTGTAATAGACGACGACGCACTTTATGCTGTTGCCAAAAACAAAGAAGTTATAAAAGAAAATTTTATTCTTACTCCTCACTCTTTTGAGTTTTATGTTTTGTCTGGAAAGAAAGTCTCAACAGATCTAAAGAAAAGAGCGGAGATTGTAAGAAAAGTTGCAGCAGAATTAGGAACAACAATAATACTTAAAGGTCATGTAGATGTTATTTCAAATGGTAAAGAGGTTGCAATTAACAAGACAGGAACTCCTTTGATGACTAAAGCTGGTTTTGGAAATACTCTTGCAGGGATATGCGCAGCCATTTTAGCTAGAAAGGTAGATGCATTTACTGCTGCTTGCGCAGCTGCTTACATAAATGGTAAAGCTGGGGAACTAGCAGCCAAACAATATGGAGAAGGAATGCTACCCACAGACCTGATAGAGCAGATTTCTCGCGTAATAAAAGCTTAATAGGAACAAAGTTTAAATTATAAAACATGCCAGTAAGAGTAGTTGTTAATGGTATAGGAACTATAGGAAAAAGAGTTGCTCATGCAATAAGACTACAAGATGACATGAAGCTTGTTGGCATATCTACCAGGTCCCCTTCTTTCGTCTTAAAAACAGTTTTAGAGCCAGGAGCACCTTTGTATGGTGTAGACTTGTGGGCAGCTAATCAAAATTCTTTAGAAGCCATGAGAAATGCAGGAATGATAGTAAACGGTACTTTAGAAGAACTTCTAGCAACTGGGAAAGTGGATGTAGTTGTGGACTGTACTACAGGAGGTGTAGGTGAAACTCTTAAACCATTCTACCAAAAGTACAAGGTAAAACAAGTATTTCAGGGTGGTGAAAAAGCGCACGTTGCTGACTTAAGCTTTACAGCAATAGCAAGCTATGAAAAAGCATTCGGTGCAAATTCTGTTAGGGTTGTGAGTTGCAACACAACTTCTCTAGTCAGGACTATTTTTACAGTAGATGAAAACTTTGGGGTGGAAGAAGTCTTTGCAGCTTTAGTAAGAAGAGCAGCAGATCCTTGGGAGGATGAAGAAGGCCCAATAAACGCGATAACACCAGACTTAAAGATTCCTTCGCACCATGGCCCAGATGTAAAGACCGTTCTACCAAACTTAAACATAACAAGCATGGCTGTTAAAGTTCCAACAACACTTGCACACTTCCACATGGTTCACGCAAAAGTTAAAAAGGAAACAACTACAGAAAAGCTTTTGGAAGTTTTCAGGAATGGTTCTAGAATCCTCACTTTCAAGGGAAGCGAAGGCTATACTTCTACTGCAAAAATTTTGGAGAAATTCAGAGACCTAGGCAGAATAAGAAGCGATATGTACGAAGTTGCTGTGATAGAAGAGCTTGTAGCTGCTAAAGGTAAGGATGTCTACTGGGGCCATATGGTGCATCAGGAAGCTATAGTTGTGCCAGAAAATGTAGATGCAATAAGAGCAATGTTTGAGCTTGAGAGAGACAAGTTCAAGTCTATAGAAAAGACTAACAAGTCACTGGGAATAAGACACTAGAAGCTTCTAGATATTTTCCCTAGTTCACGCTTTAACTTTTTCCAATTTTTTAGCCATTTTAATATTCTATCAATTACAAAGCTGTACATCAATCCTGCAAGAATTATCAAGAGTCCTATTTTAAAAACATCTAGAGTGACGTTAGAAAGCATAAAACAACAGAGTAGAATTCCAAGAAGAGAAGGGATGGGTAAATTCCTAAAATTCATAGGCACTTTAAACTTTCTTCGGATGTTATACTCCCTCAATCTAATTACTGCAAGGTTAACTGCTATGAATGCTGTCAAAGTCGAAAAGGTTGCTAAGGACGCAGTAGCGACTATATCACCTAAAAAAAGAAAAAGAATTGAAAAGACTGCAACAAGTATTATAGCTGCCCAAGGCGTTTTATACTTAGGATGAACTAGTGTAAGGAATTTTGGTAAAGATCCTTCTTTCGCAATTCCATAAATAATTCTTGACAGATATATAACAAGACCCAAAACTGTGCTCGATGTTGCAGTTAAAGCTATTAGCGTTACGATAAAGCTCCCTAGGCTACTTTCTCTTTCTACTGCTAGTGCTAATGGTGCATTTGAATTTGCTAAAGTCTCCCAGCCCACTAGACTTACAATTGATAAGGAAACTAAAATGTACAAAATTGTAGTTATTGCAATAGAGCCAATTATTGCTCTAGGAATGTTCTTTCTTGGCGACTTAGTTTCCTCAGCAATACTTACAATGTTTTCAAAGCCTAGAAAGGCAAAGAAGATTATGGGAGCAGCTATTAGCACACCATTTATTCCATAAGGTGAATAAAAATAGTTTACTGAGCCAAAGTGTTTCATTCCAAATCCTATAACAATCAATAACCCTAAAACAGTTAAAGTTACAAGTAAAATATTGAGCACAGAAGAAACCTTTATTCCTCTTATAGCTACGAAGGAAATAAAGATTATAAGGAGTATAGAAAGTATAGTTTCATCCGCACTAGCAAGTCCTTTAGCGTATCCACTAAAACCACGAGAGACTGTAGCTACTCCCATAAGCCCTGCAAAAATTAAGAGCCAAGAGATGAGAAATGCAAGGATTCTGTTGTTGAAAGCTTTCATTATATAGTAATAATCTGCTGAAGATTTGGGAAACATGGAGGAAAGTTCTGCATAACTTAATCCGGTGCAAATGGCTATGAAGCTTCCTAGAAGAAAGGCAAGCCATATAGCATTTCCAGCAAACCCAGAAGCTTTTCCAATGAGGGTATAAACACCAACTCCTACAATTACACCTATACCATACATTATCGCTTCGAACAAGCTAAGAGTTCTCTTCAACTTATGCATAAAAATAAATTCCTCTTCTTTACAAAATAAGTTAACTAACAATAAGAAATCAAAAGAGTAAAATTAATGCTATGAAATCCTTTTACATCTCATCACTCATTCAAGGTCTTGCAGAAGAACTGATATCGCCTTTTATTCCACTGTACGCTCTATCCTTGGGTGCAACAAAAGCTCTAATAGGTTTAGTCTCATCTCTACCAAACGTTGCAGGCTTGCTTTCCCAAGCACTTTGGGGGAGTGTTGCAGAAATAGTAAAAAAGAAAAAGTTTCTGGTGATTATAGGAGGAATAATTTGGTCACTTTTTTGGATACCCATATCTTTTGTGAAAGATCCATATGCTTTGATAGCTTTGTTGGTTCTTCAATCTATCTTTTCTTCTGTCACAGTACCGGCATGGACAATAATGTTTATCCAACTTTCTCCAAAGTATAAACGCGGTGAAATAATTGGTAACTTGAACACTTCTTCTGGTATAGGATATTTTGTAGGGAATGTGATAGGCGGTTTAATCCTCAGCCGTTTTGGCTTTGTTTATTTTATATTCTACATGATTTGCTTCCTTGGAATTATCAGCAAGCTTGTTTTCATACCTGTAAAAGAACCAATAACACCTTCTGCTACTCAGAATTTGGTGGAGATTTTAAAGTCAACTTTTTCTTTTGGAGAAATAAGGAGAAACAAAAAGTTGCTAACCTTGATCGGTGTAATAGTATTCCTAAACTTTTCTGTTAGCATTGCAGGACCTTTCTTCTCAGTCTACATAGTGAAAAATTTAGGAGGAGGCGTCATGGACGTTGCTATAATTTCAGCCATCGGATTTATTTCAGCCATAATTTTTTATCGTCCTTGGGGAACTTTAGTAGACTACCTAGGAACAAGGACTGTCATGCTAAGCTGTATAATTCCCATATCTTTCTATCCTTTCGTCTATGCTATCTCTAACAATTTAATTTGGGTATATCTTTACGCTTTTATAGGCCAAGCTGCATGGGCAGGCTTCAACACTGCTTTGTTCGTATACCTCTCACACATTTTGCCACATGAGAAAGGATCTTCTTCTATTGCTATGTACAACCTGTTGACTGGTTTGAGCTCAGCGATAGCACCTTTTATCGGAGGAATTATAGCAGAGTTTGCTGGAATATGGTTTGTTTTCATCCTTTCAACTATCTTGAGACTTTTGTCTATGAGATTCTTAGAAAAAGTGGAGGAAAAGGCTGGCTTAAGACCAAAAGGAATAACAAAAGTAGGGCCAGAACCTTTCGGACTGATTTCAAGAGTACAAACATTTATTTCAACTTATTCTCTTCTCATAGAAAAGACTTTAGAGCTGAATAATTATCTGAAGAAAAGAAGAAGGTCTACTTGAACTTTTTCTTAGCAAGTCTTGCTACTGTATCCTTAAGCCCAAGTCCAATTGCAATTGCCATTCCTAGGCCAAAAGAGGCAACAAGGATTATCAGTATCATGTTTATTAGGCTTGCATCTATGCCTATAGAAGGTAAGGCTGTAGCAACTGCTATGTAGATTATAAGGAAGAACATAATCTTTGCCACGAGCTTGCAATACATAATTTTACTCTCTTCTATCTTTTCTCTTACATACTCTGCGATAGCATAACCCGCTACAACTATTATTATTGCTTTTATCAAACCTGGAATGAACGCAAGAATTGCACTAAGGGCTTCTACTAATGCAGGAATTCCAAGAGTTTCAAAGGCAGCTTGGATAAAGAGAATATAGATTGCCCATGAAAAGATTATTGAAAACAAATCGCTCAACTTGAACAAAGGCTTCTTTTTCTTGAAAAGAAGGTCATCAAGCTTTAACCTTCTAACTATTTCTTTTACTATTCTTCCTACAACGCTTCCTATCAACCAACCTATTCCAAGAAGTACCAAAGCTCCTAGAAGGTTTGGCAAGAATTTTATAAAAGAGTCTGAGATGTTAACTAAAACTTCTGTAAACTCTACCATTTAAAAATAATTTGGAAAAGGGCAAATATATGCTTTATCTAGAGAAAAGAAGACGAACCAAGTTGTAGAGTTGCTTGCTACTAGTCATTATACCCAAGTCTGGACAAGTTTTTCTCAGTCTCTTTATTCTCCCTTTATCATATGCTACACCAACAGTTATCATACCAGCACTCTTTCCAGCTTCTATATCTTCTGGAGTGTCACCTGCATACAAACAATTTTCTGGTTTTACACCTAATTGCTCAGCAAGCCAAAGAAGGCTGTCGGGTGCAGGTTTAGGCTTTAATTTCAACTTTAATATTTCATCAAAGCTGACTATTTTAGTTACATACCCCAGCGCTTTATTGTTATCTAGAACAATTTCGACAACACACCTTGGCGAATGCGTGGCGATGCCCTGTGGATAGCCTAAAGAGTGTACATACTCCAGCATTTCTCTGCAACAAGGAAAAAGGTTAAGAGAATGGATCTCAGATAGGTATATCTCTTCAGCTTTCCTTTTTGGGATATGCAACCTTTTTAGCCAGCTTATCAAATGAGAACCAGTTTCTAATTCTTTTCGGTCTATCTTTATCTCTTTTCCAGAATACTTGCAAATTTCCTTAAACTTTTTCCGGATATACTCGTCTGTAGGTACTAGCGTGTTGTCAAAGTCATAAATAGATCCTTTTAACTCGCTTCCCATTTTTAGAAGTTTGTTCAAAAAGAATTAAAGCTTAACTTTCTTTAAATTTAATACTCTCCTAAAATCTATAATTATAGGGTAGTGTAGGATGATAGACATAAAACTAGTTAGAGAGAACCCAGATTATGTGAGAAAAAACTTGGAAAAAAGGAGAGACCCAGGCAAGCTAAAGCTTTTTGAAGAGCTTGTCGAGGTGGATAAATTCTGGAGAAAAGTTCAGACAGATCTTAATCTCCTAAGACGAAGAAGAAACGAGCTGACAAGAGAGATAGCAGAGCTGAAAAAACAAGGAAAGCCTTTTAAGAAAAAGTTGGAGGAAGCATCAAAAGTAGCTAAAGAAATAGAAGAAAAAGAACAAAAGCTTAAAGAGTTAAAGGAAAAGGAAAGATCTCTTTTGTTGTCTATTCCAAACCTTCTGCACGATTCTGTACCTTATGGAAAAGATGAAAACGATAATGTTGAAATAAGAAGATGGGGCCAACCACCTAAGTTTGATTTCCAACCTAAGGACCACTTGACAATTTTGCAGAATTTAGGTTTAATAGATGTGGAGAGAGGTGCAAAGGTAGCAGGTCATCAATTCTTTTACTTGAAGAAGGAGCTTGTGCTGTTAGATTTAGCGATACAAAGATTTGCTATAGATAATCTCTTGAAGAAAGGTTTCATACTAATAAACCCTCCCTACATGATAAACAGAAAAGCGTACGAAGGAATGATAGATCCGACAGACTTTGAAATGGTTACCTATAAAGTAGAGAACGAAGACTTGTACTTAATAGCTACTGCAGAGCATCCGTTAGGAGCAATGTACATGAATGAAGTCCTAGATAAGGACCAACTTCCTCTCAAGCTTTGTGGTATATCTCCATGCTTTAGGAAAGAAGTAGGCGCGCATGGGAAGTACACACGAGGTTTGTTCAGGATGCACCAGTTTCATAAAGTAGAACAATTTGTTTTCTGTTTGCCCGAACAATCTTGGGAAATACACGAGGAGCTTCAGAAAAACTCAGAAGAACTTTACCAAAAGCTTGGTTTGCACTATCGTGTTGTCAATATATGTACTGGAGACATAGGGACAGTAGCAGCAAAAAAATATGATATAGAAGTTTGGATGGCTGACGGAAAGTTTAGAGAAAGTGGCTCTAACAGCAACTGTACAGATTATCAGGCCCGCAGACTAAACATAAGATATAGAGAAAAACCAGGTCAAGCTCCTAAAGGTTTTGTTCATACTTTAAACAATACAGCATTAGCAACGAGCAGGACTATAGTTGCTATAGTAGAGCAATACCAGCAAAAGGACGGTAGTGTTATAATACCAGAAGCACTCCGGCCATACATGAATGGTATAGAAAAACTAACCAAAAGTTAAACCAAATATCTAGTTAAGAAAAATGTAATATCTCCATAGAAGAATGTGAATAAAAGAGCCAAAGAAAAGACTGGGCCAAACCTTACACCAGTTTTGATTGTAACAAATTTCTTACCAGATTTTTTTATTTTTCTAAGCTCAGCTTCTGTTATTCCATCCCATCTTTTAGATTCTAGCAAAACATCCCCAACTTTTAATTTACTCACCGAGATTCTTTTCTTGAATCCAACGTCTTCAACAACTTTTACAAACTTCCAAAGAAGAATTAGAGAAACGAAAAGTACTAATGGCAATAGAGAATTTCTTAACAAGACAAAAAAGTCTTTTTCTAAATCTAGCAAGTTTGCAATGTACCAGTTTATAGAAAGAAAGGCGATAAAGCAAGCAAGAGCTGCTAAGGAAAAAAAGGTTGCAGATGCCTTGACTTTTTTGAAGAATTCTCTTAGTATTTTTTTCTCCATGAAAGCTAGAACCAATGCATAAAGTATCATGTACGCAGCTCCAACGTAGAGAACATTTAAAAGATAAGTTACTGGGAAAGGCAACAAAAAGTTGAAATTTAGGAAAGTGGGCTTTGTTGGCAGCAAAAACACTACTGCTGCTAAAAGCTTTGCATCTCCGCCTCCCCATTGTCCGAAATAATATAGCAAGAAACCAAGAGCTAAGAATGGAAGACCAATCGCTAAACTGTAGAATATTGGTAAGTAGCTGCGTTGAATTAAAGATTCTACAATAGCTAAAAATAGAGCTAATACTATCATTGCGTGTGGAATTATATCAGGAATTTCGGTAGTCTTCAGATCGTAGGCCCCACCAATGGCTGAGCCTACAAGAGCAATTAAAAAACGAATTTCGCTAAACATAGATATTATTTGTTCTTCTAAGAATATTTTTTAAAACCTATGCTTTTGGCAACTTCTCTAAAGCATTTTCTACAGTAGTAAAGTCCGTACTTTCTTATTACACCACGCGTGCTTCCACATCTTCTGCAAGGATGAGCAGCCCTACCCAGTTTTTTTGGCATTAGCTACCAACCTCTCCTAACAAGTAAAGAAGGTCTTGTTCCGAGTTTTCTAGTTCTTCCATTTTTTCAAATATTTTCGAGTAGAAAAGTCTAAAGTTACCTTCCATTTCAGCCTTTTCGAGTATTATTCCGTTTAAGTTCGCGCTTAGTATAAGCATTTCTTCATTCAACTACAACACCGAATTTTTCTTCCAAAAATTTTATCACATCTTCTTTATTAATTTTATGTTCTTTTGGTATTTTTCCTTTTTTCACTTTCCTTCTTTTCACCCTATATCCTGGCCTTTCAAAAGTTACAGCAACATCAAAACCCAGTATTCCTATACTAGGCTGATATTTTACATTTGGTAAGTCTATGTACTCTTTTATTCCTATGTTCAGGTTTCCGTCTTTGTCAAATTGAGACATTTTAATTTTCTTATCTACGGCTAACAAAACTTTTTTAAAGAACTCTTCAGCATCCTTTTTCCTAAGAGTGACTTTAACACCTACAGGCTTACCCTTAGCTATACCAAAGGTGGATCTTCTCTTACTTTTTGTTACTGTAGGCTTTTCCCCGCTAAGCAATTCTAAAAGCTTTTTCCCTCTTTCTATCTTCTGCAAGTCTCCGCCACATCCTATGTTTAAAGTAACTTTCTCTATCCTGATTTCACGCATAGGATTTTCTTCCATTTACATCACTGTGATGAGAGGTTTTTCCTTCCCCAAGACAACCAAATAGTCGACAAGTGTTTCAACTTTCTCTTCTCCGATTTTGCACAATACTCTAGCAGGTTTTCTAAATTCACCTTTGTAAACTTTGTCAATAACACAAACCTTTCCAGAATTCTTCCCCTTTATGACAATTCCTATGCAACCTTTTTCAAGCGGAATGTGTTGAACTATTTTTAAGCTCGGTATCTCGATCAAAAGGGAATCATTAGTCTTGTAGACATCTTCGTTTACAATAATGTTTTTTCCATCGTTCAAGTTTAGTTGCGTTTTTCCACCTTTCAGAGTAGTTTTATTTAGGATCTTGCAGATTTTTAAGTTAGACTCCTCCTTATTTATTTTCAGCAAGTCCAAGCCGTATGAAGTTGGAACTACTCTGTAACATTCGTTAAGTTTGGGTATTAAAACTACATCAAAAAGTCCAACTGGGTAGGCATGGTCCTTCCTCGGTTTTCCGTCCACAAGAATTTCACCTTTTTTAATTATGCTTTTAGCTTCTTTTCCAGTTTCTGCCAGATGTAGAAAATCCCTCACTACTATTAGCAAGGGAATGCACTCTAACTTCTTATGAGGTCCTGGTCTAGGCGATACAACCCATTCTAACTTTTTCCTCGGAATTTTCCAGTATCTTGGTGCTAAAAGTCTTTTTAACTTTGCTATATGCTCTCACCTTTTTAATTTATTTTAACTTCTTTTAACTTATCCTTGAATTTTTAAAATTATCGTGAGAAAAGCTTATAAACATTAGCTCGCTTTTTTAGAACTCCTCTCAAGGATGAGAAGCCTTCTTTTATCGCTTAAGTCAGGGTTTATTATCATTAAATTGCTTGGATGGATTGACACTTGTACTTCAGTTCCTACAGTCCTTTTTCTAGTTATACCCTCTACATAAACTTTTAATTTTTTCAAATCAACCTTAGAAACCTTACCAACTTTTCCTTTAAATTCTCCACGCAGTACCTTTACTTCATCACCTTTTCTTATAGGTAAGGATCTTCGTTTATACTTTTCTCTAAGTTCCTTCGATAAGTGAGCAGAGAGAAGCTTTCTTCTCTTGTGTAATGGTGCTGTATACAAAGCTTTTCTTTGCTTTCTAGGTTTTTTCGATTCGGGCATAAACACACCTAAACAACCATGCTAGCAATCTTTCCTATAGCAGGGAACCTTTCTACAACTTCTCTTGCGACAGGACCTTTTATTTGTGTACCTCTTGGTTCTAGACTTTCGTTTACCAAGACTGCAGCATTGTCCTCAAACTTTATTCTAATCCCTTCCTTTCTTCTGTATTCAGCTTTTTGTCTGATGATTACTGCAGTTACAACTTGCTTTCTAATCTTTACGTCACCTTCTTTTACTGTACATTTGACAACATCGCCAACACCTGCTTTTGGTTGCCTTCTTCTTATACCTTTATATCCGATTACAGAAATTATCTGTAACACTTTTGCCCCTGTATTATCTGCACAAACCAAATAGCTTCCAACATTCAATGCCTTTTTTATTCTTGCTCTAACTGCTTTCATTTCTCTCACTTTTTCTTAACTTTTCAGCATAGTCTAATCCTCTTTCTGTGATTTTTACTGTATAATCTTTCCTATTTCCTTTGTAACTAAACTTTATTACCATCCCATTCTTTTCTAATGCGTCTATAAATCTGTCTACTTCGCTTAATACATGCATTAAATTTTCTGGCCTAGGAATGTAAGGAAAACTTGGTTCCAAAACCTTTGCTATTTCTCTTCTTGTTAAATTATTTTTTTCAGCCAGTTTCGAAATAATTTCGATGTAGGTTGTATTAGGTTTTAGAAAATTTGAGCTCACTTAATCACCTCTATAACAACAAAAGATTTTGTCTTACTCAAAGGTCTACACTCAGCAATTCTAACTTTATCGCCCTCTTTTGCGTTTATACATTCAGGATTGTAGGCAGCAATTCTGCTATGTCTACGCTCGTACCTCCTGTACTTAGGGATATAATGAAGATAGTTTCGTTCAATTATAACAGTCTTTGGCGACTTGGCAGAAACAACCAAACCTTCTAGAATTTTCCCTCTAACGGATAAATGACCGTGAAAAGGGCACTTAGGGTCTGAGCATTCCTTCTCTGGTGGTTTAACTTTTATCCCAATGTTTCTGGCTTTCATACCACCACTTTTAATAAACTTGAAATTGGAAAAATATAAATTCATTAAATAAGCTAGTATAAGAATTTCTTTTTTATCCTGTTTTCTGGTCTACCTACCAAAACCTTGCCATCTACTTGAACCTTTGTTTTGTCCGGTAAGGTAAAGATGAAAACACAATTGCTTTTTATCACAGTCTTTTCACCTTTTCTTGTTTCAATCTTAAGCGTGTTGTAAGTTTCATCTATTACCACTCCTGTTAAGCCTCTTTGAGTTTTTTCAGTAGATTTGACAACTTTTACTTTTAACCCTATCAGTTCATGTCTGACTAAGTTTTTTGGTGTAATTGGCATAATTATAAAAGAAAAAGTGTTTTATATTATTTCTATTTGATTTTCGTCAAATCCAAAACTTTTAAGTAAGTCTTTTAACCTATTTCTATGATCGCCTTGTAATTCTATCTTACCGTTTTTATAAGTTCCGCCGCATGCCAGCTTCTGCTTCAATTGAGAAGTAATTTCTTTTCCTCTGCTCGTTACTCCCTCAATTATTGTTATAGGTTTGTTGAACTTTCTCTTCTCGATAAAAACCTTTATTTTCTTTTCCTCTTTTTCTAATGCTTCACAAACGCAAATTTCTACTGGGAGTCCACACTTAGAGCAAATACCTTGAGAAGCAGGAGCTCCACACTTAGGGCACACTTCTGCCATTTCTATCTTTTTCCCTCTCTTGCTTTTAATTCTCTTTTTATCGTTAAAATCCTGGCAATGTTCTTTTTAATCTCTCTTATTTTACCAGGGTTCTTTACAGGCCTGCCCATCTTTACATTACTCAATTCTTTCATCAACTCTAATTTTAATTCTTGTAGTTGACTATTTAAATCTTCAGGCTTTAGTTTCCTCAGTTCCTTTGCTTTCACTCTTCTCACCTTCTTTCATTTTAAATTCTTCTATAGGCTGTTTCATTATTCTCACTTCAACACCAACTATACCAGGCTTGATCATGGCTTGGGAATAACCTTTTTCTACAAGCCTCTCAGCATAATCACCAGAGTATGCTACAAAACCAGACCTAAACTTTTGGAACCTAGATCTTTCCTTTCCAGCAAGTTTTCCAGAAACTACAATGCTTACACCTATTGCTCCAGCATTCCTTACTTGCTCCAAGTAATAATTGCAAACTTTCTTGTAGTTTATTCCTTTTTCTATAGCTTTTGCAATTCTATAGGCGACTATATTGGCATCAAGCATAGGCTGTTCAACTTCTTTTACATCTATCATCGGGTTTTCTATTTTAAACTTTTCTTTTATTTCTTCTGCAAGCTCGTCTATTTTTCTTCCAGACTTTCCTATAATCAGGCCTGGCTTATGTACATAGATTATTATTCTAGTTCCTAGTGGAGTTCTCTCTATTTCTGAATGGCTGTAGCCAGCCTTTTCAACCTTTTTTCTCAAAAACTTCTCTAAGTCTGAGACAGCAATACCATTTTTGACAAATATCTTTTCTATCATCTTTCTTCCACCACTACTTCTAAGTTTGTTACTTTTCCTCTTCTTCCCCTAAACTTTGCCTTTGACTTTGGAAGCACGAAAGTAAAACCTTTATCTGCCTTTATTCTACTTATGAACAACCTTTCTGCGTCCATGTTCTTTTGTTTTGCGTTTGCTTCTACATTGTTTAATAGTTTAAGGATTTCACTACTCGCTTTTGTGTAGTACTTTCCGTCTATACTTTCCTTCTTTTCTATAAGCCTCTCCAAAAAACTTTTTGCTTTTGATAACTTCTTCCCTTTTAGTTTTTTACACAGAACAAGAGAATGCTTGAGAGAAATTCTTGCTGTAGTTTTTGCAGTCGCTTTCATACCATCACTAGGTCTTTGTTGCATAATGTTTACTTCCCTTAGAAGCTCCTATACCAGGCGCAGAGTGTTTCACACGCTTTATTGTTATTGCAAAGTCACCAAGCCTAAAACCTATCATCTCAGGAGTTATTGTGATAGGTTGCCATTTACCGCTCGCATCTCCAGCCTTTCCACCTCCAATATAAACACCAATTTTCTTTCCAACCATCTCAGGAAGGATTATCATGCTTCTTACATGCGTTTTGTGGAATTTATCAGGCTCTTTCCTCAACTTTTCCAAGAGCTTTCTTTCTTGTTCAGTCAATCCTCTTCTCAACTTTCTTCTTATTTTCGCGTCAGCTATCTTTGCAAATTCCTCTATGGACATTTTTTTCAATTCTTCTAGCGTATATCCTCGATACCTAAACTCTTTCATAATCATCACAACTTTTTCTTACCAACCCTCCTAGCTGCTATGCTACCAACCTTTGCTCCAGGTGGAGCTGTTCTAGCTACAGTCTTGGAAGGTCTCGGTCTCTTACTTTTACCTCCGTAAGGATGATCGGTTGGTGTCATTGCTACACCTTTTGTCCTTGGGAAGATCTTGCCTCTTGCATGCATAGCATACCAATGTTTACCAGCCTTTACCCACGGCTTTTCCACCCTTCCGCTAGCAGCAGGAATTCCTATAGTAGCTCTACATCTTGCGTCTAATTCCTTTGTCTTCTTAGAAGAAAGCATAACTACAACTTTATCGCCAACTCTACCTACAACTTCTGCAAAAGAGCCACTACTTCTGCATAGCTTTGGACCAGAACCAGGATAAGTTTCTATTGCGCATATCTTAGTTCCTTCAGGAATTTTTCCCAATTCTACTACATTACCCACTGCAATTTTACCATCGTACTCTATCTCTGATCCAACTTGCAAGCCTTCGGGTGCTATGTGCAAAACTTCTTTCCCATCTTCAGTCCTTATGATTGCAACAGGAGCAGACCTTCCAGGGTCATGAACTATGTCGACAACCTTACCTACGATGTTGTTGAAAGGAAAATAACTTACTTTACCTAGATACCTGTGGCTCGGTGCTCTATAGCGAGGTCCGCCTTTCCCTCTTGCTCTGGCAATTATCCTTTTTCCCATTTTTACACCACTATTAATTTTGGATACTCAAACTAATAGGTTTCATCTTTTAAATATTTTATTGTATTTGATATGGAAGAAAAAATAAGGCTTTTGAAAGAGGTAGAAGAAGAAATAAGAAGCTGCAAAGAGTGTAAGAAAAATAAGTTTGGTTTGCCAGTTCCTGGAAAAGGAAATCCTAACGCAAAAATAATTTTCCTTGGGGAGAGTCCAGGACCGCAAGAGAGCAAAAAAGGAGAACCCTTTATAGGACCTTCTGGAAAATTTCTCGATAAATTGTTGGCTTCTATTGGAATAAAAAGAGAAGATGTTTTTCTTACCTCCCCTGTAAAATATTACCCTGGAAGTAGAGCTCCGACAAACGAAGAAATTATGCACGGCATGATTCATACTTCAAAACAAATTGAAATTATAAACCCAAAACTAATCGTGATGCTTGGAAACGTTGCTCTTAAAGCTTTATTTCCGAACGAAAAGTTCAAAGTTTCTGAAATTCATGGCAATCCAATAAGAAAAAATGGAAGAATCTACTTTCCAACTTTTCATCCTTCAGCTGCAAGAAGATTCCCCAAAATAAGAGAGAAAATGGTAAAAGATTTTGAAAAGTTGAAACTGCTCATAGAAGAGATAAAGTAGCTTATCAAATCATTCCTAGCTTTGCCGCAACATCGCTTGCTTTAAACTTAGGGTTTATTTTTATGAAAGCTTTTTTCTCTCCCTTTTTTGTTATAAGCGTGTTGACTTTGTCTACTTTAACCTCAAAAAGTTTCTCAAAAGCTTCTTTTATCTGCTGCTTAGTTGCTTTTCTATCTACAATAAACACTATCTTGTTCTCCTTTTCTATCAGCATGACAGACTTTTCTGTTGTATGCGGATAACGAAGTATTTTAAACGGGTCCATTTTAACCAACCAAATTCTTTAGCTTCTCAAGAGCAGACTTAGTCCAGATAGTAAGCCTACCAGGCATGCCTCCTGGTGCAAGATAAGCTGCGCACAAGTTTTCCACCCTGCAAACATGAATACCTGGCAAGTTCTTCACAGCCTTCCCAATTCCTTTATCTTCTGTTATAACTATTAAAGGACCTATCTTTCTTTTATACTTTCTTCCTCTGGCTTTTCCTTTACCAGCTCTAACCTTTTTCTTCTTTATCCTTTCAAGCTCTTCTTCAAGTCCGACAGCCTTCAAAAACTTTATGACATCCTTAGCCTTTTTCAACTCTTGGATACTATCTTCCACTACTATAGGAAGGGGTATATCCTTGATTTTATGTCCTCTTTTTGCTACAAGCTCTTTCTTTGCCGTAGCTGCTATTGCTGAGCGAATAGCCTTTTGTCTTTCCTTCTTGTTTATCTCTTCCACCCAGACTTTCTCAACTTTTGGAGGATGAGCTTCTCTTCCACCTTTAGCTTGAGGCACAAACCTTGCCTGGAAGTACAAGAAAGGAACTGTCTTGCCATGTAATCTTGGTAGTCTGGCCATCTCTCTGTTCATCATCGTGTACCTATGCCTTCTATACCCATGATAATGGGCAGAAGTTCTTTGACCAGCCAGGACGTCTGTACCATAAGGTTGTCTTTGTTTGCTCATGGTTGATAAAAAGGCCCTTCTAATCAAGTCTTCTCTCACTTGCTCAGAAAATACTTTTGGCAAGCTAATCTTTTCTACCGGCTTACCTTCTATGCTTAAAACATCTACTTCCATCATACCACCAACTTCTTGAACTCGTGCATGCTTATTACCTTGGGCCTTAGAGCTGGCCTCATCATCACTAGTCTTTTCTTGCTGCCTGGGACTGAACCTTCTATAACAATATAATTGCTCTTGATAATCCCGTATCTTTTAAACCCGCCTTTTGGAGCTATACCTCCTTCTCCAAGTTTAAGTATTCTCTTGTTTAGCTCTGTCCTTCTTGCGAACCCAAGCTGACCAGCCATAGGCACAGTAGGTCTTACTTTTCCTGGTCTTTCTTGTCCTAGGCTGCCTACATGCCTTCTCTTCTGTTTAGCATGTCTTGGCTGAATTTTTATACCAAACCTTTTTACCGGACCAGCAGTCCCTTTACCTTTTGTTACAGCAATAACGTCTACAAGCTCGCCTTCTCTAAAAACATCCTTATGGTTTATTTCTTTTCCAAGCATGCTCTTGGCAAATTCAAGCTTTTCTTTTGGGTCTTTTCCACCAATTCCAACTTCGAAAACTTCTGGCTTTTTCTTCCTTACACCAGAAAGTAAAGGTTGAGTGCATACGATAAGCCTAACATCGTCAAAGCTTTTCCCTTCCAACTCTTTTAGATTCTCTTCATTGCTTTTAATTTTCACTTTCCTGCTAAGCTCTTTTGGCAATTCCTTGGACCAAACTTCTGTCAAGGCTTTCAAACCTTTTTCTGTGTTTTTGTAAACTCTAAAACCAATCACCTTCAAAGGCGGACAATCTAAAATCGTTACAGGCACAGCTATCTCTTTTCCAAAAGTTGGCGATCCTTTTCTTGTATCAAGAACTATTGCATGCGCGCAACCAACTTTATACCCAGCAAAAACTAAAGGCTTTACTTTTTCTGCTTTTGGATATACGGTGACAGCAGGATAGATTCTTCTAGCTCTTTTTCTTGGGTAGTATGCCAAACTCCCTCTTCTAGGCTTCTTGATTTCTGGCATGTCCTCACGTGAATTTAAATTTAGTTTAATTGGTAATAAAACTTTAAAAGGTTAAGCTTAAGTTGATTCCTTTCCAATTAGGTATTGTGAACAAAGAAGATTGTATATTCTGTCAAATAGTGCAGAAAAGAATACCTGCTTTCATACTCCACGAGGATGAAAAGTGCTTGGCTTTTCTAGACATAAACCCTTTAGCTCCTGGTCACACTCTAATAATTCCGAAAGAGCATGCAGAAAACATATTTGATATTAGCGAAGAACTTTTGCAACACATAGCAAAAATTGCTCAAAAGCTTGCTAGGAAAATGAGAGAAAAGATGGGAGCAGAAGGAGTAAACTTGTTTCAAGCAAGTGGTTCTGCTGCTGAGCAATCTATACAGCATTTTCACTTGCATGTAATTCCTAGAAAGTCTGGCGACAACTTGAACATAAACGAGTGGTGGAGAGCTAAAGTTGGAAAGATGAGTAAAGAACAGATGGAAGAGCTTGCAAGGTTGCTTAAGCTTGAGATTGAAGTGAAAGAGGTTAAAGAGGAAGTGAAGAAAGAAGAGGAGAAAGAGAGGAGTAAGGAGGAAGCATATTACATAAGAAGGTCTTTAGAAATTGCTTAATTTTCTTTAAAACCAAATAAAGAATATGGAAAAAAGGCTTAAGTCTGGAATTCCTGGTTTAGACCCTTTAATAGGTGGTGGCTTTATAGAAGGTTCGGTAAATCTTTTGTGTGGTGGTGCAGGTACAGGCAAGACAATTTTTGGTTGTCAGTTTTTGCTTCAAGGTCTGAGAGAAGGGGAGCCTGGATTGTACGTTACTCTCGAAGAAGACAGAGAAGATATACTGAACGACGTTGCTGAGTTTGGATGGGACAAGGAGTTTAGAGAATATGAGAAAAAGGGAAAGTTTTTGCTTGCTTCTGAGTTTCCAACCAAGATAAGCGACTTGCAGACCAAAATAATAGAAGCAGTAGAGAGGATAAACGCTAAAAGATTTGTTTTAGATAGTTTGTCTATAGCTGAGATGGGTTGGGCAGAAGAGAAAGATATAGCAAAGCTGAGAAGGGAAATATTCGACCTGATGAGAGCTTTGAAGAGGATAAAGACTACTTCCTTGCTTATAACAGAGCTTAGAGGCACAAAAGCATTGAGCACTCTAGGCTTTGAAGAATTCTTGGCAGACAGTGTTATTGTTCTGCACTACTTGGAATATTCAGCTCTAGGAACGCCAAGGAGCTTGATGATAAGGAAGATGAGAAGAACAAGTCATGCAACAGAAATATTTCCTTTTGAGATAACGAAGAAGGGAATTGTTGTTAAAAAAGGATAATGGAAGATTTAAATTGTTTAAAAATCAAAATATTTTTATGAAAAAAATATTGATAATTGTTTTAACTTTTTTTCTGTTGTTAGTCTCTTCTACATTTGCTCAAGAAGAAGCGCCAAAGTATACAGGAATTTTAAACTGGTTAATGGGATTGGGTAGTATATCGTTCCTTCTTATCGTATCAGGTGGTGCAATAGTTGCTGCTTCTATGATATTCGGAAGAGCGTGGCCTCGTGTATCTAAATGGGGCATTCTTATAGGCTTGTTTATTGTTTTTATAGGTTTATTCGCCATTCAGTTGGTGTATATTATACCTTTTCTTGGTAAACCAGTTCTTAGCTATACTGCTTGTAACGAGTCTATGCAAATGTTAATACCATCTGCTCCTATATCTGGCATGAACATAACTATCCCAGACCCCCTTGCATCTACAGTAATTCCAATTTCATGCGTGTTTGCTGGCTATGTGCCTACTGAGCTAAACTGGTTAAGCTTGGTAACATTTTTCATTTTTGGGATAATTTTACCTTTAGCATTACTCATTTCAGTTTTCTATGATACTACAGACTTTTTAACTCATACAGGAGTTCGTGCTATAGTTACACTTTCTTTATCTCTTATTGCTTTTAGGTTCCTTCTTGCTTCACTCTTTCTGGAACTATTAGGGTATGGTATTGCTGGTATTGGATTAATTTTAGTAGATTTCCTTCTCTTCGAAGTTTTGTTCAAGAGGTTGAGCAGAACAGCTGCAGCTGCTACAGAGCTTAAGCTTCTCGAGACTGGAATGGCCAGAGCTAAGTTTAATGAGCTTCTCGACGCATATAAGCATGAAATGAGTCTTGGAGATCTTGCAAATAAGGAGAGAGTGAAAGCCCTTCATAGTGAGCTCCAGAAGCTAGTAACTGCTTATCCAGGGCTCAAAAAAGAATTAGACGAGCTCTTGAGTAAACCAGAGTATAAACCACCTGGTGGCGGTGGGAAGTCGTAATCTTTTTAAGCTTTTCTGTCTAACATTATTCTATGGAAAGTAACGACTTAAAAGTAGTAAAAATAGATACGATAGACTTTGAAGTACTTATTGATAAAGATAAAAAACTCACGATAAAAAAGCCAAAACCTTTCCCAACTTCTCTTGAAAGGTTTAAAAGAGAAAAAAAGGTACTCGAAAGGGAGGAGGATTTCAACAAAGCTGAGCCACTTGACGTTAAAATACCACATTCAGCAATTTTTAAGGATTACTTGTGTGAAGAATACATACCTTATGCATACGAGCCATCTTTTGGTGCAAGCAAGATAGCTAAAGCACTTAA
>Ga0078972_1003765_pt1 | contig 44195 bp, 34 predicted proteins | sample YelNatPaOPGAMG01_FD_67568 | JGI IMG/M metagenome (GOLD analysis project Ga0078972, IMG submission 67568) | Hot spring thermophilic microbial communities from Obsidian Pool, Yellowstone National Park, USA - OP-RAMG-01 (SPADES assembly) (version 2) | ecosystem: Environmental > Aquatic > Thermal...
TGGAGAGCGTTCAGGGTCCAACCGTCGACACGCGCGAGGGGTGGAATGTGGACGGCATGGAATTCCGCTGCCGCTTGTACTTCGGGGTCGGTGTGCTTGATTGGCGCGGAGCCTACAAGAATCCCGGAGCGTAGCGATGATGCTTAAACTGCCGCCGTTGGCCGAGAAGTACGCCGGGGCGCCGCTGATGGCAGTGCCGACGGACGAGCTGCGGCTGTTAATTCGTCAGGTCACCAGGCTGTATCAGGCGGCGACGGACGAGCTGCGCCGCCGGGAGCGGAAGGCCGCTGCGCGGGCCGGGCAGGCGACAAAACTCCTCCTTCTGGGCTGTACCCTTGGGCGCCCGTTCCATCCAGGGGCGGGCGCCAAATTTTTCCTTGACACTCGCACGGAGGGTGTGATATCGTACAGGCATGAGAACGCAGACTACGTTCGGCGTAACCGAGGCGGCGCGGATCACCGGCGTATCCAGAGACCGGCTGGCGGATTGGTTGAGCCGGGGGGTTTTTAAACCGGAGCGGCCGCAACGAGAGCTTCGGCCAGAGTTGACGCTAACGGACCTCTACCGGATTTACTGCGCGCTACACCTGCGGTCCCTGGGGCTGCGGCCGGAAGACGCATTTCAGATCCCGTATTCTCTTATCGGCGATCCGGTGATCCGGGCCGAGGAGGACGTTGCCTTGGTTCGGCTTCTGGAACCGCCGCTTGGCTGGCCCGTTTGGCGCGAAGTGGTTCCAGAGAAAAGAGGCCCCGGGATCGGATACACATGGGCTGAGCTGGGCGAGCTGCAACGCAAAGAGCCCGTGATTGTGCTGCCGCTACGGCCGTTGGCGCAGGCGCTGCTTCGGCTAGTGGAGGATTACCTTGGCGAGAAGGAGGTGGCTGAATGACGGCCCAGGTGTGGGCTAACCGGCAACGCCCGGGCCGGCGCTCAAGGATGGGTGTAGCCGTGCGCGATGTCACCGGCGTGCTGGTAGGGCGCGTTCCTATCTCCGCCGCGCGCATGGCCGTGCACGCCGGCAAGGCCTTGTGGCGCGGCCGCGGCCGAGGGCGCTATCTGCTGCTGGCGCAGGCCGCCGGGGGCAAGAATCGCTGGATGATACAGCCGAGCACGGCGTTCGATGGCGTCGGACGGCTGTTCGCCGCCGAGCTGCGGCGGCATTCAGACAGAGACTCATGGAGGTTTGCCTGTGGAGCTGCTGACGCGCACTGAGGCCATGGACCTCCTCAAGCTTAAGGCCTCCCACTTTTCCAAGCTGGTGAATGGCTACATCCGTAGCGTTCCTCCAATTCCGTGCATTAGAATCGGGCGGCGACAGCTTTTCCGGCGCGAAGCTCTAGAAAGATGGATCATCGAGGTTGAGCGACGTTGCAACGAGGTTCACTCCAAGTCGTGAAGGACCGCCACGGCATCAAGGTGTGGCGGGCGCAATGGCGCGAGAACGGGCGCGGGCGAACGCGCATCTTGGGTCGTGTGTGTGATCTATCCCGTGCCGACGCGCGGGCAGAGTTGGACCGCATTCTTAGCGCGGCGCCAGGCGCCACAGCCGGACGCAAGACCTCGCCAGTTACGTTGCGGAGGTTCGTGCTGGACGAATACTTGGCCGTCCGCAGCCGGGTCTGGAAACGCTCGACCGCTGCGACGACCGAGCAACTAATCCGGGACCACATCCTCGTTGCGTTGGGTGACCGTCCGATTGCGAGCGTTGGCCGGCGAGACCTGCAAGACCACCTCGACGGCCTGGCGCGGGCCGGCCTCTCCGCTTCTGTGGTGGGGCACGTGCGCTGGCAACTTCGGGCCATCTTCGCGATAGCGCAGGCCGACGGACTGGTGGCGCAGAACCCTGCCGCGGCGCTGGTGATGCCGCGATGCAAGGCGGCACCAGTGAAGCGCATCATCAGCGTGGAGTCCATCCAGCGGGCGCAGATGGCGCTGGGCCTGCGAGAGCGGCTGTTCTTCAGGCTTGCAGTTTGCGAAGGGATGCGGCCGGGCGAGATTGCCGGGCTTCAGGTTGGCGACGCGAGGAAGGACGGAATTCATATTGAGCGGCGCGTTTATCGTGGACAGATTGACTCGCCGAAGTCGTGGCGCAGCCGTCGCGTGGTGCCGCCGACGACTGGCACGCGCAGCTTGCTAAAAGCTTGGATTGAGCTACTGCGGGACCGCAGGCCAGAGGCCTGGCTATTCCCATCGGAGCGCGAGACCACACCGATAGATCCAGGCAATCTGTGGCGGCGCCGAATCCGGCCGGCGCTGAAGACTGCCGGTGTGACGGGCGTCAACTACCAAGCCCTGCGCCGCACGTGGGTCACGCAAATGGCTGAGGCTGAACGTGACCCGAAGATTCGGGCGCAACTTGCCGGCCACAGTGTGGATGTAAGCGAGAACGAATACCGCCAGCCCGATCTGGAGCGGCTGGAGACGGCGATGCGGAAGTTAGACAGGAGGCTGTTGCAATGAGTTTAGTTCTGGGGCGCCGCGGCCGGCGTTCCGTGACATTAACCCCAGCGGGATTCGGTGTGCCCGGGCGATGCGGCAACATCGCCCGGGCGGTGGCCCTTACGGGCCGTCGTACCGTCGTGCGAGATGACGGACGGTAAACCTATGATTCCTTGGAGCGGGAGACGGGACTCGAACCCGCGACGTCCAGCTTGGGAAGCTGGCATTCTACCACTGAATTACTCCCGCTCGCCTGTGGGTCAAACCATTCTTATCATACCTCAAAACCCGCCTCCTGCAACCGACAATTCTTGTCTCTCACCGCGCACAACTCCCGCCGGGACACCGTGTCCAAAAAGCCGCTCTCTGGAGAAATGCTTTCCGCCCAGTCGAGCTGAGCGTCCCCGCAGTTCCCACGAAGCACGCCGCCAGGCTTGCCATGCCGGCGCCCCTCGTGGAGCAAGCCGCCAGGCTTGCCATGCCGGCGGTCACGCCGGCAGAGCGACACAATCCCGAGCAGTGCGGGAGTTCGATACGCCGTCCGGCCCGCAAGACTGCGCGCTCCACTTCGAGGAAGCGCCACTCTCAGGGCTTGTAGGTCTTGGAAAAACCGTTGCGCGAATTGGTCACCGTGAAGCTGCCGTCGCGCCGCGCTGAAACCTTGATCCAGTGGCCCGCGCAGCCCTGCGCCTTCATGTTGGCGATGAATGGCTCCGGCGCGTTCAGCTCCTCACCCGCCGTCACCGAGTAGTGCAGTTGCCAGATGTCTTGCATCCGCGGTGAGCTGCGCAGCGCCTTCACCACTTCGGGCGCGATCCCCTTGCGCTCGCCGTTGTTGGCGATGGCCGCCTTGGGCTGCAACGCCTGGATCAGCGCGGGCGCGTTGGAAAGCCCCAGCCCGTGGTGCGTCACCATGAACAGGTCCGCAGTCCCAATCAGGTTCTTCGGGCAAACCAGCCGCAGCTCGGCCCACTGTAGCAGGTCGGCCAGATCCACCATGCGGAATTTTCCGAACTCCCACAGCGTGCCCACCGAGGCCGCGTTGTCGTCTCCGCGCATCGGTTCGGGAAGGGCAGCAGGACAGGCCGGGTTCGCCGCCCCGGCTCCGGCGATAGGCTTCTGAATAAACTGCTCGTTGGAGGCGAGCACCGTGACCTTCACGCCCGCGAACGGAATCACGTCTCCGGGCTTCACCGAGAGCCGCTTCTTGCCCCGGATGAAGGGGATGTAGGCGTCGGCCGCACGGCGGTTGCCGGCGGCGAGTTTCGGGTTCGGCAGCAGCGGGCCGTGATCCACCAGCAGCTTCGCCGGGAAGCGGTTGTAGATGTTGGGCACGTTGCCCACGTGGTCCACATCGTAGTGGGTCACCAGGTAGACGTCGAACTGCTTGACGCCCGCCGCCTCCGCCGCAGCCGCCACTCGGTTCAGATCGCGGTCGTTGAGGCCGGGCATGCCGCCGTCGATCATCATCGTCTGTCCCGACGGGCTCTTGACGATCATGGCCTTGCCGCCTTCGACATCCACCACCCAGATGTCCAGAGTGTCGGCGGCAGGGGCCAGAGCGGAAGCACAAAAAAGGGTCACGCACAGCACGATCCAGCGGCGCATTTGGTCCTCCTTCCTCTCAAAGCAGAACTGACTCGCAGTGTACCTCAGCCCGGCGTTGCGCGGGGTTGAAGCCGCGCCGCTGCGAACACTAGTGACGCTGCTCGCTGGAACCGGAAGAACCGCCCTCCTGCTTCTCGGCTGGCTTCGGATACACCACCGGATAGCCTTTCTCCTTCCAGTCGTTCATGGCGCACAGCATCAAGTGCTTGTAACCGGCCTTCTCCAAAATGGCCGCGGCCTTGGCGGCGCGGACCGCGCGGTTGCAGGCGGTGATCACCAGGCGGTCTTTGGGAACCTCCGAAAGGCGGCTCTCCAGTTGGCCCAGCGGGATATTGACGTAGCCCGGCAGCGTCCCCAGTTCTTCGAGTTCCTTGGGCTCGCGCACGTCCAGGAAAAAGACCTTCTGGTCCCCTCCGAGCATGGCCCGGATCTCCTCCGGGGTCGCTTTCTTGGCCGACGTCTCGCTGCTCTGCTGGGCCACGACCAGGGCCGCCATCAGAGCGCAGCAAAGGATTCCAACGGTTCGCATCCCCATGGACCGAGTATAGCTCACCGCCGCAGCGGATCTTCCACCCAGGGCGGGGTGGCCTCGATCAAGCCCGCCAGCTCCGGCTCCAGTTGTTCCAGCTTCTCCTTCATCTTCCAGGCCACCTGCCGGTAACTGAAGTGCCCCTTCACCCCCGTGCGCACCCGGCAAATGTACTCCACTTCGGCGAAATCCATCTTGAACAGGAACCGGCTCCGCGCGGCGAACGGCAGCAGATACTGCGCGGCCGGTTGTGGCAGAGACCGCTGCGCCTGAAGGGCCTCCCGCAACGCCGCCTGGTAAAACTCGCTCAACCCCGCTTCGCCTATCGCGGCGGGCGTCTCATAGCCAAGTTCGCTAGTAAACGCCTGGCGGAACTGCTGGCAGCGCCGGTGACGGTGCAGGTCGCGGTAAGCGCCGATGTCCATGACAATGTCGAAGGCGTACAGCCCGCTCCGGAAGCCGCGCAGCAGCTCGTCGCGGTTCGTGCGCCCACGCGCCGCCAGCTCGATCACCTCGCGCCGCCGCGCCGGGCTCCAGGAACGGGCCAGCTCGTACAGCTCCCGGAACGGCCGGTTGCATTCGGGATAAAGCAAAGTGGCCGCCAGGTCCGCCGCCGTCTCAGACGGCTTCAGCAAATCCACCGCCTCCAGCTCGATTCCTGCGGGCGGCGGCAAATACGCCTCCGCCCATTGCCGCAGCTCACGGCGGCTCTGCGCTAGATAGCTGTCCTCGTCGACCCACTGGGCCAGCGTGGGCGCAACCGGTTCGGCAGAGCACTGTTCTTCCCACACGCACGATGGCGGAGCGGCGCAAGCGGCCGCCGCCTCGGCCCCCAATTCCCGTACTTCGGCGAATTCGGACGCCTTCAGACGGCGGATTTGCTTTTCCAGCGTGCGGATGCTTGTGATCTGGCCCACGTTTGTGGGCACGCCGAGAAACAGCAGATAGCGCGCCACATCGAAAGCGCGCGCCTGGATATTGCGACGGTAGGCGTCCGGCTTCATCTCCTCCGGGCGCGGGTGCTTCTCCTCCAGATGCGCCGCCACCGCCGCGTGCACTTTGTTATAAGCCGCCAGCAGCGCCTGCCCCGCCCTCTGATACCGCTCCGCGTCCTCGCCGCTCAGCTCGGGCGGCGTCACAAACCCCATCTTGGAAAAATCCTGATAGCGCGAAGACTTGGCCTGGCCGTCCCACAGCGGTTCGTCTTCGACCTCAATGGCCGCCAGCTCCGAGATCCCTTCGAAGCACAACGCCACGTGCCCCAGGTCCGCAATCGACGAGTGCCCGTATTGGAAATAGAAGTGCTCCAGGAATCGCCGCGAGTCGTGCTCTCGCACCCAGGCCAGCGACTCCCGGATGGAATCCGGCGAGCGGCTGTAGCGGGCCAGGGCGTAAGCGCACTTCTCGGGAGGCATCGGCGCCAGAGTCAGAACCCGGCTGGGTCGGTCCGTGTGCATGACACGTTATGATAGCTAAGTTCCATGCGCGTCCGAATCCAGCGTCTCCATCCGGAAGCCTTCCTGCCCGAATACGCCCACGGCCCCCAAGAAGACGCCGGCATGGACCTGCGGGCGCTGGAAGATGCCGTGCTCGAGCCGGGCGTGCCGCGCACGGTGCGAACCGGCATCGCCATCGAACTGCCCCCAGGCTTTGAAGCTCAGGTGCGGCCCCGCAGCGGGCTGGCGTTGAATCACTCGATTACTCTGCCGAACGCACCCGCCACGATCGACCCGGGCTACCGCGGTGAAATAAGGGTCATCCTTCTGAACCTGGGCCGCGAGCCGTATCACGTGCTCCGCGGCGATCGAATTGCGCAGCTTGTGGTCGCCCGCTACGAGCAGGTGGAATGGGACGAAGGCGAACTCAACCACACCCGGAGGGGGAGCGGCGGGTTCGGTTCTTCGGGAAGGTAATCGGACGGCGCAGTATACTTTGCAGAAGGGAGGTCGTGCCGTGACTATCCGTGAGCTGATTCTCGTGCTATCCCTGCTGGCGCTCGCCTCGGGCGCTGCCGCCCAAGAAGGCGCCGTCCAACTTGCCTCACCCGATGGAAGAATTCAACTGACCATCGCGACCGTGGCGCAGAACTCGCCCTCCGCCGCGGGGGGACAGCTCGCCTACCGGGTGAGCTTCGCAGGCAAGCCCGTTCTCAATTGGTCCCAGATGGGACTGGAGCTCGAAGACCAGCCGGTTCTGGGCGCCAAAGTCCGGCTTGTGTCCAGCAAGACGTCGAGCGTGGATGAAACCTGGAAGCTGGTGGCCGGCAAGTCCAGCGCCGCCCGCAACCATTACAACGGCGCGGTGGTGGAGCTGGAAGAGCTGGCTGCGCCCAACCGCCGGTTCAGCGTCGAGGCGCGCGTGTTCGACGACGGGGCCGCGTTCCGCTACCTGCTGCCCTCCCAAACGGGATTGCAGGAAGCGCGCCTGGTGGGCGAACGCACCCGGTTCAACTTTGCCAAGGACGCCACCACCTACCCGCTGATCCTTGCCAATTTCCGCACCTCTTATGAAGACAACTACGTGAAGCTGCCGCTGAGCGCGCTCAAGGCCGATTCGCTTGTGGCGCTGCCGCTGCTGGCCGAACTGCCGGGCAACGCCTGGGTGGCGATCACGGAGGCGCACATCGAGAATTACGCCGGCATGTACCTGGTGCATCCCAGTGCCCGGGAGCTGGAGAGCCGTTTGGCCCCGCACGTCGACAATCCAAAGATCGCGGTGATCACCCCCGCGCCCATGCAGAGTCCCTGGCGCGTCATGATGATCGCGGATCATCCGGGCCGGTTTGTAGAGTCCAACATCGTCCTGAACCTCAACCCGCCGGCGGCCATTGCGGATACCTCTTGGATCAAAGCCGGCCGCAGCGCTTGGAACTGGTGGAGCGGAAGCTATGCCGAAGGCAATTTCAAGCCCGGCATGAACAACGACACCATGAAGTACTACATCGACTTCGCCTCCAGCGCGAAGTTCGAGTACATGCTTATTGACGCCGGCTGGGCCGCCGGCACGCCCGGCGGCACAGGCAGCACCTCCGCCGCCGATATCACCCGCAGCAATCCCAACATCAACATCCCGGAGCTGGTCGAGTACGCGCGGCAAAAGAACGTCAAGCTTTGGCTTTGGGCCCACTGGACCTCCGTCAACAAGCAAATGGACGAAGCTTTCCCGCTCTTTGAAAAGTGGGGCATCGCCGGCGTCAAGATCGACTTCATGGACCGCGACGACCAGTGGATGGTCGACTGGTACCGGCGCGTGGTGAAGAAGGCGGCGGAGCATCACTTGATGGTCGACTTTCACGGCGCTTTCAAACCGGACGGCCTGCGCCGCACCTACCCCAACCTGATGACCCGCGAAGGCATCCTCGGCCTGGAGTACAACAAGTGGAGCGCGCGCGATACCCCGGACCACCGCGTCATGCTCATCTTCACGCGGCTTCTGGCCGGCCCTGGAGATTTCACGCCGGGCGGCTTCAACAACGTCACCCGCGAAGAGTTCGAGCCGCGCAACCGCCAGCCCATGGTCATGGGAACGCGCGCGCATCAGACCGCGCTCCTGGTGCTCTTCGAAAGCCCGTTCCTGTGCGTGGCCGACTGGCCCGGAGCCTACACGGGCACAAAAGAACTGGACTTCCTGCGCGTGGTCCCCGCCACCTGGGACGAAACCCGCTTCCTTGAGGGGCACCCCGAAAGCCACGCCGTGGTGGCCCGCCGCAGCGGCAGCGAGTGGTACATCGGGGCCATCACCAACTGGAACGCTCGCGATCTCACCCTGCCGCTGAACTTCCTGGGCAAGGGCAGTTACATCGCCGAAATCTACCGGGATGCGCCGGACTCCGATCGCAACCCCAAGAACTCTGTTAAAGAAGAGCTGAAAGTGACCCCGGCGAGCACCCTGAAGCTGCGCCTGGCCTCCGGCGGCGGGGCCGCCATCCGCATTCGCCCAACGAAATAATGCTGAAGTCCATCTGTTTTATCTAGTTTTCGCCTGAGTCCTAGTTGGCATCGGCGTGCCTCCTCAACTGGCCGAGGCTTATCAGTGCGATTGTTCCACCCTAGACTTCTTCGTATACTTTCAGCTCTCTTCTATTTGTAGGCTCCGGTGCAGGATGAGTCCTCTTGCCCATCGGGATGTGTAGAAAAAATAAACATTGGGTGCTATGCCCCGCAACATGCGCTGGATCACCCAATGCCTTTTCTGCTCGATGGGCGAATGGATGCTCCCAAACCGATCACATAAAGGATTATTGGGTCTTTTTGTCTCTGGTTTGAGGATTGCAAGCCCATCCGAATTGAATGGTGAGTCGGGGATTCATGCGCTCCGCCAACCGGCTGTTTTGGACCGGGGCTATCGTATCTTGCCTGCTCTTTGGGGCGGGGGATCCGGTCATCGGCTGGTTGACTGAGCTGCAACAGCTGGAGGCCGCCCTCACTGGTGGAGGTGAGTTCGAAACCGCCGCCGCCCACTTTGACACGGTCCTGACTGAGGTTCGGGACTGGGCGGCTGCAACCGGGACCAGTCCGGGTCTTCCTCCTCCAGCGGGGAAGCCGGCCACGCCAGAGGAATTGCGGCGGCAGATCGCTTCCTTGCGGCGGTTCCTGGAAAACTACGAGCGCACTCGCGCCGGATCCGGTTTCCATCTGGGCCGGGTGGAAGTACGGGTCCAAGGGCGCGCGCCTGGAGGACTATCGGCGGAGTCGGTGGATCCTTCCCAAAGCCTTGCCGGCGGCGGGCGCAGCCTGGTGGAGGCCTTGAGTGCAATCCCCGGAGTGAACGTTCAACGAGTGGGCTCCCGCAATGAGAGCGGAGTCTTCCTGCGAGGCTTTGACCGCAGGCAAGTTCCGCTCTATGTGGATGGCATCCCGGTCTATCAGCCGTATGACGGGACGACCGACCTGGAGCGCTATTGGACGGCGGCCGTCGCGGAGGTGGAGGTCAGCAAGAGTTTCACTTCAGCTTCCTACGGGCCCAACACGCTCGGCGGGGCCATCAACCTCGTTACCCGCGAACCCGACGCGCGGCTGCGTCTGGACCTCTGGAACAGCTTTAGCTCCGGGCGGGGCAGAGATGCCTCCGTTCATGCCGGCACGCTGCGGCGCCGCTACTGGCTCCAGGGAGGCTGGGACTACTCGGCCCGTGGCTGGCTGCCGCTGGCATCCCAATTCGGAGCTTCCCGTCGAAGAGCCAACAGCGACCGGTCCGAGCATGGCGGTCAAATGCAAGCGGCTTGGCTCGGCCGGGGCAAGACCCGTTACTCGTTCCGTTACTCCGCACACTCGGCCGAAAAGGGACAACCGCCCTATGCGGGGCTGGATCCAGCCGTGGCCGTACGCTATTGGCGCTGGCCCCAATGGGACAAACGGGATGCTTACCTGCTGGCGGCCAAGGACCTCGGCAGCCTCGGCTTGCTTCGCGCTCGTCTGTACGCAGACTCTACGGCGACATACCTCCGCAGTTTCGACGACTCTTCCTACTCCACCCAACTGAAACGGTCTTCGTTCAATAGCCGCACCCGTGACGGCATTACCGGCGCTGTTCTCGATTGGGAGAATCAGGCGGACCGTACCCACAGACTCAAATTGAGCGGACACTGGCGGGAGGAGCTCCACCGGGAAGGAAACGTAGGGGAACCGGAGCGCCATTTCCGGGATTCTGTCTTTACGGCCGGCGTCGAGGACCGCCTGAACCTGGGACCTCGCTGGCAAGCATCGGCCGGCTTTAGCCTGGCCCATCTCCGGGTGCGCCGGGCGGATGACTTTCGCCAAGGCGCCCTCGTGCCCTTTCCGGCCAGCACTCAGCTCGCGGTCAGCCCCCAGGCAGCACTCCTGTTTCAGGCCGGCCGGGCCGGAACCTTCTACTGGACGGCTGGCCAACGGACGCGTTTGCCCACGATGAAGGAGCGGTATTCGTACCGGATGGGGCAAGCTCTCCCGAATCCGGATCTCAAACCCGAGCGGGCGCGGCAATTCGAAGCAGGTTATCGCCGGTCCGCATTCTCCTGGCTTTGGGTGGAGGCGGCCGGATTCCTATACCGCGTCGCTGACACCGCGCAGCGTTACTATTTGCAGCCGAATCTCTACCAGGTCCGCAATTGGGGGCGCGCGGAGTATTTGGGCGCGGAGTTCAGCTCGCGTCTCCAACTGCGTTCTCAGCTCTGGACCCGGCTTAACTACACCTACCTGAATCGCCGGGGGCGCAGCGAACCGGCCCCGCTGCTGGTGGATGTGCCCCGCCATATCGCATCGTTCTCGGCCAGTTGGACGCCTCCTGGCCGTCTGACTCTCTACGCGGAGTCACGCTACGAAGGAGCCCGGCCGGTTCAGAACGATGCCGGGCGGCTCGTGCGGCTCGGTTCTTTTGTGGTGCTCAACGTCAGTGCGGCCTGCCGGCTGGCCCGCGGACTGGAGTTGCAGGCCGGGGCCTCCAACCTGCTCGACCGGGCGTACTATTTGGCAGACGGCTATCCCGAGGAGGGGCGCAATGTCTTCACGAAGCTCCGTTACCGCTTCTGAACCCCTCTCCAGCTTGTGGAAGAAGGCTGCCATCCTCGGCAGTCTGTGGGCGGCCTTCGAGATCCTTTGGGGCAGCCTGCTGCATAGCTTGCGCCTACCCTTCGCCGGGATGATGCTGGCCGCGGGCGGCGTCTTCTTGATGGCGGCTGGGCGCAGGCTCTGGCCGGAGAAAGGACTCATCTGGCGGGCCGCCGTGGTCTGCGCCATGATGAAGTCCATTTCGCCCAGTTCCGTGATCCTGGGACCGATGGCCGGGATCTTGGCCGAAGGCTTGCTGATGGAGGGCGCATTCCGGCTGCTGGGCGGCAACCCGGTGGCGGCGGCTGTGGGCGGCGCTCTGGCAGTCTGTTGGACCTTGGCTCAGAAGTTGATCGCCCTGTTGTTGACCTACGGTCCCGATTTGGCTCAGCTTTACCTCGCCGCAGTCAGCCAGGCAGCCAAAACCTTCCGCATGCAGCACCTGGGCGGGGAACATCTGCTCGGTCTGCTCGTGGCGGCCGAGCTGAGCCTGGGAGCGGCAGCCGGTTTGCTCGGCTGGCGCCTGGCCCAGAGTGGCCGCTGGGGCGGCTCCGCCAAGCCCGCGGCAGCGCCGGAGGAAAGTTCCAGCTTCGTGGAATGGCTTCATGCGCCTTCTTTAAGCTCCTACTCGCTGGCGCGAATGGCAGGCTTTTTGGGGGTTCTGGCCCTGACGCTGGCGTTCTTCCCCCGATTGCCGCTCCTGGCTCAGGGCGCCGCAGCGGCGGTCTATTTCGCCCTCGCGCTGTGGACCTATGCGCCGTTGCGCAAGAGACTTGGCCGGCCGCGGCTGTGGGCCGAGTTCGCCGTCATCGTGCTGCTGTCGGGTCTGTTGCTCGGCGGGGCCAGCGGGCAGCCGGGCTCGTGGTGGTGGGCCGGCCTGGTGGCGGGCGCATCCATGGTTTTCCGCGCGGCGATGGTCATGGCAGGCTTCAGCGTGGTCAGCGTCGAGCTGCGCAACCCAAGGATTCTGGCCTGGTTCGAACGCAGAGGGATGCAAGGATTGCCGGAGGCGCTGAATCTGGCCTTTGCGGCGCTGCCTCGGCTCACGGCCGAAATTTCCGAGATGCGGGGCCGCTGGAAACACCCGCAAAGTTGTCTAAGGGACTTGGTGCGGACGGCCGCGCAACTCATCGGTGAACCTCTCAGCCCGCCCTCGGTGTTTCTGATCACGGGCAGGCCGGGCGACGGCAAGACGACCTTTGCCGCGCGCCTCGTGCAGGAACTCTCGCTTGCAGGCCTCCGCCCCGGCGGTATTCTGGCCCCGGGTTGGTGGGACGGCGGGCAGCGGGCAGGTTTCGACCTTGTGGATTTATCGAGCGGACGGAAGGTGCGGCTGGCGGAGGCCCAGCCCGGCGCAAGCTGGGAGAAGCCGGCGGCGCGCTTCCGGTTCCGCCGCTCTGGCTGGCGCTTCGGCCACAAGGCTTTGAGCGCACGGAGGCTTTCGCGGGCCCACTATTGCATGGTGGACGAGGTCGGCCCCCTCGAACTCCGAGGCGGCGGATGGGCGCCCCGCTTGGACGAATTGGCCGAAGGCCGGGGGCCCGCGGTTCTGATTCTGGTCGTCCGAGAAAGCCTGCTCGAAGAAGTCTGCGGGCGATGGAACTGGCAGGTCGAAGCGGTGTTTGAAGCTGGAAGTCAGGACATAGAGCAGGCGGCCGCCGCCGTGCGGGCTTGCTGCGCCCAGCGGGCAGCGCAAAGGAAGACAGAAGTATCTGCCGGAGACGGCTCGAAACATGGCCCTCCGGACTCGGAGCCGGACGGCAATGCCGCCCTTTCGGCCTCCCCGGCCAGGGCGGAGTCCGGCTACGGCAACAACAGCGGAAAGTAATCAGGAGGCGAGCGCAATATGTCGTATGGTTGGTTATTCGATCCGAAGTTATGCATAGAATGCCGCGGCTGTGAAGCCGCATGCAAACAGTGGAACGGCGTCCAGACCCTGATCAACGTGCGCTGGCGCCGGGTGTACGAACGCGAAACAGCCGGTTATCCCTCGCCGGCCTTGCAGGTGTTGTCCCTGAGCTGCAACCACTGCGAGAAAGCGTGGTGCGCGATGGCCTGCCCGGTGAAGGCGATCAAGCGCCGGCCGGACGGGATTGTCTACATCGATCACGACGTGTGCGTGGGATGCCGGTTCTGCGCAAAGTTCTGCCCCTACCCGCCCCGCCCGCAATTCAATGCGGTCAAACACAAGATGGAGAAGTGCCATATGTGCTACGACCGGATCGACCAGGGGCTTCAGCCGGCCTGTGCGGCCAACTGCCCCACGGGCGCGCTGAAGTGGGGCAAGTGGGAGGATATCTCCTCTCAAGGCGAGGGCATGGTGGAAGGATTCACCGATCCGAAATACACCCGCCCGCACATTCGCTTTATTACCCAGGGCTGGTAAGCAAGCAAGGAGGAAATAGAAAATGTTGACCAGAAGATCCATGTTGCGGCTGGCGGGCGGAGCCGGTGCATCCTTGCTCAGCTCCACCAGGCTGGCGAAGGCATTTCAGGAAGTTTTTCAAGCCGCCGAATTGCCCGCGGGCATGCAGGCTGTAGCGACGGCTTGCGGCGTCTGCGATTCGAACTGTGGGGTTCAAGCCATTTTGCAAGACGGCGTGCTGCGATTCCTGGGCGGGCTTCCAGGAGACGCCGATGGCGGCGGCGGAGGGCTGTGCGCGAAGGGCGGCTCCGGGATCGGTTTGGTGTATGATCCGGACCGGCTGAAGTATCCCATGAAACGCACCAATCCCGAGAAGGGAATTGGAGTGGATCCAGGCTGGGAACGGATCACTTGGACGGAAGCGCTGGACACGATTGCGGCGCGGTTCTCCAACGCCATCAGCCAGTACGGGGCCGAATCCTTGCTGGTGATTTCCCGGCCCGCCCCGGACCTCTGGATGCGCCTGCTGAACGCCCTGGGGGTGGTCAACCGCGTCGATCACTTAGACGAATGCTTCCTGACCAACCGCATCCTTCAGCGCTATTGCACCGGCCCGATGACCTGGGCCCACGATTTCGCCAATTCCAAATTCATCCTGCTGTTCGGATGGGACCTGCTGGCAAAGGCCAAACTCGTGTTCGCGCGCGGCATCGTGCAAGCCAAAGCCAACGGCGCCAAGGTGGTGTGTTTCAACCCGCAGTATTCGGCCACGGCGCGCTTCGCCGACGAATGGTATCCCATCCGGCCCGGCAGCGACTTGGCCGTGGCGCTGGCCATGATCCACGTGCTTCTCGAAGAGAACCTTTACAACCAACAGTTCGTCGCCAACTACACCAACTTCCCGGAATACGAATCTGCCATCCGCGCCCACTTCGCCCCCTACACCCCAGAGTGGGCCGAATTGCAGAGTGAAGTTCCTGCCGCGGCCATTCGCAGGCTGGCGCGCGAGTTCGGAACCATGGGCCCGGCTATTGTCCCGGTCCATAAAAAGACGCTGGCGGCCAACTATACCAACGCTACGCAGCTCGTGCACGCCATCATGATCCTGAATATACTGGCGGGCACCGTTGATCGGCCGGGCGGCCGTTATGAGGCGCGCAAGATCGACATCCCTGCGGTGGACGCCGTATACCCGCGCCCCGCTTATCCGCCCAAGACCGGCCGCCGGGTGGACGGCAAAGACCGGCTGCCCCTGGTATTGGAAGACGGCGGCGGCCTGTTCTCCACCCTCGCCGACGGCATACTGAACAAGTATCCGGGCATGATTCAGGCGGCCTTCTTCAACCAATACACCATGCTCGGGTTCCCGAGCGCGCTGCGGATCACCCAAGCCCTCAAGACCATCCCCTTCATCGCGGTGTACGATTTTCTCCCCAACGACGTCGCAGCCATGGCGGACATCGTCCTGCCCGGCACGACTTACCTGGAGGTCAATGATCTCGTCGCGAGAGAATTCAGCGCCAAGCATCCGATTGTGCTGGCCCGCAGGGCGGTCGTCCCACCCATGTTCGAGGCGAAAAGCATCGGCTATGTGGCCATTGAACTGGGCAAGCGCCTGGTCCCGGACTTCTTCAAGACCCCCGACGGAAGCTGGATCAACCCCGGAGTGTTGCTCGATGAGAAAACCCGCAGGGCGGGGATCGCCAACAGCTTCGCCGAATTCCCTGCTTCCGGAATTTGGGAGCGCCCCGAACCCTTCGTCCCCCGGACCACCTTCGGAACCCCCAGCGGCAAGTGCCAGATCTACGTCCCGCAATTCGCCGCAAAGGGCTACGATCCGCTGCCGGTCTGGAAGGAAAAGCGGGAGCGCCCCAACGCTGAATATCCTTATTACTTGCTGACCTACATCCCCGCCTTCCACCGGCGCAACACCACCGAGAATAACCCGATCCTAACCGAAATGCTCCCTGTCAACGTCGCGAATATCAACTCTGCGCTGGCCAAAAGCCTTGGGATTGGCGAAGGCGACTTGGTCCGCCTTCGCTCGCGCGCCGGCTCGATTACTTTGGCGGCGCACCTGGTCGAAACGCTCCGGCCCGATGCGGTGCTGGTGGCCCACGGCTACGGCCAGCGCTCCCGGCTCATGCGCGTGGCCTGGGGACGCGGCGAGAGGGACTCCGATTTGATTCCGGATCAGACCGTGGAAGAGATGGTCGCCGCCGGCAATTTCGCGGGCGCCGCAGGCATCATGGAGGCGGTGATCGCCATCGAGCGCGTCCAACAGAGCGGCTCAGAGGAATGAAACCAAAAACTCCGGCGCTCTATGCTCTCGCGGGACTGGCCCTGCTCGAAACCAGCGAGTCCCAGCTCCGGCAGATGATCGGGGAGGCGGCTGAGGAAGCGGAGTCTGCTGACGAGGCGGCGGCCTGCGCGTCTCTGCTCGCCTCCCTGCCGGAGCAGCCCGGGGCCTTGGAAAGAGAGTATGTCCGCCTCTTCCTGGACCCTACTGGAACGCTTTGTCCTTTATGGCAATCGGCCTACGGCGAGCCGCGGCAGCTTATGGGGGACGCCCATTTCGCCGCCCTGGAGTGGTACCGCCGCTATGGGCTCCAAACGCGTCACGGCAACGAGCCCGCCGACCACGCCGCTTATCTGTTGATGTTCTATGGGCGCCTGTTGGAGGAAGAGGCGGACGGCGAGTCGCTCCGGCGTTTCCGCGACGAGCATCTTCGCTGGATCGGACTCCTCGCCGCGAAGATCCAAACCGAAACTCGTTTGGATTTCTATCGCACCCTTGCTGGCCTTCTGGTCTCCCTCGTGGAGGCCGACAACAGCGCTGAGGCGGGTCCAACAGGGTAGGCACGCTGGGCAGAGGCGTAGTAGGCTTCGCTCCGGCGCCGAAGTTAACGCCCGCACTTCATCGGTGGGGCGCGTTGCTGGTGTGGAAAGCCGACCCGTGGCCCCCGGCTCCTCGGCCGGGCACGAGAAGAGCCCAGCGGGAACCTTCCCCCGCACCGGCCGCCACACAAAAGAGCCGGCCCCTGCCGCTCGGGGCGGAGACGAGTAAATTGTGCCCGCCCGCCCAAGAAAACAGACATTGGCAAGCCCCACAAAAGCCTATAATGGAGCCAAGAGCCGCAGGAGGGCGCTCCCCATGTCCCGTATCCGTTTGCAGGCCGTGATCGCAGGGGCGGCAGGACTCTTTTTGGTAGCTGCCGCAGCATTTCCCCAAGGAGGTGGTGGTGGAGGTGGAGGCCAAGGAGGAGGCGGCGGCGCACCGGCGCCATCGGCGCCATCCGTCCCGTCTACGCCGAGTCCCAGCCCAAGCCCAACGCCCACCCCGTCCCCTACCCGTCCAACCCGGCCGACCCCATTCCCAACCGAACAAGAGCCGACCCGGTCTCCTTCGGAAACCTTCCCGGAGGATATGCAGAGGCCGATCTACATCAGCGGGCGAGTTATGTTGAGCGACGGCACCCCGCCGCCCGAGCCGGTCGTCATCGAGCGGGTCTGCAATGGCGTGGTGCGTCCCGAAGGGTACACCGATAGCCGCGGCCGCTTCTCGATCCAGCTTGGCCAGAACCAGTTCGTCTTCGCCGATGCCAGCGTCGGCGGCTACGGCGGAACGGGCTTCCCGGGTTCACAGAGCACCTCCAGCGGCGCTTTGGGCCCAATGAGTGGTGGAGTATCGGAGCGAGACCTGTCTATGTGTGAAATCCGGGCCAATCTGGCGGGCTACCAGTCGGACCAGATCAGCCTGGCAGGCAGGCGTTTCATGGACCGGCCGGACATCGGCACCATCGTGCTGCACCGCTACGGCAACGTCGAGGGCGCTACCATCAGCGTCACCGCCATGTCCGCCCCCAAAGATGCCGTGAAGGCCTTCGACAAGGGCCGCGACGCCATCCGCAAACAAAAATGGGACGACGCCCGCAAGAACCTCGAAAAGGCCGTGCAAATCTACCCCCAGTACGCCTCGGCTTGGTGCGAGCTGGGTAAGGCGTACGAGAAGTTGGGCAATAAGACCGCCGCCCGCGAGGCTTATCAAAAGTCCATCGAGGCGGACAACCGCTATCTGCCCCCCTATGTCCAGATGGCCACCATGGCGGCCGAGTCCCGCAACTGGCAGGAAGTCCTTGAGACTACCGATCGCATCCTCCGTCTCGACCCGTTCAACTACCCCGTGATGCATCTTTATAACGCGGTGGCAAACTTCAACCTGAAACATTACACCGAGGCGGAAAAGAGCGCCCGAGAGGTTCTTAAGCTGGACAAGGCGGGCCGTCTCCCGCAGGCCAACCACATTCTGGGCGTCATTCTGGCGCAGCGTGGAGACTTCCAAGGCGCCGCTGAGAACTTGCGCGCCTATCTTAAGCTCTCCCCCAACGCCTCCAACGCCCAGTTGGTGAAAGACCAGCTCGCCAAGGTGGAGCAGCTGATGCAGACGGCCCATAGCCCCCAGTAGAACGGCCCGTCTCCGCGGGCTCTCAGGAATTGGGGTGGTCCGGCTCGCGCGGCGGCGGCTCCGGCAAGCGCCCGCTGAAATCGGCCAGCGCCCACAGAATGGCCGTGAGGCAGCCCAGCAAACCCGCCACCACCCCGATAGCGCGCGGGCTGAAGTACTCCGATGCCAGCCCCGCAGCCGCCATCGAAAACATCATCGTGAACCAGCGCAGCGACTCGAGTGTGGCGAACACGCGCCCCAGATAACGGTCCGGCGTGGTCCGCAGCAACTGGTAGTTGTTGAGAACCGAAGTCACCGCCATCCCCACCCGCGAAAGCAGAATCCAGAACAAGGCCGCGGGATACCACGTCGAGCGGCTGAACACCACATAGGTCGCCCCGTGAACCAGATAGGACAGGGCGACTGCCCGCTTGTATCCCGCGAAATCAAGCCGTCCTCCCACCACATGAGCCAGCGCGCCGCCCGCGAGCAAACCCACCCCGGCGAAGCCCCATATCGTTCCGATCCCTTCCGCACCCCGTTGAAAGACCTGCTCTCCAAATAGCGCGAACAAGATTTGCGCGGCGCCCCCGCCCATGGCCCAACCCACCGTAAGCAGCCCAATGCCCAGCACCAAAGGCACGCTCCGCATATAGTCCAACCCCGCTTTGTAATCCCGCCAGGGTTGCAGTGCGTCAGGGCCAGGCTGTGCGTCTGTGCCTCTCTCCGAGAGGTTCTTGAGGCGGATTCGGCCTACGGCGGCGGCCGAATAGAGAAAGCTGAAAGCATTGATCGCAAACGCCCACGGATATCCCATCCGGGCCGTCACCAAGCCTCCCAGCATCGTGCCCGCCGTAAGCGTCGCCCACTGCGTCGTTTGCGTCAGCGAGTTGGCCGTGCGAAGCTCCTCGCCGCTGGCAATCGAAGGCAGCAGCGCCGCGCGCCCGCTGGTGAAAAAAGGCGACGCCGCCATCAGCAGCGCGCTCAGGGCGTACAGCAGCCACGCCTCCCGGTAGTGCAGGCAGGCGATGAAAGCGAACGCCACCGCGCAGCGCGCCAGGTCGCTGGCGATCATGATCCGCCGCCGCTCGAACCGGTCCAGCATAACCCCGGCCAGCGGCCCGGTCAGCACAGCCGGAATGGCCCGCGAGAGCATGATCCCGCTGACCACCAGCCCGGAGCCTGTGGTTTGCATCGCCAGGCTGAACACCGCCACGTTGTTGAAGTAATCGCCGGCTTCGCTCACCACCTGCGCCAGCCAGAGCCGGCGGTAGTTGGCGTTGCGCCGGAGCAGATTCAAGAAGGAAGACATGCCGGCCTAAGCGACCATCTTAGCGGTTCGCAGCCTTCCAGAACCGGGGCCGTGTTCAAAACGTGTAGATGTGCATGATGTAGAGGTGCGTGCGGGGAATCCCCGGCCGCGTGTTGCGCAGGAACTCGCCGGGGAACATCCGCCCGCCGTCCGCCGCGAACAGAAAGTGCTGGAACCGGTAGGCGGCGAACAGATCGGCCTCCTGCCCCACGTGCCGCCCGGCCGTTCCGCTGGCCGAGCGCACGATCGGCCGGCAGCAGCAAAGCCAGCCCCACGGAGGCTTTCATCCATCTGCGATAGAACATGGACGATATTTTCGCGAACATCTCCTATGCGAATCCCACGGAACGGAGTTCTTCCCGCGGCTTGTGCCCCCGCCGCGGGCCGAATCATAATGAAACCAGGACGCCGGCGTGTGAAACTTTCATCCCGCGGCTGCCGTCCCCGAATCTTCGAAGCCTAGAATGACTCCAACACGGAAAGAGATGCCTGTCGACTCGCAGCCATCCGCCGCAGTGGCGGTCAGCGCAACTTTTACCGCAGAGTCGCTCGCGCCCGTGCTCCGCTTTTGGATGCGCAGGCTGCGGTTGCCTCTCACCATCAAGTTCGCTCCCTACAACCAAGTCTTCCAGCAGCTTTTGGATCCCAACAGCCTGCTCAACGAGAACCGCGGCGGAGTCAACATCGTCCTGATCCGCTTGGAAGACTGGCTCCGATTTCGGAGCCCCGACGGCCCGAAAACGGAAACCCTGCAAGAAACGGCCCGGTACTTGGTGTCTTGCCTCCGCGCCGCTTCCGAATCCTCGCCTTCCCCCCTGCTGGCAGCCGTCTGCCCCTCTTCGCCGGAGTTTCTAGCCGACGCCGAACGCGCCGCCCACGCCCGGCAGGCGGAAGAACTTCTTCGCTCCAGCTTGCAGGGCCTCAGCGCGGTTTACTTTTTGAAAACCTCCGAGATCGAGGATCTTTATCCGGTCGCCCAGATCCATGATCCGCACGGAGACGCCCTCGGCCACATCCCCTACACAGCGTCCTATTTCACCGCCCTGGGAACCTGGTTGGCCCGCAAGATCAACGCCTTGCGGATGACGCCCTACAAAGTCGCCGCGCTCGACTGCGACGACACTCTCTGGCAAGGCATCTGCGGCGAGGACGGCCCGGAAGGCGTCGTCATCGATCCGCCCCGCCGCGCCCTCCAGGAATTCATGGTGGCCCAGCACGATGCCGGCATGCTGCTGTGCCTGTGCAGCAAAAATAACGAAGAGGACGTGCTTGAGACCTTCCGGGCACACCCCGAAATGCCCCTGCGGCTCGAACACTTCGTCGCCCGCCGGATCAATTGGGCCCCCAAGCCGGTCAACCTGGAAGCCCTGGCCGGCGAACTCCAGCTTGGCTTGGATAGCTTCATCTTCATCGACGACAACGCGCGCGAGTGCGCCGAAGTCCAGGCCAGCCGCCCCGAGGTCCTGACGCTCCCGCTCCCGGCCGACGGCCAGCGCATCCCGGATTTCCTGCGCCACGTGTGGGCCTTCGACCGCCTCCAGGTCACCGCTGAGGACAAACAGCGCAGCGAGATGTATTTGCAGGGCTTGGAGCGCGCCCGCCTGGAAAAGCAAGCCAAGACGCTGGGCGAGTTCATCGCCGCTTTGCAACTCCAGGTCACGATCCAGCCCATGACGCCGGAGCAGTTGCCCCGCGCCGCCCAGCTCACTCAGCGCACCAACCAAATGAATTGCACCACCATCCGGCGCACCGAGGCCGACATTCAGGCCCTGCTGCGCACCGGGCGGCACGAGGTCTACACCGTCACTGTGAAGGACCGCTTCGGAAGTTATGGACTCACGGGACTCGCCATTGTGGAAATCGATCCGCCGGTGCTGCGCGTGGACACGTTCCTGTTGAGCTGCCGCGTGCTGGGACGGGGCGTCGAGCACCAATTGCTCTCCTGGCTGGGCAAGGCCGCCTTGGAGAAGGGACTAGCTAAGTTGGAGGTTCCGTTTGTCCCAACTCAGCGCAACCGCCCTGCGCTCCTGTTTCTGGAGAGCGTCGGCGCGAAGTTCAAGCGCCCGGCCGAACACGGCTTTCTGTTCCGTTTCCCGGCCGAGGCGGCCGCGGCGGTTGCCTACGAACCTTCGAGCGCTCCCCCGCGCGAAGCGGCGCCCGAAGCCCCGGTTCACGTCAGCTCGGCCGAGCCGGTGGATTATGTCTACATCGCGAATCACCTCTCCACCGTGCCGCAGATCGAAGCCGAAATCCGCGCCGAAAACCGCAACGGCGAGGACGTCGTCCTCGCTCCGCAGCAACAAGCCCGCACTGCGCTCGAACAGGAGCTGGCCCGCCTTTGGGCGGAGCTGCTCGGCCGGCCCTCGGTCGGCATCCACGACAACTTCTTCGACCTGGGCGGACACTCCCTGCTCGCGGTCCAGCTGCTGAGCAGGATCCGTGAAACTTACGGCGTGGAGCTGGGGCTGGACGTCATTTACAGTTCTGCTTTTACGGTGGCCGAGCTGGCCAAGATCATCGAGTTGTACCAGCTCGAGCGGGAGGGCGCGGACCGCTACGCGGCGCTTCTGGCCGAAATCGAGGGCCTGTCCGACGAGGAGGTCCGGGCGCTGCTCGAGAAGGAAACGGAGGGCATCGAAAGCAGCGGGAGGGATTGATCATGCGAATCCTGCTCGCCGCCAATGCGTCCTATGTTCCGCCCCGCGGCGGCGCCACGCGCAGCAATATGGTGTGGCTGGAGCTGCTCGCCGGCGCCGGACACGAGTGCCGCATCGTTGCCGCGGATTTGGCTCACGACCGCGACGGCAAACTGAAACAGCTCCGGGACGAAGGAATTCAGGCCGAGGTGATTCAAAGCGGCTCGCCGGCTGGCGTAGAAGTCCTCCGCCGCGGGCCAATCCTGGTCTACGCCGCCGCGGACCCGCACATCCGGACCCAGACCCTTGCGCGCCAGATTCAAGACTTCCAGCCAGATTGGGTGCTGGTGTCGAGCGAGGACCTGGGCCAAGTCCTGCTCAAGGAGGCTCAGCGCCGGGCCCCGGGCCGCGTCGTCTACCTGGCGCACACCCCCCAACTGTTCCCCTTCGGCCCCGCCAGTTGGAACCCAGATCCGGCCGGGGCGGAGCTGGTCCGCCAGGCCGCTGGAATTGTCGCCATCGGCGAGCACACCGGCGACTACATTGCCCGTTCGCTGGGGCGGCGTCCCGCCGTGATTCATCCCCCGATTTACGGCCCGGGACCGTTTGAAAACTTCGCCCGCTTCGACTCGGGCATGATCACCATGGTCAACCCCTGCGCGGTGAAAGGGATCTCCATCTTCTTGGAGCTCGCCCGCCGCTTCCCCCAATGCCCATTCGGCGCTCTGCCCGGCTGGGGCACCACGCGCGCCGATCGGCAGGCCCTGGAGGCGCTCCCCAACGTCGCCATTCTGCCGAACGTCGGCAGCATCCAGGACTTTCTCCGCCGCACCCGCATCCTGCTGATGCCCTCCCTGTGGTACGAAGGCTTCGGACTGAGCGTCATGGAGGCCATGCTCCATGGCATCCCCGTCATCTCCAGCGACTCGGGCGGCCTGCGGGAGGCGAAGATGGGAACCCGTTTCGTGATTCCGGTCCACCCCATCGAGCACTACGAGCCGGCCTTCGACGAACATGGGCTGCCGGCGGCCGTGGTCCCGGAGCAGGACGTAGAGCCTTGGGCCGAAGCCTTGCACAGCCTGCTCACCAACCGGCAGCTCTACGAAGAAGAATCCGCGCTGTCGCGGCAGAGAGCCATTGCCTTCGTGCAGAGCATCCAGCCCGGCCGCATGGAGGAATACTTGAAATCGCTGGCCCCAGCTGCTGAATCCCACCCAGCCATTCAAGCGCCGGCGGCCGGTTCGCACCTGTTGGAACTCTCCCCGGAAAAGCGGGCCCTGCTGTTGGCGCGCCTGCGGAAAGGCTTGGGGAAGTCCGCGGACTGAGTGTCCCGCCATGCGCATCCTCCTCGCCCATAACAAGCTCTACTACCCTGCCTATGGCGGCGGCGACAAGTCCAACCGCCTGCTGATGGAGGCCCTGGCCGCGCGCGGACACCAGTGCCGTGTCCTCTGCCGCTTGGGCTCTTCCGAGCCCGGCGAGCGCGAGCGCCTCCTGACGGAACTGAACTCCCGCGGGGTCGCGGTTCTGGATGCCGGTTCTGAGACTGTCCGGTTCTTCCTCAACGGCGTGGAGGTGCTGGTCGTAATCCAGCCCCGGATGCTGCCCTTGCGGCTCTCGTCCGAAATCGCTGCTTTCGATCCCGATGTCGTGCTCACCTCCACCGACGACCCCGCCCTGCTGCTGCTCGAGACCGCCCTGAAATCCAGCCGCGCCCACGTCGTCTACCTCGCCCGCACCACCCTCGACCTGCCTTTCGGCCCCGATTGCGCTTTCCCCAGCGCCGCCAAGACCGATTTGCTCCGGCAAGCCGACGGAATCGTAGGCGTAAGCCGGTACGTCGCCAACTACCTATCCCGGTGGGGCGGCCTGGACGCCGTGCACGTTCCCATCTCGCTGCTCGAACCCGGCCCGTATCCGGAGCTGGGCCGCTTCGACAACGAGTTTGTGACCATGGTCAATCCCTGCGCGGTGAAGGGCATCGCCATCTTCCTGGCTTTGGCGGACGCCATGCCCCAAGTGCGGTTCGCCGCCGTACCCACTTGGGGCACCAATCAGGAAGATGCGGCCGCGCTGCGCGAGAGGCCGAACGTGGAACTGCTTCCGCCCACGGATAACGTCGATGCGCTGTTCGCCCGCACGCGTGTGCTCTTGGTCCCCTCGCTTTGGGCCGAGGCCCGCTCGCGCATCATTCCCGAGGCGATGCTGCGCGGCGTCCCCGTGCTTGCCTCCAACATCGGAGGCATTCCCGAGGCGATGCTCGGCGTCGACTATCTGCTGCCGGTGCGGCCGATCGAACGCTACCACCCAGCCTTGGATGACCAAAAGGTCCCCGTCGCCGAGGTCCCACCCCAGGACATAGGGCCGTGGAAGGCCGCTCTGGAGCGCTTGATGACCGACCGGGAACACTATGACTCTTTGTCGCGCCTGGCTCGCCAAAAGGCGCTGGCCTATGCGGCCGGGCTGAGCGCGGAGCCTTTCGAGCGCTACCTGCAACAGATCCGCCAAGCCCCCCTCAAGCGGCAGGTGGGGTCTCCCGCTGCGCCTTCCTCGCTCCTCGACAAGCTCTCGCCTGAAAAGCGGCGGCTGCTCGCGCTCCGGTTGAAAAAGTCGGAGCTCCCCGCGGGAGACCTTTGGTTTCCTGGCGCAGCCGGCGCCAGGGACGCGGTTTTTAGGCTCTTTTGTTTTCCCTTTGCCGGGGGAGGGACAACGCCCTTCCGGGGATGGGCCGAAGCCATGCCGCAGGAAGTCGCGCTCTGCCCAGTGCGTTTGCCCGGCCGCGAAAGCCGCTTGAGTGAGCCGCCATTCCGGGATATGAGCGCCCTCGTGGCCGCCCTCGCTGAAGCGATTCCTCGCTATTTGGACCGGCCCTTCGCCTTTTACGGGCACAGCATGGGCGCGGCGATTTCCTTCGAGCTGAGCCGGGCCTTGCTCTCCAAGGGGCTGTCCACCCCCGCGGCACTCTTCGTCTCCGCTGCTCGCGCGCCGCACTTCCGCCAAGGCTGGGTCCCCCCGCCCGAGCCAAGCGAGGAGGAGTTCCTGCGCGAGCTCGAACGGTTGGAGGGCATCCCGCCCGAGGTGCGCCAGAGCAGGGAACTGCTCGCCGTCATTCTTCCCGCCCTTCGGGCCGACGCCGCACTCTACCGCAATTACGTCTACCCCGGCCCCGTTCCCCTGAACTGCCCGGTCTATGCCTACGGCGGGCGCCAGGACCCCAACGTCCGGCCGGAACACCTCCAGGGATGGGGCCAGGAGACCACCGGAACCGTACACCTCCGGCTCTTTCCCGGCGGCCATTTCTTCATCCAGACGGCGCAGCAAGAGTTCCTGGCGGCCCTGGCCGAGGATTTGAGAGCGCTGTTGAAGAGCGGGAGCCAGGCCCAGTCGTCCGAAAAGCCGCTCTGAAGTCCCCAAGAGGCCAATCTACTGTAAAAAGGGTGTTAAGCCTCCGGTTGCTCCCACCTTTTTGAAACCGCTCTCGCCGCCGGAAGCGCCTTCTAAAGATGGAGAGAGGCCCGGTTCACCGGGCAGGAAGTGAGAGAATCCAATGCGAGCCAGAGGGATCCTGCTTTGCTGCGGTGGGCTGATTCCGGCTTTGGTTGCCGCTTGGGCCATGTTTGCCGCTCAGCACCAAGGCGTGGTCACCAGCGGAGGGCGCCCGCTCCCTGGCGCTACGGTGACCGCTACGCAGGGCGACAAGCGTCTCATCACCACGACGGACGATAACGGCGCCTACTCGTTCTCCAACCTCGGAGAGGGAACCTGGACCATTGAAGTGGAGATGTTCGGTTTTCAAACAATGAAGCGGGAAATCGACGCTTCTTCCCCGTCTCCCTTGCAATGGGATTTGAAACTTCTCTCCGACGCCGAAGTCCAGGCTGCTCTAGCCGCCCGGGCTAAGCGTGCTGCTTCCGAGGTGGCCGAAGCCAAGCCTGCGCCGTCCTCCACGCCAACCCCCGCGGCGGAGGCGGCCCCGCCCGCAGCCGGAGCCGTCGCCGGGCGCGGTGCAGCCGGCAGAGCTCCGGCCGGCCCGGAGCAGGCGGCGGCCCGCACGGCAGCCGGGCAGCGGACCGGTCAGGGACAGCGGCAAGCGCAGTCCGGCCGTGGCGCCCGCGGCGGCCGGGGCGGTTTTGGCGGCGACAATTCATCCTTCCAGCAAGTGGGTGTCAGCCAAGCCGCCGACGCGTCCCTGTTCCGCCAGGAAGGCATCATCACGGATGAAATGAGCGCCGAGCTTTCCACCAGCGCTGCGCAATCCTTTGTGGTGCAGGGCAGCATGAGCAGCGCGCTGGGCATCCCGGGCCAGAATGACTGGGGCATGTTCGGCCGGGGCATGATGGGCGGTCCGGAGATGATGATGGCCATGGCCGGCCGTGGCATGGAAGGCCCGATGGGCATGATGGGAGTCGGACCAGACGGACAGCCCTTGGGCCAGAGCGGTGACATGGCCCAAGGCGGCGGGCCCGTTGGCCGGGGTGGAATGGCCGGTGGTCCCATGATGGGGGGCCCCGGCGGCGCTCCGATGGCGGGCGGCGGGTTCGGGGGGCGCGGTGGAATGGCCGGGGGGCCGATGATGGGCGGCCCTGGAGGCCGGGGCATGGCGGGCGGACGCGGCGGGCCAGGCCGCGGAATGCCCGGTTGGATGGGCCGCGGAGGCGCGCTGGCTTTCGGCAACAACATGGGCAATCCCCAGATGCGCTATACCGGCAACCTGAGCATCAACGAGTCCAATTCCTTGCTGAATGCCCAGTCTTACTCCCTCAGCGGCCAGAAAATCCCCAAACCGTATTCCAACACCACCAACGTCAACCTTTCCCTCGGCGGACCTCTTAAGATTCCCAAGTTGCTCAGCGGCAACCGCGGGCAGTTCACCGTGAACGTCGGCGTAGGCCGCAGCCGGGTCGGCCAGCAAGGCACGCTTACCACCATGCCTTCCGACCTCGAGCGCGCCGGGGACTTCTCCCAGTCGGTCGCCTCCAGCGGGCAGCCGGCGGTCATCTATGACCCCTCCACCGGAGCACCCTTCCCGGGCAATGTGGTGCCCCCTATCCGCCAGGACCCGATCGCCAACGCCTTGCTCAAATACTACCCTCGGCCTAACCTCCCTGGACAAATCCGCAACTTTCAGCTCCCCACCACCCGCTTCAACAACACCAACAGCGTCAACACCCGCCTGAACCAGACCGTCAGCACGCGGGACCGCCTCTCGGGCGGCTTCAGCTACTCCGGCGGCAACAACACCAACCCCAGCATCTTCGGCTTCACCGACACCGGCAGCAGCCGCGGCATCAGCGCCAACGTCAGCTATTCCCACAACTTCGGCAGCCGGCGCATCTTGACTCTCAACTACAACTTCAGCCGCAACCGCAATCTGCTGTCCCCGTTTTTCGCCTACCGAGACAACGTCGCCGAACGCCTCGGCATTCAAGGAGTCTCCACCGACCCCCTCAACTGGGGACCGCCCACCCTGAACTTCACCAACTTCGCCGGCCTATCCGACAGCGCCGCCTCGCTCACCCGCAACCAGACCAGCGCCGTGGGCGGATCCTACCTAATGGTCCACAAAACCCACAACCTCTCCTTCGGCGCCGACTACCGCCGACAGCAGAATAACCGCTACTCCGACAGCAACGGGCGTGGAACCTTCTCCTTCAACGGCTACGTCACCAGCGCCATCGTCAACGGCGCCGCCCTTCCCGGAACCGGCTTCGACCTGGCAGACTTCCTGCTCGGCAAGCCCACCACGGCCACCGTGCGCTACGGCAATCCTTCCCTCTATTTCCGTGGTTCGCTGATCGACGCTTACGTGCAGGACGACTGGCGCCTTAACGCTCGGCTCTCTGTGGTGTTCGGCCTGCGCTGGGATTACCAGACTCCCGTCACGGAAATCTACGATCGCATCGTCAATCTGGACATCGCTCCTCTGTTCACCGCGGTGGCGCAAGTTCTCCCCGGCCAAACAGGTCCGCTGACCGGGCGCGTCTACTCGCGCAGCCTGGTGAAGGGCGACCCGAACAACCTTTCGCCGCGGCTGGGCCTCGCCTGGCGGCCCAGCGCCAAGCACTCCACGGTTCTCCGCGCCGGCTACGGCGTGTACTTCAATAGCTCGGTCTACAGCAATGTCGCCTCCCAAATGTCCCAGCAGCCCCCGCTCGCCGTGGCCTACAACCTCAACATCCAGCAAAGCCCGCTGCTCCGCATCGCGGATGCTTTCACCAATCCGGCCAACGTCAAGACCAATACTCTGACCACCAACACCTTCGCCGTCGATCCCGATTACCGCATCGGCTACGTGCAGCAGTGGAACTTCGCCGTCCAGCAGAACCTCCCCTATTCGTTCCAGACCACGGTCAGCTACCAGGGATCGAAAGGGACGAATCTGAACCGGCAGTTCCTGCCCTGGGTCACGCCCCCCAACGCGCCCGCCGCGCCCTATCCGACCGGGTACGTCTATCAAACTTTCGGCGGCAACTCGATCTACCACGCCGGCGCCATCCAGTTGATGCGGCGCTTCCGCGCCGGCTTGAGCGCCGGAGCCAGCTACGTCTTCTCCAAGTCGATTGACGACGGCGGCGCCGCCGGAGGCGCCAACCAGGCCCAAAACTGGCTGGACTTCCGCTCCGAGCGCGGCCTCTCCAGTTTCGATCAGCGCCACGCCATCAACATCAACTTCTCCTACAGCACGGGCCAGGGACGCCGCGGCGGCGGCCTCATCACCGGCTGGAAAGGCCATCTGGTGAAGGACTGGACCATCATGAGCCAGATCCAAATCGCCAGCAGCAACCCCATGACCGCCACCGTCGGCGGCAACCAGGTCTCCCGCGGCGCGGTCGCCCAAACGCTGCGAGCCGACGCCACCGGAATCCCGCTGAAGCCCGCGCCCGCCGGCTACCTGTTCAATCCGCAGGCCTTCGCGGTGCCTGCCCCGGGCCGCTGGGGCAACGCGGGCCGCAACACCATCCCCGGTCCCATGCTCTTCAGCCTGAACGCCAGCGCGGGCCGCGTCTTCCGTCTCGGCGAACGCCGCAGCCTGGATTTGCAGCTCCGCGCCAACAACGCTTTGAACACCGTCGTGATCAACCGCTGGAACACCCAGCTCAATACCAACACCTTCGCGCTGCCCACGGGAGTCGCTCCCATGCGCAGCGTCACCTCGATGCTCCGGTTGAGGTTTTAGCCATGAAGAGATACGGGCTCGTTGCCATTGTCTTAACGGCTTTGGTCTTGGCTGCCTTGGCCCAGCAAGGTGACGGGCAGCCATCCGCCAAGCAGGAATTGAACGCGCCGCTGTTGAAACCTACGGTCAAGTTCGAGACCACCACCCAGTTGGTCATCGTGAACGTGGTGGCCAAGGACAGGGACGGCAAGCCGATCGAAAACTTGAAGGCCTCCGATTTCACCGTTTTCGAAGATGGCAAGCCGCAAGAGATCAAAGTCTTCGAGTATCAGCGCCTGGAAGATGCGCCTTTGCCGCCTCCGGCGAAGACCTTCGCCACCCGCCCCGAGGACAAGCCCCAAGAGGCGGAAACGCCGCAGCCTGCGCCCCGGGTGACCTCGGCCGTCCAGACCACCATCACGCCGGCCAAGCCCGGCGAGATCAAGTACAAGGACAGCCGCTTGCTGGTGCTCTACTTCGACTTCCAAGGCATGCCGGTCGAGGATCAGATCCGCGCCCAGGAAGGCGCCATCAAGTTCCTCACCACCCAAATGACCGCCGCCGACCGGGTGGCCATCATGAGCTACACCGGACAGCTCAAGGTCCTCCACGATTTCTCCGATGACCGCGATTCGCTGATTCGAACCGTCAAAGGACTCGTGCTCGGCGAAGCCAGCGAAATGGCCAACGTGGTCAGCGACGAAAGCGCCGAAGACACCGGCGCGGCCTTCACCGCCGACGAGTCCGAGTTCAACATCTTCAACACCGACCGCCAGTTGACCGCCTTGGGCCAGGCCTTGAAGATGCTCGCCAGCCTCCCCGAAAAGAAAGCCTTGGTCTACTTCGCGAGCGGCATCGCCCGCAGCGGCATCGACAACGACGCGCAGCTCCGCGCCACCATCAACACCGCGCTTCGAAGCAACGTGTCCATCTATCCGGTGGACGCCCGCGGGCTGGTGGCCATGGCCCCGGCCGGAAACGCCAACCGCGGATCCGGCGGAGGGGCGGGCAACCGCGGGAACTTCTCCGGCGGCGCGGGCCGCTCCATGATGAGCAATCTGTCCGGATCCCAGGACACCCTCTACGCTCTGGCCGCCGATACCGGCGGAAAGGCCTTCCTGGACAGCAACGACCTCGCCATGGGCGTCGCCCAGGCCCAGCGCGACATCGCCAGCTACTACATCCTCGGCTACTACAGCACCAATACGGCCATGGACGGCAAGTACCGCCGCATCAAGGTCCAGATCAACAACAACCTCAATGCCAGGCTCGACTACCGGACCGGCTACTTCGCCAGCAAGGAGTTCAAGCAATTCACCGCCTCCGACCGCGAACGCCAACTGGAAGAGGCCCTCATGCTCGGCGATCCCATCACCGACCTCACCCTGGCCCTCGAGGTGGCTTACTTCCGGCTGGCCGCGGACCGCTACTACGTCCCGGTCACGGTCAAGCTCCCCGGCTCGGATCTGGAGCTGGCTAAGCGCGGCGGCGCTCAAAGCACCCGCCTGGATTACATCTGCCAGGTCCGCGACAGCCGGGGACGCCTCATCGCCAGCGCCCGCGATTTCATCACCGTGAAACTCAAAGAGGACACCGCCGCCGAATTGTCCAAGAAAACCGTAGCCTACGACGTCGGCTTTGCGCTCCAACCGGGGACCTACACGCTCAAATTCCTCACCCGCGAGAACGAAACCGGCAAGATGGGGACGTTCGAAACCAAATTCACCGTCCCCGATCTGACCAAAGATGTAGGCATGCTTCCCATCAGCGCCGTCGTCCTCAGCAACCAGCGCGAGAAGCTCGACAACGCCATCGGCAGCGCCGGCTTCAACCGCCGGCTGTTTAGTTTCAATCCACTGGTGCGCGGCGGCGAAAAGCTCGTCCCCAGCGTCACCCGCGTATTCCGCAAGGACCAGGAAATGTACGTCTTCCTGGAGGCCTACGAGCCCAACGCCGAAACCACCCAGCCCCTGGTCGCCACGCTGGGACTCTACCGGGGCAGGGTGAAAGCGTTCGAAACCGAGCCGGTGCGGATCACCGAGGGTTTACACCCCCTGACCAAGGCCGTCCCCATCCGGTTCAGCTTCCCGTTGGAGAAGCTGGAACCGGGCCGCTACATCTGCCAGGTCAACGTGATCAACCCCAGCGCAGGCCGCTTCGCCTACTGGCGCGCGCCCATCATCGTTCTGCCGTAAGGAGCGTATGTCTGCCTAATGAGGGACTCAGCAACCTGAGCACATATTCCGTGCTACACTGAATATGTGCCAACCCGCAAACAAAACTTGACCTTGGTCGTCGAGGAAGACCTCCTTCTAGCCGCCCGCAAAGCCGCTCTAGAGAGGCGCACCAGTGTGAACCAGCTCGTCCGCGACTTCCTCGCCTCCCTCGCCCAAGAACCCCTGCGGCGCCAGATGGCCCGGGTTCGCCTGGAAGAAGCCCTGGAGAAGGGCCTCGTGGAAGTGGGTCCCCTCACCTGGACCCGCGATGAGCTTTATGACCGCTGACAAGCCGCTTGCACTGGTCGACACCAACATCCTGGTGTACGCCTTCGAAAAGGGCCATTCGGATCGCAAGGAGGCTGCCCGCAATCTGCTGCGCGAACTTATGGCGGACGACCGCCTCTGCCTCAGCACCCAAGTCTTGCAGGAACTCTTTGTCACCTTGACCCGTAAGGTGCGGCAGCCTTGCTCACCCACCGAGGCCCTCGCGGTTCTCGAAGACTTGTCCGCTTGGCCCGTGATGACCGTCGATGTTCCTGCCATTCGCACCGCCGCCCAACTTTCCGGCCAGTCGGGCTTGTCTTTCTGGGACGCGCTCATTGTCGTCGCCGCCGCCCGCAGCGGCGCTTCGGTCCTCTATACCGAAGACTTGAACCACGGCCAGGAAATCCTAGGCGTCCGCATCTTGAATCTCTTCGCCCGCGGCTGATCCTCCTCCCGCCGCCATCTTTGCCCAGCTTTCGGAAAACCCTCCCGTCCTGAGCCCGCACAATTTCCCAACACGCTCTCTCCGCCACTCGCACCCGCTCCCTGTGGTGCACGCCGCCAGGCTTCTCACGCCGGCCCCTCCGTGGAGCACGCAGTCTTGCGCGCCACACTGGCACTCCCCGTGGAGCATGCCGCCAGGCTTGCCACACCGGCCCCTCCGTGGAGCACGCAGTCTTGCGTGCCACACCGGCAGTCCTGCCGGTGGTTGGCTTCGTGGTTGTCTCCTCCCCTTCTGTGATGCACGCCGCGAGGCCTGCGGCCGGCATTCCTGCCGGCTTTGGCCCCCCTTACCCACCGCCCTTGTTGTCCGCGCCCACTCCCCATTGCGATTACAATGGTTCCCGCCCCGTTCCCCGCCGGTCCCGTAGTATACTAACCACGGCCTGATTCCCGAGGAGGAACGCTCATGCTGCCTGACTATCTCACCAAAACAACTCCGGTCCCGGCCGCCAAACGCGCTCCCTGGTATGTCAATACCGCGCCCAGCTACGCCGGGATCTTCCTGTGGGTCGTATTCTATATGGAAATCGCCGCCGGCACGCTCAACCGCGCCGGCCTTGGCCTCTCGCTGCTGGCCTTGCTGGTGTCCGCGCTGCTGTGCTACGCCCTCTTCTACCGCGCGCCCGCCATGCTCGGCATGCAAACCGGTTACCCGCTCTACGTCGTCGGAAGCTCCACCTTCGGTGCAAAAGGCGGCTATCTGATGCCGGGCCTGCTCATGGGCATCTTGCAAGCCGGCTGGCTCTCGGTCAACACCTGGGTGTCGGCGAGCTTTATTCTGAACGGTTTCGGCTCCAAGGCCGGCCCCGGCTCGCTGCCGTTCATCATCGTGGCCGCCATCTGGGCCTACGGCTTGGCTTACGTCGGGGTGAAGGGCATTCAATACGTAGCGCGTTTCGCCCTCTATCTGAACTTCATCCCGCTGCTCATGATTCTGATCGTCTTTTTCCGTACCGTGGGCGGCGTGGCCGATTTCACGCCGACCGAAACTAGCCCCTACATCGGATTCATGCTCCTGATCCAGATCGTCGTGGGCTTCTTCGCCACCGCCGGCGCCGCCGGAGCGGATTTCGCCATGAATAACCGCGACCCGCGCGACGTTCGCTGGGGCGGGCTGGTCGGCATCGCGCTGGCCATCCTGATCGCAGGCGGACTCCCGCTGCTCTCCGTCGCCGGCGCCCGCGTGCTCTACAACATCGAGAGCTTCCGCTACGACGCTGTCATCTCCGCCATGGGCGGCTTCCTGGCGGCCGCCATGTTCTTCCTGTTCGCTATCGCCAGCATCCCCCCGGCCTGCTTCACGGCCTTCATCATGGGCAACAGCTTCTCGACCATGATCCCCGGCGTGCCGCGGTTGGGAAGCAGCATGGCCGGCGCCACCGTGGCTTTCCTGCTCGCGGTGACCGGCGCGGCGGGCAACCTGGTGGGTCTGTTCACGATCATCGGCGCTTCGTTCGGCCCAATTTGCGGCGCGATCCTCGCGGACTACCTGCTGGCCGGCAAGAAATGGGCCGGACCTCGCGAAGGCGTCAGCATCCCTGGCTACGCTGCCTGGGCGGTGGGCTTCGTGATCGGCATTCTGCCCTTCCTGCCCATCTCGCCGGAGGTCAAGCCGTACCTGCAACCTGCGGCCGTCTACAGCTTCATCGCCGGTTTCCTGGTCTATTACATCCTGGCCAAAGCCGGGTTGGAGCCCAAGGCCTTGCCCATGCCGGCCGCTCAAGCCGCGGATTGATCCGTCCCGCGCCGATAGGCGCTCAAGACAAACGGCGGGGAGCGTTACACTGCAATCTTATGCTGGTGACCCAACTCCCCGCCGTGGACTCCGCCGCCGAGATCTGCGATCTGCGCTCGGCTCTTGGCTTTCTCAAGAGCATTCCGGGCCAGTTGGCCTGGACGGAACATCCCGTCGATGCCCGCAAAGAGCTTGCTGCGGTCTACAAACAAGTCGGCGCAGGTTCTCCGCTGCCCCCGCCGGTGGCCTCGGGACCCGCTCTGATCTTCGAAAACGTCAAAGGCTTCTCCATGCCCGTTGTGGCGGGCCTGCTCGCCTCACGCGAGCGGACCGCGCTCCTGCTGGGAAGCTCGGCCGCAAGTCTTCCTTTCGATCTGCTGAATGCCCTCCACCACCCGCTGCCCCCAATCACGGTTTCCCGCGCCGGCGCCCCTTGCCAGCAGATCGTCTTGCGCCCGCCGTTCGATCTCCGCACTCTGCTGCCCGCCATCACCCACACCAGCCGCGACGCCGGACCCTACATCACCCTCGGCCTCCTGCGGGCCGAGGATCCCCAGACCGGCGAAGCGGACGTCACGATTCACCGCCTCTGCCTCCAGGCAGCGGACCGCCTCAGCATCTACTTCGTCCCCGGCCGCCACATCGACCAGTTCCGCGCCAAAGCCGAAGCCGCCGGCCGCGCGCTGCCAGTCTCGGTCAGCATCGGCCTGGATCCTGCCATCTACGTGGCCGCGTGCTTCGAGCCGCCGACTACGCCGCTCGGCCTGGATGAATTGACCGTCGCCGGAGCTCTGCGGCGCCGTCCCGTGGAGCTGGTGGACTGTGTCTCCGTCCCGGCCAAGGCCATTGCCCGCGCCGAAATCGTCCTGGAGGGCGAAATCCTTCCAGGCGAGCGCGTCCGCGAAGACGCCCCCAGCGGCTCCGGCTGCGCCATGCCCGAATTCCCGGGCTACATGGGCGTCGCCCAGCCCGAGCTCCCCGTTCTTCGGGTGACCGCCGTCACCCACCGCCGCAACCCCATCTTCCAGACCCTGGTCGGCCCTGCCCTCGAGCACACCAACCTCACCGGCATCCCCACCGAGGCCAGCATCCTGCGGCTGGTCGAGGACACCATGCCCGGCCGTCTCACCGGCATTTACTGCCATCCCGCCGGCGGCGGCAAATACCTAGCCATCCTCCAGTTCCGCAAGCTCTCCGCCAGCGACGAAGGCCGACCCCGCCAGGCCGCCCTGGCTGCCTTCGCCGCCTTCCCGGAGCTGAAGCACGTCATCCTGGTCGACGATGACGTCAACATCTTCGATACCGATGACGTCCTCTGGGCCATGACCACGCGCTATCAGGGCGATGCCGGCACCGTCTTCATCCCGGGCGTGCGCTGCCACCCGCTCGATCCCTCGCAGTCTCCTGAGTTCAGTCCTTTCCTGCGCGCCCCGGGCCTCTCCTGCAAGACCATCTTCGATTGCACCGTTCCCTACGGCATGCGGGACCGCTTCCGCCGTCCGGAGTTTATGCCTGTCGATCTGGCAGAATACGAGATCCAGAGTTGACCGCCCGCCACAGCAGCCATCCTGCCGCGGGCCCTGCCGCCGCCATCAGGAACGCCACATCCCAGCGGTTGGCGTCAATCAGCCTTCCGAACACCGGCATCGCCGCCGCCACCCCCGCCGACCAGGCTCCTGCGCCCAGCCCCGCCAGCAGTCCCGAGTGCGCCGCCGAATACACATGGGTGGCGTACGCCACGGTGAGAATGATGAAGCCTCCCGCCACAAACATCGCCAGCCACAGCAGTCCCATCACAGCGGGGAGGTTGCGAAGGTGCGGCGCCGCCGCCAGCGGAGCGGCCAGCAGGCAGCCGGCGGCCATCAGACGGCCCAGACCCCGCACACGGCCTTCTTTCGGCAGCCGGTCCACAAGCCATCCCCAGAAAAAGTAACCCGTCTCCCAGCCCAACGGCGGGATCCACAGCAGCTTCCCGATCAGCGCCTGCGACGCTCCGAAGCCCCGGTTCAGGTATAAGGCCGCCGCGTAAATGACGAAAGCGATCGGCAGCGCCCCCAGCGTGTATGCCCCCATGTAGCTCCATAGTCTCGCGTCCCGGAAGCTGGGCCGGCTCTGCCCGGAATGCGATGCGGCGCTCCCCCGGTGCTCCCGCACCTCCGGCCTTCGGCTCACAAAGAGCCACAGCGACAGCCACAGCGCCCCAACGAGCCCTGTAAACAGAAAGCCCGCTCGCCAGCCCCACGCCAGCGCGACCGGGGTCACGATGAGCGGCGTCAGCACCGCTCCCAGCGACCCGCCGCTGTAGGCCAGCGCCACCCCGCGCGCCCGCAACTCGACAGGCAGCGTCTGCGTCACCGTGCGCAGCCCGCCCGGAAACGTCGCGCCCTCCCCAAATCCCAGCACCGCCCGCGCCGCCGCAAAGCCCAGGAAACCCGCCGCCACCGCATGTGACACGGAAGCCACCGTCCACAGCGCCACTGCGGCCATCATCCCCGCCCGCACTCCAAAGCGGTCCAGCCACCGCCCCCACAGCGGATTGGCGAGCATGTAAGCAATGGAGAACGCGGAAATGACAAAACCGTACTCTTCGGCCGTGAGCCGCGTCTCGCGTAGGATCGTCGGGGCCAGGATGGCCAGCGTGTTCCGGTCAATATAGCTGATCAGGGACACCAGCAGCATTGTCGCTGCCGGAATCCATGGGCCGACCCGTCTCACGCTCCGTTCCAGCGGCGGAAGGCCACCACCGCGTTGAGCCCCCCGAAAGCAAAGGAGTTCGACAACGCGTACTCGGCCTGAGCCGGCCGCGCCGCATTGGGCACATAATCGAGATCACATTCCGGGTCCGGCTCGGTGAAATTCGCCGTCGGCGGCAGCACGCCGTGATGCAGCGCCAGCACCGTCGCCGCCGCTTCCAGCCCACCGGCAGCGCCCAGCGCGTGGCCGTGCATGGACTTGGTCGAGCTCACCGCCAGCCGCTCGGCGTGCTTCCCAAACACCTCCCGGATCGCCCGGGTCTCGGTGGGATCGTTGGCCGGGGTCCCCGTGCCGTGCGCATTGATGTAGCCCACCGCCTCCGGCGCGATGCCGCCATCGGCCAGCGCCATGCGCATCGCCCGCGCCGGCCCCTCCACCGAGGGCTGCGTAATGTGATGCGCGTCGCTGGACATCCCAAAACCCGCCACCTCGGCATAGATCCGTGCGCCCCGCGCCAGGGCAGCCTCCAGCGTTTCCAACACCAGCATGGCCGCGCCCTCGCCCAGGATCATCCCCCGGCGGTCCCGGCAGAAGGGCCGGCAGGTGTCCGGCGAGACCACCCGCAGCGCTTCCCAAGCCTTCAATAGGCCCATGCTGAACGGCGCTTCGCTGCCTCCGGTGATGGCCAAATCCGAAATCCCCTGCCGCACCAGCCAGAAGGCTTGGCCGATCGCATGATTGGAGGAAGAACACGCCGTCGAGATCGTGTACACAGGTCCGTGCAGCCCGTACTCCAGCGAGATCCGGCTGGCCCCCGCGTTGGCCATCGTGCGCGGGATCGTAAGCGGGTGCACCCGCGGCCGCCGTTCCAGATAGAGATCCACGAAACCCTGGTCCTGCGTGCACTGCCCGCCCACGCAGGATCCGGTCACCACCGCCGCGCTCTCCCGCAACTCAGGGGTCCACTCGATGCCCGCATCCGCCACCGCCTCCCGCGCCGCGATCAGCGAAAACTGCGCAAACCGGTCCAGGAAGCCCGACTCCTTGGGATCCAGGTAGTCGTCCGGGTTGTAGCCGCGGACCTCCGCCCCGTTTCGAAAGCGAAGCTGGGAACAGTCTACCGCCTCGATGGGCCCAATCCCGCTCCGCCCCTCGCGCAGCGCATCCCAAAAAGCCGCCCGGTCCCGGCCCAGGGCCGAAATTACTCCCAGGCCGGTCACCACCACGCGCCGCAGTCCCATCGCCTAACTCGCGCCGCCGGAGGCAGCCACCAGCTTCCCGATCCCTTCGATCATCTGGCCCACGCTGCGGATCTCGCGCGTGTCCTCATCCGGAATGCTGATCTGGAACTCTTCCTCCAGGGCGAACAGAATGTTCACCGAATCCAGGCTGTCGAGCCCCAGCTCCTCAAACGTGCTCTCCGGCGTGATCTTCTCCTTGGGGATCCGCTGGGTCTTGGCTATTACAGAGATGACTCTGTCGGTTAGGTCGTTGGACATAAAATCTGGCTCACCGTCTTCAAGCTGTAGCCTCTTGCCCGAAGCTCCGGAATCAGGAGCCGCACCGCTTCTACCGTGGCGCGGATGTCCGGCCGGGGTTCGCCCGACCGTCCGTCATGCAGGCAAAAGATGGCGCCGTTACGAGCATACCGCAACAGCCGTCTCACAATCTTGCCCGCGGGCAGCCGCCAGTCCATGCCGATCGCGGTCCAGGCCACGCCCACGAGCCCCAGCTCGCGCAGCGCCCGCCGCATCCCGAACCAGCGCCCGCCGTACGGCGCCCGGAACAGGCGGGGCTCGACCCCGGTCACGGCGGCGATCGTCTCCTGCGCCCGGCGGATCTCATCGAACACAAAGCCCGGAGACCGCAAGAACAACCTCCGGTGCGAGTCCGCGTGATTGCCGGCCTCATGGCCTTCGCGCACCACCTGGCGGGCAATCTCCGGCAGCCGGCGCACGCTCGCCCCGCAGAAGAAGAACGTCGAAGGAGCATCCAAGCGCTTCAGGACTTCGAGCAGCTCCGGGGTCGATTCGCTGGGGCCGTCGTCAAACGTGAGCGCAATCCACGGCTCGTCCCGGCGTCCGCGCCAGACGTTCGGCCCAAAGACGGAGCTGGCCCTGCCGCCCACCGCCCACGCCATCCCGCAGGCGCCCAAAAGCGCAGCCGCCCCCGCGCTCTCCACCAGCATGCCGCGAATTGTAGCATACGCCCGCCGGGGGCTTCCCAAAACCGCACACCCGCGCCGCCGCCCGCCCGAATCACGCGCTCAGGCTGCAATCCACGCACAAGCTCTCCAGCGGGCGGCCGATCGCCAGCGCCAGATCCTGGATGCTGTTGTACTCCAGATCCTCCACGCCCAAATACCGGGCGCGCTCCGCAAGCGACGGAATCCGGTCCACCAGCAGCTCTCCCTTCCGCGTGGTCTTGCCCCAGCGGCAGTGGCTGCGCAGCTCCGGGTTGGAGATCCGCAGATGGATCTCCTTTACCCCCGCCTGCCGCAGCTTAGGAACCAGATCGGTCTGCGTCTGCGTGCCCCGCACAATCGAGTCGTCGCAGATCACCACCACCTTGCCGGTGCAGTCCTCTCCGCTCGCCAGCAGTTTGATGCGCGCCTCCCGGTCCCGCTGCGCTTGGTCTTGGGGAATGAAGCTCCGTCCCGCATAGGGGTACTTCAGCAGCAACTCGTCATAGAGCGGGATCCTCCGGATCTTGCCGGCCATCATCTGGCGGCAAAACTCCTGGTGGTAGCCGATGGCGTGAAACCGCCCCGAATCCGGAACCGGAATCACGATATCCGGGATGAACCCCCGCTGAATGTCCTTGGCCGCCAGCGCGGCCCCCAGCCGCTTGCGCACCAGCGAGCCCGGCACGCCGCCCGTGGCGTTATTCGGGAAGCCCGTGTAGACCCAGTAAAAGCTGCACACCTGCTGGCGGGGCGACTCCAGCTTGCATTTGGTCTCGTAGCGCCCGTTTTTCAGCAGGAGAATCTCGCCGGGCTCCACGTCCCTCACCCTCCGGAATCCCAGGTTCTTGAAGCCTCCCGATTCGGAAGCCACCGCCACCGCGCCCTCCTTCTCGCCGATCACCAGCGGCCACCGCCCCATCGGACAGCGCGCCGCATAGATACCCTCTTCGCTCAGGATGAGCACGGAGGCGGCGCCCTCCATTTCGCGCATCAAGTGCTGGATCCCGGCCGTCACGTCCGCGCCCTGGGCGGCGAGCGTCAGGATCATCTCAATGTCGTCGCCCCGGGTGAAGATGTGCCCCTGCTGTTTGTAGCGCGCCAGCAAGACGGGCAAGTTCGTCAAATTTCCCGCGAAGCACGCCGCCATCCGGCCCAGCCGCGACTCCGTGTAGTATGGCTCCCGCACGCCCCCGCAGTAACCGATCCCCTCGGTCCCCTCCAGCCCCTCCATGTCGCTCGAAAACGTCGCGCGGAACCGCCCGCGGTGCGTCCGGATCCGGAATTCCCCCTCCCGGAAAGTCGACAGACCGGCGTAATCTTCCCCGAGGTGCTGGTGATAGAAGGTCCCCCAAAACAGGTCTTCGAGAAACGCTCCCTGGTATTTCGTAGGATCGATGCTGAGTCCAAACAGTCCTGCCATCTTGACATCTCCCAACGGGCAATGAAAACAGGAAGGATAGCGCGGACAAACCCCGCTGCGCCAGCCGCGCAAAGTTGTATACTGGCTGCTTTGCCGGCCGCTTGCACCGGCCCTCTGAATTCCAGATGCCCAAACCCCTTTGAGGTGACCGTCCATGAAGATTACGGAAATCCCCGCCTCCAGACTCGATCCCAAACAGTTCATTCGCGCTCAAACCGAGGCCATCGCCGCCGCGGTGGGAGACGCCACGGCCATCACCGCGCTTTCGGGCGGCGTCGATTCAGCCGCCGTCACCGTGCTCGGCCATAAAGCCCTGGGAAAGAAGCTGACCGTCTGCTTCATCGAAAACGGCCTGATGCGCAAAGGCGAGCCGCAGCAGGTGGTGCGCACCTTCCGGGAGCTGGGCATAAAGGTCAAGGTCATCGACGCCCGGCAAGCCTTCTTCGACGCCTTGCGCGGCATCCGGGACCCGGAGCAAAAGCGCGAGGCCATCACCCGCACCTTCTACCGCGACGTCTTCGGCAAGCTGGTCCGGGAAAGCGGCGCCCGCTTCCTGCTTCAGGGCACCATCCTCACTGACGTCGAAGAGACCGTCGCCGGCGTCAAGCGTCAGCACAACGTGCTGGCTCAGTTGGGCATCGACCCTCAGGAAGCTTACGGCTACGGCGTCATCGAGCCGCTGGTGCAACTGCGCAAAGACGGCGTGCGCAAGCTGGCCAAGGCGCTAGGGCTGCCCAAGTCCACTTACGAGCGCATGCCGTTCCCCGGTCCCGCGCTCGCCGCCCGCGTCGTGGGGGAAGCCACGCCGGAATCCATCGAGCTGGTGCGCAAGGCCACCGCCATCGTGGAAGAAGTGCTGGCTGGCGTGCGCAAGTTCCAGTGTATGGCCATCCTCCACGAGGACCAGTTCACCGGCATCCGCAAAGGGAGGCGGGAATTCGGCCGCCAGATCGAAGTGCGCTGCTGGGATAGCATCGATGCGCGGACAGCCACCCCCGTCTGGCTTACTCCGCGGCTTCTGTCGCTTTTGGCCGCCCGGCTGACCAAGGAGGTTCCCGGCGTCGTCAGCGTCACCTACAACATCGCCTCCAAACCCCCCTCGACCATGGAAGCGGTGTAACCTCTGGGCGCTCCTCAGCGGGCCTGCGGAGAGGCTGCCGCCGCAGCGCTCCGCTTGAATCCGTGCCGCACCTTCGGCGCGGGCAGACTGGCTTGGTATGCCGCCAGATCCCGGTCGGTGAGCGTGAAAACGGATGAGCCTGGCGTCTGGGCCGGCTCCTCGTTCAGACGCTCGCCCAGCAGGCGCAAACACAGCGCCGGCCCGATCTGAAGATTCAAGTGGCGCCGGGTGAATAGCTCCAAATCCGCCTGCACCGTGAACGCCGCTTTCTGCTCTCCGGGAACCACGTGCTCGAAATGATAGCGCCGGATGCTTCCCTGCTGCTCAAAGCCAAGATAGCGCAGCTCCGCCGCGCCCACGCGCTTTTCTCTGAGCCCCGCCGGCTGCCGCATCCGCTGAACCACCACGTGCAGCGCCTTCGGCTTCCGCCCCGCTTCCAGTTCGAAACTCACCACCTGTCCTACGGCCAGACTCGGCACATCGTAGGCCAGCACATCGGCGGGACAGAATTCCACCGTTCGCCCGTCCTCGGCGGCGATGAGGCCCGTGGCGTCGCCTTCGTCCAGGCGCTTGATCGTGCCGTTCATGGAATGCCGTCTCCCTTCCTTTCCGGTAAATCTGTGGCGCGGCAACCGCGCCGGGAAGCTCTCCCTGTCCCGGCTGCCGCGCCTTGAAACGAGCCGCCGGGATTACCAGCGCCTGCCGCGCCGCTCTCCGCCACCGCCGTTGGTCCTCGGCCGGGCTTCGTTCACGTTCAGCGAACGGCCCCCCAGCTCGGTCCCGTTCAGGGCCTCAATGGCGCGGTCGGCTTCCGCCGCATCCGTCATCTCGACAAAAGCGAAGCCTCTCGGCCGGCCGGTGTCGCGGTCTGTAATCAGGTTGACGCGCTCAATGGCTCCATAAGGCTGGAACAGCGAACGAATCGATTCTTCGGTGGCTCCGAAGTCCAAATTGCCTACAAAAATGTTTTTCAAAGTTTCTCCTTAGCTGTTTGAAGGCGGGCTGTTCCAGGAAGAGAATAAGGTCGACCCAGTCGGCGGGGCAGTCAAACGCACCCTCAGTATAGCACGATGTTGCTGCTATCATTCTCTTAAAGTGCTCCGGAGCCAGATCCCCGACGGCGGCAAGCGCATCGTCCTTACCGCCCCGCTCACCGAAACGATCGATCACGCCGGTTTCTTCATCCAAATGGGCGTGGCTTCCATGCCCAAGCGATTCGAGGCCATCTTCAACTCCAAGTACCCCGGCTGGAAGAACGTTGAGCGCAATCCGGACGGCTCCGCGCGCACCATGCCCGCCGGAGTGCGCACGCTCGAGGCTGCGCTGCTCCGCGAGTTCCCGGAAGAGGAAGTCGTGGCCTGCTATCCGGAGGACCTGGATCTCCACATCGGCCCCCGCACGCGCCTGGTGGCGGTTTCCACGCACAACCCGCTCGGGGTCACCTTCGCCGCGGGCGTCTACGCCTCGATCTTCGGATCCTCCGCGGAGCCGGTAAACGCTTATTACTCCACGCAGCTCTTCCGGCGCATCCATGCCAACCCGCACCGGCCCAACTTCAAAGTCATCGCCGGAGGTTCGGGAGGATGGCAGATTGTCCATACCGGCGCCTTCGGCCAGTTGGGAATCGACTGCGTGGTTGAAGGACGCGCCGAATCTCCCGAGGTGATGCAACTCATCCGCCGCGCCCTTGGCGGCGAGCCGCTGCCCCGGCATTTCCGCGCCGCTCATCCGCGCAGCCGCGATGCCATTCTGGTCCCCGAAAAGCGCACCTCGTTCGGCGTCATCGAGATAACCACCGGCTGCGGCCGCCGCTGTCACTTCTGCGTGCCCGATCTCAGTCCTCAGCTCGATGTGCCTAAGGAGAAGATCCTGCGGGCTGTACACGCCAACCTGCGTCAGGGCAACCGGCAGATCTCCCTCGCCACCGAGGACATGTTCATCTGGGGCCAGGTGGGCACGGGCGTGCCTTTCTACTTCCCCAATCGCGAGGCGCTGCTGGACCTCTACTCGGACATCGCCGCGGCGCCAGGCCTGGAGCACATCCTGCTGAGCCACGCCACGATCGCGCCTGCCGTGGTCGGCCCCGCGCTCATTGCAAAACTCAGCGAAATCCTGCTCGACAAGAGCCCCCTTCACCTGCCCGCCTTCAGCACCCACCCACGGAAGAAGATTCTCAGCCCGCTCATGGGCCTGGAAACCGGCTCGGTCCGCATGGCCCGAGCCATTATGCCCAGCAAGGCTGTCCCCTTCTCGATCGAAGATTGGCCGAGCGTGGTGATTCAGGCGCTGACGGTGCTCAACCGCCACAACTGGTTTCCCGTACTGACCCTGATGATCGGCAACCCCGGCGAGACGAACGAGGACGTGATGGCCACGCTGGATCTGGTCTATGAAATCGAGCGGCGGGGATTGTTCGCCTTCCTGGTTCCGTCGATTTTCACGCCCTTGCTGAGCACCCGCATGGAAGGCAAGAAAGGCGTCACGCACACCCGCGAGCTCACCCCACTCCAGTGGCAATTGATGATGAAGTGCTGGAGCATGAATCTGAGCCCCGGCCTGTACAGTTGGTGGGGACCGCTCGCCTGGCGCCTGGGGGCAATTCTCTTATGGCTGTTCCGGCTGCGGAGGCTGAACGGGCCGGCCTTCACCTGGCCGCTGCTGCTTTTCGCCAACGCGCTGCCCGAGCGCCTCATGCAGCGCCTCGGGAAGCTCTACACTCCCCGGCCCCTCGCAGTGAAGAGCCGCAAGGAGCTGCTGGCCTCGATCAAGCCGGAACACAGAAAGCACCTGCACGCCGACAACGGAGACCTTCCCTGAGCTGTTGTCTTGCCCGCCGCGCCCCGGCCTGCCCGCACAATGGGGATTGAAAACCGGCCGCTCCCGAGGAGCACGCCGCCAGGCTTGCCATGCCGGCGGTCACGCCGGCAGAGCAACACAACCCCGAATGGCACGGGAGTTCCCACGCCATCCGGCCCGCAAGACTGCGCGCTCCACCTCAACCCGCCGCCCCCTGTGGAGCAAGCCGCCAGGCTTGCCATGC
>Ga0078972_1003766_pt1 | contig 44182 bp, 36 predicted proteins | sample YelNatPaOPGAMG01_FD_67568 | JGI IMG/M metagenome (GOLD analysis project Ga0078972, IMG submission 67568) | Hot spring thermophilic microbial communities from Obsidian Pool, Yellowstone National Park, USA - OP-RAMG-01 (SPADES assembly) (version 2) | ecosystem: Environmental > Aquatic > Thermal...
AATATGAGACTTTGAAAAAAGAGTTTGATGCTTTGAAAGAAAAGTATGAAAAAGTTTTAGAAGAGAAGAAAGCTGTTTTGAAAATGATTGAAGAAATAGATAGCAAAAGAAGAGAAGTGTTCTTTTCTACTTTAGAAAAAGTTAGTAAAGAGTTTAACGATGTCATTAACAAGATGATTGGTGGAGAAGGCTATTTGACTTTAGAAGATGTTAACAATCTAGAGTCTGGTTTGTTAATCAAAGTTAAATTGCCAGATAAAGGAGAAGTCGATATTGATAGTTTGTCCGGAGGAGAAAGGGCTTTAATGGCATTGGCATTCCTTTTTGCGTTACAACAATTTAAGCCTTCGCCATTTTATCTTATGGATGAAATAGATGCAGCTTTAGATAAAGAGAACACTTTAAAAATTGCTAAATGGCTTAAAGAAGCTTCGAAAGAAAGCCAATTTATTGTTATCACGCACAATGATATTACCTTGAAATTTGCTGATAAGATTTATGGTTGCACTTTAGAAGAAGGAGAGACAAAAATATTAAGTGTAGAGTTGCCGAAAGAATGAAAGATATAAGACTAGATTTGAAAAAGGTTTATGAACGAGTGTATTTTCTGTAAGATTGCTGAAGGAAAATTACCATCTTACAAAATTTTGGAAGATGAAGAACATTTAGCATTTCTAGATATTTATCCTATTGTTAAAGGACAAACTTTAGTTATAACAAAAAAGCATTGTGATAGCTATCAGTTTGATTTGCCAGATGACGTTTACACTAAATTGTTTTTGTTCGCTAAAAAGGTTGGAAAATTTTTAGAGAAGGCTTTAGGAGCCAAAAGAGTTTTTCTTGTTGTCGAAGGAATGGAAGTTAGGCACATTCACATAAAGCTTTATCCAGTTTACAAAATAAATACAAATGTAGCTCCGAAAACAATTGATGCTTTATCTAAAGACATCAAAGAAAATTGGTATAATGGTTATATTGCAACTTTGCATGGAGAAAGGGCTAACGACTATGAGCTTAAAGAAATAAGCGAAAAAGTTAGAGAGTACTTGAAAAATCAAAATATTTTTAAGTAGAAAAAAGACAACAAAAAAATGAAAAAAGACATCCTTATTATCAATCCAAAAAGTAATGTAGCTATTTCTACGCTTTGGAGCAAGAAAAATTTTTTGGTTGAGAAGATTCCAGAAAATTTAAAAAAGAAAATTGGAATAATTGGAACAACTTATACTTCTCATGGCATAAACTACATTTTTGAAACTTTGGCAGAAAACCCGCAAATAGATACATTAATTCTATATGGTTATGATTTGTCAACTAGTGGTGAAACTTTGTTTAGAGTTTTTGGAGAAAAGAACACGAATTTGCCAGTAATAATTCTTGATAAGGATAAAGTTGAAGAAATAGTTAGATCTGTTAAACTTGTTGATTTAAGAAAAGAGGCAAAAGAAATGAAATTTGAAAAGCTCTTTGAAGAAGTTGAAAAGAATTATAAAGAAGAAAAACCAAAAAGAAAGAAAATTGATTTGAAAGTTGAGGAAAAGAGTAACATTGAAAGCTACCCATTCCCTTTGAGCGGGCATTACATTTACGATAATAAAAGTGTTCTCAGAGCTTGGGTTAAGATTTTGGATTTGATAATGAGGTTTGGTAGTTTAAAGTTTAGCGAATATGAAATTCCGCAGAAGGAATTTTTGAATGTTGTTGCGACTTTGGGATTGTACGGGAAAGATTATAATTTAGAAAAGGAGTTTTTTGAATTTATTGAAAAAGAAAATTTCGAGAGGCATATAAATGAAGTTTTGAGCCCAAAGAAGCCAGAGGGAGTTGAATATACTTATGGGGAAAGATTTTTTACTCATAGGTTTGGGAAGAACCAAATAAATTATTTGATTGAAAAACTATCTAAATCTCCTTACTCGAGAAGAGCTTTAGTAGTTAGTTGGGATCATGAAAAAGATCAAAATATAGAAAATCCTCCCTGCATTATAGGAGTTCAAGGAATAATAACAGAGAATTTCTACAATCATATTGTAATCATAAGAAGCAATGACATGTTTAAAGCATGGCCAGTAAATTTTGTTGCCCAAATAGAGCTAGCAAAATTTATTGTTAATGAAATAAACAAAATAGCAAATACTGACTACAAACTTGGTAGCGTCACAAGCATAAGCATAAGCGCCCATATTTATCAAACTGATTTTGAGAGAGCGAAAAAAGTTATAGAGAAATATTCTGGAAAAATGAAAGAATTTGTTGAAGATCCAAAAGGAAACTTTTTGATTTATCTGGAAAATGGAAAAGTTGTTTTAGAGCATAGAACGCCAGATAATTCTATTGTTCTTTGGAAGAATTCTTTTGAAACTTTTGAACAAGCTTATGAGTTTTTGAAAAGCGGCAATATGTTTAGTTTTGCATCTCATGCTTCCTATTTGAGTAAGGAATTGAAAAATGCGTTTGAAAAATTGAAAAAAGGAGAAGAATACGAGCAAGATTCAGCTTAAACTTTTTGCAATTTTTTAACAAGCTTCTTGAAAATAAAGTAAGTTATTATTGCAAGTATTATTGTGAAAAAAATTAGGTCTGAGAATTTTTCTAGCTGTAAGGCTTTCCAATTCTCTCCAAGAAAATATCCAAGAGAAGTTAAGAATGAACACCAGACTAAAGAACCAAAGAAAGTATAGGTTAGATAATCTTTGAGTTTCATTTTTGAGAAACCTGTTGGTAAAGAAATTAATTCTCTTATTCCTGGTAACATTCTTCCAAAGAAAACAGCTTTTCTACCATGTTTCTTAAACCAATTGTCAGCAGCTCTAAGCTTTTTCTTGTCAATGAAAAAGTATTTGCCATATTTTTCAGCAAATTTCCTTCCAAGTTTGAAAGCAGCAAAGTAATATAGTAAAGATCCTATTGTTGTACCAATTGTTGCTATTAATATTCCAATCAATAGACCAAGTAAACTGAAATTATAGAAGGAGAGAAGATATCCTGATAGTGGCAATATTATCTCGCTTGGTATTGGTGGAAATATTGTTTCTAGAAAAACTCCAAGGAAAATTCCTAAGAAAAGATTTTGGTAAATTGTTGCCATTAAAAAATTTACTATTTCGTTCAACATTTCATTGATTTTTTCGTTTAAAATTAAATAATAACTCAGAATAGCCCCGGGCGGATTCGAACCGCCGTCTCAGGCTCCAGAGGCTTCCGCTAGATTCCGCGTCCTTGACCGCTAGATTCCGCGAGATTATTATCTCTCTACGGGGCTAGCCGGGGCTATAGGATTTAATATATTTTTCTAACTTATTATACTTCTTCCCTATAAAATTAATTTTTTTGTAAAACAATTTAACTTGTTTTTCACCATTTAAATACAAACCATGGAGTTTGTTGCCTCCTTTTCTTTTCCAAGTATAAATAGTTGGCGCAAATTCTAACTTTTTAAGTGCTTTTTTTCATCTTTTATCAATCCAAACGTAGCTGAATTCGGCTCTTGAATTCCATTTGTTAACTCCAAAACAATGGGAGTTTTTCTTGAGGTTCATAGGAAACGAATTTAGTGAGATTTGAAAGTTAACTTCAAAAAAACTGTCTGCTAATTTAACTATCCAATCCCAAGTTTTCTTTCTACAAACTCTTTAGCAACTTCAAAATCTGTTAATTCGGTTAAAAGAAATGGTTTCAATTCTGCTTTCCATTTTGGTTTTATTTCCTCAATCTTCCTCTTTATTAGCTCTTTGTTAAATTCCATTCTGAAGATCTTCAATTTTTTCCGAATTAATTCTTCGTTCGGTTCAACAAACCTTAGTAAAAAGAATAAGTCATAAAGATCTCTTGCATTATTCCTTTTTATTAAGGCATGAATTTTTTCAGCAAGTATTTCTTCCAATTTCAAAACTCTCAAGGAAAATGGAAGAATGTCTACATAAGAAGAAACATAATTTTTCACTTCAAAACCAAAAACGATGTTAACTAAGCTGACATCAATTCTTATTGTGTTAAGCTGAGTTAATATGCCAGGAAATCTTAACTTGAATAAAAAAGAAGTTTTTGTTTTCTTTGATTCAATCTTTGCTTTCAACTCTCTTGAAACGCTTTCAACAGTTTCTATTATGTTTTTTTGGGCAAGAACAGAAAAATCTAAATCTTCTGAAAATCTTGGTAAATTATAAAGCTTATACAAGCAAGTTCCTCCTTTGAAAATGAAGTTGTTTGATTTTTTGTAAAGATGGTAAAGCAAAAGATCTTGAAAATAATCTTTTTCTATATGCTCTCTGTTCTTCAATCCTTTGTTTTTTGCTATTTTTAGCAAAAGCTCTTTTTCTATCAAAATATCACTCTCCATTTTTCATTTTTCTTCTTCCCCCTTGCTATTGGATCAAGAAAAACAAATTTTTTGTCTATAAAGCTTTTCAAATCTGAATAAACATCATATCCCTGTTTTTCAAGCAAATAACCAATTCTTTTTGCTAGGCTTCTCTTTCCAATTTTTTTCACATATTCTAACATTTTTTCTGGATTAACTTTTTCTAAAGCTTCCTCAAAAACGTAAATCGGAACTTTTCCTATCGAATCTATTATTGCTTTTTCTCTATCAGCAATTAAAATTTTAAAACCTTTGTATTCCTTTTCTTCGAAACCAAAGAAAAAATTTGTGTGGAAAAATCTTATCGTTTGAATGAAATGTAAAGTTTTTGGAATCTTGTTAGTAAAGCAAAAAATTTCGTTTGGAATTTGTGAAACATCTCCGTAAAACGATAAAGCTGAAATGCTTGAAATGTAGCTTGGCCTTATTATAAAAGTAGCTACTAAAAAAGCATCTTCGTGCAAAGTATAAAGGTCTCTTTTTATTTTTTTAATTTTTCCTTTTTTGAGAAGAGAGGAAATAAGAAATTTTGCATATGCTTTGCTTTTAGTTATTTGAGAGATGTCAGCTAGAGAAAAAACTGGCATGCTTGAAAACTTTTCTAAGATTATTGCTTCGTACATAACTTTTATTTGCAGTTAGTATATAAAAATATAGACTTTCTAAAAATAAATTTCTCAGTCTGTTGAAATTTCTGATAAAGCTTTAAATCGTTAATAATTAGTAAGCTTCTAAAACGTCATTATCTTGCATATAAGCTTTTATCTTATTTTTTCAATAATTTTACTAATGACAGAAAAACTTTTTTGGCAAGATGCATACTTGAAAGAATTCGATGCAAAAGTTTTAGAGATTAAAGGAAAAGAAGTTATTTTGGATAAAACAGCTTTTTATGCTAGAAGTGGTGGTCAGCCTGGGGATACAGGAGAAATTAATGGAATAAAGGTTGTTGATACTTATTATGATGCTAATGGAAACATTGTTCATTTGTTGGAAAGAGAGCCAGATTTTAAAGTTAACGATATAGTTCATGGAAAAATTGATTGGGAGAGAAGACATAAGATAATGCGTTTGCATACGGCAGCTCACATAATTTCTGCTGTTTTGGTTAATGCTTTTGGCAATATAAAATTTACAGGAAGTCAAATTTATGAAGATAGGGCAAGAATGGATTTCAATTTGGAAAAACTTGATGACGAAGTTGTAAGATTTATTGAAGAGAAAGCCAATGAAATTATAGAGAAAGATTTGCCAGTTTTCTCCAAGATAATTAGTAAAGAGGAATTAGAAAATCACCCTGAGTTGAAAAGATTAATGGATGAGAGCAAGTATGAGAAGTTTGATGTTTTGAGAGTTGTTGGTATTGGAGACATTGATTTGCAGTTAGATGGAGGAACTCATGTTAAATCAACGAAAGAAGTCGGAAAAATAAAAATCGTTAAGAGGGAAAATAAAGGAAAGAATAATAGAAGAATAACTATTGTTGTAGAGTAGAGTTTTTGAACCATTTTCTATTCTTTCAAAGAATTTATAAGTTTATTTTGTATATAAGTCGCAACGTTATAGTAGTTAATAATTTAAATTCTTATTCCAGTTTATTGTATGATGGAGCCAAAGGAATTTAACTCGTTGATTACTAAACTTTTCCCTAGAAACGATCTTACGCAAAGCATTTCCGAAGCGATAGAAAACAATCAGCATTTTAACTCAAAGCTTATAGAAATTATACCAACTGAACTTGGGCCAGAAATTTGGTTAAAAGCTAAAGATGAGAATGAGATAATATCCGCTGCAAAGGAAATAACGAAAGTATACAAACAAAATCCAAGCTTAAGAAGGAAGATATATACTGGCTTAAAAATAGATTTTCTTTCTCTCTATTACAAAAACCGATTTGGAGATTTTGGTTATAAAGGGGAAAGCGAGGAAATAAAAGATAGAGCAGCTGCTGAATTAATAGAAGCGATTCAAGCTTCAGAATCTGTAGTTCATTCTACAAAGAATGGGGAAATTTCTTTTGGTCGTAATCCTGTGGCTGACGTATTCTACAGTATTTTATATGATTTTGATAGAAAAAGGCCCCCAGAAAGGAAAGTTGAAATAGAACCTAAGGTTGAAAATCAAAGTTTTATAGAAAAGCACAAAAAAGCTTTAAGTGGCATTGCAATTGCTTTGGGTTTGGGTTCTTGCGTAGTTTATCCAAGCATAGTAAAAGGCCAGCTTACCTTCGACCCTAGTTTAACTATAAATCACTTAACAAAAATAAGTCCCTACATCATTCAAAATATGAATTTTTCAATTTATTCTTTAAGATTTTTATCATCTCCTCCTAGTTTACAGCGTGAAGATTTTTTAAAGAGAAACTGGAAAAAGTTCATGGTTTTAATTCCTGTAGGATTGGGTGCATTATCTTTCTATCTCGATGCTTCCTCTACAACAATTGATTTACCTTACTTTAATGTAAAAATTCCGGGTTTGCTAACTGCAATCAAAGCAAAAGCATATTCAGATTCTACAGGTTTAGATTGGAATAGAAGCTTAGATTTAGCTTTGCATACGGATACTTTAAATTTCCTTTCCGGCGTTTTTGGTAAGGAAACAGAATTCTCAAAAGCTATTCATGTTTATAATGAAATTCAAGTGGATAAGGAGTCAGCTTACAATTTATTAAGGCTCTTTTTGCAAGACGGAAAGATCTCACAAGACGAAATTCAAACAGCTTATACTTATAGCCAACTCTACAAAGAGCTAAACGCTGATAAAGATTCAAACGCTTACAATTTATTAAAGCTCTTTTTGCAAGACGGAAAGATCTCACAAGACGAAATTACTGCTACAAGTTATTATTTGAGAGTGAGGGATAATTTAATTCCAGAAAAGTTACTACCATTTTGGTCTTTTGAAGAAAGGGGCCAGCTAGCTTATGAGTTTTGTAGACAACTGCTTTTGGATGGAAAAATTACTGAAGAAGAAAAAAGAATAGCCGATCTTATGTTAAATTTTAGAAAACCAATGGTAACAGTTTGGGGAATTAAAGACGGGGTAATTTTGGATATTTATAAAGACCATGATAACGATGGATTTAGTACTTATGAAGAATTGCTGGCGGGAAAAGATTATTTAAATCCTTTGGAAACTCCTTTGACAAACGATAGTGAAGTTTACATCATAACAGTTAATGGAAGTGGTGGCGGTTATTATGCCCCAGATATGGAAGCCGCTTTAATTTTTCAATACTATGCACTTAAGTATGGAATTCCTGAAGACCATATAATAACGTTCGCTAAATATAGGCAAGCTGGAGATCGTTGGCAGGGAGATCCTCTAGAAAGAGTGAGTCCTTACAGAAAAGAATTTTTCCCAGAAATAAAAGGCCATTTATTAAAGGATTATCCACTCAGAATTAATTATTTAGATGAAACCTGCACTAAGGCAAATCTTATAAAAGAAATAAAAAGGGTTTTGCAATTAGCAGATAGTAATGATATTATCTATATTTACAATAGTGGAGAAGGGCCAGGTTTTAAGCTTTTTTATGGTAGTAGCCCAACCGACTATGAAATGATATACATTCCTGATATGGTGAATATAATGAAATCAACTCCGAGGGAAGGAAAATTAATCTTAGTTAATGATACTTGCGGCGCTGAGTGGTACGTTAGAACGTTAAGAGACGCGATGATAAGAGAAGGTTCACCACTTAAAGATTATGTTGGAATAGGAGCAGTAAGCGAAAAAGAACTCTCCAGTGGCACTTTTGACTTCATTTTCTTAAGTAAACTGAGAGACGGATACAGCATAGGATATGCGGTGCCCTTGGAATTTCGTGATGCGAATGATCTAAATCATCCAGTTATTGTGCTTGGAGATGGTGATTATCGTTGGATTTGGTATTACAACCCTTTCAAGTGATAAAAAAATTAGTTAGTTGAAAAGATTTTTAAGTTAAAACCTAAGTATATATATGAGTCTTAAAGAAAGAGTTAAAGTAATCTTTCCCCTTCTTATCTTGGCAATAATTATCTTTTTCTTCTACTTCCAGTATAGATATGCACCTAAAACACAAGAGGAAAAAATTCTATTAAGTTTTGTAAAAGAGAACTTGAATGATAAGTATGTACCAAAAACACTAAATGTAGTGCATAGATTAACATACAACAATAAAACAGATGGTTTAAGCAACTTATATGGTTCAATTTGGCTTGTTAACGGAATTAAGATCTATTCAGGATTGCATAAAAACGTAAATAAAACCGGAATTTCTGACCTAGAAATTTTCATATTTACCAAGGAAATTCCGGATATAATTGATGAAAATAAATCAAGCATGTTGTTTGCCAAATACTTTAAGGCAAAAAATCCAAGTAAGATTGTTTGCGCCTCTCCTACGAATGGCGTTAGTTTTTGTGAAAAGTTTTGGAAAGAGGAAAATGGAGAGAAAAAAGGAATGGTTGTAGTTAGTGCTTTAACAAACAAATTTATTGCTATGTGCAAATATCCATTAGAAAGTGAGGAATATGGATTTTCAAGCTGTATTAGATTTAAATAAGTTAAAGGTATTTGCTGTTATGCCCACAATTTTATTTTTATTTACTCTTATTTCTTTTGTTTTTGTAACCCCAATTGTACAAGCTTGTCTTTTTAATTCTGATTGTGGAGAACATGAGGTATGTCAGTTGTTTTCTTGTGTGAGTTGTGGGGATGCTTTTCCTTCTATAATTTGTTGTGGTGATATAGCATGTTGCAAAGATACGGGAGCATGTAGCTGTCAAGGTTGTGCATATTATTGTTATTGTTGCCCGAATCATTGTAGTGCTCCAGATTGTTCTCGCGTAAACCCTTCTCATCCTCCATGGTGTGAAAAAGGATGTGGGGCAGAATGTACTAGCGATAGCGATTGCAGACCTGGTTGGTATTGTGATTTGAGTAGTTGTACATGTAAAAGAGCTAGGTGTATTTCTGACGCAGACTGTGACGACAAAAATCCTTGTACCATAGATAAATGTATAAATCCAGGGACAGCAAATGCATATTGCCAATATACTAACGTGGCAGACGGAACTTCTTGTCCAGATGATAACAATCCTTGTACTTATGACTACTGTTCTGCAGGAAGCTGTATACATCCAAATAAAGCAGACGGAACTCGTTGTAAAGAGTGTGGAATCTGCAACTCGGGAGTGTGTATGCCAGAGTCTTCGTTATGCCCAGCTATAGATACTGACGGAGGATATAATATTTACGTTCAAGGTACTTGTTATTGGCGCTATTGTGATGTTTCTCTAAAATGTCAATCTCTTTCTGGCCAAACAGATTCTTGTATCGGAGATTCTAGTGTTTATGAGTTGTGGCCAGATTCAAGCAACCCAAACTATTGTACTGGAGCTACCATATCTTGCCCAAGTGGATACATATGCTCAAACGGTGCTTGCGTACAAACCACCACAACCTCATCTACTACAACCAGCACTACAACATCTATCACCACAACCTCAACAACTTCTACATCTACCACCACAACCACCATCAAACCAACCACCACAACCTCATCTACTACAACCAGCACTACAACATCTATCACCACAACCTCAACAACTTCTACATCTATCACCACAACCACAATTCCTCAATGTACTTCATTAACTCTTAACCCATCTTCCGGACCACCTGGCTACACTGTAACACCTTCAGTAGCTTACAGTACATGCAAGATATGTGATTATCAAGGTTGCAGTGGCTCAAACTGTAAAGGAACTCAAATATCAACAGATAACAATCCATTCACTGCTCCATCTTCGCCAGGAACTTATGGTTATCATGCTTGCCCAGGAGGAGGCTACGCTACTATAACTGTTACGCAACCAACAACTACAACCAGCACTACAACATCTACCACAACATCAACAACCTCTACCACTTCAACCTCTACAACTACAACCACATTACCATCCTGCTCCCAAACATCTCCAAAGGTTGATATTCTAACTCCATTCATAGTAACCGGAGGCAATTTAACAGTTTTAGTATACTTCCAATGTAGTCAATGGAGCTCTTCAGCCAAAAACCTGACTTTATCCTTAAAAATAGATAACCAAGATTGGAATGAATGCTTCTTGAACAATAAAGGTTTAATGACAGATTTTGGTTGGAATAGCAATTGTGATTCTAGTAATATGAGGTCTAGAAATATGGTAAATTGTGGTTCCAACAATCAATGGAGTTGTGATTCTCAAGCTTATTGTAAGCATCAAAACTACGATTTATTGGTAAAATCCGATTTTACTAATAATTATGTAAACGTAACATTCACTTGCAAGCTTCCTTACTTATCAGGAGGAACCCATTACTTAAATGTGACAGCAACAGTTTATAGCAATAAAGTAACATTAAAACCAACTACAATAACATTTAGAATAGAAGAAACAAACGGAAGAAAAATACTGGAAATTCTTTTATTCCCAATAAAAATCTTAAGAAACCTTTTGCCTTTCTAGAATTTTTTATTGATTAAAAACAAATCTAATCAATGGCAAGAAATTTAATCTTATTTGCAGCTTTTTTCCTCTCTCTTTTCTATTTTGTTAAAGCCCAAGTAACTTTACAATCAACTATTGTTCCTTTTGTTATTAATGCAATAGAACTTTATCCTGTAGATGATTATACTGGCGGAAAACAATTCATTGGCTTGTTTGGGGATAAAACAAGAATTGATGTTTTATGGTACGCAAAATACAATCCAGAAAGCTTAGACCCAATAAACGTCACTTGTTGGCTAAATTGCAATGATACCATTAACATAACCAATTGTCTTGGTCGCCAAAACTGTAGCTCTCAAGGAAAAGCAGGCCCAATGGCTTGTACAATTTTTGACCCAAATTACAACTACTTTTCTATAAACAATGTTACCTGCAGGTTTTCTGACCCAAATTATCCTCAATTGGAGTATAGGCTTTCAGATGGTACTTATCCTCAAAGAGTTTTTTACCCAGTGAGATATACGGTTTCAGTAAGCGGAGGAACTTATTTAGTTGGAAGAACAATTAGCCTGCCAATAAACTTTGTTTCTTATAGCTTTTTGAACGGCAATTATACTGGTTTAGCTTACACTCAACCAACCTCTTTCATTTCAATAGACAATAGTTACAATACGACAAACATTCTAAAATATTCTCAAATAGATACAGTTTATCCTAAAGTAACAGTAATTTATGCTAGTGGGAAAATGCCACTTTTCATAAATACAACAGCAAATGAATTACCAAATTGTACAACTGTTGATAATTGTCCTAATTCTACTATAATAATTCAAGGATTATCCTCTAATGTTGATTGCCGATGTATAGAAGGAAGATGTCAATACATTTTTACAACAGAAATAGGTTCTGCCTACTTAAGCCTACCTGAATATGGAACAAAAGAATTAATAATAATAATTATTGGAGCTTTGCTTCTGTTTCTTGCAATTTTAAAACTGAAAAATCGTTAAAAACTAATGTTAATAATTTAAACAAAATTTTCTAATTTTCAAAAGTTCGAGAAACATTTTTATTGAAGTAACAAAACTTATTTTACTCTTCCCTTTTTTCCTTTCCCCATAAATTACAGGATAGCTACAAATTCTAAAGCCAGCTTTTTTTACTTTGTATAAAAACTCAACATCCCAAGCCCAAGAATTTGCTTTAAAATCAATTTTTTCCTTAACCCCTTTCCTAAAAGCTCTAAAAGTTGATTGCGTTTCTATTGTTAAACCAAAAAGAAGAAAAACCAAAATTCTAAAACCCAAGCCAAGAAATTTTCTGTAGAAAGGGTCTTTTCTCAACCTTTTTGTATTTACTATATCATACTCTTTCAATTTCTCAACCAAAGCCGGAATTTTTTCAACAGGATATTGTAAATCAGCATCAATTAAAACAATATATTTTCCTTTTGCTAATTTCAAACCATCTCTAATAGCAGAACCTTTTCCTCTTTTTCCGATTCTCTTCAAAACAGTTCCTCTAATTCTAAATTTTTTCATCAAACTTATAGCAATTTCTGCTGTTTTATCGAGAGAATCATCAACGATTATTAATTCAAAATCTTTTAGTTGCAACTTTAACTCTTTGACTTTCTTTAGAAATTCTTCTATCGTTTCTTCTTCGTTAAAAGTTGGAACTATTATGCTAACATTCATTTTTCAGATTGTTATTGGAGTTAAAATAAATTCAGCTAATTGTTTTTAAGTTATATAAAAGAATTGATCCGCCAAGTGTTTCATTTGGATCAAAATTCTTTAACCAACTACATTTTTTGCTAACAAAGAGTTCAAATTGACTTATTGCCAAATATCCGTTTAACTCTTTTAAATTATTAATATTACTGCAATCTATAAATTCGCATTTTAGATTTGGTGTTATTCCTCCAAATAATGGACCACAATATATCTTCCTTTCTCTGCTCAATTCTCCTAACAAATAAATATTTTGCCCCCAATCTATGTTCGAATCGGAAAGATACAAGTAACACTTTCCTTTGGTCAGTTGATTACAATAGGAAAGATAAAATGGATAAGTTAGTAAACTTTCAACTATATACCAACAGAGTAATAGTAAAAGAAATAGAGAAAACATTTTGTTTTTCTTGATGCTAGCTAAAGCAGAAGTGATGAAAACAAATGGATAGATAGGAAGTATTAGTCTAACTCCAAGATCAACTCTTGAGATAGAATAAGAGAGAAGTATAGTTAATATTGGTAAAAGCAGTATAAACTTATCTTCAAACTTTATGTTTTTAGAAAAAATACCAAAGAGGAAAAGAAGTAGAAGTGGTATTGGTGTTTTGAGAAGGAAAGCAATCAAATAATAATGAAGCCAACCTTTTTGTGAAACCTCCCCAAACAAATAAGCAAGATGTCCTATTTGAGAATGAAGGATTGAGTTCATAACCGAATTATAAAATAAATATGGTATTGGTAGGGGAATGAAATTTAAGAAATATACACCTGAGGTTTTGAAACCATAACCAATGTTTAAAGTGAGAAATGAAGAAATGCAAACAAGAAGAAAGTTCGAAAGAAGTTTCCAGCTTCTTTTTTTGATAGACAAGTATAGAAACCAAATTAAAGCTATAACCAATAATGATATTCCTCCTTCTCTCGTTAACATTGTTAAACCTATACTAATTCCTATTAGGGTTTGTTTTAGATCGAGGAAAAGAAGTGATATCATCAAAGTAAGACCAAACAACATTAAAATATAATCTATGCTTTCCTTTCCATTCATTACATTGAACGCTACTCCACCAAGTTTGTTCCAAACTCTTACAGCAACTAAGTTATCTTCTCTATCTAAATATTTTTTAAGATCTAAAAAGAAACCATTCGCATCAAATCTATCTTTGCAATCACTTTCATAAGCCTTTCTTTCATTCACGTAAACTTCTGCTATACAATCATCTGCCGCCAAAAGAAATGTAGAATTTTCTATCCGACTTTTCTTAATCCCAAACCTAACATACAAATTTTCTTTTCCAGTAACTCTTTCAAGAAATTGATTGAAAGATGTCCATTTTGAATCATCGAAAGAAAAACTATACCAATTCTCTTCGAATTTGTCTGAATACTTAAAGTTATATAAAGGGTAAGATGTTACAATTCTCAAAAAAAGAAAAAATGATGCTAATGCAATAAGAATTAAAAAGATTTTGACTTTATTCTTTTTATACATTATCCTTTCTTTTCCGAATCTCCAAAGAAGAAAGACTGAAAGAAAGAAAAAGAATGTAAATGGTAAATCAAGAGTTGCTATAGTAGAATTAGAAATGATTTGAGGGGAAAAATAGTATAAAACAAGAGAAGTAATTGCCGGTAAAAATCCAGCTAAAGTTTTTGTCCAATAATAAATTAAAATAGCGAGAAAAATGGAAAGAATAAATATAGGAAACCTATATGGTAAAAGCTTAGAAGGAAGATGCTCATGCCATTCATGAGGTCTATTAGCAATTTTTTCATACAAAAATTCTCCAGCTCCAATAATCAACTTAGCTAGAATTGGATGCTCCTGATTTAGATATATTTTCCCTTCTGTTATGTATTTATATCCCAAACCAGTGTACGTTCCTTCATCTATTACACAGCTTGTAACTAAGGAAACATTTATCAAAAAGCAAAGAAAAAGAAGCGAAGAAATTAAAAGTATTACTTTCTCTTTCTTCTCAATTTTAAGCAATATTCTACTAATAAAATCACCCCAAGAATAGTTATTATACTTCCAAAAATATCGATGAAATCAATTCCATAATAAATTCTAACATTTTCAGAATTTGGGAAAATTACCATAAAGGCTGGAGAAGCAAGATAAATTTTATTAGCACCTTCTACTTTCCAATTTGGGAAATAAGATACTTTTACTAGCAATGGAATTCCAATACAATTTGTTCTGATTTTAATTTCCTCGTTTGAAACGTTTTCTTCAACAGAACAGTTAGCATTTAGTGGAACTTTATCTATATCTTCTAATCTTTCTATTGAATTTTCTCTGTTTTCATCTGTAAATATAATTGGAACGTCAATAAAATCTGATTTAAACCATTCTAGCGAAAGTTCTTTCCACTTATCTCTTCTAGCAAAAACAGGTTGATATTTTGGGATTTCAACTATATTTCCACTTCCTTTAACTTCATAAATTCTGAAATCTCCAATTTCTTTCAAAAACTTAAAGTTAGAATCTTTCTCTATTTCTTCTTTCACTTTCCCCGAAGAAGCAATGAAATATTTAATTCCAAAAAGTTTTAGATATTTGTATCCTTTGGAAATGTTTAAAGAATGACAACCGACATAAGAAATTGGACATGACGGTCTTTCTGAAAGATACGCTTGCATCCAGAAATGATAAGGGGCATTAATTCCAGATTCTATCAACAAACCTTCCATTATCGGTTTACCAGAAAAGTAAGGTACAGATTCTAAAGTTCTAGGGCTTCCATAAACATCATGCGAAGGAGTATATTCATGCATTATTCTTCCATAAGGCAAAGTCTTTAGATATTCGAATAGTTCTTTTAAAGTTTGCCATTTTTCTTTTGATTCAAAACCTTCATAATTCCATTTTATCCAAAAAGGAATGAATTTTAAAGAAGAGGAAATGTAGTAAAAAGAAAACACAAGAAAAATTAGAATGAAAATTATAGCTACTCTTTTATTGTTAATAGTTCGGACAATATCACCAATTGCATAGGATGCCAAAACCAAAGAATAGAAATAGTAAAATGGTAAATAACGACAGTTAAAGAGATGTCCATTAGGCAAGAAATAGAAGAATGCTAAAGAAATTAAAATAAAACCAAGGAAATAAAAAACTCTTTCATCCCTTTTAATAAAACCAATGGGTATTGCTAGAAGTGTGAAAGGAAGAAAGAAATTAAAAGGTGGCAAATAAAGTTTTTCTATAATTTTGTCTTGAATCCAACCCATATTGCTCATATATCCTGATTTAAGAATGAATGGAACGAGCCAAAAAGCTATTAAAGAAAAACCAAAAAAGTAAAAGAGGAAAAGATATTTTAAATTTTTTCTCCACTCCTTAAGAAAAAATGCTGAAGAAAAGAAAAATACACTTGTTGTATATAGATGGGAAAATGACATAAGCGAAAGCAAAAGAGAGTTTTTGATTAGATGTTTATTCTCCTTTATTCCCTTGTAAAGAGTTCCTGTAAGCAAAACCATTAGTGAGAAACTAAGGCTATAACTAAATTCCCCTGCTAAAGTGCTAGGAATGTTTGCTCCATAAAATGTGAAGGATTCGGAAAAAAGAAAATAGAGAGACATAATAGTTGCCAATATTGGTATTGGAAACTCAAATTTCATCAGTTTTAGAGAGGTATATGTGCAAATAGGAAGAAGAAATACACCTAAAACTGTCACAATTTTAAAAGCTATTACAAAAGGTAGAATGTAGCTTAAGATTGCTATAAGTATGTAAGTTAATGGAAAGTAGAATGTTAAAAAAGGAAAGCCAGCATACCAATCCGGAGACCATCCGGTTATTCTAAATTTTGAGAGAAGATAGTTTTTTAAATAGAAAGCAATGTAATGGTGGGATGGCGTATCTCCGCCAGATGTTGTTGTTTGTAAAAGTATTAGTTGAGGCTTAAAGTAGTTTAACAAAAATGAATAAACTAGAAGAATTATAACAAAATCAATGAGTTGTTCCCCTTCGATTCTCATTAATTATTTATGCGGATTTTAATAAAAGAAAAACTCCAATTGAGATTAGCAAAATTCCTAAAAATCTTACAAAAGTGACATTTTCTCCAAAGAAGATCTTGCTAAAAATTGCTATTAATATATAACCAATAGCTAACATCGGATAAGCAAAACTTAATTCGGCTTTAGAAAGAACAACGAGCCATAAGAGAGTAGCAATCACATACAAAACTACTCCAATAACAACAAATTTTTCTGCTATCAATTCAAAAACTCTAGCTGATAAAAAATCTTTGATTTCAAAATTTCCAACATTTTTCATTCCTTGTTTTAACGAAAGCTGACCAAAAACTCCAAGTAAAACTGAAATCAAAACTAAAACTATTACTTCCATTTTTTTCATTATTGTTTTTCGATTTTAATTTTAAAAACAAAAAATTCATGGAAGAGTTCTAAAAAACTGAAAAAAGGCAATAAAGTTTGTTAAGAAGGTGAAAGATTTTTATGGAGAAAGCTTATGAAGTTGCATTGGAATTCGTTAGAGAAAGAGAGGAAACTTTCAGGAATGCATGGGGAATACTGAAGAAAATTAAAGAAGTTGCTACTGAAATTTTAAAAGACGCAAAAGTTTATGTTTTTGGAAGTTTTGCAAGAGGAGATTACAAAGTTTATTCTAGCGATATCGATGTTTTAATAGTTTCTGATAGGATTAGCAACAAAATGCAAGAAAGGGCTGAAATAAAAGTTGAGATAAGGAAAAGAGCAAATGCAAACTATATTTTTCAAATTCATTTGGTTAATAGCAAAGAATTTGAGTTTTACAAAAAATTTGTTGACAAGCTTGTAGAAATTTAGACTTTTTGTTCAGTAAGGTGAACAGGTTGACGAAATTTTTAGAATAATTAGCATAATTAGCAATGTAACAAATATTAAATCATAGTTATCAAAAAATAAAGATGGGTCCGTAGTCTAACGGTTAGGACGCCGCCCTTACAAGGCGGAGGAGGCGGTTCAACTCCGCCCGGACCCATTCAAGCTTCTATTTCACAATCTTCAACGCTTTTATCTTCTCTCATCCTAACAAAAACAGGAGCCCTTAACTGCGTATCTTCTGTGAATTCCAAAAATCTAACTTCACAAACATATTTTGGCTTAACCCAAATTGCTTCTCTTCCTTCTGGTAAATCAAGCTTTACATTTTCTAGTGAAACAAAAGGAGTAGGAACTTTTTCTTTTTCAAGTTTTTTAATTATTTCTTCGATTTCTTCTTTACTAAAACCTGTGCCAACTCTTCCCAAAAACTTTAATTTTCCTTGATGATAAGCAGCAACCAATAAACTTCCAAAATCTTCCCTTTCTCCAGTTCCAGTTGTATAGCCAATGATAGCAACGTCTAAAGTATTTTCCACTTTAATTTTCAACCAATTCTTACTTCTTTTACCCATTTCATAAATTGAATTAATTTTCTTTGCCATTATTCCCTCTAATCCATTCTTATTTGCAAACTCGAAAAGTTCTTTTCCGCTACCAATTTTATACTCAGCAATCTTTATTCTCTCATTTTCTTCAATGATTTTTTCCAAAATTCTTTTTCTTTCCAACAAAGGAAGAGTTGTTAGCTCTTTTCCATCAAGAAACAAAATGTCAAAAATTATATAGGTTGCTGGCATTAGCTTTGAAAGCAACTCAATCCTGAACTTATTATCAACATGCTCTCTTTCCGCGAGCTTCCAAAAATTTGGTTTTCCGTTTTCTAAAACAACTATCTCTCCATCTAAAACAGCTTCTTTTGCTTTGACAGCTTTTTTCAAAGCTTCTTTTATTTCTGGGTACCTATAAGAAAACTCCTTTCCTCTTCTGTTAATGAACTCGATATTTCCATCTTCAAAATAGCAAATGGTTCTAGTTCCATCGAATTAGATCACTTCTTGGTATTCACCAAGAAGTTTTGATCTCGAAGAGCCATTCGTTAGAGTCAAATGGTTGACTTCTAAAAGCAAGCATTGGTGAAAATTTTCTTTCTATCATATTCGAATTTATATCGAAGTTTTATATTATTCTCAAGAAAATAAATTTTTAACTGTAATTATTCGTATGAGAATTTCAATAATTTCGGATGCACACTTAGGATTTTCACCCAATGAAAAACTAGAAGAGGATAGCTACCAGAATTTTGAAGAAACATTTACTAAAGCTTTAGATAGCGACTTGATAATTTTAGCAGGTGATTTATTCGATTCAAGAGCACCAAAAACAAAAGCATGGGCTTATGCTTTGAAGGTATTATCTAAAGCGACTTTACAAGAAAGCAAAGGGGTAAAACTTGTTGAAATAGATAAGCCATTGAAGGAAGCGAGCAAAAAAACCTTAGAACATTTGCCAGTTATTGCTATTCATGGAAATCATGAGTTAAGAGCGAAAGGCGAAATAAACGCAATAGAAGCTTTAGAGAATGCAGGTTTGTTGATTTATTTAAACATGAATAAAGTTGTTTTCGAAAAAGATGGGGAAAAAGTTGCAATTTTTGGTTTATCTCATGTTCCTGAAAGGTTTGCAAAAGAAGTTTTAGATAAGTGGAATCCAAGACCAATAGAGGGTTGCTATAACATTTTGCTTTTGCATCAAAACATAGACCCATTCGTTTATTCTCCGCTAGAACAGCCAACTTTAAATCTTTCTAATATACCTCGCGGCTTTGATTTGATTGTTGATGGTCATGTTCATATTTCAGCAAAAGAAAAAGTTAATGGAACAACATTTCTCATTCCAGGGAGTACAGTTTCTACTCAATTTCAACCAAGCGAAACCCAAATACCAAAAGGATTTTTTAGAATAGATACAAAGGAGAAAAAAATCGAGTTTGTTGAAATAAATGCTAGAAAGTTTTTCTATGAAGTTTTAGAGATTTCAAAAGAGCAAAACGCAAAGGAAATAATTGAAAGAAAAATAAGAGAGAAAATTTTCCAGAATTTTGAAAAGCAACCAATAGTAAAAATTAGGATAAGCGGAAATGCAATAATTTCTGAAAAAGATTTGAGAGACTTAGAGAGGAAATATCAAGATTCTTGTATTTTATTCTTCACAAAAATGTTGGAGACGCCTGAATTAACTCAAAAGTTAGAATTTTTAAGAAGCTTAAAAGAGAGTAGAGTTTCTTTACAAGAAATTGGCTTGAACATTTTAAAGAAAAGCTTGGAAGAACTAAATTTCAAAAATTCTTTCGATTTTGTTGATATTTTCAATTTGCTAGCTGAAGAAGAAGTTGATACTGCCTTAAACATATTGCTCGGAGAGCAAAAAACATTGAGGATGATAGAATGATTAGAAAAATTGTTTTAAAAAATTGGAAAGTTCATTTGAATTCAACATTAACTTTTGAAAGAGGAGTTAATTTGATTGTTGGAAATATAGGAAGCGGAAAGACAAGCGTTTTGGATGCAATTTGTTTCGGCTTGTATGGAACTTTTCCAGACTTACAATCTAGAAAGGTTAAAATAGATGATTTGATAATGAGAAAACCTTTTGAAAAGGATGAGGCAGAAATTTATGTTGAGTTTGAAGTCAATGGTAAAATTTTAAGTGCTAGAAGAGTTTTGAAAAAAGGAAGAGGCTCTTATGCTGAATTTAGAGAGAATGGAAAACTTTTGGAAATTCAAAGCTCTCAAAGAGTTACTGAGCTTGTTGAAAAAGAATTAAAAACAAGTTATGAACTTTTTTCTAAAATAATTTACGCAGAACAAAATGGCTTAGATTATTTCTTAAGGCTTCAAGCTGGAGAAAGAAAAAAGAAGATTGACGAGTTGCTAATGATAGAAAAGTTTGAGAAAGCAAGAAGTTCTGCTTCGAGTTTGATTCATAGACTAGAGTTAATAGTTAAGGATAAAGAAAAATATTTGGCTTCAATAGATTTTGAAAGAATGAAGAGAGAATTAGAGGAAATTAAAGTAGAGATTGGAAGGATTGACGAAGATATAAAATCGAAAAAGCTTTATCTTTCTGAAATAGCTTCTCAAAGGATTTTACTCGAGGATGAATATAAAAAAGCCAAAGAAATTAAAGAAAAGCTTGAGGAAGAAATGAGAAGTTTAAAAGGAATAGAGAGCTTGCTTGAAGAGGGTAAGAAAGAGATTTTAAGATTAGAGAGCGAAGTAAAGGGAATAAACAAAGAAGAAATAGAGAAAAAATTGAAAGAAAATGAAAAGTTGAAAAAAGAATTAGAACCATACTTGAAAGAGAATGAAGAGAAATTAGAAAAATTGCAAAAAGAGCTTTCAAAAATTGAATCTGAAATTCAGTATTATAGTAGAAAAATAGATGAAGCTAAAGCGAAATTGCAAGAAATAGAAAAAATTGAAAAATATTTGCAAGAAATAGAAAAAAGCTTTAATGAAAATATTTTGAGTGAAAAAGAAAAGAAACGACAAGAAATAGTAACAAGTATTGAGGTTTTAAGGAGCGAGATTAAAAAGGATGAAGAAGCAATACTCCAGCTTTCATATGCTGAGAGCAAATGTCCAGTTTGTGAAACTAAGCTTACTGAAGAGAAAAAGAAAAAAATTGTTGAAAAAAAGCAAAAAGAAATAGAAGAAAATAAAAAGGAAATAGAAAAGTTGATAAAAGAAAAAGTTGAAGCTGAAAGGCTAATAGATGAAATTAAAAAGAAATTAAAAGAGATAGAGGAGATGAAAATTCTTGCTAAGGATAAAGAGAGACTTTTGAAAGAGCTAGAGTTCGATAAAAGTGCTTTAAAAATTGATGAAGACAATAAAGCAAGCATTAGCAAAGAAGTCGAAAGTATGAAGAGGGAGATAAAGGAAAAAGAAGAGTTGCTGAGAAGAACTTTAGAAGAAAAATCCAATTTAGAAGCGATAAAACAGAGAATTTTAGATTTGGAAAATTTGATTGAGAGAAGAAGAGAGTATGAAAAAAGGAAAGAAGAAATAGAGAAAAAAATTGTAGAATTAGAAAAATTGCTAGAAGGAAAAAACATAGAAGAAATGGAAAAAAGGCTTATAAGATTAATTAGCAAGGAAAAAGAGATTGCAATGGAGATTAAAGGAATGGAGGAAATTGTAAGAAGAGAGACAAAAAGGAAAGAAGAGATAGAAAAGAGTTTAGAGTTCGCTGAAAGAGAAAAAACACAAGTTGAGAAGTTAAGTAAAATTCTAATAGATTTGAAGGTTTTCAAGCAAGCATTGGAAATAACTCAAGTTAAGATAAGGGAAGATTTTATAGAAACGGTTAATCATTATATGGCAAATATTTGGCCTAGCCTTTATCCTTATGGCGACTACATTTCTTTAGCGTTAAAGATTGAGGAGGGAGATTATGTTTTGCAATTACAAGAGAGAAGCGGAAGATGGATTAACGTTGAAGGAATAGCTTCTGGTGGAGAGAGAAGTTTAGCTTGTTTAGCTTTGAGGATTGCTTTTTCTTTGGCTTTAGCTCCTCAGTTGAGAATTTTAATTTTAGATGAGCCAACACATAATTTAGACCAAAAAGCAGTAGAAGAATTAGCAAAAGTTTTAAGAGAAAATATTTCGGAGTTTATGGACCAGGTTTTTATCATAACACATGATGAAAGGTTGCAAGAAGCTGTTACGGGTAAAGCTTACAAACTAGAGAGAGATAAGAGCGTAGATGGATATACTCAAGTTGTTGAAGTTGTTTAAATGTTTATAATACTTACTTTTTCTTTTTATCTTTAGTCATTTTCCTTATATTTTTACCTTGTTTAAGCTAACCTAAAATTCCTTAAGAAGTGTCGAATTGATTCGACAGTTAGAAATAAAATTAAAAATACTAGAGATAATAATTCTAATTCCTTAAATTTTTTCTCCTTTTCATTTTTTATCTCTAGCTAGTAAAGAATTTTGGAAAACTGTCGATTTTTGTCGACAGCTGAAAGAAATTTTTCAAAAATTCATGGTTTCAATAATTGAAACCATTATTATCATTTTGTTACTTGTAGAAAGCAACATGTAATACGTATTACACTAATATATAAGCTTTGCCATAAGATACTTCTTAGATAATTCTAAGATTATTCTAAGATTGTTATAAGTTACTTATTTCACACATGTGAAAGAAAAGCTTTGCCATAAGATAGTTATAAGATAAAGATAATTCTAAGATTATTCTAATTGTTCCACCTGGGACAGGTTAAAAAGAATTGCAAAAATTTTGAAGGAATACTCCGCCTGGAGCAACTGAAGCTATCTTAACTCTTCTCTCTTCCACTCCTCAGGCCTTTTGCCTTTTTCTATTGCTTTACTTCCAAGAAATGTGTATTCTTCTTCAGGTACTTGCAACAAACCTTTTAACGGGTCAAAAAAGTGTTCTTTTACTATAGCAAGTTGCCTATCTTCAGAAAGAATTTCTGTTGGAGAAATTCCATAGAAGTCTAACGGCAACTTTTCAGGTTCAACGTCTCTTTCCAAAAAATTAATAATGATCCTTAAAGCTGCAGCCGATTGTCCTATAAATTGAGCTGGATATTGTCCACCTCTTGCACCTCCCCTTTCAAAAATAAATATACCTTCGTATTCTTTTCCGTTTATTTTAGCACCAAAGCCAGCTTTTCTCAATTCATAAGAGTATTTATAAATCCAATACTGAGCCTCGCTACCAATATCTATTGGTTCATGAGCAGGATGATAAGGTTTTGGAGCACCTACATGAAAAACGAGTATAAACTTTCCTGCATCTTTTGCTCCGCTCTGCAAACTTTTTATTTCTACCATTGGGTCTAAGTTGTTATGAAGATAATGCTCTGCGTCGAATACCATACCTAAGTAAATTCCGTTTGATATTTTTTCTGCTGCCTTTACCATTCTGTAAATATCAATCGCATGAATTAGTCTTTGTAATCCTTCTTCTCCAGCTCTAGTAAGCTCAGGATTTTCAAAAACTATAGTTAATCTTCTTTCTTTACTTTTTTCTGAGATAAGAGCGTTAAGTATAGAAAGCTTTTCGAAGGGAGTTTTATTAAGGAACTTTTCTTCGATTTCTTTGAGTTTATCTTTGGATAAAGCCCTTTCTAACCTTCTTTTTTCTTCGGCAATAAATTCTTCTTTGTTCTTTTCTTCGAAATGTCCAATAACATATCTAGCTGCAACCAAAGATACTATTTGTGGTGGCAATTTCACCTCTCCCTTATTAACATCAAAGAACTTATTTTCCCCTCCCAACAAATCTTTTTCTAGTTTCCCCCATCCATCATCCCCAGAATAGTCTGGGAAAAAAAGATTCCATAAAGGCTCTTTTACGTTATTCCTTTCATCAAAAAGGTATCTCGCAACTATAAGATAAGCTATGTCTTCATATGTTATTGCTCCTTCAGCAAACCTTAGCTTTGTAACGTTTCTTAAAAATTCCCAACCATACTTTTCGATTTCCTTAAGTATTTCTTCTCTTATTTCTCTTACTATATCGTTATATATTCTCTCCATCTCTTTTTCTGTCATTTCTTCCTTTATACTATTTTTGTATCTTTCAAAAATCTTTTCTTTTATTTCTTTTTTTTCACTTATAACCCAATCTGCAATCTTACCTTTTATATCGTCAATCGATATAAAACCTAATGCACTTTCTTTTGCTATCAAAAGATAAAGAAGATTGCTTTCTTCAACCCATTTTTTTAATTCTTTGTTTTTTTCTATAAAACTAATCCAATCAGTATCCCCGTTTGGAGTTACAGTAATTTGTCCAGCATATCTATATCTTTCAACAATCATAGCTATTGTCGGTAAATTTGAAGCATGAAAGACTATATAACGAGGAATATACTCTCTATAATCTCCTTCTAAAATAAACTTCAAGTAAATTGTATCAAGATATTGATGAAGCCTTCTATGGCTATGCTTCCAAACAACTTCTAAAGCGCTTTCTAAAGCCATCATTTCCCCAATTTCTCCGTGCATTCCCCAGTCAACTTGCAGCGTATCTATCAACCTTTTTATATTTTTAACAACATCCGGCTCTTGAAATTCCGCAATACTTTCAAAATCAACTTGAACAAAGTTTACTCCATAAGTCGCAGTCGAACCGATTTTACTAGCTAAACCCAACAATTCTTCACTCTTTGCAATATTCCACCATCCGCTTGAAACCCCAATTTTATAACTCATACTCTAACCTCAACTTGAGCTCCAGGAACTTGGAAAGACGCGTTTAGATAATTTTTTATTTGCGAAAAAACACCACCAGCATATTTAAAGTAATATTTTGCAATTCTATAACTTACGTTATATTCATAAGGTCCATGTGCTCTAAAAAACGCTAATTGTATACCAAAGTAATCTAAGAATTTTTTCCATAAATCTAGCGGTTTAGGTTTTTTCTTCTCTTCCTTTTTCTCAGGCGACTTATACTTTTCGATTTCTTCTTCTTTTCCATAAACGAATAGAAACTCTTCTTTTAACATATCTTCAACTTTCTTAGCTTTTCCTTCTTTATCAAATCCAAATTCTCCAAGTAGCTGGCCAATGTAACTTTCAAGAGCTTTTTCTCTTGCTATTATTTCAAGTATATGTCCAATTATTACGTTTTGCGTTTTTACATAAGTTTTCAGGTTTTGTATCATTAAATCTTCAATCTGAACACCATTTGGCAATACTACTACTGCTCTGTCCATAGGAATTTCTAGAAAAACAAAATAGGGGCTAAAAGGCCATGTAATGCCGGCAACACCTTCTGGAGAACTTTTATATCTGTTTAACAACCTTTTTCTAGCTTCAAATAAATCCTCAATTGTAATTTCTACTCCATATTTTTTTCCATACTCATCGTTTATTCTTTTCATTATTTCTCTTACAATCCTATCCACAGAAGGCTCAATTGGTAGCGCTTCAATCATTCCATCTTGGCTAATCTTACCTTTTTTCCTCAAGGTTTCAATTTCTTCATCGCTAAACCCAGCTTGTTTTGCCGGAATTTTGTCAAAATATTCTCTGCTCGCCTTCCATTTTTCTTCTGGAGCAAAAGGCTTCCAAGCCCAGATTGTCATAGAATCTATTGAAAATGCTTGTGCTTCTGGCCTGAAAAAAAGTCTAGTCATTGCTCCTCTTCCGCCTTCAGAAGAAAGCATATCGTTTATCATTTTATATCTCGCTAATGTAGGTTTTAGCATTTCCTTATATTCTTTTACAGAATTCTCCCTTGCAACGACTAATTCTTTCAATCTCTCATATCTTTCCTTAACAGTGTTTTCAAACATTTCAAGCCAGCTTAAGAATAGTTTATTTTTTGTTGCGAGCACAACTTTTTCGGCATAAGAGACATCTAACTTTATTTCTTCTGGAGAAGTTTCTCTATTTAACTTCATGAAATCTGAAATTATAGTAGGCCATCGTGAGGAAATAGAACGAAGCGCTATTGGTGTGTTCGGTAAATCCGTATGAATATCTACTTGGTCGATAAATATTGACCTCAAAGTTTGCATTGCTTTCGTTTTCATATTTTTTGCTTCGTTAATTTTTCCTTCGTCTTTCTCCTTTTTTATTATTTCCTCTGCCCTCTTCATATCGTTAAAAAGCTTTAAGTATTCTCTGTATTTTCTCAAATCGTGTAAAACTAGCTCTAAATCGGCATAAGCTTGGGCAATGCTAGCTAATCCTGTTTTAATTTGCTGCGTTAGTCTTTCTTTTTCTCCTAAAACCAAGTCATAATAACCTTTATTTACTGGAGAAACAAAAATACTCTCGCTTACTTTAAACCTCTCAAATCCCCATTTTTCCAACTGAGACATTAGCCCATAATAAACTCCTGTACAACCGCCTAGAGAAGTAGTATAGTCCAACAATTCATTCTGATCGGGTGGATTAGCGTTTATTCCTTCTCCAGGCATTATTTCTTTTCCGGCAGGAGGAGGTCCAATAGGATAATCAACCATATCTATTTTTTTATTTCTCAATTATTAGCTTTTTAAAAGGAAGATTCCTATGCCAGTTAATATAATTCCAATTATCGCAGCGCTTTTAGCCATTTCTTCGGGCTGGTATTTATCTAAAAATGGAAAAAAGATTATTAGAGAAAGACCAACTAAAACGAATAAAATGCCAACTATTTTTTGCATGGTTTTCACCTAAAAATAAGCGCCAGATAAAAAAACAATGCTCCTAAAATCAAAGCAAGTTTAAACCCTTGATATTTCGTAGAAAAGCCAGCTATAAAAAGGAATATCAAAGCAAGCGTTGAAAATAGGGTGAACAATAAAACATTCATAAGCTTTTTTATTCAAGCGAAAATAAATATTTATGCCAATATTTGCTAGAACTAAATTAGTTATTCATGAAGATTGCTTGGAGGTTCCAGGATCTCCTTTCCCCGGAAAAAAATTCTTGACTTTGGAGTATTCTGGCCCAAATCCACAAGCTGCTTACTATCAAGCAAAAAAAATTTTATCACAAATAACAAAAGTTCCAGAAGGAGAAATAATAGAAAGAGACTTCACTTGGAATAAAACCGGCGAAGAGGAGAATTTTAGCGTATCTTTTGATGTGATAAAGGATATGGACAGATTTAGCTTTATCCAGATTACTATAAGCATGAAAGGAAAAGCAAAACCAAGTAAAGAGGTTGGAAAAGAGGGAAGTTTAACTATAAATATCGATGGTATTTTAAGAACAGAATATCCACAAGATACTTTATGGCAAAGAAGCCTTCTTTACGAGCTTTTTCGAACATTCTATCATAAGTTCATATACGAAGAAAGCAGGAAAAAATATAAACAAGAATGTGTTAATTTAATTAATCAAATATATTCTTCGCTCAAAGAATTTTTGAACGTTTTACCAAGGAGATAGTATGCCATCTTGGATTATGGAAGACGATTGTCTTACGCCAGGAAGGTATATGAGAATTGTTTATAATGGTCCAAATCCATTTTCTGCCTATCAATCAGCATTCGATATACTTAGAAAAGTTGTTGAGATAGATCCAGCTGATTATCAAGAAAGAGATTTTAGATGGGATGTTAGCGGTGACCCAAGAGGTTTTTACGTTAGAATAATAGTTGAAAAGAAGATGGACACAAGAAGCACAATATACATCGAGATAATAATGCAAGGTAGTCAGCCATCGGATCCTTCAAAAAATGGTACTCTTACTATTATGATTGGCGCAAAGTTAAAAACCGAGTATAAGCTAGATACTCCCTTTCAACAATCTCCTCTTTACAGAAGCCTGCTTTGGCTTTACAATTTTTTCTTCTATTTTAGGGTAAGAAGAGATTATATAAGAATATGCAATGATTGGCTTTCTAAACTCTTGCAAACTTATAGGTCCTCATTAAAGCTAGAATGATTTTTAAATTAGAAATCAAATCGACTTATGCTTGGGATAAAGAATCCGTTTAAAAAAGAAAAAAAAGATATTTTACCTTTAACTCAAGAGCCTTTGCAACCTTCCATAAAGCAAGAAAGCGTTAAAGCTGAAGAAGCATTGTCGCAAGAAAGCAAAAAGACGGAAATAGAAGTTTTGCTAGCAAAAATCGATGCTTTAAAATTTCAGTATGAAGCTTTGAACGAAAAAATAAACAACATTGAGAAAATGATAAAAGAGATTTATCAAATGGCTAAGGAATCTTCTTAAAAACTAGTTTTTATAAGCCTTTAAATATTGAAAATTAAGAAGTAATATGCCGATAACACTTCAAACTTTAAAAGAACTTTTAGCAGCTCCGCATGAAATACTACCAAAAATAGCAAAGGCTAAAAATACGAATGAAGCGGTAGTAATGCTAGTTATTAACTGGGTTTTGTTAACAGTAGGTTTTGCATTAGCATCACAAAATTATTCTATAATCCCAACAGTTCTTGTTTTTGGTATAATAGGAACACTAATAGCTGCTTTCTTCATTCAAGTTGCTCTAACAGTAATTGGGGGAAAGGGAGATTATGCAAGCGCTTTAATCGCATCTACTTATCCTTTCTTTGGAGTAGCTTTATCTTCATTGATAGTTTCTATAATATTCCTTTGGTCAAGTAGAATTGCAGCAGTCATAGGAGCTTTTCTTTTTGTGCTTTACTTTACAGTTGCCTTTACAGGAGCTTTTAGGGTTCTGAAAGAAAGTTTCAAATTAGATATAGTTACACTTTGGGTAGCAACTAGCTTATTGCTTCTAGCAATCTTTGGAAGCATGTATCTAATGACCTCAATCTACATCTTTAAGTCAGGAGCAATTCCTTCGCTCTTTAAGTCAATAGCCTATCCTTACTAGCTTTCTTTTTATTTTTTCTTTTTAATTCGATAAATGATAGAAATTGGTTTAGTTGGTAAACCAAATGCTGGCAAATCTTCTTTTCTCAAGGCAGCGACATTACAAGATGTTAAAATTTCTCCAGTTCCATTTACAACACTTAAACCAAACATAGCTTTGGCTTATGTTACAAAAAAATGTGTTTGTAGCGAATTCAACGTTAAATGTAATCCTAGACAAGGAGCTTGTATAAATGGAATAAGATTTATCCCAATAGGCTTATGGGATTTGCCAGGAATTGTTCCTGGGGCGCATGAAGGAAGAGGTTTAGGGTTAAAATTCTTAGATGATATAAGAAAAACAAAAGCTTTGATACATGTTGTGGATTTTTCTGGTTTAACAGATGCTGAAGGAAGAGCAACTGAAAATTATGATGTAGAAAAAGATATAAAGTTTGTTGAAGATGAAATAAACAGTTGGTTTAGAGAAATTGTTGAAAGAGGGCTTGAGAAATATAAAAGAAATTTAAAAAATCTTTCAAAAGAAGAACTAGTTGATATTTTAGTAAAACAGTTAAGCGGCTTAGAAGTAAAGAAGGAAGATATAGAAAAAACTTTAGATGCAGTTGGAATAGAAAATTTAGATGAATTTTCTAAAAATTTAAGAGAAATTTCTAAACCAATCGTTATTGTTGCGAATAAAATAGATTTGGAAAGCGCTCAAAAAAATTATGAGAGAATAAAGAGCAAATACAGAAATATAATTCCAGCCAGTGCAGAAAGCGAAATTGCTTTAAGACTAGCTAGCAGCAAAGGTTTGATTGAATATTTTCCTGGGGAAAGAGATTTTATCGTTAAAGGCAATTTAAGCAAACAACAAGAAATGGCTTTAGAGTCAATAAGAGAAAATGTATTAAAAAGGTTTGATTCTACAGGAATACAAAATGCATTAAATTACACGGTTTTTGATGTATTAAAATATATAGTTGTTTATCCTATTGCCGATGCAAACAAGCTTGTTGATACAAAAGGAAATGTTTTGCCAGATGCTTTTCTCGTTAAAAAAGGAACTAAACTGAAAGAATTTGCATTTTCTATTCATACGGAAATTGGAGAAAAATTTGTTTGCGGAGTAGATGCAAGAAGCAAGAGAAAATTGTCAGCTGATTACGAGCTTAAAGATAATGATGTTTTTGAGATAGCCTATAAAAAATAAATTAAGGAGCAATATTAAAGTAAAATGTTCTTGATTCCAAATAATTACAAGAAAGTTGAATGTTAGATGCGACACTATCAAAATCTTTTTCTTTTAGGTAGGAAAGCGTATAATTGCATGGAATCTCAAGCTTGTTTAATGGTTTTACAGATATTTCAAAAGGCGCAATAAGTTTGTTATTGTTGTAATAGCAGACCAAATTTTCGTTAGATTGAACTTTTAGGCCAACTTCATTCATACACACTCCAATGCCTAAGTTTTCAATAATTATTTTGAATGGTGCAACATCTCTTTTTCCATCTTCAAAAACAAAATTCTTCGAATCGAAGGAAAATGAAATACCTAAAGGAGATTTACCTATTTCCTTTTCTTTTATTCCCATGTTTCCAGTTCCTCCATACAATTGTAAGCTATTGTTGTTGGCAGCGTTTATAGTAAAATTTTTCGAAATTGTTGAAGTATAAAGCACTTTCAATAAAATAGGTATGTTTTTCATCTCGCTGTTTACCTTTTCAATCTTAATATTTCCAAAAAAGTAAGTTATGTTTGCTTTTGGAAGAATATTAGAAAAGCTTTTTAAAGTTGTTAAGTTTGTCAAAGGATTTGAAGATATTGTAAATAACTTCCCAGCCTCTATCCAAACTTTAACATTTTCTAAAGGAACGTCATAAGTATTGACAATCGTAAAATCTAAGTTAAAATAATTATTAGATTTTAAGCTAGTATTCCCGTTAAATTTTATTGATAAGCCACTTTTAGATGATTGTGGAGATGGGGTCGATGAAAATAAGGCAAAAATTATTAATACAAAAACGAATACAAAGCCAATTATTAAAAGTATGATAGTAATGCTGGTTTTCTTCCCTTCTCCATCCATTTTGTTTCTTATATTCAAAATTAAAAAGTTTGGTAAAATTGATTTGGGCTCGGTGGGATTTGAACCCACGACCCCCCGCTTTCTTAGGAGCATCGCCATATAAGGCGGGTGCTCCACCAGGCTAAGCTACGAGCCCGATATTAATTTTGCAAGCTAACATTTAAAATTCCAAGTGCAAATGGTAGGTATGGTTAGCAAATCAGAGATCTTACAAATATTGCAAAGAGAACCAGAAAAATATTGGAAAGTAGATTTGTTTGAAAGAGAAGGTTTTAAAAGAAAAGTTTGTCCTATTTGCGGCAAAGGTTTTTGGAGTATAGAAGATAGAGAGCATTGCCCAGATCCAGAATGCGGAGAAGAATATGGCTTTATAGGAAACCAAATAGCAAAAAAGATGAGCTATATTGAAGTTTGGAAGAAAATGGAGGATTTTTTTGTAAAAAATGACCATGCTTCAATACCAAGATATCCAGTTCTAGCAAGATGGAGAGAAGATGTTTATTACAATATTGCTTCTATAGTTGATTTTCAAAGGTTTGATAATGGAGTGATGGTTTTCGAGTATCCAGCTAACCCGCTGATTGTTCCTCAAGTTTGTTTGAGATTTAATGATATTTTGAATGTTGGTGTTACAGGAAGACATTTTACTGCATTTGTAATGCCAGGTCAGCACGCTTTTAATTATCCTAAAGAGGGATATTGGAAAAATGAAACAATAGAACTAAATTTCAGATTTTTGACAGAAGTTCTAAAAATTCCAAAAGAAAAACTAGTTTATGTTGAAGATTTGTGGACAATGCCAGATTTTTCTGCTTTAGGACCTTATATAGAGACGTTTTCTTTAGGATTGGAATTAAGCAATTCCGGATTCATGTACTTCACTTGGAAAGATGGTTTGAAAGAGCTTCCAATGAAAGTAATAGATGTTGGTTGGGGATTAGAGAGATTAGCATGGTTTTCTAATGCTAGTTTAACAGCATACGATACAGTTTTTGGTAATGTTATAGATAAGTTTTTGAAAAAAACTGGAATGAAAATAGATTTTAAGTTATTTGAAGAATATTCTAAATTATCAGGAAAACTGAATATAGAGGATGTTGTTGATTTTAAAGCTGCGAGAAAAGAAATTATTGAAAAACTGAAGATTGATGAAAAAGAATTTATCGAAAAAATAGAAAGAGTTCAAGCAATGTATGCCATATTAGATCACGCAAGAGCCCTCGCATTTGCTATTTCAGATGGAGGCTTGCCAAGTAATTCTAGTGCCGGATACTTCTTAAGAGTTATACTGAGAAGAGCATTAAATCTAATAGAAAAGTTTAGTTTCAATGTAGATTTAGGAGAAATAGCGGTTTGGCATTCTGACTATCTAAAACCAATATTTCCCGAATTGAAACAAAGCGAAAATGAAATAGTAACAATAATAAATGCTGAAAAGAAAAAATTTGAAGAATCTAAAAACAGAAACAAGAGGATAATAGAAGCTAATTATGGTAAGCCATTATCGACAGAAGAACTTATTAAACTTTATGAAACGTATGGAATATCTCCTGAGCAATTGGGCTTAGAACCAACAAAAGAGTTTTATGGTATACTAGACAAAAAACATGCTGTTGTAATTGCAGAAAAGAAAGAGACAATAGAGATTGAACCAATTGAAACAGTTCAACTTTATTATGAGCCAATTTTTGAATTCGAAGCAAAAGTGTTGAAAGTTAATGATAATTATGTAATTCTTGACAAAACATACTTTTTCCCAAGGCAAGGAGGGCAAGAATGCGATAAAGGTCTTATAAATAATTGCGAGGTTGAAGAAGTGATAAAAATTGGAAAAACAATTTTGCATAAAGTTAAAAATTGTAGTTTGAAAGAAGGAGAAGTTGTAAAATGTAAAGTTGATAAAGAAAGAAGGACGATTCTTTCAAGACATCATAGCGCTACTCATATCGTTAATTATACTGTAAGAAAAGTTATTGGAAATTGGGTTTGGCAAGCAGGTAGCAATGTAGATGTTGATAAAGCTAGGCTTGACATAACTCATTTTGAAAATTTGAGTGAAGAAGAAATTGAAAAAATAGAAAACCTTGCAAACGAAATCGTTGGGAAAGATTTGCCGATTGAAGTTAGTGTTATGAACAGAATCGAAGCTGAGAAAAAATATGGCTTTAGAATATACCAAGGCGGAGCAGTTCCGGAGAAAGCTGTTAGAATCGTTAAGATTGGAGAGGAAGTTGAAGCTTGTAGCGGAACTCATAACATGCTTAACTCTACTAAGGAAGTAGGAAAAATACTTATCTTAGGAACTAAGAGAATCCAGGATGGCATTATTAGAATAGAATTTTGTAGCGGAGAAATAGCTTTAAACTACCTGAGAGAAAAGGAAAGAATTTTGAGGGAGGTAGCAGAAAAGCTTGGAGTAAAAGAAGAGAATGTTGTTGAAGCAGGCAAAAAATTGTTTGAAGAATGGAAAAAGGAAAGAAAGAGGTTGAGAAAATGATGCAAGAATTTGAAGAGTTAAAGAGAAAGTATAAAATTTTAAAAGAAGTAGCTAAAGTTTTTAGAGTAAAAGAAGAGGATTTACCAAGAGTTATAGAAAGATTTAAAAAAGAGTTAGAAGAAATGAGAAAGCTTAGCCAATATAAGTAAGTTTCTCTTTTTCTGTTGGAGGCGCTTGTGGTTGTAACAACTGGCTTTGCATAGCTTCTACTCTTTTCATAAATTCTTTCATCTCTTTTATCTTTTCTTGCAGTTTGCTGATATCAAGCTTTAAGTTTAATATTTCCGAAAGTATTTTAAGGATAGCTTCAGCGCTTTTTGGGTCCGGCAAAAATGGCATTCCAGAAGTCTCTCCTAATAAACAAGTTGCTGGAATGTTGTAATATTTAGCTAAACCTACAAAAAGGCCTGCGGCACCAACTATACTCCCTACTCTTTGGCTTGTGTCAAATATTATATTATATTTTTTATACTTTTTTTCAAGCGATACATCATTTACAGCCCCAACTACCTTTGGTTTTTCTGTTGGAACCCCAATGCTTAATCCACCTAAAGCAAAAATTTCTTTAACATTAAATTTCTTTAAAAATTTCAAAATCTCCTCAACTATTTCATAATGTCCCTCAGGATCAGCACTTTGACTATCACCAATCATTATTATTAGATCGCTTTGGTTTTTGCTTTTTGATTTCCAATAGAAAAATTCAGCTTTAATCAACTCAGCTTGTGAGCCTTGTGGAATTACAGCTATTGGCATAAAATGAGATGAAATTAATTCGGCAAATTTTTTAGCTTTCAATTCTTCTACTAAATATCCAGCAGCAACCCTACCAACATTTCCAACTCCAGGCAAACCTTCTATGAATATAGGATTTTTCAGTTTCGGTTTTTCAAAAACTATAATTTTTGTCGTCATGCTGCTCAATTAAAAATTGACTTTCTACTATTTATTGTTTAATAGCAGGAATTTTAAAAAATTAGATTCCAAAACTCCATATTTCTTTTTCTTTTGCCTTCTCTTCTTCTTCCCAGCGTTTTATTTCTTTAGACGCCTTCTTTATTTTTTCTATAACTTCATCTAGCTTGTTAGAATTTGGTATCCCACTAGTATTACCAACACCAACAACCATTATTGTTTTCTCCTTACTTTCTTTTATGTTCTCTTCTATTCTTTCTTTGACCTCAAAGACAGAATTTAATATTTCTTCTTTCATCGGATACAAAGCTTCTTCTTGACTCATTTTAATGACATAGCTATCTAACGCAATATTTCTTTTAGTTGCAATATCTTCAATAATTGCTTTTTCCACTCCTATACCACCAATAGCAACTCCTATACCCTCTGCAATATCTCCAGTTCTCTCGCTCTCCAGTTTTACAGCTGCATCAACTGTTATAATTTTCTGTACTTTAAATTTTTGTATCAACTTTTCAACAACTCTCCCAAGTTTACCAACTCTAGCTCCAGGCCCTTTAGCTTTGACGATTATTACTTTTTTTCCATCAATTTTCTCTACAGAATATACAGCATCGTCTATTTCTTTAACCTTACTTTTCATTAGACTAGCTGCTATTAACGGTCCTATAGAATCTCCGATTGGTATGTTGTCTATTAGCGCTTCAACAGCTTTATACAAAGATTTAGAATACTTTTCTATCAAAGGCAATTGCATTTGAATTATTAAACCAAGCTGATAACTTTTTGTTTTTCCTATGAGTTCAATGTAGTGTTTAATTATCTTAGAAAGTTGATGCAAAGCCATTTGTGCAGAAAGTGCTGAAATGAAGCTCCATTTTTCTTCTTCATTTAAATTTTTTGCTATTCTCTCGGCAAAATACTTGAATTTTCTTTCCTCCAAATTAGTTAAATGTTCAAGTTTATTTATTATTCCAAATGGATCTAAAGAAACTGGAGTTATAACGAAAAAATCTAAGAAACTTTTAATTTTCTTTTCTTCTTCCTTACCACCGTTTATTTTTGATAGGATTTTCTTCTTTCCTTTTTCGCTAAGATCATCTAAAAGTTGAGAAGCTTTTTGGAATCTACTTAAAAGCTGATAAAGAAGCATTCTTGGATAGAAAAACATCATTACAAAAAAAATCAATATCCAAAATATGTTGAAAATATCGCTTTGCATTAAAATCATAGAATCGCCTTATTTTTCAATAAATTATTCTTAGCTACAAATATAAATACTTTGTGGCTAATATAACTTATGAAGTGGAAGCTTTTGTTGTTCATTTTTTTGGTAGTTCTTTTAGCTGGACTTATTTACTTTAAGCCAATTCAATTACCAGCTTTTTCATCGATAACTGGTTTTTTCTCTAAAATTCTTTCTTCTCAAAAATCAACTTATTTCCAGTTGCGTCTTGATAGTATAAAGAGTGAGCAGACATTTCAATTATTAAATACGAGTTTTTCTGTAAATGGGATTTGCTTAACACCAATAACAATAGGAAAAGTATCAATCCAAACTACATCTATGCCTTGCAAGATAGAAATGTATTCTCCGAACGGAAACATGAAGGTAAATGGAAAAAACATATATGTTGAGGCAACTTCACCGCTAATAAAAATAAATAATATAGAGTATACTTCCAATGAAAAAATTTCTTTTCAAATAAGCGTCGATTCTCTTTTTGCGAATGTTTTTTCTCAAAGTTTAGTAATTAATAATTTTAAAGGAAGGTTTGAAAAACTTTCCGACAGTGGGGTTTCAACAATCATTAACTTTCCACCTTGCGATGGAATAGAACTTTTAGACTTTAGTGGAAGCATTCAAATTTCAAATGAAACTTTCCTAATAGGAAATGCAAGAGTCAACTATTGGTGTGAAAATGTTAAGAAAAACATATGAGCCAGAAAACATCGCCTTGTTTATAGACGGGCCAAACATGCTTAGGAAAGAGTTTTCTATAGACTTGAGAGAACTTAAAAAGAGGGTTTCAAGGTATGGCAGGCTTGTTATAGCAAAAGTTTTTGTAAATCAATTTGCTCCAGAAAAGCTCATAGAAGCTATAATTAACGAAGGTTTTGAACCGAAAGTTGTCCTTGCAGTAAAAGAAGAAGAGGGAAATGATGTAGACGTTGCTTTGGCTGTAGAAGCCATGGAAGCAATTTTAACTAAAGAGATTCAAATTATTGCTTTAGCCACAAGAGATGCAGATTTTTTACCGTTGATTCAAAAAGCAAAAGAATATGGAAAGAAAGTTATAGTTTTTGGTGCAGAACCAGGATTTTCTTCAAGCCTAAGAAATTCAGCAGATATAGTAGAAATTTTAGCCTAAACTCTCTATAATTTTAATAACTTCAGATATATTAGCTCTTCCTCTTATTTTAGAAAGAACAATTCCTATCAACTTCTTTTTATCAGAAACTTCTTTTTTTGTTTCCTCAATTATTTTGAGAATCTCCTCTTTTGTTAATGGAATCAATCCAAGTTCTTTTACCGCTTCTTCTACAGATTCACCTTCATTCATTTTCTTTAATATATCGTATGCTGCTTCTTTAAATACAAAGCCTTCGTTCAGTGCGTCAAAAAACTCTAGCAATCTTTCTTCCGAAAGTTTAATCTCTACTTTTTCTTTTCTTTCAATCTCTTTTAGAGTTGCCGAAAGAATGTTTGCTATAATGCTTGGCTCAATTTTTGGAAAAGCTTTTGCTACATTTTCAAAAAAGAAAAAGTATTCTGTTTTTAACAAGCTTTCTATAAGACTCTTTGAAAGTTTGTATCCTTTTTCATACCTTTCTATTATTTTGTTGAGTGGCTCCGGAACTTCCAAATCCTTCAAAATATTTTCAGTTTTTATTGGTTTAACATCCGTTTCTGGATACATTCTTTCCGCTCCTGGTAAAGGTCTCATGAATTCTGTAGAGCCATCTTCTTTTGCCGCTCTAGTTTCCTTTTGAACCTTTTCTCCCTTCTTTATTAATTCTGACTGTCTCTCGACTTCCTTCTCTATTACTTTTGATATCAGACTCAGTTTTTGCACACCTTTTATTTCAACTCTTTCTCCCCCACTTATAGAAACGTTGACATCTTGTCTAATGGCGCCAATTTGCCTTCTAATTTTTCCTGTAGAAGATGATATCAAGAAAATTTGATAAGCTACCTCTTCTATTTCTTTTGGTTCTAACCCTTCTATAACTCCAGTATCAATTTCTACTAGTGGAATTCCAAGCCTGTTTAACTTATAGTAAACATTTCCATTTTCCTCTTTATCTATTGCTGCTGCATCTTCTTCCAGGCAAATTTGTGTTATTGAAATTTTCTTCCCCTTGAATTCAAAATAGCCATCAAAACCTACTATCATCGTTCTTTGGAAGCCAGAAGTATTGCTACCATCGATTACAGTCTTTCTCATGACAAAAATGTATTCAGGAATTTTGCAATTGAAAAGTTTAGCAATTTGCAATGCAACTTTTAGTGCTTCTTCATTAGGGTTATGAGGAGGCTCTTCATCTAACTCAACAAGACAGCTTTCATTTTTGAAGACTTCATAAAAAAAATTTCTATTTCTCAAATATTCAAATTGAGCAGCAATATCTACTTCTCCTAACTCGCTAGCAACCGGATGTAATTTTCTTTTAACAATTGCTATTGGCTCCTTTTCTTTCATTATAGAAGAGCAATTGCAGAAAAGTTTTCTATCTACATCTAACTGAAAATGAATTTCTAAGCCAACTTTTAATCCTAACCCTTTATAATTCATGCTCACTCCTCTCACTTATTTCTCCAACTATATTTGTTAACATCATTTTCTTTATTTCATTCATATCTTTTGTATGTCCCAAGACGAACATCAATTTTACTAACGCCGTTTCAATCGTCCAATCACAAAGGTTTCCTATAACACCAGCTTTTTCTAAAATTCTTCCAGTAGAGTAAACATTCATGTTTAATCTTCCATAGATTGTTTGAGGAGCAAAAACAATTGGAATACCTTTTTCTATCAGTTCTTTTATCACAGGCAGAAAACTTTTTGCTAGTTTATCATTTCCGGAATTTACTCCAACATGACCTAAACCAGTAGCAGCTATAACAATGCCTTCATAAAATTTCCCCATTTCTCTTAAAAATTCAGGTTTCGCACCAGGATGAAAATAGAAAATTCCAACATTCGGATTAATATTGGTATCAAGCTTCAACTTTCTACTTTTATCCCTTTTCTTAAAGTTTGTTGTAAGATACTCTATTCTTCTTTCAAAGTAATTAACTCTTGCTAGAGGAGAAATGTTTATTGACTTAAATGCATCTCTTCTACTAGCATGCATTTTCCTAACTTTCGTTCCTCTATGAATAGCACAATAATCATCATTTGAGCTTTCATGCATACAAACAACAACTTCTGCTATTTCTCCCATTGCAGCAAAGAGTACAGCGGAAACTAAATTAATCCTGTTATCGCTACTTCCCCTATCACTACTTCTCTGAGCACCAACTAAAATTACCGGTATTGGTAAATCTTGTAACATGAAACCTAAAGCAGCGCTTGTGTAATGCATTGTATCAGTTCCGTGCATCAAAACAATTCCATCAACACCACTTTCAATTTCTTTAGCAACTTCTTGAGCAATAATTTTCCAATGTTCAGGTTGCATATCTTCGCTAAACAAATCAAAAAGTTTTCTTGCTTTTATGTTTGCTATCTCTCCTATTTCTGGAAATGCTTCAATTAACTCCTCTGGAGAAAATGAAGGGAAAACAGCGCCAGTTTTATATTCAACTCTACTTGCTATTGTTCCACCGCAAGCTAATATTGAAACTGTTGGTTTATTTGAGTCAAATCTCTTTGTCTTTGGTTTTTCTAGCACTAGTCCTTCCTTTTTTTCTATTAATTTAACTTCCGTTTCTTCTTTCAATTTTATTCCTATATTGTAACCATTGCTCATCTTAATGACAATAACATCACTTTCTACAAACTCTGTTCTCGGCATTAGAATTCCTTCTATAGAATTTACTCTTATTTTATCACCAATAGAAATTCCTTTGCTCTTCAAAATCTCATAAGCATCCATAAACTATCTTGTTTCAAAAAATAAAAAAGAAAGAATTAACCAATAACAAGAAAGCTCCACCAAGGCCTGTTTATAGTTAGCATTGTTCCATTCGTCGCTGCAATTTCGTAGTTTACGTTAATATTTACTGGAATAATTCCAAGCAATCTTCCTTGCTTCACTGCTGAAACAACATAAGCCGGTATACCTTGCTTCCTTTCTAGCTTCATTTCTTTTACTTGCTCTCTTATTCTTGCTTTTACCATTTCCGGAGTTTCGTTTATCGTTTCATTCGTTTCTACATCTTCTATTGTATTGTTTTTAACTCTGAGCGGAATTACTGACTTAACAACAACGCCTTCTACGCTTATTGTTACATTGTCTCCTGGTTCTATTGTAATATTTTTACCATTTACCGTTACTGTAATTTTTGTTACATTTACTAGGCTTTCATTCTCCCATTTTACATGTTTACCAACGACAACTTCTTTAATTTCTTCCATTCTTTCCATGTTTATTTCATGTATTTTTTCTACAAAATCCTTAACCAATTCATTTCTTTTTTCGTTATACTCTTTAACAATTTCAGCAAGTTGCTTTCCAGTCAAATTTTGAGTTGTTATATTATTGAGCATTTCCTCTTGTAACTCTTTCATTTCTTCTCTAAATTCTTCCACCGTTTTCATTTTCTTTACCGCAGCTTCTATTGCTATAGGTGCAACAGGCATGGGTTGAGGAAAACAATCCTTATACTCTTCTCTTAGTTTTACTAATTCATTAAGCATCTCTTCTGCTTTGGTAATGTTTTTTTCTTCTCTAGTTTTTTCTGCGATTTCTCTAATCTTTTCTCTAGCTTCTATGCACACTAATATTTTGCTTTCGTTAATTGGGTATTTTGCCATTCTTCCTGGTCCACAAATGCATTTTTCATTAACACATATGGGAGTGTCCATTCCAATGACCATTGGGCAAATTATTCCTCTACAATCTTCGTCTACTTTACAACTTATGAACTTTTCTTCTGCTTTACCCCATATCATTCTCTCTCTTTCCCTTATTCTTTCTTCTATTTTTTCTATTTCAACTTCTGATATTGATTGATTTTCTGAAGCTGTTACTATTGCTATTTTCTGCCCATTTGTTTCTGGAGGTCGTGGCGGTTGCATTTGAGCTAATGCTATTACTGGAATTATTAAAAGTATTGTTAGTAACATCAACAAAGTTAAGCTCTTCATGTTTCTCACTACTTTTACTTTTGTTTTTTTAGATTTAAAACTATACTCTGCTTATAAAACCTGGCCTAGGAGAATAGATAACTCCTTCTTGCTGCATTTTTCTTAAGATATCTTCTATGTCTTCAATTCCACTAGCTTTAGCCTTTTTAACAACATCCTCAAAAGCTATTTCTTTTCCTTGAACTTTCTCCATCTCTTCTATAATAGAAATAACAGTTCTTATTTTACTTCTTTGAGCTGCAGTTGCTTTAGCCCCTTCTACTCTATCAATGTCTATTGCTCCAGTTTCTTGTTCAAATCCAAATTGTCTTAAGGAAGCACTCATTAACCTTATTGCTCTTAAAGCATCTTCCTTAGTTACTTCATTTCTCAGTTGTATTTTTGCTGATGCTTCCGCTAGTCTAATAAGAGCTTCGTACTGTCTAAAAGTTATGGAAATTGGAGAACCTTCTACATATTTGCTTCTTAAATCTAAGAAAAACTTTTTAATTTCTTCAGCTGCTTCTTGAGTTAGTTTAGGATGGTAGTTCTTTCTTGCATAGGCAACGTATTTTCTAAACAATTCGGCGGGAATTGGAGGTTCCACGCTACTTACTTCTAGATGTCTTGCTTGTATAAGATGAGAAATGACTTTTTCATCTATTTCCGGGTTTGGAACATCTCTGAGAGCAAATTTTAAATCAAATCTGCTTAGTATTGTTTCTGGGACTTCAATTTGTTCTTTTATTGGTAAATAAGGATCAAACCTTCCAAACTTCGGATTACCTCCTGCTAAAATTGATGTTCTTGCTGGTAAAGTAGCGACTATATTTGCCTTAGCTATAGAAATTTGTCCAAGCTCCATCGCTTCGTGCAATGCTATCATATCTTGCTTGTCTATTTTTTCAAATTCATCGATAGACAAAAGGGATTTATTACAAAGAACTAAAGCTCCAGCTTCTAACACCCAACCTCCAAAAAGTTCTTCATCTCTAACTACAGTAGCTGTTATACCAACGCCAGTTATTCCTTTCCCGCTAACATACCTTGCTCTTGGTATTAGAGTTGAGGCAACTTTCATTAATTGACTCTTGGCAGTATTATGGCAAACTATTCCATTAGCTACAAATTTATGATATATTGGAACTTCGACATCATAAACAGTTTCTGGTGGATGGTATATTATTTTAACAACCTTTTCCCACATTTTCCTATGCCTTCTCTTCTTGTAATTTTTAATTTTTTCCAATAGTTCTTGTAGCTTCTTTTTCTTTTTTTCTGAATTAAATCCGATGTACTTTGAAAATCTTTCTATAGAATCAGCTTGCCTTATCATCAAATTGTTTCCGTATATTCTTGCATGAATTCCAAATCTCAACAAAAGAATTTGAATATCTCTGAGCAATTCTATTTCTTTAGATTTGTAGAGTATCCCATTTTTACCCCTTCCATAACTTATAACGGAACCATCGCCATCGTAAAGCCAAGATAAGAAAGATGCAACTACACTATTTTTTGATCTGAAAATGAGATCAGGTACTCTCTTTTCTTTCAAAAATGATAATGTTTCAGCCAAGGTAACAGAGTCAAACACGATTTCAATATTAGTTCCGCCTTTTTCTTTTTTGTAATAATGTTTTGCTTCTATTCCAAACAATTCAAAAAACATTTGCTTGAACTTTGGTAACAAATCTAATTCATTATAGTTGAAAACACACCCAACTTTATACTTTCCTACATATCCGTCAGCTAACAAATAACCAAGAACAGCTGCCAACTTTTCATCTAAGGCTTTAGGAATTTTTATTTTCTTAATACCTATATCCTTATCTCTCCACCCAGTTTCAACATATTTTTTGATCTTGCAAGGTATCCAATTGATAACTCTAACTTCATCCCCAATTTTAATCTCATCTAATCTCTTCCATACTTTTGACTTTTGTTTACCAAATTCACTCTTAGCATTTTCTTTAACCAATAAAGGTTGATTAAAGGTTCCTTTGATACTTTTCCCGCTTTCTGTTATAATTTCTATAATGGGTTGAAACTCGTATTTGTGGAAAACTTCTGCTACACCTCTTTTATATCCTTCAGCTAAATATAGAGGAATGTTTATTGGCTGTAAATGGTATGAGCCTAAATCACCAATCTTAACTATTGCTCCATTTGATAAAACAACTCTTTCATCACCAACTATACAACTTGGGTCTCCAATTAATAGGATATGAATTTCTCCTCTTACTCTAGATTTATCCTTTTGAATATGCTCCTCTCCTCCAAAAAGCTGTAGAGCAATAGCTAGTTTGACATCTTCTAACCCAAAAATTGTTGGTGCTATAGAGGCAACAATCTTATCATAAATTTGAGGATCTTTTGCAAGTTCAACTATTTTCTTTTCATCTTCTTCTGTAATTTCAATTTCTTCCCATTCAGTTTCTACGCTTTCAACATGAATAGCATCCAAATAAATTTCCATTTGTTTAGAAATGCTACCTTTAACTCTTCTTGGTAATTGTCTTAAAATTCCAGTAATTTTTATCCTATTTCCAGGGTCAGTTCTGTATTGCATTTTTGGCGTAACTAAATCTTCTTTTAGATAAACTATCAAATCTGAAGGCCTTTCTCCGCTTGTTATTTCAAAAGGCTCTTCTATAACAATCCATCTTGTATCGTAAAATTTCTCAGCAACCTGCTTAAAACCTTTTTTGTTTCCACAATTTGGACAAACTTCTGGTGCTTTTAAAGCTCTACTCTCTTGTTTAGCGTTAATTAATTCTCCACAAGATGGACATTGAAAAGTTATTTCATAAACTTCGGGTCTAACTTCACTAGCTCTCTTAACTATGCCATCAACCACTATTAACTTTCCAACGTGTTCAGATCTTAAATTCCTTATTCTTATGTTTCTATCTTCGGGTAAATTAAAAAGTCTTAAATGAAACCTTTTTTCTGCCAGCAATGAGTCTAATTCTCCAAGAGAATTTTCAACTTGAAGTAATATCTCGTCAGGATTTTCAAGTAGATAATCAGCAAGCTCTATATCGTACTTTTCTAGCTCAGAAAAATCTATTTCGATGGAGGTTTTTCCTTCTGTTGCAGCTAGTAAAATCTTATCTTTGTAATAATCTTCTAAAAATGTTAGAAATTTCTCTATAAGCTTTTCCTTTTCCATGATGAAATTTAAGGAAGCTATTTAAAGCTTTTTGTTAAAAAATGTGAAAATTCGAAAAAAAGGAAAAATCTAATAAATTATTCAAATGCTTTTATTTCTTTCAGTTTTTTGTATACCTTGTTTATGGCTTCTTTAATTTCTTCCACTTTTCTAGTTCCTGTGCAAACAATCTTTCCCGAACTAAAGAAAAGAAAAGCTACTTTTGGTTCTTCCATTCTATAAACTACTCCTGGAAATTGCTCTGGCTCATATTCCGTGCCCTCTAGCTCAAAAGCAATTTTATCTAAGTTAACTCTTTCTTCGAATTTTGCTGAAGCAACAATGTTTTGAATTTCTACTTTATAGTTAGATGGTATTTTAACTCCCGCTTTTCTAATTTTTTTGAATATCAATTGAATTGCTTTTTTTAACTCATTTGTGCTTCTAGTTCCTGTGCAAACAATCTTTCCCGAGCTAAATATTAACGCTGC
>Ga0078972_1003767_pt1 | contig 44173 bp, 38 predicted proteins | sample YelNatPaOPGAMG01_FD_67568 | JGI IMG/M metagenome (GOLD analysis project Ga0078972, IMG submission 67568) | Hot spring thermophilic microbial communities from Obsidian Pool, Yellowstone National Park, USA - OP-RAMG-01 (SPADES assembly) (version 2) | ecosystem: Environmental > Aquatic > Thermal...
CTGCGCCACTAAGTCCTTCTGATTTGCCGTGACCATCGTTGTTCTCCCATATCCTCGCCTGCCGCGAGGAGGAATTTACTGCTCGTGCCGGCCGCATGACAAAGCCGGCACAATAACATTATACTCCCGTTAAGCCTGGGGAGGCAAATTCCCGACCAAGATTGTTCCAATATTCACAAATATTCACGCGCCTGCGCCGGCGGTCAGGCCGCCGGCAGTTCCAGCCTGACCCCCAGCTCCTTTGCCAGCGCCTCCAGCTCCCGCAGGACGGAGCGCGCCACCGGCACGCCGGCCTGCCGGCGCTCCTGCGCCTTCAACCATTCAATCTCCCCGGGCAGATAGATGCGCTCCACCCCGGGGGCGCGCGGCGAACCCCGGACAATATCCACCAGCTCCCGCATGCGGGCAGTGAACTCCTCCCACGGGATAAAGGCGGAGATGTCCACCGCCTGCATGACGAACCCGACGGAGGTGGGATGCTCCAGGTCATGGACGGAAGCCATGCGCACACTGAAGTCGGCGCCGGTCATCACGCCGGCCAGCACATCCACCACCAGCGCCAGGCCGTAGCCCTTCGGCCCTCCCATCGGCATCAGCGTGCCCTTCAGCGCTTCCTGGGGGTCCTGGGTGGGCCGGCCTGCGGCATCCAGCGCCCAGCCAGCGGGGATAGGCTCCCCCTTCACCGCCGCCAGCCGAATCTTGCCGCGCGCCACCTGGGAAGAGGCCATGTCCAGGACGATGTCCACGTCCAGGCCGGTGGGGATAGCGACGCAGATGGGATTGGTGCCCAGCACCGGCGCCGCGCCGCCCCAGGCCGCCATGCTGGGCGCGGCATTGCTCGCCACCATGCCGATCATGCGGTGGGGCAGGGCGCGCATGGCGTAATACGCCGCCACGCCGAAATGGTTGGCGTTGCGGACGGCCGCAACGCCGGCGCCGTTCTGGCGGGCTTTCTCAATGGCCCGCTCCATGGCATAGACGCCGGCCACCTGCCCAAATCCGCCGCCGGCATCCAGCAGTACGGTCGCCGACCGCTCCACCACTGTCTTGACCTCGGTGACGGCCTTCATAAGGCCCTTTTGCACGCGGTGCACATAGGCCGGCAAACGCAGGATGCCGTGCGATTCCACCCCGCGCAGATCGCCCTCCACCACAACCTCGGCCGTTATCTGCGCCTGCTCGGGGGGCACACCGACGCTCTCCAGGATGCGCCGGCAGGCCTCCAGCAACTGTTCTACAGGAACCCGTACCACCTCTTCAGCCATGCGTAGCTTCGCTCCCTTCGCTCACGTATTTCACCCAACCTGCCGTCACAGCCCGGAGAAGATGGCATCCATCTCGGAAGCCGGCACATCAAACACGCTGTTGTGCGGCGGAAGCGGCTCTTCCAGCATGTATTCGGGCAGGCGGTCATCGGCCTTGGTGAAGCCGGCCAGGCGGTTGAACTCCAGCTCCATGCGCAGAACCGACTTATTGAACTCCTCCAGGTCCTGCACCGTCCAGCCCCAGCCGTAGCGCCCGTTGATCATGTCCACCATCATCTGCGGGTCGGAGTAGACCGGCGGCCGGGCAAAGAGGCACAGGCCGGTGCTGTCCAGCATGGCGGCGCCAAGCTGTAGCTTCAGCGACACGGCACACTGCCCTTCCACAGCCAGCGGGTCCACCTCGTTGCGGGCGCCGAAGGCATTGCCGGCGGTATGGTCGGCACCCTGCGGCGAGGTGGCATAGGTGACGCCGTTGCCCTTGAGGGAACGGGGGTCATAGGCCGGCATGGCCTGTCCCTTGACCGCCGGCACGCGCACGATCCCGAAGACCCTGCCGGTAGTCACCGCGCCGTTCCCGATGACGCGGCCCAGCGGACTGCCGGCGGCCACTTCCCGCAGTAGTGCCAGGAAGCTCTCCACGTCGCCGAAGCGCGCCAGGCCGGCTTCCGCCGCCACCCCCAGCGCCGCACCTGTCTCGATGGAATCCAGGCCCAGGTCATTGCAGACGCGGTTGAGCCGCGCCACCTCGTCCAGGGAACCGAGGCCCAGGTTGGAACCCACCAGCCCCAGCGTCTCGTACTGCAGGGTTGCCACGATGGTCTGCCCGTCCTCGCCCACGAACTCGTTACAGCAGGCGATGACACAGCCGGGCATGCAGGGGGTGCCGATTTTCCCACCGCGCTGGAGCACGGTCTCGCGCAGTTTTTCGCCGCTGATTTCCGCCGCCTTTTCGAAGCTTCCCTCGCGGAAATTGCGGGTCGGAAGGGTGCCGATCTCATTGACGATTTTCAGGATGCCGGAGGTGCCGTACATGTGCATGGAGCCGGTGCGGCCGGTGCGGGGGTTGTCCAGCAGGGCTTTGGCAAAGGCGGTTGAGGCCTTGCGGAACAGTTCCGGGTCTGCCAGGGGTAGCGCCGGCGCGTTCGTGCTGTCCAGCACCACCGCTTTCAGGCCTTTACTGCCCATCAGCGCGCCCAACCCCCCGCGCGCCGCCAGCCGGCTGACCTGCTCCTCGTGACCGGTGACGACGATGCCGGCGCCGCGCATCAGCATCTCGCCGGCCGGCCCAATGCAAATGACCGAGCACTGCTCCCCCCAGCGTTCCTTCGCCCGTGCCGAGGTGGCATAGGTGCCCAGCCCGCGCCAGTCGTCAGCGGGGACCAGCTCGGCGCGGCCGTGCGCCAGGTAGAGGATGTAGAGCTTGCCATCCGCCGGCTTGCCCTCCACGATCACCGCTTTGTAGCCCAGCCGGGCGATATCGCGCGCCCCGTTGCCGCCGGAGTTGGCCTCTTTCACGCCGCCGGTCAGCGGGCTTTTTCCGCCCACGGAGAGGCGGTTGGCGCTGGACACATTGGTTCCCCCCAGCAGGCCCGGGGCGAAGATGAGCTTATTATGCGGGCCCAGCGGCTCACATGTCGGCGGGACTTCGTTCAGCAGGATGCGGGCGATGAGCGCGCGTCCGCCGAAACGCTCATATTCGGGCAGGAGCGGCTCCGCACGGACTTCCAGCCGGCTCATATCCACTCGCAGGATTTTGTCCATATATGATTCCTCCCTTTCTCGTTGCTGGTCTATGTTGGGCGGTTCATGCGCAGGACTGTCCGCCTCGGGGCCGGCCGGATGCCGGCACCTTCCCCGAGCAGGGGGTCGGGACACAGTGCTGTCGCGAAGCATCCATGCGTGTCCCAACCCCCAACGGCCAGGCAGTGTGGTTCAGGATCCGTTCCACTGCATCAAGGTGGATAGCAGATGGTGTAGAGGTGTTTGCCGCCGCGGAACGGTCCTTTCAGCACTGCCTCGACCTCTTCCCGATCGCGCATGGTGACCTTGTCGATGGGCGGGAGCTGACCGGGCGGGAAGCGTTCGAGGATATCATGGATGAGCCGCACCATATAGTCGAAGAGGGCGTTCAGGCCGGCTTCCGCCTTGGAGGCATCGGCCAGAGAAGGCCGGCCGACCACCCCCTCCGGCGTCATGATCACCTCGATGCCGCCGAAACCGACCTGCTCATGGCCCTTGATGGGGGCATGATAGACATCCCCGCCCTTGTCCACGTGGTCGGGGGGCATAAACCCCTCTGGCTTCGTGTCCTTGGCGTACTCCAGCTTCACCATCTCCGGGAACAGCGCCAGGGAATATGAGCATTCCGCCTCATCGGCGTGGCGGAACGGCGTTTCGAACGGCCCGCCATGCGCTTTGTCCTTGAGGTAATCGTGAATCACCGTGGGCCAGTGCAAGGAAACCAGCATGCAGGGCACCTGGTACTTTTTGGCGAACTGATGCAAGGCCAGCGGGATGACCTCTTCCTGTCCGTGGCCGTTGAGCAGGATTTGCTTGCGGAAGCCGGCGTTCCAGAAGCCGGCGATGACGGCCCGCAGATAGGCGATGAACGTGTCTTCCGGGATGACGACGGTTCCCGGCATGCCCAGGTGATTATATGGATGGGAACCGTACCAGATAGGCTCCGCTACGGTACAGCCAGTGGCCTGCGCCACCATCTCGGCCATGCGGCTGACGAGGAACGTATCCTCGCCGAAGGGCTGGGCGTCACCATGCATCTCGGTGCTTCCCACCGGGATGATGATGATGTCATTGACCTTCAGGCGTTCCTCGATCTCCCGCTTGGTCATGGTTTGGAAGTAAACGCCGGTTGGCTTGTCCATGTGGCCGCCTGAAGGCGGCAGTTTCCATTTGCCCATAGGGACCTCCTGAGATCACGCCGGCGGCCGGACGCGCTCCGCCGGCGAGTTTCCTCCGCACCGCTCCTCTATCCGGGGATAATCCACCCACCCGCCCACTGCTATCCCCGAGAGAGCGGTGCGCACCGCGAACGGGAACCCTCAATTAGGCTTGCGGGATGTGCAAGTCGGCGGCGCCGCGCTGGGTCTGCTTGGCCTGCGGATAGTATCTACCCATCATCTCGAGCACGATGGCGGCCTGGGCGGCCATGCGCTTGCCGTCTTCGGCAGTGGTGATCTGGCCGTGCGCGCTGACGACGGAGTTGCCGGTCTTGAGGTGCACGGGGGCGGCCACGCGGACGATCTCCGGCGCTTCGTAGACGCGGATGAAGCCACCGGAGGCCGGCGGGTTGTCCGTATGCACATCAATCGGCACCTTCACCGCGGCGCGCAGGGCGGCGATCATGGGGAGCTGAAGGTCGCGCACCGGGTTGATGCTGTCCGCGCCCAGGCTCTCCAGCACGCGGAAGGACACCGGGTTGCAGTGTCCCAGATGGGCCGAGGTCTTGAAGATGATATCCTTGGGCAGGAAGCCGTCTTTGCGCATCTGGGCAACGAGCCACAGGAGCCCTTCGTCGTAGATCAGGAAGCCGCGACAGCCGGCCTCATAACCGCGCTTGATATCGTCCACCGCCCGCAAGACCTGCTCCATGCCGCGCAGGCGATAGCTAATGCGCACACCCTGGGGAGACAGAACCGTCGCACCAGTGTCATAAGTCGCGCGCGGGCCGACGGAGAGGAGCAGTTCCGCCCCGTAGTCATGACACAGCTTGCAGTATTCCTTCAGCTCCTGAAAGGTGTGGCGGAACATTCCGTAGGTCTCTGTGACGCGGTTGATGGTGATGCCCAGCTTGTCGCTGGTCTCGAGCAGGGCGGCCACCGCCGCGGCCGAGTTGACCGTGGGCACCTCGATGCGGAAGTGCGCCCCATCCGGGAACGTCTGGGTAGAGGTGGGCAGATCGTTCAGATCCCCCTCCGGCAGTCCCAGTGACTTCAGGTACTTGCGTGTTTCCTCGAACATGGTAGTAATACCTCCTGATTAGTTGATTGGTATATCCAATGTGGGCATTACGCCGGCACATGGATTACTTGAAATGCTGGGGCAGAGGCGGCGCGTAGGCCCATACCAGCTTCAGCGGTTCATCGCCGATGTTCTCCAGGCGATGGCGCTTGCCCAACGGCGCGAAGATGGCGGTGTCGGGGCCTACCTCCCATTCCCCCTCGCCCTCAACCACCAGCTTGGCCCTTCCGCTGATGATGAACATCACCTCTTCCGAATCCTCGTGCACATGATCCGGGATCATACTGCCCACTTCGGTGATGTTCATGCCCATGGAAACGTTGCGTGTCCCGATGGTCTTGGGCCCCAGCAGGAGCTTGGAGACTCGCGGCGGGGTGCGGTATTCTCCCGGGACATCCTCGGCTTTGACAAACGGCAGTTTGTCCACTGTACACCTCCTGAGATGGTTTTATACCGTGAATCGAACGGGCATTTGCCCGGCGATCGCCTGCGCCGTTTGGATGACCGCCGGCGCCATTTCGGTCAGGGTCTCTATGGTCAAGCGGGAGGCCGGCCCCACCAGGCCCACGGCCGCATCCGCATAACCGTCCAGGTTCAGGATAGGGGCGGCAACGGCCCGGATTGCCGCCTCCAGTTCTCCATTGTCGATTGCGTAGCCTCGCTCGCGGATGCGCTCCAGCTCTTCGCGGAGCCGGGCCGGCGAGGTGATGGTGGTTTCGGTGAACTGCCGCATCGGTTCGAGCAGAACCTCTTCGACCACATCGGGCGGTTGGAACGCCAGCATGGCCTTGCCGCTGGCGGAGCAGTAGGCCGGCAGGCGCCGGCCCACCAGCGGCGCCACCGAGAGCGAGCGGCCGCTGTGGATGACCTCGACGTAGAGCACCCGCCCCCGGTCGAACAACCCCAGGTCACAGGTCTCCTGGAAACGCTCCACGAGCTGGCGCATGTAGGGCAGGGCGATGCGGCGCAGGTCCAGCCGCCCCAGGGCGCCCAGGCCCAGTTCGATGATGCGCCGGCCGAGCCGGAACCGCTCTCCGTCCGGCGAACGCTCCAGGAACCCGCCGGACATAAGGGTCATCAGGATGCGGTGCACAGTGGCCTTGTGGATGCCGGTCATCTGGGCGATCTCGGTCACCCCGCGGTCCGTGTGATCGTTGTCAAAGGTCATCAGGATGCGCATCGCCCGCTCAATGGCTCGTACTGTATATGTGCTGGTCATTCCTCACCGCCCTGCTCCACCGATGCTGGGATACAGCGCTTTACGCGCCCTTATTTCGGCTTGCCGCAGACGAAATTGGCCGCATCGTTCATACTGCCACTGCCCTTATATTCGATGGTCTGAGGATACGGGCAGAGCGGCCGCGAGAACGCCGGCTTGCCGTCCTTGATCTTGGTGGCAATGACCATATCCGGCGCCACGCCTTTCTCCACCCACTGCTCCAGCGCGCTGACCATATCGAACGTGTCCGGACCTTCGCCGCCGCGGCAGTGCCCCACACCCGGGATCATGAACAGGCGCACGAACTTCTGGGCCTCCGCCTCGCTCCCCACATCCTCGACCACGCTGTTGTAGTAGTTGATGGTGTTGCGCGGCGCGATGTTCTGGTCGGCCCAGCCGTGCCACAGGATCAGCTTGCCCCCCAGCAGTCGGAAGGCGGTCAGATCCGGATCAGTGGCGTTCAGGATGGGGCCGTAGCGGGCATCGGCATCGTACAGGATGGCGAAGTCCTTCGGATCGGTGAAGTCAAAGGTCTTCCAGTCCCAATCCGGGTTGTTGAAGACCATGTACTTGAAGTAGGAGAGCGGGATGACGAAAGGTTCGCCGATATGGCCAGGCCAGTCCAGCTCACTGCCAGGCTCGTACCCCGGCCAGAACAGCTCGCCCGTGGTGGGATCCCGCAGGCCGTCGTAAATCTTCTTCACCGAATCCACCTGCTGGGCCGTCAGGCAGTCCTTCGCATCGGCGCCCTTGCACTGGAGTACCGCCGGGTCAAACTTGCACTGGCGCGGGTCCTCGATCAGGCCGTCCTGTTCGCCGTCCAGTGCGTCGCACGCTTTGACTGCGGCTTCATGGATGAGCGGCAGTTTCTCCAGCGGGATCTCATAGGCTTTGCTCCGATGCGTCACGAAGGCCGGCCATACCTCACCCGGCCACATGCGGGTGGGGAAGTTCGCCGGCGCGCCGGCGATGATGCCGTCATAGTCGGCCGGATAGCGCTGCGCTTCCGCCAGCGCTTGCTGGCCGCCGCCCGAGCACCCCTGGAAGTACGAGTGCGCCGGCGCCTTGCCGTAATAGGCTTCCACGATGAGCTTGGACTTCTTGGTCATCTCGTGGATGGCGCGGTAGCCGAAGTCATCCCACAGGTCGGGCCGGCCGTTCATCCAGTCTCCCACCACCGGGGCAGGGCTTTCATGCCCGCCGTCCGTGCTGGCCACCGCATAGCCCCGCATCAGGGGAGCGACCATGGCGGGATAGTTGATGCCGCCCGCCAGAGCGCCGTTCCCCACACCGAAGAACTTGCCGTTCCATTTGTCCGTCGGCGGCATCCAGACCTCGAACTTGATGGCCGGCTCCACCGTCGCCGCCACACGGCAGAACGGCACCCCCACGGAAGCCTGGCCAAAGGCGGACTTGGGCGACTTCCAATCCGGGCCGTAGACCACGATGCCGAACTTCTCCTCGGCCGGCCGCTTCATGACGAATTCGACTTCGGTAATGGTAGTGGCCGGCAGTTTCAGGTCTTTCAGCTTCTCACAGGCCAGCTCCGCCGGCGTTTTGGGCGCGGGCGTCGGCGTCGGAGCGGCCGGCGTGGCTGTCTGGGCGAAGGCCGGCATCCCCAGGACCGCGAGCAGAAGCAAGAGCATCAGGGCCGAAAGCACCACAACCGCGCGTTTCATAGGACTCCCTCCCTTCGCACACGGCACAATCGGCGGTTCACGGCTTTCCTCACAGCAGAGTGGTTATGACCCATTGGGGCCTCCCGCCCAACACCACACTCCTGAAACATCTCGAACGGAACGTCTCCGCTGTTCTTGCGGTACCTGCACATGCTGGCACTGTCGCGTCCAGTCCATCGGGGGAGGATGCGGCAGCGGCAAAGGGTTCGACGTATTGCCTGGACGGCGCCGCTGCCGCATTCCCCAACACCCAATCCTCCCGCCTCGCCGGACTTACCGCTTATCGAACGGCGTGGCCGGGTAGGCCAGGTCAGCAGACTTATGCTCGGGCGGCCACACCACCTCGATCTGGCCGTTCTGCCACTGCACCATGGGGTTCAGCACGATGCCGGTGCCGTCCTCGCGGAACTTGATGGGGCCGATCATGCTGTCCTTCAGGTCCGTGGCGGCCATGGCATCGCGGATGGCATCGCGGTCCAGGGTGCCGGCGCGCTGGATGGCATCCGCCACCACCTGGACGCAGGCGTAGGCGGGACCCACCAGCACATCGGGCGGCCGGCCGTAGGCTTCCTGATGCTTCTTGACCAGATCCGCCACGCCGGGCCACTTCATCTTGTAGTGCCAGCCGGGGAAGATGGTCACGAAGTCACCCAACTTGCCCAGCGCCTCGCCCCAGGCCGGGTTCTCCGGCGCGCGGATGAGCAGCATGAACTTCGGCGTCCAGCCGATCTCGCTCATCTGCTTGACCATGGCGATGCCGTCCGGCTGGTTGGGCACGGCCAACAGGGTCTCGGCGCCGGCGGCCTTGGCGCGCAGGATCATGTCCGAGAAGTTCTCGGAACGCGGCGCATAGGTCTCATAATCCACGACCTCGTAGCCGTACTTGGCGGCGTTCTCCTTCCACAACCCGCCCAGCTCAATGCCCCAGTCGGTGGTCTCCTGGAAAATGGCCACCTTGAGAGGCCGCTGGCCCTCGGGAATGGTGGCGTTCAGGATCTTGAAGGTGTCCTCGGCCTGCGTCGGGGACTTGGGGAAGGGCGAGAACAGGTACTTGTAGCCCTGCTGATGGATCTTCCACAGGGCGAAGGACACGCCGCAGTAGGGAACCTTGTTCTTTTCGGCGATGGGCACCGTGGCCGCGTGCATGTCGCTGGCCGCGCCGCCCAGGTAGGCCACTACCTTTTGCTCGGTGTTCAAGGATTCGAGCTTGCTGACCGCCTTGGTGGGATCGGACTCATCGTCGTAAATGGTCAGGCGGATGGGGATCTTCTTGTCGAATTCCTTGACGTAGACACCGCCGGCGGCGTTGATGTCCTGCACCGCAAGCTCATAGCCGGCCTTCACCTGGACACCCAGGGAGCCGTACTTGCCGGTCAGCGGGATAGAGGCGCCGATCTCAATGGCTTCCGGCGCGGGCTTGGCCGGCGCTTGTGTAGGCGCTTGGGTAGGTGCCTGCGTGGGCGCCTGGGTCGGTGCCTGGGTAGGCGCTTGGGTCGGCGCCTGGGTGGGTGCCTGCGTGGGCGCCTGGGTCGGCGCCTCGGTCGGGGCCGCCGTGGGCGCCTGGGTGGCCGGCGCGCAGCTCGCCAACAGCATGCTCAGCGCCAGCACTACTGCGACAATCGCCGAAATCTTGATACGTGTTTGCATTACTTCCCTCCTTGAACGAACTGTTTTACGACTTGAGTTGCTCCTCGCCCAACGTGACAATAGATACCTGCAGGGTTGGGGTCCATCACGCCATTGCATCACCTCCTTTCCTCCTCGCTGAGGTTACTCGACGGCTGGCCGATCATGCACCATGTCGGACTCTGACATTGCCTTCTCTTCAGAAGGCGCCGGCGCCGCTCGACGGAAGAGCCGGCGCAGTCTGGACCAGATCTGGATCATGCCGCCTGGCAGGAAAAGGACCACCAGGATAAAGAGCGTGCCGAAGATGAAGGGATGCAGTTCGACGAAGCGCAGGGCCAGGATTTCCTTCACCAGCACGTAGAACACCGCGCCGATGATGGGGCCGATGACGGTGCCCGTGCCGCCGATGTACGTGGCCATCACGGCGTCGAAGGTCCAGGTGGGGAAGAAGGGGAAGAAGAGGTAGTAGCCGGCGCTGTAGTAGGCGAAGACGCCGCCGGCCAGGCCGGCGAAAAAGGCGCTCAGGCACAAGGCCAGCAGTTTGTGCTGTAAGGCGCTGACGCCCAGCGATTCCGCCGCATTGGCCTCCTCGCGCACGGCCACCATCCCCAACCCCCAGCGCGAGCGCGACAGCCAGAAAACCACCAGCACGGTCAGCAGGGTCATGCCGAGCGCCACGTAATAGCGCGGCGCCAGGCTGTAGGTGGCCAGCGCCTCCTTCGGCAGGGAGGAGATCATCGGGAACAGGTTGCGGGTGGTGATGAACAGTATCTGCGCCATGGCCAATGTGCCGATGGCGAAGTACACCCCCCGCAGTTTGAAGCTCGGCGCACCGATGATCAGCGCGAAGGCCACCGGCACCAGCGCTCCCAAGATCATGCTGACGGAAAGGGGCCACCCTTTTGTCCAGAGGATGCGGCTGACCAGCGAGCCCAGGCCAAAGAAGGCGGCATGTCCCAGGTTGACCTGGCCGGCGATGCCCCCGATGATGTTCCAGCTCGAGGCCATCATCACATATATGTAGACCAGCACCAGCAGGTTGATGACACTTTCTTTCACGGTGATGGAGGGCACCACCGCCAGTGCCGCCGCGATGATAAGAGCGCTGACAACGAACGCGATATCCCTGCGGTTCACTGTATCAGCCCTCCTTCACCCCGAACAAGCCTTGGGGCCGCACTGCCAGCACCACCAGGAACAGGAGGAGCCCCACCACCTGCCGGTACGCGCCGCCGACGGCAAAGGCAGTCAGCGCCTGCGCCACACCGAGGATGAGTCCACCCACAAAGGTGCCGATAATACTGCCCAACCCGCCCAGGGTCATGACCACCAGGCAGACCAACGTCCACTCAAGGCCCATGGAGGGAACGATGGAGTAGCCGACGCTTACCAGGGCGCCGGCCACGCCGGCGAACGCCGCACCGATGACGAATGCCACCAGGTAGACCCGATGCGTGTCAATGCCGATGATGGTCGCCTCTTCCCAATCTTCGACCGTGGCCCGGATCGCCTTGCCGAAGTACGAACGCTGGAGGAACTGGTGCAGGGCAATCACCAGCAGGATAGCCACGACCATGCTCGCCACCCGCACGATGGGGAAGCGGATATCGAAGAGGGTCCAGGACATACGGGAATAGGCGGTGGTGATACTGCGGTCATCGGCGGTCCACAGGCGCTGGGCCAGGTTCTGCAGGATCAGCGAGACGCCGAAACCGATCAGCATGGTGGTCTGGACCTTCTGCTCCTCGTCCATCTTGACGGTGCGGGAGAACAACAGCGAGTAGAGCACGATGCCAACCACCACCAGGGCAAGCGCGGCCAATGGAAGGGATACGAATGGGTCGACGTGATATAAGTTGAAGAGCCAGAAGCTCGCATATCCGCCCAGCATCAGCAGTTCGCCGTGAGCGACGTTCAGGAACTTCGTCACCCCGAAAACGAGGGAGAGGCCTACCGCGGCGAGGCCGTACAGCGCCCCCAGCAACAAGCCGAACACGATGTTCTGCACCAGGGTTTCGACCATAGAAACCCCTCCTTCCTTCCGTAGGATGATGGGTATGGGCCGGCATTAGCCCAGGTATGCCGAACGCACGAACTCAAAGGACAGCAGTTCTTCGGACGTACCCACGCCGACGATACGGCCGTTCTGGATGACGTAGGAGCGGTGGGCCAGCTCCAGGGCAGCGCGCACATTTTGCTCCACCAGCAAAATGGTCATGCCGGCCTGATTGATCTCCTTGATCTTGGCGAAAATGCGGTCCACCAGCAGGGGGGCCAACCCAAAGGATGGCTCATCCAGCATCAACAGCTTCGGCCGCGACATGAGGGCACGGGCGATGGCGAGCATTTGGCGTTCGCCGCCGCTGAGGGTGCCGGCGCGCTGGAACTTGCGCTCCTCCAGGCGGGGGAAGAGCTGATACATCTCCTCCAGGGTCTGCGCCATGTGCTTGCGGGCATGCGGCGCAAAGGCCCCCAGCTCCAGATTCTCCAGGACGGTCAGCCCGGTGAAGACGCGACCGCCCTCCGGCACCATGGCGATGCCCAGCTCTGCGGTTTTGTGCGCCGGCACCTTGCACAGGTTCTGCCCCTCGAAATAGATGGTCCCGCTCCACGGCCGGCGCAGTCCCATGATGGCCTTCAGCGTGGTGGTCTTGCCGGCGCCGTTCGGCCCGATCAGTGCCACCAGCTCTCCCTGGTTCACCTGGAACGAAACGTCCCAGAGAACCTGCAGGTCCTTGTATCCGACGTTGATATGCTCTACGTTAAGCATAGACCTTCCCCAGATAGACTTCTATGACATGCGGGTCATGGACAACGGCCTGGGGGGTGCCTTCCGCGATCTTTTCTCCCATGTTGAGCACGACGACGCGATCACATAGCCCCAGGATGGCCTTGACGATGTGCTCGACGACGATGAGGGTGACGTTCCAGCTCCGGATCTCGCGGATGAGATGCATGGCGTCATCCACCTCGGCCGGGTTCAGGCCGGCCATCATCTCATCCAGCAGTAACATCTTCGGCTTGGCCGCCAGTGCGCGCGCCAGCTCGACCTTTTTGCGCTGCATCAGGCTGAGGTCCTTGACCAGGGTGTGGGCCTTGTCCCCCATCCCCACGCGCTCCAGGAGCGCCAGCGCTTCTTCCTCCGCGGCTTTCATGGAAGAGGCCGGCTGTCGGCCGTACATCCTGCCCACCATGACGTTCTGCAGGGCGGTGATATTAAGGAAGGGTTTGGTGAGCTGAAAGGTGCGGGCAATCCCGCGCCGGCAGATTTGGTGGCATGGGAGGTTGACGATGTTCTCGCCGTCGAACCAGATGGCGCCGGCGTTCGGCTTCAAACAGCCTGTGATGAGGTTGAGGAGGGTGGTTTTACCAGAGCCATTTGGCCCGATCAGACCCAGGATCTCCCCTTCCGCGACCTGAAAGCTGACGCCGGAAACGGCCTGCAGTCCTCCGAATGATTTCGACAGCCCCTCGACTTTGAGTAGTGGCATGGCTCCCTGTTCCTTTCTCCTGGGATTGGCCGGAAGCGGCTACGGCGTATCGGAGTTGCCGGCAGACGATGCGGCAGATTTTTCCGCCTGTTCCCCGTCCGATTCGACATAGATGATGGCGCTGACCGGACAATTCTGCTCGCAGTTGCCGCATTCGATGCACACCGCCGGATCAATGTAGGTTTTGCCCTCACCTTCCTGCGCGGCGCCGGTGGGACAACCGCCGATACACACACCGCATTGAATACATGCGTCGGTAACGACATACGGCATGGCAGTGCACTCCCAATCGCTGATTTAGAAACCCTATCTCCCCGAGTAAATGCCCTCCGGGTCGATCTCCTCCCGGATGAGGCGCACCTCTTCCGGGGTAGGCGGCTCGGTGAAGGGCACGTGGTCGGGCAGGATGGGCTGGAAGGACATCTCGGCCAGCACTTCTTCCAGGGTGGTGCCGGGATGGATGGAGAGCAGGCGCATGCGTTTGCTCTCCGGTTCGAAGTCGAAGATGGCCTTGTCGGTGATGACGCGGCTGGGTCCGCCGGCCAGGCCGGCCGCCTCGCGCTGGCCGGCGCCCCGGAGGTAGCCCGGGCTGGTGATGAACGAGACGGCCTGCTTGAGCTTGCGCGCCTCATGTCGTATGATGATAATGGTGCGGCGGGCGCTCGAAGCGAGGTCGTTCGCGCCGCCGCTCCCCACGAAGTGCCGGAACGCGCCGTTGGGATCGCCCAGCAGGGTGGTGTTCAGGTTGCCGTACATGTCTATTTCCAGGCCGCCCAGGAACCCCACGTCCATCACCCCGCGGTGCAGGACCGTGCCCAGGGCATCCACGAAACTGCTCATGATCTTGGCCCGATACCAGACCCGCGGGTCCGCCAGGCCCACGCCGGTGTGAATGGGCTCCGGGTCCACCACACCCAGCTCGAACAAGATGGTCAGGTTGGGGGCATGGGTGCGCTTGGCGAGGAAGGAGGCCACCACCGGCAGACCAATGCCCACGCCGACCACCTCGCCGTCCTTCAGCTCGCGGGCGCCGGCCACCGCCATCAGCTCAAAAAACGTATAGCCCTGTTGCGCTTGCATCTGGCCTCGTTCTCCTTCCACCATCAGTATCCCAGCACCGGATCCGCAATAAGCTTGCTCAACCGCTCCAATCCGCCGACCCGCTCCAGATACTCCCAGTGATCCTTCACGCCGTAGACATACTTGTCTAGGTATGCCTGGACCCCTTCGCGGGTCTGGGTCATCTGGGCGTATTCCCTAATGTAGTCCGCGTCGTAATCATAGGCCTGGTACACCGAGGTCGGATGGGCGCTGAAGGGCAGGTGTACCACGTGAGAGACACGGAAGCCTGGGATGCGGGTCAATTCGGGGTTGCGCCGGATCATTTCGGTCGACACCAGGCGCTCGGTGATGACGATGGTGCGGGCACTGGCCCTGACCTGCTCCTCATTGTCCCAGCGCGGACCGAAGATCCAGGCATTGCCCTCCTCGTCGGCGACCTGCACCTGTACAACCGCCACATCGGGGTGCAGGGGCTTCAGCACCAGCCACTTCTCGCCGGAGAAGGGGTCATCCACGAAGGCGATATCCTGGGGGGCGGTTTTATGGAGACGCTCCAGGATATCAGAGCCCCGCAGGGAGCGGATGGGGATAAAGGGGATGCCGAGGGCGCCGGCCAGATAGCGGAAGGCCACCGAGAGACTGCTGTACTCCTCGGCCGCCAGCGTCCCCTCCTCGATACCGCGGTTGACGCAGTTCAGCCGGCCGAAGCGGTCCAGCGAGCCGCCGCCGTAGATGATGCGGCGGATGACCCCCGCGCCGGCCAGCAGGTCCGCGTCCATCGCACCAACGCACTGCGAAATGGTCAGCCCGCGCTTGCCCTGGCGGATCAGCTCCCGGGCAAACGCCATGTTACAGCGGGTGATGGCAAAGCCCGAGAGGGCGACATGGGCGCCATCGGGGATTGAGGCAACGGCTTCCGCTAGTGTAGCCAGTTTACTGCTCATCTCCGCCCCCATCGCAGATCAGACATCCGCATCTCTGGGTTCAAACAACACCAGCAGGAGATTACAAACGCCGTCTTCCAGCTTGATCTCGGCGAGCTCCACCGGCCGGCGAAGCACCTGCTCGATCGCCAGGGCTACCAGATTGGCGGGGATGCAGGTGAATGGCTCCACATCCTTGGCCGCGAGCTTGCGCTCCACATCCTGATGCAGACAACCCTCCACCCGGATATGGAGCAACCGATCCTCCACCAGGTGGGACTGCCCCAGCACGATGCCTTCCTCGGTCAGGACATCTTCCACCGCCTTGATGATGGCATCCAGGTCCTGGCTCTGGATCTTCGGCAGGCATTTGTCCAGGAAATATTCCCGGCCCACGGTAGTCACCCGAAAACGGGCGCCTCTCCCGCGCTCGTCCCAGAAAGCCTTTTCCAGGTCGTACAGGACGCTGTTGATATATCCCAGGGAAAGTTTGCGGTCGTTCATGCTTCCTCCTCTTTGTAGTACGGGGTGCCCCATTTTTCAGCATGCACCAGCTCGTGCAGTGACAGGCGAGGACGCGGGCGGTGCGGCCGGGTCGGGTGACCGACGGAGATGACGCTGATGACCTTATAGTCCTCCGGCACATCGAGCAGGCGCTTTATGCGCTCTTCGTCGCGGATGTCGATGCAGGGAGCGATGACCCAGCAGGTGCCCAGGCCCAGCGCGGTGGCCATGAGGAGCATGTTCTCAATGGCGGCGGAGGTATCGTATGGCAAATCCCAGACCTTTTTCTTGCCGCATACCACAATATCCACCGGGGCATCGGCGAGGAAAGCGGAGACGTTACCGGAGGTGAGCTTCTCGAACACGGCCTTCCTTTTCTCTTCATCCTCAAGGCCCTTGAAGCGCTCGTGCATTTGCTTGGTGACGAATTCGGCGGTGAAGCGCCGGCCGCTCCCGCCGGCACCAATCGCCCCCAACAGCTTGCGCGTCTCCGGGTCCTTCACGACGATGAAGCGCCACGGCTGTGCATTCTCTCCCGAGGGGGCCTGACGAGCGGCTTCCAGGATCATCCGCAGATCTTCTTCGGACACTGGCTCGTCGGTGTACTGCCGGATGCTTCTGCGCTCGTGGATGACGAAATCAACCGCTTGAATCAACTCGTTTCGTTCCATCGGCTCAATCCCTTTCTGTGTTGAACAGAATTGGTCGCGCGGGGTACACAGCAACACACGGCGAACAGGCATTCGCCTGGTTCACGCTCATAAGGTAGGGATGGATCACAGCCAGATCGTTGGGTGTGGTCTGTTTCATATTATGATACTATGTATTGTATTGCAATACAAAGTATAACACAGAAACGCGAGATTGTCAAGTCCCTCACAATGCCTGTTTGGAAATTCGTTGCAAATTTGGTAGGATTGGGAAAAGCGCAATATGCGCCGGGGAAATATGCAGTGCCGGCAGGCCCATGAACTGGCCCCGCCACCCCGAGCATTTGGGGAAATCCCCAAACCGCGCGATAATATGGGCGGATGCGATTATCCGGCGCGGCCAAGCTCATGCGGCCGTAGGTTCATGAACATACCAGAACAGGAGCATGCATATATGTGCCTGGGAGTGCCGGCCAAGGTTGTCTCGCTGACAGAAAACGAACTGGGCATGTTGATGGGCGAAGTGGACTTCGGGGGACTGCGGCGCGAGGTGTGCCTGGCCTTTACCCCCGACGTTCAGGTGGGCGACTATGTGATCGTGCATGCCGGCTACGCCATCAGCCGGCTGAATGAGCAGGAAGCGCAGGAAGCCCTGCAGGCCCTGGCCGAGCTGGCGGAATTCTCGGCGGCCGAGGGGGAATCCCTCTTCTTCGCCGCCGGCGAATGAGCCAACCTGGATCGCAGGGGCCGGCCCCCGCTGATCTTTCATCCCCGGTATCTGCGCATCCCCTCGATGTACCCAGGCGGACAAATTTTTCCCACGCGCCGCGCTGTGGTACACTGCGAGAGCATCGCTTTGCTTCATAGGAGAGGATCATGCTGCGCCTTCTGCTCATCCGTCATGGACAGACCCTGTGGAACGCGGAACTGCGCTATCAGGGACAGACCGATGTCCCGTTGAACGAGCTGGGCCGCCGGCAGGCGGAGGCGCTGGGCCGCCGGCTGGCCGGCGAGACCATCCATGCCGTATACGCCAGCGACCTCCAGCGCGCCGTCGACACCGCGGCTCCGCTGGCTGTCCCGCGCCGGCTGGAAATTATCAAAGAGCCTCGCCTCCGGGAATTGGATTTCGGGGAATGGGAAGGGCATACATTTGAGGAAATCCACCAGCGCGACCCAGAGGCCTATCAAGCCTGGCTGCGCACGCCGGAACAGTTCTCCGCGCCGGGCGGGGAAACCGGCAAACAACTGCGGGAACGCGTGCAGGCCTGGCTGGACGAGGTGCGGGCGAAGCACGATGAGCAGACCATCGCCGTCGTCGCTCACGGCGGGTCCTTGATAACCCTGTTACAAATTGCGCTGGGCCTGCCCTCGGAGGCGCGCTGGAAGTTCCGCATGACGCACGGGTCGCTCTCGGAACTGCATCTTTTCCCCGATGGCTGGGCCGTGCTGGCCCGGCTGAACGATACCTGTCACCTGGATGGGCTGACGGGTTAGGCCGGCGGGGAACTCGCCGGCTCCAGCACCCGCTCCAACATCTGACGCAGTGCCGCCGGGATGGGGATGATGCGGTTCCCCGCATCCAGACAGGCCACCCGCGACCAGATATGCGTGAGGACCTCCTCCGTGCCGGCGCGCCGCATCTCCTGCTCCCACACGGAGCGCACGCGCCCCAGCTCGCTGATCCAGCCCCAGATTTCGAGGGTGTCGCCGTAAACGGCCGGCCGCAGATAGCGCACGCGCGTCTCGGCGATGACCAGGCGCACGCCGGCGTCCAGCAACTGCGGCACCGTCAGGCCGAGATATTCCATGAAGTCATCGCGCGCCATCTCCGCAAAGCGCAGATACTCGGCATTGTTGACGTGGCCGTACACGTCAATGTGGAAACTGCGCACCTTGTAGAAGGTGCGCAGGCGCCGGCCAATCTGCTCCACGGTCATGACGCCTCCTTGGATGCGCTGGCAGACGGCGCCGATGCCTCGCCGGCGCGCCGCACGATCAAGCGGAACCCCTCGCGTCCGACCACCACCACCTTTTCGCCGGCAGGGATGGACGTCCCATCCTGACTGCGCGCCATCCACAGCTCGCCCTGGACGAAGACCATGCCCTCCGGTACCAGCGGCGACCGCACCTCGGCCAGCTCCCCGATCATCCCTTCTTCGCCGGTGGTGGGCCGCCGGCGCATTGCCCCCACCGCCTTCGCCACCACAAAAGCGAAGAAGGCGCCCGTCGCCAGGGCCACCGTGATGACCAGCGAGAGGGAGATGGGCATGTAGGAGGAGCTGAACAGCACCAGCGTGCCCAGGATGAAGGAGGCGATGCCGCCGGCGGTCAGCACACCATGCGTAGGCGCCTTGATGTCCAGGATAAAGAGCACAAATGCCAACACGATGAAGATGAGGCCCGTGTAGTTCACCGATAGCACTCCCAGGGCGTACAGCGCCAGGACCAGGCAGATGCCGCCGATGATGCCAGCCGCATAGCCGCCCGGGCTGGCCAGCTCAAACAGGATGCCGTTCAGGCCCAGCGTCATCAGGATAAAGGCGATGTTGGGGTCGGTAATGGCATGCAGAAAGCGCTCGATAGTCCCCAGGGGGATCTCCTGCCAGGGGAGGCCGGCCGTGTGCAGGGTGATGGTCTCGCCGGCGACCACCACCTGCCGGCCGTCCAGCTTGGCCAGCAGGTCACCGATATCGTTGGCGATGACATCAATGACACCGTACTCCAGGGCTTCCTCCGCGGTCGAGGCGCGCGCCTCGCGCACCGCCTGGCCGGCCCATTCCACCGCCTTCTCGCCGCGCCGACGGGCCAGGCCCTTCAAATCGGCCTCCAGGATGGAAATGGCCTTCTCCTTGGAGGTCTCGGGCAGTTCCTCGCCTCCGCCGGCGACCGGGCTGGCCGCTCCGATGCTCGTGCCGGGCGCCATGGCGGCGGCATGCGCGGCCAGGGCGATGAAGGTGCCGGCCGAGGCGGCGTGCGCGCCGGCCGGCGCCACAAACACCACCACCGGCACCCGCGCCGCCAGCATGCGCTGGGTGATGGCCTTGGTCACCTCCACAGAGCCGCCCGGTGTGTCAAGCTGGATGACCAGAGCGGCCGCGCCGTCCGTTTCCGCCTGCTCGATGCCGCGGGTAATATATCCCTGAATGATGGGGGTGATAGCGCCGGAGACCGTCAGCACATCCACCCGGCCGGCCGGCGCCTGCGCCTCCGCGCTCCAGAAGCTCACCAGCGAAAGCACCACCATCAGGGCGTATATGAACAGCCGGAGCCGGCGAGCCGCTCTTGCCCTCTCACTGCGGGCTTTCATCATTTGCCTCCTTGGCACGCACTGCCCACACGCTTTGACCTTATTATAGGGCACAATGTGCTTCAGGGCAAGCAAGTTTTTCGAAAGGGTATGCCGCGGGCGGCGCGGTTGACAAGGTTTACCTTCTCTGGTATAATTAGGCATGCCTTATAAAATTTTTCATCGCGACCCTCAAATGGAAGGAAAGCGGGGGTAAGCATGCTGCACAGCGAGAGCGCGGAAGATTATCTGAAGACCATATGCAAGATGGGCGGGACGCAGGGGGCGGTATCCACCAGCGCGCTGGCCTCTCGTCTGGGGATATCGCCGGTATCCGTGCATGAGATGATCCGCAAGCTGGCGGAGCAGGGGCTGGTGGAGTACACCCCCTACCGGGGGGTGTCGCTGACGCCGGCCGGCCTGCGCGCGGCGCAGAACGTCTTCCGCCGGCACCGCCTCTGGGAACGCTTCCTGCACGACTCCCTCGGCCTTCCCTGGGCGCGCGTGCATGAGGAGGCCGAACGCCTGGAACATGCCACCTCCCAGGAGGTGTCGGACCGCCTGGCCCAGTTCCTGAACTACCCGCAGGAATGCCCCCACGGCTATCCCATCGGGCAGGAAACGTGTGCCTGCGAGGATGAAGCGGCGCGCCCACTGCTGGAGCTGGCGGCCGGCGAAAGCGCGGAGATCGAGCGCGTCCCCGAGGACAACGCCCAGATGCTGGAATATCTGGACCATCTGGGACTGCGCCCCGGCGTGCGGGTCACGATGATCGAGATCGCCCCGTTCGACGGCCCGGTGACCATCGAACTGGCCGGCGAGCGCAAGGCCATCGGCCGGCCGCTGGCGGAGCGCATCCTGGTGCATATCGCCGCATCCCACCATACAGAACACCAAGGGGGTTAACACAAAGCCTATGGCGGAGACCAAGCAAGCCATCGTTCCTCTGGACGTCGTGCCGGCCGGCGAGACCGTGCTCCTGCAGGAGATCGTCGGCGGCCACGGCATCCTCAGCCGGCTGGCCACGCTGGGATTTACCCCTGGCACGCCGCTGACCATGATTCAGAACTTCGGGCACGGCCCGCTCATCGTGCAGGTGCGCGACGCGCGCATCGCGCTCGGCCGCGGCGAGGCGCGCCATATCCTCGTCCAGGCGGATGAGAAGACCGCGGCACGCATTGACCCGCGCTTTGTCCAGCGCACGTTCGTATCGCGCCGGCCCGACGCGTAATGATCCAAGAGGATGATATGTCATGAAGGCACCAGTGATGTCCTGTCATCCGGTCACGACGACCGCCCGACCGTCTCAGCCGGCAGAACTGCGGGTAGCCCTGGCCGGCCAGCCCAACGTCGGCAAATCCACCCTCTTCAACCTGCTGACCGGCCTGAATCAGCATGTGGGCAACTGGCCGGGCAAGACGGTGGAGAAAAAAGAGGGCTATTTCCGCTACGACGGCCTGCAAATTCAACTGGTGGACCTGCCCGGCACCTACAGCCTGACCGCCAATTCGCTGGAGGAGCTGATCGCCCGCGAGTACATCATTCAGGAACGGCCGGATGTGGTGGTCGTGGTGCTGGACGCCGCCACCCTGGAGCGCAACCTGTACCTGGTGGCGGAGCTTCTGCCCCTGCCCCCGCGCGTGGTGGTGGCGCTGAACATGATCGACGTGGCGGAGCAGGAAGGGGTGCACATCGAGCCGGAGGTGCTCCAGGCCGCCCTGGGCGTGCCGGTGGTGCCCATGGTGGCCACCAAGAACCGCGGCGTGCGGGAGCTGGTGGATGTGGTGGTGCGGCTGGCGCGAGGGGAGATCCCGTATGAGCCGAAACTGCCGCAGGTGCGCGCCGACCATCAGCAGGTGCTGGAGCGGGTCAAAGAGCTGATCTGCCCGTATGTGCCGGCCCCTTACCCGCCCGATTGGGTGGCCCTCAAGCTGTTGGAGGGCGACCGACATCTGACCGAGTTGATGGACAACCACCTGCCGGCGGATATCCGTCAGCAAGTGCATGCCCTCCTGGCCCAGCACGACGACGCGCTGATGGCCGTGGCCAGCGGACGCTATGAATGGGTGGGACGCATGGTGCGCGCCGCGGTGGTGCGGCCGCAGGCCGGCCAGATCACCCTCACCAGCCGGCTGGACCGCTGGGCGACCCACCCCTTCTGGGGGCTGATCGTCCTCGCCGGCGTCCTGGGGGTCGTCTTCTGGCTGACCTTCACCATCGGCTCGCCCATTCAGGAATGGCTGGACACCGTCATTATCAACGGTCTGCGGGGATGGCTGAGCGCCGTGCTGGCCGGGGCGCCGGCCTGGCTGAGCGGCATGATCGTGGACGGCGTGCTGGGCGGCGCCGGCATGGTGGTCACTTTCCTGCCCATCCTGGTCATCTTCTTCACCGTGCTGGCACTGTTGGAGGATACCGGCTACATGGCGCGCGCCGCGTTCGTCATGGACCGCTTTATGCACATGATGGGACTGCACGGCAAAAGCTTCCTGCCCCTGTTATTGGGCTTCGGATGCAACGTGCCGGCGGTCATGGGCACCCGCATCATCGACACGCCGCGCTCCCGCCTGCTGACCATCATGCTGGCCCCACTGGTGCCCTGCGCGGCCCGCATGGCGGTCATTGCCTTCCTGACGCCGGTGTTCTTCGGCCGGTCTGCCGCGCTGGTGGCCTGGGGATTGGTGGCCATGAGCCTGCTTGTGCTGGCGCTGGCCGGCCTGCTGTTGAGCCAGGTGGTTATGAAGGGGGAGCGCGCCGCATTCATTATGGAACTGCCCCTGTATCATAGGCCCAACGCCCGCACCATTGCCCTGCAGGTCTGGCAGCATGTGCAGGAGTTCCTGCGCAAGGCCGGCACCCTTATCCTGGTGATGTCGGTGGTGATGTGGGCGCTTTCGACACTGCCGACCGGCCAGATCGAGACCAGCTATCTGGCGGCCTTCGGCCGATGGGCGGCGCCGTTGGGGGCGCTCCTCGGCCTGGACTGGCGCATGCTCGTCGCCCTGCTGAGCAGTTTCGTGGCCAAGGAGAACACCATCGCCACCATGGCCATCCTGTACGCCGGCTCCGACCAGGCCGGCCTGGTACAGCGCCTCAGCGTCGCGGTCACGCCGGCGTCCGCCCTAGCTTTCCTGGTGGTGCAAATCCTGTTCATCCCCTGCGTCGCCACCGTGGCCACCATCCGCCAGGAGACCGGCTCCTGGAAATGGACCATCGCCAACATCCTGGGCCTGCTGGTCATTTCGTTCACCATGGGCATCCTGGTGTACCAGCTCGCCCTGCTGATCCTGCCCTGAGAGGGGAGAGGGGTTATGCTAGAGCAGTTACTGCGAGAGCTGGCCGCCGGCAGTCCTCTGCACCTGGACGACCTGGCCGCCAGATTGGGGGTCACTCCCCCGCTTGTCACGGCGATGCTGGAGGACCTGGAGCGCATGGGCTATGTGAAGGCCATCCGCGCCTCCTGCAACTCGGCATGCGCCGGCTGTTCCTATCATGGGCTGTGCCAGATCGTGGGCGGCGGCCGCATCTGGACCCTGACCGAGGCCGGCCAGCGCGCCGCCGCCAAATAAGCCCCTTCCGGTAACAGTCACCTCACAGGTGACTGTCACCGTTCCGAATATACCCCGCTTATCTCTCGTCTAACGTATTAGGGATAAGCAAAAGGCTGCATATTTTCGGACGGACAACGTTGTCCTTTGCATACCATCACCGCATCAGCGTCCATCATCCGTCCACCATCCTGGCAAAGACAAGGAGGTGAGCGATGATGAAAAGCCTGAAGCGGATGACCACTGAGCAGGTACTGCGCTCTATCGCCGGCTTCCTCGGCCGGGCGTCGGACCGGGATTTCGAGTATCTCCTTTCCGTGATGGAGCACCTGGCCACCAGCTATCGCGAGAAGGCCATCCTGCAGTCCCTTCGCGATAGCTGGCGCAGCAATTCCCCTCTGGCACAGCTCCTCCGACGGGTGTTTCGCGAGACCAATCCGGAGTGCCGCTATCGTTTCCTCTACAACTTCTTCTTCAACCAGAGCTTCGGTGAGGCCAAGGTCAAGCGCGACGCGTATCTCGAGCGCTACGGGTACTGTCCGCCCTGGGCCATGCTCATCAGCCCGACCATGCGCTGTAACCTGCGCTGTGCCGGCTGTTACGCCGGCGAATACACCCGCAAGGACGACCTGCCGGCGGAAGTCATTGACCGCGTGCTGACCGAAGGCGAGGAGTTGGGCATCTCCTTCGTGACTATCCTGGGCGGCGAACCCTTCATCCGGGAGGACCTGTGGCCCATCTATGAGAAGCATCGCGATACGCTCTTCCAGATTTACACCAACGGCACCCTCCTGGATGAGGAAACCGCGAAGCACATCGCCCGTCTGGGCAACATTGTGCCGGCGGTCAGCATCGAGGGCTTCGAAGAGGAGACCGACGGCCGGCGCGGCAAAGGCACGTTCCAGGCCATCATGCGCGCCATGGATGCCCTGCGCCAGAACGGCGTTATCTTCGGCTTCTCCGCCATGGTGACGCGCTACAACGTGGACACCATTATCAGCGACGAATTCAACCGCATGCTGGTCGAGAAGGGCGCCTACCTCGGCTGGCACTTCTTGTACATGCCGGTGGGGCGGGACCCCGACCTGTCGCTGATGCCCACGCCCGAACAGCGCGATCTGCTCCGGCGCATGGGTGCGGCGCGCATCCGCGCCACGTATCCCATGTTCGTCATAGACTTCTGGAACGACGCGCCCTATGTGGGCGGGTGCATCGCCGCCGGCAGGAATTACTTCCACATCACCTCGCGCGGGGATGTCGAACCGTGCATCTTCGCCCATTTCGCCGTGGACAACATCAAGGAGAAGAGCCTGCAAGAGGTGCTGGAGTCGCCCTATTTCCGCGGCATTCGCGCCCGCCAGCCGTACAGCGAGAACCTCTTGCGCCCCTGCATGCTGATCGACCATCCACACGTGTTCCGCGAGATTTATCAGACCTATCATCCCTATCCGACGCATCCAGGGGCGGAGACGCTGGTGGGCGAGCTGGCCGCCGGCCTGGATCGCTACTCGCAGGAGGCGGCGGCCATCTTGGAGGAGGCCTGGCGCAAGGATTTCATCGAGGCCGGCACCAACATCTTCCCGGAGGAGGCGCCGCGCAAGGAGCCGGCGGCCGCCTGAACCACATCCCAGCCTCCCGTGGGAATCTAGCCTACGGGAGGCTGTTCTATTTTCAGCTTGCGCACCAGCTCCCGCCGCAGTTCCAGCATGGCGGCCTCGATGTAGGGATAGACGAACCAGACGGTGCCGGCGGAAGTGGTGAGGCCCGTCAGCACGCGCAGTGCCGGCGTGCTCTCCCGCAGGCCCAGCGCCTGCGTCAGGCCGTCCACGGCCAGCGGCAGGAGGAACAGCGCCAGCCCCCACAGCGGCAGAGGCTTCAGCCAGCGCCGCGGCCCCAGTGAATACAGGATGCCGAAGAGCACCAGCCCCAGATAGATCACCACATCGCGCTGACAGACCACCAGCTTGTAACCGATCTGCGGCGAGCCAAGGAACTGCCGGCGCTGAAAGGGGGTGCCGGCCGGGTCCATGCCGGCAGAGACCAGCTCATCCCACGAGTAGGTGAGCTTTTCCCCGAACAGGAAGAAGGAGCGTTCCGGCAGTTGGTGACAGGTGGGGGCATAGAGAGTGTAGAGAAGCCGGCCGGCGCGCTCCTGGCCGGCATGCATCAGCGCCGGCGCCAGAAACATCGGCACGATGATCACCAGCAGGGCAACATTAAACAGCGCCACCCAGTGGAAGGTCAGCCAGTAAATGGCCTTATCGGCGGCGATGACGAGATCGCGCTTGCGGCCCGTCACAGGCCGGCGAGATGCCCCCGGCATGTTCGTCATTCGGTCAGGCCGGCTCCTTTCCCCCGCCTCACGGATGCACCATGGCGCGCAGGACCCCGTCGCCGTAGCTCGCCACCAGCTCGAAGGCCTCCTGCGTGCGCTCCAGGGGAAACTGGTGGGTGGCCAGCGGCTTCAGGTCCAGCATGCCGGCCTTCACCAGGCGGATGGCGCGCGGGTAGGTGTGCTTCATGCGCCGCACCAGCTTGATGGTCAATCCCTTATGGCGCACCGTCGAGGCGGTAAGCTGGAGCCGGTCCACGGCGGGGATGCCGGCCAGCACCAGCCGGCCGCCGGCGCGCGCGGCCGCGGCGGCCTGCTGGGGGGTCTCCTGGACGCCGGCGGCCTCGAAGGCCACATCCACACCCCGGCCGCCCGTCATGCGCAGGATAGTGCTCACCACGTCCTCGCGCGTCGGGTCCAGGGCCACGGCGCCGGTATAGCGCTCGACGAACCGCCGGCGCTCCGCCAGCGGCTCGCTGACATATATCTCCGCCGCGCCGGCCAGCCGCGCCACCGCCGCGGTGAGGATGCCGATGGGGCCGGCGCCGAACACCGCCACCGTCTGGCCGACGCGCAGATGGGCCAGGTCCACCGTGTGCAGGGCGATGCCCAGCGGTTCCAACATGGCGCCTTCATCGGGGGACATGCCCTGCGGCAGGGGGAAGCAGTTGGCCGCCGGCATGACGGCATATTCCGCCAGCACGCCGTCCACCGGCGGGGAACCGCAGAAGCGCACGTGCAGGCACAGGTTGGGATGCCCCTCTCGGCAGGGTTCGCACTGGCCGCAGGGGATGCCCGGCTCCACCGCCACAAGCTGGCCCTCCTGCACGCCCTCCACCCCTGGCCCACAGCGCGCCACATACGCGGCGAACTCATGTCCCAGGATGATGGGCGCGCTCACCACCTGGGTGCCGATGCGGCCGTCCAGGAAATAATGCACGTCGGAGCCACAGATGCCGACCGAGGCGATCTTCAGGAGCACCTGGCCGGGGCCGGGTTGGGGAACAGGGACGGTGTCCAGGCGGATGTCGCGGATACCGTACAGGCGCGCGGCGCGCATCTGCTGTGGGAGGGTGGCGCTGGTCATCAGGAACGGGCCTCCTTACTATGACAAAATGCCTGCATGCCGGGGAATATCCCCGGACATGCAGGCAAGTATAGCCTAAAAGTCCGCCGGCGCAAATCAGGGCGCCGGAATCACTACATGTTTGACGTTGCGGTACACATCGCCGGCGTGGAAGACCACCAGATACTTCCCAGTCTGCGGGTTGAAGGAGAGCTGAGGCTCGGTGCCACTGCCGGCGACCTGATACTTGGCGTCCATGAGGACCGACTCCCCGCTGGGCCGCAGGGTCCGTGCGACAACGCGGCGGACGCAGGAGGCGCAGGCCTGCTCCACCCACACCACCGTGTAGTTGCCGGTGATGGTGTTGACGCCGGCGGCCGGCTTCGGCACGTCCGACAGGTACGAGCCGCTGTTATAGACCGCCTGGGCCTCGATGGTGAAGGGTGCGCCGATGGGCCGGCCTTCGGCATCCAGCCGCTGGCCGTGCACCGAACGCCATGTCCCCACCGCGTTCAGGTCCATCAGCTTCTGCCACACCACCAGGTATTCGTCCAGCACCGGGTTGTACACCACCTCCGGGAAGCGCTCACAGCCAGGCTCGGTGCTGATGGGGAAGTTGGGCGGGTCGCCGATGGGCTTCGCCTGCCCGTCCAGGAAGATGCCGTAAATGTCCATGTTCAGCAGTTCATACCACTGGTTGGTGGGATGGGGGCTGCCGGCGCCGTTGCGGTCGTCCTCCCACACCACCAGGAAGCGCTGGCGCCGCGTATCATACGCAATGCTGGTATACTGCTGGATGCGCTTGGCGTTGCCCACATACTGATGGGTGGTATTGGCCGGGTCCAGCGTGATGGGCTGGTTGCGTCCCAGAATGGCGCCGGTCGCCGAGACGATCTGGGCGTAATTGTCCTTGAAGGTGGTGCGGTCATTCTCGTCCATGCTGAACAGGCTTGGGAATTGGGTGCGCGCCCGGCCGTCGTGCCAAGTGACCAGGAAGACGTTCGCCGGCGGATAATAGGCCACGGCCGGGTGCCACTGATTGTCGTCGTAGGGCGGCGACGTGAACTTCTCGGAGATGAGGAAGACATCGGTCAGCGGCTCGCCGTTGGCATTGATGAGCCGGCCGACCACATCGTAGCCGTACTGCGAATAGCCCGGATAGCCGCTGGGCGGCCAGTTCCCGAGGAAGTCAAAGGCATGCTGTTGCCAGACCACCAGATAGGTCTGGTTCGTGGGATTATAGGCGGCCGCCGGCCACTGCATGCTCAGAATGTTGGCAGATATCTCGATGTCAGGGGAGAGCACAGAGCCATCGGCCCCGATGCGCCGGGCGTAGATATCCTTGGCATCGCGCGCCCCGTACTCGCAGTAGCGGCCGTAGGCGGCCACGTTGCGGCAGTCCGCCCAGACCACCAGGTACTCGTTGCGGTCCGGGTTATAGACGGCGGAGACCTGCTCCTGGTGGTACGGCGCCGGCGTAGGTGTCGGTAGCGGCACGGACGTGCCGGCCGGCGTGGGTGTATTGGTGGCCCCCGGCGTGACAGCGGGCGTCCGCGTGGCGGTGGGCGTGGGCGTCGGAGTGGACGTAGGGCCGGCCGTGGCGGTGGCGGTGCGCGTCGCCGTGAACGTCGGGCTGGGCGTGGCGGTTGGGGTAGCGCTGGGAGTCAGGGTAACGCCGGCGGGCGGGGTGCCAGTCGGCGTGGCGGTGAATGTGGCCGTGGCAGTGAACGTCGGCGTGAAGGTTGCGGTGCCGGCCGGCGCGGTGGGAGTAGCCGTCGGGACACCACCGCACGGCGCCACGTAGCCTGGGATAATATTGGAGGCCGGCACGACGGCGACGGCATCCAGCCGGGCCTCTTTCTCGCGAGGCCGGATGATAATGCTGTGCGTGCCCGGCTTCAGCCGCAGGACAGGCCGCTGGCCGGTAGAGGCATCTTTGATGGGCTGCCAGGTCCAGGTCGAGATCGGCAGAAAATCCCAACGGAAATCCGGTCTGCCATCCAGCGAAATGAAGAAGGAGTTATCCCCTTCATGGAAAGCGAGGGTGCGCCCCCAGAACCAGTAGTCGGACTCATTCGTCACGCGGAAGGTGATCCGCACCTCGCCGATGGGATTCTCGGGACTAATGACATAGCCGCAGGCGGAGGCGCCGGCATCATAGGCGACGCTCATCGGTGGGATAACCTCGCCGGCCTCGGCCTCCGCATAAATAATGCCGGCCTCTTGCGCCGAGGTGGGTGTGGCGGAAGGTGTGACCGTGGGAGTATGAGTGGGCGGAAAGGTCGGCGTCGGCGTCATGGTGCAGGTCGGCGTAGCCGTATTCGTGGGCGTGGCCGTATGCGTGGGCGTTGGGGTGGGCGTCGGCGGTTTGCCCTCGTAGACGATGGTCAGCATAGGCCGCCGGCTCGCGTCCAGGTATTCGCTGGAGTGGAGGTAATATTCGACGCCGGCGGCGTTCACCCCCTCGATGAGAAAGCCGTAATTGGGCTGCTGCTGAGCCGCCCAGCTCTGCACCAGGGCGGTTACATCAAAGGTCACCCAGCCGTCGGCGAAGTCCACATTGGCCGTGGCCATCGGCTGCTGCAGATAGTCCACGCCGGCCATGCTGGCACCGGGCAGGCCCCAGGAAGTATTCCCCTGAGCCACCTCCCACGTGGCGTCCAGGTAGTCCCAGGCGCGCGAGACAGGATAGACGTTCAGCGTGATGGGTTGGGCATTCGAGCGGCCCGAGACATAAAGGGAAAGGGTGGCGAAGCGCACCTCGGCGTTCGAGGGCATGGCCGGCAGGTCAAAGTACAGAAGCCCCTTGGCCCAGCCGCCGGAACGCACCACCAGGCGCTGGAGCAAGCCGTAGTTGCTCTTCGGGTACCAGCTGTGGATAAAGGTATCGCGCGAGCCGAGATACCCTTCCGCGCCGTACTGCAGGCGCACGGTGCGGGTGCCCACAAACGGGGTCGAGGTCGGCGTTGGCGTGCGGGTCGGTGTGGGGGTCCAGGTCGGCGTGAAGGTGATGGTCGGGGTCGGCGACGGCGTAAAGGTCGGCGTGCGGGTAGGCGAGGCCGCCGGCGTGAACGTGTGCGTGGGGAGCGGTGTCGGCGCCGGCAGGAGGTACGTGATGGTCAGCTTCGGCCGCAGGTCCGAACGCCAGAAATTGTCGCTGGAGATAAAGCGGTATTCCACGCCGGCCTCCCCGTAGCCGCGCAGGACAGCGCCCCAGTTCTGGGAAGGATCGCGCAGCCACTGCGCCACCAGCGGGGTGAGGTCCAGGGAGACCCAGGTTTTCTCATAGGGCACCAGGATAGTGTCCACAGGGGTGTCGGCGCGGTCCACATCCGGTTTGCTGGCCCCTGGCTGTGCCCAGGAATCGCCGGCGCGCGCCAGATACCAGGTCGCCTGCGAGGCGTTCCATGGGCGCAGGAGCCCATAGGCGCGCAGTTCCATCGCCGAGCCGTTGGTGCGCCCGTCCACATACAGCTCCAGGCGCGCGCGGACGACCTCTGCGTCCCGGGGGATGCTGGGCGGCAGTTCGAAGCGGATCAGCCCGCACTCATGCTCGCCGGAACGCACGTATATGCCGTCCAAAGAGTTGTAATTCAAGTCCGGATACCAGGCATGGATGAATGTATCGGCGGTACCGGTATAGCCGGCGTTCCCCTGCTGGAGCACCACGGTATATTGCTGGGGAGGGAGCGGGGTAGGTGTCGGCGACGGCCGGCCGGTCGGCGTGGCGGTCCAGGTGGGCGTTGGCGTAGGCGTCAGCGTCGGCGTAGGGCTGGGCGTGCGCGTGAACGTGGCCGTCGGGCTTGGCTGGGGCGCGATGGTATAGCTGATGACCAGATTGGGCCGCAAAGAGCTGTCGTAGTACTCGCGCGACGGGATGTGATATTCCACGCCGGCGCCCCCGCCGCCCCGCACAACCAGACCGTAATTGCTGGCCGGGTCATCCACCCACTGCCGGACCATCTCGGTGACATCGAACTGATACCAGGCACCCAGCGCCTGGAAGGTGCGGGCATCGGATGGCACGGGATAGCGGTCCAGGTTGATATCATTGGCTCCCTCGATGCCCCAGGCATCGCCGGCGCGCGCCAGCTTCCAGTTCGCGGTCTCCTCGTCCCACGGCCGGCGCATCTGGAAGACGCGCGCTTCCAGGGAATTGGAGTTCGATGCGCTTTGGACATACAGGCGCAGGGTGGCCTGCTGGACCTGGGCGTTGGCCGGCAGCCGGCCGCGCAGGTCAAAATATAAGAGCGAGGCCATCCAGTCCCCGGAACGCACAAAAAGGCGCGTGTAGGAGCCGTAATTGCTGTCCGGCGCCCAGCCGTTGATGAACGTATCACGCGCGCCCGTGTAGCCGGAGCGCCCTTCCTGGAGGGAAGTCACATAGAAGCCCAGCCCAGGGGCGGGCGTCAGGGTGCGCGTCGGTGTGCGCGTCGGCGTCGGTGAAGGCGGCAGGGTGGGCGGGCTCCAGGTCGGCGTGGGCGTGGCGAAAGGGTTCGGCGTGGGGGTCGGATCGGACACTCCGCCGCGTTTTTCCACCTGGACGAAGTGGATGATCTCATCGCCGTCGCCGGCGCAGTCAATGCGAAAGTCACTGCCGCCGGCCAGCCGGTTGGCGAAAGAGGCATCATCTATGACGAAGACGGCCTTTTTCCAGGTCAGGGTATTGGTCTTGCGGACCTCGCGCCGGCCCGTCCCGCCCACCGCGTCATAATCCAGGAACCAGCGGTCATTCCCCTGGTCGTAGTAAATCACCGTCAGGGTGATGGCCTGCTGGCCGCCGTACATATAGCCGTCGTCCACGTTGAAGAACATGTAGGGGTTGCCGGTGGCCTGGTCGGTGCGGCGGGTATAGCGGCCGTATTTGTGCGTGCCCACGTTCCAGAGGGGAACGGTCTTCCCGCCGGGGATGTCATCCCGGCGGTAGAGCCAGAACTGATAATCCCCCCACTGCGGCATCCAGCTCTGCTCCGTCTCGCGCAGGGCGATCCAGACGCTGGGGGTGTTCTTGAGCGTGACGCCCAGATGCCGGTTGACGAAGCGCAGAAAGTCCGGGTCGGCGGTGGTGGTGATGAGGTCACGCGCCACATTGATGTAATCGGGATGCTTGTCCAGCCCGTTCAGGAAGCCCCAGTATTCCTTGGTCTCGTCGGTCATGTACGGGTTGCGCACCGCTTCCCAGCCGGTCGGCACGGAGGCGCCGTAATCGAGGAAGGGGTCGTAAAAGCCACAGCCGGCCAGCGGGTGCGGCGGCGGAATGATGGCGGGGTCATCGTCCCAGCGCAGGCCGTTGTGCTTGGCGCCGATGCCCAGACTGGCGGCATAGGAGGTGGTCCACTTCCGCTCGCAGGGGTGGATGAAAGTCGGCGCGAACTGGAGCATTACCGGCTTGTTCTTGAACGCCTCGGCGTAAAAACGGGTGATGTTTTTGACCACCCCGACCCACAAGCCGCCCGGGTCCACACCAGGGAGATCGGCCTGGATGGCGGCCTTCACACAGGCGTCATCGGCGTCAATAGAGGGCTGGTTCTCGCCGTAGATGCCGGTGCCGATTTGAATCCACTCCACGCGCGGGTCATTGTCATAGCGCTCGGCGACCGCCTTGATGAATTGTTCCAGCTTGGCGAGGAAAATGGGGTCCCAGTATTTCGGGATGGTCCAGGTGCAGGTGAACTTGCCGGCGCCGGCCTTGCTGAACACCCAATCGGGGACGGTGCTCCCCCCGCCCTCCATAAAATGAAAGGCCAGGCTCGCCCGCTTCCCCAGGACGGCCTCATGCGCGATCCACTGGTCCACGATCTGCCAGTTATAATAGCCTTCCTCAGGCTCAATCTGGTTCCATTCGAACAGGCCGTTGCCGCCGACGAAGATGCCGGGGTACTGCGCCGGATCCAGGTGTGCGCCGTCATGCATGACATAGATGCCGGGATATTTGACGCGATCCTTGGTGTAGAGGACGCCGGCGTTGCTCACAATGCCGGCGCCTTCGGCATCGGACATCAGCGGAGAGGGGGCGGTATTCTCCGGAGGTTGCGCATGGATGGACAACCAGCTCAGCCCCAGGATGATCAGGGCCAGGGTCACCCAAATCCCGAGCCGGCCAAACCAACGGTCGATCGCTCGTCCTTTCATGGACCCCATTCCCTCGGTGCGTGATATCGAGCTTGCCGTACTATACAGGAGAATGCCGCCAGCGTCAATTGGCCCCGGCGACAGAATCCCTTTTATATTATACGTCTCACAGCTATACAAAACATGAAAATAGATAAAAATAGGGTTAAAATTTGTTCATAATGTATCGGCCCCCTGCCGCATTTATAAAATTTTGGAATAACAGTATAATCAAGATGCATGGATTTGCGGCGGCGGCCGGCCGGTGCTATAATTGCCAGCAAGGAGGACCCATGGACCCGCAAGTGCCCGACATCATCTATCTCGATAACGCGGCCACCTCTTGGCCCAAGCCGGCCGGCGTTGCCCAGGCCATCGCAGACTTCATCACCTATATCGGCGCCAACCCCGGCCGCGCCGGCCACCGCCTTTCCACTGCCGCCGCCGAGCTGGTGTACGATACCCGCGCCCTGCTGGCGGAGATGTTCGGCGCCGAGGACCCCCTGCGCGTCGTCTTCTGCAAGAATGTCACCGAAGCCCTGAACACGATTTTGCGCGGGCTCCTGCGGCCCGGCGACCATGTGATCACCGGCAGCATGGAGCACAATTCCGTCATGCGACCCCTGCGCGCCCTGGAACGCCAGGGGGTGGAGCTGACGATGGTGCCGGCATCGCCGGCCGGGGTGCTTCAGCCGCGCCATTTCGAACATGCCCTGCGCCCCCACACGCGCCTGATCGTGCTCAACCATGCCTCCAATGTGGTGGGGACGCTGGCACCAGTGCGGGAGGTGGGACAGATCGCCCGGGAGCACGGCATCTGGCTGGTGGTGGACGCGGCGCAGACCGCCGGCGTCTATCCGATCCACATGCCGGCGGACAACATCGACATCCTGTGCTTCACCGGCCATAAGGGACTGCTGGGACCGCAGGGCACCGGCGGATTCATCCTGGGAGAAAGGGTGCCGGCTGATGCCATCGAGCCGCTGATGCGCGGGGGGACGGGAAGCCGCTCCGAGGAAGAGCATCAGCCCGAATTTCTGCCCGACCGCTTCGAGAGCGGCACGCTGAACGCGGCCGGCATCGCCGGCTTGAAGGCCGGCCTGGAATTCTTGCGGGAGGAAGGCATCCAAAAGGTGCGCGCCCACGAGATGGCGCTGACGCGCCGACTGCTCGACGGCCTGCGCGCCATCGCCGGCGTGCAGGTATATGGCACCGGCGACCCGGCCCAGCAGGTCGCCGTGGTCTCTTTCAACATCGCCGGCATGTCCCCCTCGGAGGCGGCGCTGGCCCTGGATGAGGAGTTCGGCATCCTGTGTCGGGTGGGCCTGCACTGTGCGCCGGCGGCCCACCGCACCATCGGCACATTCCCCCAGGGCACCATTCGCTTCAGCCCCGGCTACTTCACCACGCCGCAGGACATTGACCGGGCGCTGGAAGCCGTGGAGACGCTGGCCCAGCGCGCCCAGACCCTGATATTCCAGGTTGCGAACCGGGAAAGGAGCGTGTATGATGACGAGGACCGTTGACGCTCGTGGTCTGGCATGCCCTCAGCCAGTGATCCTGACGCGCAAGGCCATGCAGGAGGGTGCCGAGCGCATCACCGTCATCGTGGACAGCGAGACGGCGGTGGTCAACGTGACGCGCATGGCCCAGAAAGCCGGCTGGCAGGTCGCACAGGAACGCCAGGACAATGCGGTGTATTTGCATCTGACCGCGCCGGCCGCCGCGGAACAGCCGCAGGAGGCCCCTGCGCCGGCAGTCTCTGCGCCCGCCGGCCCCACCGTCCTGCTGGTAAAATCGAACCGCATGGGGCACGGGGATGACGAACTGGGGGGAATCCTTATCCGCGGTTTCTTCCACGCCCTTACCGAGATGGAGGATGTGCCGGAGGTTTTTATCTTCCTGAACAGCGGCGTGAAGCTGACCACCGAGGGATCGCCGGTGCTGGATGACCTGCGCGCCCTGGAGGAGCGAGGGGTGGAGATTTATTCCTGCGGCACCTGTTTGAACTTTTTCGGCCTGACCGAGGCGCTCAAGGTCGGCGCAGTGTCCAACATGTATTCCATCGTCGAGACACTGCTTTCCGCCGGCAAGGTCATCTCGCCGTAACCGCCAGGCAGGATGCCCATGTCAGCGCAGTACGGCGTGGTGCTCTTCGACTCCACCCAGCGCGCCATCCAGGCGGAGCGGGTGCTCAAGGCCGCCGGCCTGCCGGTCAAGCTGATCCCGGTGCCGCGCCAGGTCAGCTCGGACTGCGGGGTCTGCCTGCGCTTTCTGTGGGAGGACCATGCCCGGGTGGAGGAAGTCCTGCGCACCCATAAGGTAGCGTTTGCCGCCATCCGGCAGATATAATTCGACGGGATATGGGGAGCACTATGGGTGTTTCATCGTACACGATCCGCAACCGCAACGGCCGGCCGGTGCGACTGACTGAGTTGGCGAGCTGTGCCGGCTGAGCGGGCAAGACAGGTCCGGGTGACCTGGCACGCCTCGTTGAGCCGTTAAAGGGCCTCTTCCGGCCGGCCGATTTCCCCGACCTGCTCGTGGGGCTGGGCTCGCCCGACGACGCGGCGGTATATCGGCTGGATGATCAGCGCGCCCTGGTGCAGACGCTGGACTTCTTCGCGCCGGTGGTGGACGACCCGTATATGTATGGTGCGATCGCGGCCGCCAACTCCATGAGCGATGTTTACGCCATGGGCGGCGAGGTGCTGTTCGCCCTGAACATCGCCGCTTTCCCCCAATGGCTGGATCGCGCCGTGCTGGCCGAGATACTGCGCGGCGGGGCGGAGAAGGTGCGGGAGGCCGGCGCGGCCATCGCCGGCGGCCACACCATTGACGACGATGAGCCGAAATACGGGCTGGCCGTGACCGGCATCGTGGCCATCGCCGAACTGATGACCAAGGCCGGCGCGCGGGCCGGCGATCAGCTCTTCCTGACCAAGCCCCTGGGCACCGGCCTCATCACCACCGCCGCCAAGGGAGGCGCCGCCCAACCGGAACATGTGGAGGCGGCGGTGCAGAGCATGCTCCAGCTCAACCGCTCGGCGTCGCGCGCCGCGCGCGCGGCCGGCGTGCGCGCCGCCACCGACATCACCGGCTTTTCCCTGCTGGGGCACGCCGCGGAGATGGCCAATGCCTCCGGCGTGCAACTGCATCTGTATCTGGAACGCATCCCCCTCCTGGAAGGGACGCGGCAGTACGCCGAGGAATGGCTTTTCCCCGGCGGGGCACACAGCAACAAGGAGTTTTTCGCGCCGCAGGTGCGGTTCGCCGGCCGCATCAGCGAGGAAGAGCAGATGATGCTCTTCACCCCGGAGACCTCCGGCGGGCTTCTGCTGGCCGTGCCGGCGGAGAGGGTAGAAGATTTCCTGACGGCCTGTCAATCCTTCGGACAGCCGGCCTGGCACATCGGTGCGGTGGAGTCGGGGGCAGGGATCGTGGTGGAATGAGGTGACCATCACCCCTCTTGGGGTTCCTCGCTATGCGCCGGCGGCGCCAGCTCCTGCACCAGGCGCGCCAGCTCCTCGATCCCCTTCAGGATTTTGGCCACATCGCGCTCCTGCATGGGCGTCAGCGGCCCATCCATGGAGAGCATGGAGGCATATCCCCGCATATAGGTCAGCACCACTTTCATGCGGTGCGCCAGGGCGTCCGGATCAGAAGCGGATATCACGCGGAATCTCCCTCCCTCAGGCGCGCAGACGCTGGATGACCACCGGCAGGGCCGGCAGGAGATCGCTGGCCACGACGCCGCAACTGATCTGCCGGCTGAACTCCACCTCCTCCGCGGCCATGCCGTGCAGGAACCCGCCCACCAGGGCGGCATCCAGCGGCGAAAGCCCCTGCGCCATCAGCCCCACGATGGCGCCGGCGAGGACATCCCCGGTGCCGGCGGTCGCCAGGACCGGGTTGGCGAAGGGCAGGATATATGTCTCGCCGTCAGGGCTGGCGATCACCGTATGCGCCCCTTTCAGCACCACAATCTGTCCCCACTGCTGGGCGGCCCGGCTGGCAACCCCGATGCGGTCGGCCTGCACCTCTTCCGTCGTACAGCCGAGCAGGCGCGCCATCTCGCCCGGATGCGGCGTGAGGACACAGCCGGCGGGGATGTGCTTCCACCACTCCTCCGCCTTCGCCAGGGCATTGAGCGCGTCCGCATCAATGACCGTGGGAGGCAGTCGGCAGGTTGAGGAGGGCGTGCCGGCCGGCGCGGTGGTCTCCACAAAGCCGATACGCGTCCGCCGGCGCGGCAGGCGCAGTTCCCCGCTCAAAAAGGTATGCACAAAGCGCACCACCTCGTCCGCCTGGCCCAGGCCCGGGCCGATGAGCATTGCATCGAATTCCTGGATGCGTTCGCACAGGACATCCACCGCTTCATCGCTGATGACGCCCAGCGACTCCGGGAGCAGGATGTAGGTTGGCTCGTAGAGCTTGGCGGCCACGATGGGGAAGACACTGCGGGCCAGGGCCAGCGTGACCAGGCCGGCGCCCACGCGGGTGGCCGCCGCGGCGGCCAGGGCCGGCGCGCCAGTGTAGTTCACCGAGCCGGCAATAATAAGGGCGCGCCCAAACGTCCCCTTATGGGCATCCAGCGGCCGTTGGGGCAGGCGCTCAGTGACCATCTTGGTGGTGACCAGGTGCAGGTGGCAGTCTTTCACCAGGCGGGGCGGGATGCCGATCTCCGCGATCAGCAGTTTGCCGAGGACGCCGGCGCCGGGGAAGATAAACTGGCCGCGCTTGGGGAAGCCGAAGGTGACCGTGACATCCGCCGGCACTGCGGCCGGGTCCAGCGCGCCCGTATCGCAGTTCACCCCGCTGGGGACATCCACCGCCACCACCAGGGGCATCTCAGGGCGTTCCGGCACCTTCAGCGTCGGGTCAATTACCTGCAGGGCCTCTTTCATCCAGGGCAGGCGGGCTTGCCGGCGGCGTTCCACCGTCTCCCGCACCACGCCCAGCAGTTCCGCCAGGTCACCGGTGATGGGGCGGTCGGCCCCTGTCCCCAGCAGGGCATCCAGCACCACGTCCGCCTGCTCGCATTCCTGACGCAGGGCCGCCCAGCCGGCATCCTCCTGCGCCCACAGGATGCGACAGCCGGCGTCGCGCGCGCGGGCGAAATTGGCATCCCCTTCGACCTTCCGCTTCCAGATATAGCAGGTAACCAGCCCGCCCATCTGCTGGAGATGAAAAGCCGCCACCAGGCCATCCCCGCCGTTGTTGCCCGGCCCGACCAGCACCAGGATGCGCAGGCCCTGCGGGTCGGTCAACTGGCGCACGGCCGTGGCGACGGCCTGGCCGGCGCTCTCCATCATCATGGCATACGTTTGACCAGCGGCATCGGCGGCGGCTTCCGCCTGCCGCACCTGTTCCACGCTCAGGATGTACATGGCGCACCTCTCCTAACTGTGCGTTCGGCCTGCGGCGGATGGTACAGCAGGCCGGCGACGAGGGCATGACAGACCGCGGTGACCAGGACGATGCCGGCGTAGGACAGGCGAATGGCGGCGGATGGCGAGGTGCCGATGGGGTTCAGCGGATGACGGATCACGCCTGTGGAGCCAATCAGGTATAACGCGCCGGCCGCGAGGAACAGGTTCGCCAGCGCCCGCACCCCAGGCGCCGGCGCCCATTCCGCCGTCAGCACCGCCGCCGCCAGCAGAAGGGTGACATAGATGGTGGAGCGCACCCGCGGCTCGCCCCAGGCGATCAGCTCGCCCCAGGCCAGGTAGGTGACGATCATGCTGGAGAACAGGTATAGGAGCCAAACGAGCGCGGTGGCCCGCTGTACGGCGGTCAGCCAACGCATGAGCGCGTCGTGCCGGCGCACCAGCCAGGCCAATGCCAACAGGCCGGCAGCCAGGAAGCCCAGCATACAGGAGCGCACCAGCGCGCCGTGCAGAAATACCAGCTTGACCACCTGGCCGAGGGTGCGCTCCGCCGGCGCCGCCCAGATCAACAGCGCGTCCAGAAGAACGCCGGCCGCCAGCAGGCCGGCCAGCCAGAGGCGGTTCGGGAACGCGGCGGGACAGCGTGCAGGTGAGGTAAGGGACTGCATAACGCCTCCCCGGTGCGAATGTCGGGAAGGAGTATACCACAGCCCAGGCCGGCCGGCAACCAATTCAGGTGGACCGTCACTTCGGAGGTAGCTGTCGCCTGGACACCCCTCTTTGCCACGCCGGCCGGCTGTGGTATACTTGCGCTGGTCAGACAGGTGGACATCCTTTACCGACGGGGAGACCATATGGTGCCAGTGATTCGCCGGCGCATCTGCCAGCTTCTCCTGTCAGCCCTGCTTCTGCTGGGAGCCGCGGCGGCCTGCGGCGGGCCGCCGGCCGAACGCATCTCGCCGACCGACGGCAAGGTGATGGTGCGCGTCCCTGCCGGCGAGTTCGTCATGGGCGCAAAGGCCGATGATCGCGACGCCGCCGGCGACGAACAACCCCAGCACACGGTCTACCTGGACGCCTTCTGGATGGACAAGACCGAAACGACCAATGCCCAGTACCGCCGATGCGTGGAGGCCGGCGCCTGCCGGCCGCCGGAGTACTCCTTCTCCTATACCCGCGACCATTATTTCGACGACCCGACCTTCGACCATTACCCCGTCATCTGGGTGAGCTGGGACGATGCCCGCGCCTACTGCGAATGGGCGGGGAAGCGTCTGCCCACGGAGGCGGAATGGGAAAAGGCGGCCCGCGGCCCGCAGGCGCGCCGCTATCCCTGGGGGGAGGAGCCGCCGGACGGCCGGCTGGCCAATCTCTGCGACGCCAACTGTCCGTTCGATTACCGCCATCCCGACATTGATGACAAATATGCGGACACGGCGCCGGTCGGCAGTTATCCCGCCGGCGCCAGCCCCTACGGCCTGCTGGATATGGCCGGCAACGTCTGGGAATGGGTGGCCGACTGGTATGCCGCGGATTACTACACTTGGACCGCCCAGCGCAACCCGAGCGGGCCGGCGTATGGCACGGAGCGCGTCATGCGCGGCGGCGCGTGGAACATGTGGCAGAAGGACATCCGCACCGCGGCACGCGAGAAGGGCGCCCCAAGCCACACCTACGCCAACGTGGGCATCCGCTGTGCCCAGGATGATTGACACAGGCCGCATCCCTTTTCGATTTGCGGCGTCTTTTCTTTGGAAGCCGTGATCTGGAAGGGAAGGGCTATGCGCAAACGCAGTATGCTGATGACAGCGGTGCTGGCCGGCATGGTGCTGTTGGGATGGCTGGCCTTCGTCCGCGCCGGCGAACCGCCTCCCCGGTCCACGCCGCTGGACGCTTCTGCCAAGCGGGTCTATCCCGCCGGCCCCTCAGAGGCGCCCTATTCCACCCTGCGCTATGAAATCCTGCTGGCCAACGCCGGCGAAGCCCTTTCTCACGTCAGCCTGGCGGACAAACTGCCCGACCAGGTGGAGCTGGTGCGCGGCAGTGCCACCGGTGGGCTGATTTACCTCCCCAACCTGCGCACCCTGCGCTGGGACGGCGCCCTGCCGGCCAACAGCGCCATCACCCTGACATTTGCGGTGCAATCCCTGGTCCGCCAGCCGATGACCATCACCAACGAGGCGCTCATCTGCGACGTGAATGCCCCCTTCTGCATCACCCGTTCGGTGACGAGCTGGCTGGAGCCCCTGCCGGGAGCACCGACGCCAACCCCCACGCCGGCGCCCGAGCTGGACTGTTCCCAGAGCCTGCCGATGAGCCTCGACGCCCCGCTGTACCGCGGCGACACCTCCGCCGGCCAATCCCTGGTGCGGCATTATGCCGGCGCCCCCTGGGACGAATCGGGGCCGGAGGTTTTGTACCGCCTGGAGCTGGAGGCCTCGACAGCGGTCACCCTCACGCTGGAGGAGGCAAGGCCGGAGCTGGACCTCTTCATCCTGGCCGGCTGTGACCCCATGAACTGCATCGCTTTCGACGACCAATCGGTGGCCTTCACCGGGCCGGCCGGCACCTACTACGTGGTGGTGGATGGAAGGGACGGCGCGGCCGGCCCGTATACCCTGCGCCTGCAGGGCGAGCCGATGGAGCCCCCCACACCCCCGCCGCCAACGCCCACGCCGGAAACGCCGGCCATCGCCCGTACCTTTTTGCCCCTGCTGTGGCGCCTGCACCCCCTGCCGCCGGCGCCCACCCCGACCCCAACGCCCTCCTGGCCGGCCTCCCTGGATGCCGTCTGGCTGGAAGGCCCCAAGGGCCAGCCCAATTACGCCTTCCGCAACTGCGAGGTGATCTACCAGTGGGTCCGCATCACCAATCACTCCCCGGCGCCGGTGCCGGTCGCCGTGGACTGGCTGGTGCAGGACTGGCTGGGGCGAAGGGTGCCGGCGTTGAGCTATCACAACTGGCAGATCAACTGGCCCAGCGGGACCTACAGTGCCAACCTGCCGCGGGCCGTGCCGCCAGACCTCGGCCCGGGCTCCTATTCCCTGACGGTGCGCCTGCGCGGGCCAGACGGCCTTGTCAACGAGCGCATGGTGTACTTTTCCATCACTTCGGAGGAGCCGGTGACACCGCCGCTGGCGGAGTTCGTCACCAGCAAAGGGGTGAATGCCGGCGGACTGCCGGAGGAAGTGACAGAGGTCTTCCACCCGGACGATGAGGCGGTCTACGCCTGGGGCTGGTGGCAGCGCGCCGGCGGGGTGCCCCATACCATCCGCTGGACCTGGTACACGCCGGACGGCTCCCTGTACGCCTCCTACGAGCGGCAGTACAGGGCCGAATGCACCTTCTACGCATGGTCCTGGTTGGAGATTGCCGGCACGGAAGTGGCGGCCATGCCTGGCACCTGGAACGTGGCGGTGTGGTACGACGGGTCCTTCGCGGGCCTGCGCTCCTTCGCCATCGGCGCCGGCGCGAGCGGGAGCTTTCAGCCGGCCCACGCCGGCGGGGAGGGCCGGCCGGCGCTCTGCCTGGCGCCCGACTGTCCCCCGCTGGCGGAATTCCCCGCCCCCTGATAGCGCCCAATCCGCCGGGGAAAAACAAGCGCCGGCCCTGTTGATGATGGGCCGGCGCTTTTTGTCCTCCAGAGAGCGCTCAGGGTTTCGGCAGATCCGCCTCTAAGCCCATGTCCCCAGGGTAATAGATAATCTGGAGGCGCGGCCGCAGGGCCGGCGACCAGTAATTCGAGCTGTATATCTGGTAGGTGATCTCGTGCGGCCAGTGCGACTTGATGATAAACCCCTTGTTGCTGGCAGGGTTCTCGATCCAGTTCTGGACGAGCGAGGTCACCGTGTAGGTGAACCAGCGTGCAGTGAACTGCGATTGGGGTGTGCTCTCGTAGAACCAGATGGTGTCCGACGGCCAGGGGCGGTAATCGGAGTAGATATCATAGGCGCCTGGCACGCCCCATGGGTTATTCGGGCCGGCCTGCATCCAGGTCGCCTTATCCACCTGCCAGTCGCGAGTGAGGGCATATACGGTGGAGGTAAAGGGCTGGCGGCGCTCAAACCTGTCGTCCGGGACGACATAGATGCCCAGCGTAGCGGACACGACCCGGGCGGTCGCCGGCAGTGCGCTCAAATCATAGCGGATAAGGATCTGCGCTTTCTCAAACCCCTCGAGGTACAGGTTGGACGAGGTGTGGAAGTTGGAGTTCGGATTGTCAAAGTCAATATAGGTGTCCACCACCCCCTGATAGCCATTCACGCCCTGCTGGAGCACCAGCGTCCGGGTATACGGCACATTCGTGGGTGTCGGCGTGATGGTAAAGGTGGGCGTCGGGGTCGGGGTGCTGGTGGCCGGCCCGCACGGTGCCACGTATGAGGGGGTATAGGTGCGGCCAGGCCCCTGATAGACAAATTCCAGCGCATCGAGCTGGGAACCGGCTTCGCGCGTGCGCACCCAGATCCAGTGCACGCCGGCGGTCAAGAAGTAGGACGGCACCACGCCGCCGGCCTCGTAATTGGTGACCTTCGTCCAGGTCCAATTCGTCACCACTGGCGGGATCCATTGATACTCCGGCTCCGCGTCGACGGAGACGAAGAACGCGTTGGAGCCTACGTCCGGCGTGCGCACCCGGCCCCAGATCTGGTACGTGCCGGCCATGGGGACCTCGAACGGCGTCACGAAGTAGCCGGCGGAATCGTTCCCCTCCGGCGAATAGACGTACTGACAGCGCGAAGCGCCGGCATCTTCACCGATGATCATGGGTGCGACCAGCGTGTGCGCATCCTCCGGCTCCACGCGCACCACGCCGTACGGGGTAGGCGTGGGAGTGATGACACCGCTGGTGGTCGGGGTCGGCGTCGGGGAAGGGCCGGCGGTAGCCGTCGCCGTATACGTAGGCGTGCTGGTGGGCGGCAGGGTAGCCGTCGGCGTCGGGGTAGATGTCGGCGTGGGGGTATCGGTGGCCGGCCCGCACGCCGCCCGGTACGCCGGCACCAACGCCGCGTCGCGGGTAATGGCCACAGCGTCCAGCGGCGAGTTCTGCTCGCGACTGCGGAAGCGAAGCTGATGCACGCCGGCGTTCAGGGTGTAGGTCTTGCGCGCTCCCGTGCTCGCATCCCGCACCATCTGCCAGCCCCAATCCGCTGCAATGGGGAAATCCCAGCGGATTTCCGCCCCGCCGTCCATGGCGACGTAGAGGGAATTCATGCCGTCATGCAGGGCGCGCGTGCGTCCCCAGACGTAATAGGTGCCGGCCTGAGGCACGGAGAAGGTAAGGGTCACGGTGCCGGCGTTGCCGCTGGTGCTGAAGACGTACCCACAGGCGGAAGCGGCCGGGTCCTGGGCGGCCTGCATGGGCGCTTCCAGCGCGCCGGCCTCCGCTTCCAGATACATCGCGCTGTCAGGCGCAGGCGATGGCGTCGAGGTGCTGGTCGGCGGCGTGAAAACCGTGGGTGTATGCGTCGGCGCGGCAGTGGGCCCCGCCGTAAAGGTGGCGCTGGGCGTCGGTGTGGCGCTCGGAACGGACGTGGCGGTGGGGGTGGCGGTCGGGCCGCACGGCGCGGCATAGTTGGGCACGGCGTAGCGGTCCGTGCCGAACGCCACCGCGTCCAAGGGGGAGCCGGCCTCGCGGGTGCGGAAGCGAATGGTGTGGGTGCCGGCGGAGAAGGCAAAGGAGCGCTGGGCGCCGATGGCTGTATCTCGCACCGCCTGCCACTGCCATCCCGCCGTCACCGGGAAGTCCCAGCGGAACTCCGCGCCGTTGTCCACGGACACGAAGAAAGAGTTGGAGCCGTCATGCGGAGCGCGCGTGCGCCCCCAGAACCAGTACGTACCAGCCTGGCTGATGGTGAACGATAGGGTTACGCTGCCCACGTTGCCCTGGGAGCTGGAGACATAGGCACAGGCAGAGGCGCCGGCATCTTCCAGCACCCCCATCGGTGGCTCCAGCACCCCGGCCTCGGCTTCCAGATAGGCTGAGAGTTGGAGAAGGCCAAAGGAGGGGGCCCACATTCTTAACCCAGGAAAGATTCGA